>ERZ761602.835-NODE-835-length-61455-cov-32.958811_pt1 | contig 61455 bp, 46 predicted proteins | sample MGYA00512165_ERZ761602 | MGnify/ENA primary metagenome ERZ761602 (study PRJEB28899, sample SAMN02445085) | bioreactor sludge metagenome | biome: EBPR sludge; isolation source: Thorneside wastewater treatment plant | place: Australia: Brisbane, Thorneside... | reverse complement strand
AACCCGCAGCCGAAGGGGGGAATTGAACCCCCGACCCACGCATTACGAATGCGTTCAAGGTCTTTGTCATTCAACGGGTTACGATGGATTGGGGAAATTTTCACGTCGCTGCGTGATCGTGCGCGGTAATTCACCGGCTGAAACTGCTCAAAATCTGCTCACTGAGGGGCTTTCCCTGCTGGCGGAGTTGTTTCCAACTGCCGATCGATTACTGCGCCGCCTATTCTCGAGGAACTCGCCCTACAAGCGGAACGCCGCGTCATCGATCGCTCAACCCGGCCGATAACGTCCTGATCCCACATCACCTCCACCCCCGGCGCAGTGTGCGGTTCCCCATTATGGTCAGCTCCCCATCGCAGAGACGTCGATCGGCCCACGCTCTTAATTTCCATATTTAAAGTGATTTCTACATCCGGGGTGATAAATGATATCCCTGCCCAGCAGCTTTCGTGAACGACTTCAAGAATTTGGCTCTCTCGTCCCTCACACCAACCCACCTCGCGGACCTCATTTTTGTTGTAACCCGTTGTTATATAGACACTAAGAGTGATACACTGGCAGTGCTCCCCAAAGTGGTTGTTCTGTATCTTGTTGATGGTGTGTCACTTACAAGAGACGCTTGATACACGTATTGTATCACAAGCGCTTGTTTATGATACATCACCCCACCTACCACAGGGCGATCCTTGCCGCCCAGTCCCGGAGAGGGACGTGCCCTCGGTGGTCCACGCTTGCGTAGGCGCCGTAGCAAAGTCGCTCGATGGCATTGCTCCGGGAGATCGGTCCTGAGAGCACGGTGTCTCTGCGTCCAATGCTTCCACTACAGCCCCGCGATGTCATGTTACGGCCACGCCGGCTCCATTCCGGCGGAAACGTGGGCTATCAGGCGTGCTTCACCAAATGGATGAGAATGTCTCAGTAATTGACAGTTTCTCTTGCCAAGGGGTAAGGAATCTGGTTCCTACAATCTAGGATGCCGCGAAAGGAACTTACCGGGGCCGAGATCAAGGCTTGGAGGGAAGGGATCGGCCAGCCGCGCAGATGGCTGGCCGAGAAGCTCGGGGTATCTGCCAAGACGGTCGAGAGCTGGGAATACGGGGTCCGAAACCCCAGTGGACCGGCTCTGCGGCTGATCGAACAGTTGATGTCGAAAAACCCGAAGAAGCCGCAAGACACACCCTGAACCGCCCACTCCCCATTTCGACACGTTTTTTAGGCCGACACCCCGCCGCTGTCCCACCCTCTGTGGCATCCTGATCCATTTTCCTCGGGCTTGAGCTGCATCCCACCCGGCCATACCGTTTACGCTTCCACTCCATGGACCCAACCCGCCTCAACTGGCTCACCAACTTTATCTGGGGCATCGCCGATGATGCACTCCGCGACATCTACGTGCGGGGCAAATACCGGGACGTCATCCTGCCCATGACGGTGATCCGCCGCCTCGACGCGGTGCTGGAGCCCACCAAGGACGCTGTCATGTCCATGAAGGCCGCCCTCGACAAGGAGGGCATCACGAATCAGGACGCCGCGCTGCGGTCTGCGTCGGGTGAGGCCTTTTACAACACGTCTCCCTTTACCCTGCGTGACCTGAAGGGACGCGCTTCCCAGCAGAAGCTCCGGGACGACTTCGAGGCCTACCTCGACGGCTTTTCGCCGAACGTTCAGGACATCCTGGAGAACTTCGAGTTCCGCAACCAGATCCCGCGCCTGTCGAAAGCCGACGCCCTCGGCGGACTGATCGAGAAGTTTCTCGATAAGGATGTCAATCTCAGTCCCCGTCCTGTTGGCGACCTCCCGGGTCTAGACAACCATTCCATGGGCACCATGTTCGAGGAGCTGGTCCGCCGCTTCAACGAGGACAACAACGAAGAGGCCGGCGAGCACTGGACGCCCCGGGACGCCGTCCGGCTGATGGCCAATCTGATGTTCCTGCCCGTGGCTGACCGCATCGAATCCGGCACCTACCTGCTCTACGACTGCGCCTGCGGGACGGGCGGGATGCTCACTGTCGCCGAGGAGACGCTCCAGCAGATCGCTGCCGATCACGGCAAGAAGGTCGCCACCCACCTCTACGGGCAGGAGATCAACGCCGAGACCTACGCCATCTGCAAAGCCGACCTCCTGCTGAAGGGCGACGGCGATGCCGCGGACAACATCGTCGGCGGTCCGGAGCACTCCACCCTGTCGAACGACGCCTTCCGCTCGCAGGAGTTCGACTTCATGCTCGCCAACCCACCCTACGGGAAGAGCTGGAAGGCCGACCTCGAACGCATGGGTGGCAAGAAGGATCTCCGCGACCCGCGCTTCCTCATCGAGCACGATGGGGATCCCGAGTATTCCCTCCTCACTCGTTCCAGCGACGGTCAGATGCTGTTCCTCGCGAACATGCTCAGCAAGATGAAGCACGACACGCCTCTCGGCAGCCGCATCGCCGAGGTGCACAACGGCTCATCCCTATTCACCGGGGACGCCGGCCAGGGCGAGAGCAACATCCGCCGCTGGATCATCGAGAACGACTGGCTGGAGGCCATCGTCGCCCTGCCACTGAACCTGTTCTACAACACCGGCATCGCCACCTACGTCTGGGTGCTGACCAACCGGAAATCCGAGCAGCGCCGGGGCCAGGTGCAGCTCATCGACGCGACCCAGTGGTTCCGCCCGCTGCGGAAGAACATGGGGAAAAAGAACTGCGAGTTGTCGCCGGAAGACATCCAGCGGATCTGCGACACCTTCCTCGCCTTCGAGGAGACTCCCCGGTCGAAGATCTTTCCGAACCAGGCCTTCGGCTACTGGAAGGTGAAGGTCGAGCGACCGCTGCGGCTCCATAGCCAGCTCACCCGCCAGCGGATCGAGACCCTGAGGTTCGCCTCCGGGGATGCCGAAATCCGCTCCGCCATCTACGACGAGATCGGCGAGGCGGTTTTTGAAGATCCCGCATCGGTCCTCGTCGAGGTCGCGGAGTTCGTCGAAGGCTGGGGTCAGTCCGACGCGGAGGAAGACGGGGACGACGAGGATGGCGCCGCCCGGAAAAAGCTGCCGGATGCGAAGAAGAATAAGCTGCTCAGCATCGGCACCTGGAAGCGCGATGCCCGCCTCGTCGAGCTGGCGAACCTGCTCCGCGAGGAGATCGGGGGAGAGTTGGTCGAGGACCACAATCTGTTCCTGGAGCAAGTGAATGCCGCGCTCAAGAGACGGGGCATCGACATCACGGCGTCGGATCTGAAAGTCATCGTCGGGGCCGTGAGTTGGCGCGAGGAGTCCGCCCCGCCCGTCATCAAGAAGATCCACAAGCCCGGCAAGGCCACCCCCGATCCCTTCCACGGCCGCTACCCCTTCGAGATCGATGGCAAAGCCTGTGTGGTCGAATACGAACCCGACAGCGAGCTGCGAGACTACGAGCAGATCCCCCTGCTCGAGGAAGGCGGCATCGAGGCCTTCATCCGCCGCGAGGTCTTGCCCTACACGCCCGATGCCTGGGTCGCCGAGAACGACACCAAGATCGGCTACGAGGTCAGCTTCACCCGGCACTTTTACGAACCACCCAGGCTCCGCACCCTCGAAGAGATCGCCGCGGACATCGTCGCGCTGGAGCGGGAGACCGATGGACTGCTCGCAGAGATCACGAAGGGAACCGCTTCCGCATCATGAGAGAAATCCTCGGCAAAGCCAAGACCGTTCGCGAGCTCCTCAAGGGAGTGAAATACTCCATCGACTACTACCAGCGGGAGTACAAGTGGCAGACCAAGCAGATCCAGGAGCTGCTCGACGACCTCAGCGGGAAGTTCCTCGAGGACTACCAACCCGGCCACGAGCGCAAGAAGGTGAAGGAGTATCCCCACTACTTCCTCGGCTCCATCATCATCAGCAAGAAAGAGAACGCCAACTACGTCGTCGACGGCCAGCAACGCCTCACCAGCCTCACCCTGCTGCTGATGTATCTGCGCAATCTCCAGCAGGACCACGAGGTGAAGGTGAACATCGATGAGTGCATCTTCTCCGAGGCCTTCGGTGAGATCTCCTTCAACATCGACGTGCCCGACCGTCTCCCCTGCATGGAGGCGATCTACGGCAACCAGATCGAGAGCTTCGACCCCGGCATCCATTCGGAGTCCATTCAGAACCTCTTCGCCCGCTACCAGGACCTTGCCGAGAACTTTTCTGACGAACTGAGAGGCGAGGCCCTGCCCTACTTCATCGACTGGGTCCTCGAGAACGTCCACATCGTCGAGATCACCGCCTACTCCGACGACGATGCTTACACCATCTTCGAGACGATGAACGACCGGGGGCTGTCCCTCAGCCCCACCGACATGCTCAAGGGCTACCTGCTCGCCAACATGGACGAGAGTCGCCGCGTCCCCATCAACCAGCTCTGGCGCGACCGGGTCCGGCAGCTCAACGACGCCGGGAAGGAAGTCGAGCCCGACTGTTTCAAGGCCTGGTTGCGCAGCCAGTATGCGAAGGAAATCCGCGAGCGGAAGAAAAACGCCAAACCCGAGGACTTCGACCGCATCGGCACTGAGTATCACCGCTGGGTCCGCGATGCGGCCGACCAGATCGGCCTCGGCAACAACGAGTCTTTCTACCAGTTCGTGAAATGCGACTTCGACTTCTACAGCCGCGCCTACCTGCGGTGCATCGAGGCCTCGGAAAAACTCGTTCCCGGGCTCGAACCCGTCTTCTACAATGGGCTATACGGCTTCACCCTCCAGCACATGCTGTTGCTGGCCCCGTTGAACCCCGGCGACTCGGAGTCCGTCATCACCCGCAAGATCTGGTTGGTGGCCCGCTTTCTCGACATCCTCCTCACCTGGCGTTTGTGGAACTTCCGCCTCATCGGCTACTCGACCATGCAGTACGCCATGTTCCTCGTCATGAAGGACATCCGCGGACTCGGGGTGGACGCGCTCGGCGCCAAGCTCCACGCCAAGCTCGTCGCCGAGCCCGAGAACTTCGTCCAGAACAGCGAATACCACTCCGCCGACACCGGCTTCTCCATGCACCAGCAGAATCGGCGGATCATCCATGTGATGCTGGCCCGGATGACCGACTACATCGAGCGCGGTTCGGGGCAGGACTCGCATTTCGCCGACTACGTCCGGACCAGCGGGACGAACCGCTACGAGGTCGAGCACATCTGGGCCAATCACGCCGACCGACACACCGAAGAGTTTCCGCATCCCGCCGACTTCCAACGGCACCGCAACCGCATCGGAGGTTTGCTCCTGTTGCCGAAGAGCTTCAACGCCAGCTACGGGGACCTTCCCTACGAGCAGAAGCTGCCCCACTACAATACCCAGAACCTCTTCGCCCGCAGTCTCCATGGGCAGGCCTACGAGCTGAATCCCGGGTTCAAGGGGTTCCGTGACCGCAGCGGGCTCGAGTTCCAACCGCACGAGACGTTCAAGAAGGCGGATCTCGATGCACGGTGCGCCTTGTATCTGGAATTGGCCCGGAAGATCTGGGATCCCGCCGTGCTTCTGGAAGGAGGATGGGCATGATCGCGGGACTCAAGTCGTATCCGGAATACAAGGATTCGGGGCTTTCGTGGCTCGGGAGGGTTCCAGACCATTGGGCGATAAAGCGAGGGAAGTCGTACATGACTTCGATCGATGTTCGGTCGCGTGATGGAAGAGAAGAGTTGCTCACCGTTAGCTCGGGCCGTGGCGTGGTCCCACGCAGCACCGCAAAGGTTACGATGTTCAAAGCAGAGTCTTACGCCGGCTACAAGCTTTGTTGGCCAGGCGATTTGGTGATAAATAGCCTTTGGGCGTGGGGAGGAGGCTTAGGCGTTGCTCGGCATCACGGAATTATTAGCACAGCGTATAGTGTTTACCGGCACCGGCCTGCTGCGCAGATAAATCCTCAGTATCTCCACGAATTGGTTCGTTCTGCGGCTTTTAACTGGGAATTGCATGTCCGGTCCAAGGGAATCTGGATTTCGCGACTTCAACTGACAGACACATCGTTCTTAGACGCGCCAATTCCTCTTCCACCTCCCGAAGAACAAGCCGCCATCGTCCGCTTCCTCGACCACGCCAACCGGAAGATCGACGGCTTCATCCGGGCGAAGCGAAAGCTGATCGGGCTGCTCAACGAGCAGAAGCAGGCCATCATCCACCGCGCCGTCACCCGCGGCCTCGATCCCGATGTCCCGATGAAACCGTCAGGCCTCGACTGGCTCGGCGACATTCCGGCGCATTGGGAGATTGTGCGAAGCAATCGAATCTTCTCGTTGAGTAAAGAACTAGCCAGACCTGACGATGTTCAGCTTTCGGCTACTCAGGCGTATGGTGTTATCCCCCAGGTCGAATATGAGGAGCTAATTGGAAGAAAGATTGTCAAGATCAACATGCACCTCGAAAAAAGGAAGCACGTTGAGATGGACGACTTTGTAATCAGCATGAGAAGCTTTCAAGGGGGTCTCGAAAGGGCCTGGTCATCTGGAGCAATTCGATCCTCCTACGTGATTCTACGGCCTTCCAATGTCGTCGGTGTTGAATACTTCCAGTATCTTCTAAAGTCTCCAAACTACATCAGTGCCCTGCAAGCGACGGGCGATTTCATTCGCGACGGACAAGATCTGACTTTTGACGATTTCAGGAAAGTCGATTTGCCTCTCCCTCCACTCAATGAACAGCATGAAATCGGGAGAACTATCACCGAATCGCTCGGCAATATCAAAGCCACTCTTGAGCGCACCGAACGCGAAATCTCCCTGATGCAGGAATACCGCACCCGCCTGACCGCCGACGTCGTGACAGGCAAACTCGACGTGCGAGAGGCTGCCGCCCAACTTCCTGACGAAGTCCCGGAATCCCTCGACTCTGAGGACGATCCTGACCTCGCCGAGGAAGAAGAATCCGAGCTGGAGGAAATGGAATCATAAAAACACCAGGATCGGGGTTATGAGAAAAGGAGGTTCACATGGGGCATCAAGTTGAGAGTTATAGCCTGAACGAGCTTCACCGGATTGCGGTCCCGGGAGCAGTCGCACCATCCCTTTTCTGGGCACTCCCGGTCGGACGGTGGGATCACTGGGAGCTTGAACGTGTTTGGCGGTGGTTTACCGAACACCCCGGTGACTGTAACGATTACGGCCTTCTTCTCGTGAAGGAGATGGGTCGGGGTGAGCGGGAGGGGGCGAATGTCAACCTCGCCTCCGTTGGTGCAACGCTATCTGACCTGATGCCAGCGGGCACGGAACGTTTCCTCCACCCTCGGGACAGAGATGGCGGTGAATCGGCGAAAGTGCTTGTTCTTTCTGGTGGTTATCCGCAGCCCGGATGGGGCGTGTTGGTTGAGTGGCAGGAGGGCGGTATCTCTCGATTCGAGCATCTGATAGGGCATACCATCGAACGGCTGCGAGGCGACGATCCGGCGAACGATCTCCGCGGTTTCAAAGACGCCGCACAAGCCTTTCACCGCTGGCAGAGTTTACGCCGACCGGGAGCGCCGAATGTTTCAGCCATGGAGGGAGAGATCCTGGCAGGCGAAAAGATCGACCAATTCCTGCGCGAGGCCCAAGCCGCATTGAACGGGGGTGAGTATCGACTGGCGGGCGAGAAGATTATTGCCGCCATGCAGGGGGCAGGACAGGCGGCTTGGTTAGGCATTCCCAACGGTAAGCTCCAGCTATTGCTCGAGACCCAGCGGGCACTGCTGACTGCAGCATCCATATTGGGCGTCCGGGAAGAGACCTTCGCCGCGGAGATCGAGCCGCAGCTTGAGCCATTACTGACAGACCCGAGCAAACGGGAAGCCGCATTCCGCAACCTGTCGAGCGAGGCTGTGAAGCACGCACTCAAGGCATGCCTCCACCTGCGCACCAAAGGCATCGTCGGCGAGGCGAGCAGTTTTCGGGAATGGGCCAATCAGGTCCTCGAGGAAGTGCCAGCACCACTTGCGGCTGATCTGGCGAAGTTGAAAAAAGACATCGAAGCCAGGCTCGTGAGTCATCGCGGCTCAAAGGCACAGATCGAGCGTGAGTATGAGGTCAGTCGGGAGGAGTGGCGGCAAATCTCCAAGCGGGAGCGCGAGGTCTACCACGCGGCTGCAGGAAAAGCCGCTGAACTTCAATGGCAACTGGGGCCGCCGTTCCTCGTTGCCTTTGAGCGGGCCTGTCGCGATGATGGCCTATGGGTGAGAAGCATCCCATGGGATCCAGCCCGCATGGTCGGGTGGAAGGTCATGGCCTCTCAAGTGAGACTGGATTCCCGCGATCTGCAAATTGCCGCCCAGGAGCTGGCACCCGATGCGACGGGAGCAGTTGCCTCGAACGGAACTCCGAGTGGAGTCGCGGATGGGAGTTATTTCACAGACTACGTTCATCACATTGCCATTTCGAAGCCGGGATTTTCTCCCCGCGCCGTCACTCGCGATTTGCTGGCGCGTCTTCTTCGTCCGGCGGAGATGATGGCTTTGATTCAAGCGCACACAGCGGCACCGCCAACAGCAGAAGATGCGGCCCTTCTGGCCGAGGAAGTCCTGCACGCGTTTGGCTGGCAACAGTCGGATGATGCCCGCGCGAGGCCATTGGCCGGATGCATCAAGAGCGCAGGCGACAGCGCCCCGGTCATTGCGGGAAACCTGAGTGGTAACGACCTGCGCATCGCTGCGGAGAGCTTCTGCAAAGATGTCGTAGATGTTGTCGTCTCTCAGCTCGGATACAGGCACGCTGAAATTTGGAGAGCGATTGACGAGCGGATGCCGACCTATCGCCCCTCCAGTCCGAAGAGGGATTGGGACGAGGAAGTCCGGCGAATGACCCTCGGTTCGGCAAAGATGATCCTTTCCGCACTCGGGCCGCTCGCCTTTTCCGGACAGGCCGAGAATGTTAGCGATTTTGTGACCGACCTCGGGAAACTGACCAATGCCCTGAACGCCGCCAGCCATGACCGGGAAGGCGAACCTGTTTCTGCGGACTGGACCAGTGAGGCCCCCGCATTGATTGGACAGCTTCTTGTGAAGGCGGAGGCATTGCTCGGAGATCTACCTTGGCACATGGAGGCCAGCTTCGTGTATGGGGATCAGCCCAAAGTGCTGAGTGGAGAGGCATGGAGCCACGGCAGCCCGACCCCGCGTCTCCTGCGCGTCATCGTATGGAGCGGATCCTCTACCGGCAAGCACGTCACGTTCTGGAACAGGGAGCGCCGCAATCCCGTGGTGCCTGATCCAGTCTTCATTGTGCGTCCGACGAAACGCCTTTAGTTTATCTGTTTGCGTCAATGAGCGGTCAAAGACTTATAAAAAATTGGCTGATATAGAAAATCCCGGAATTTGTTCGCGCGACCTGGGGTTACCCTTCGACGAAATCTCAAAGAATGGACACCACCCCACCGTGCGAATGCTACGACCGCCTTCCTTCCGGATCGACCCGTCAGGAACTGGGTGTCGATGTAACGAATGGTCGATACGGTGATGTCTCGGTATCGACTTGCAGCCTTTGTGGACGCCGGTGGCTCTTCTATTCGGCTGAATTCGAAGGGTTCAGGGCATCGCAACGCTGGATTTACGGAATTCTGCCCGGCACACAGGAAGTCCCGTTTCCTCCGGAGGAGGCTGTCCCGATTTTCAATCGCATGCCGTGGTTTATTTACCATTTGTCGGGAGACCCCGAGCGGTGTGGCAAGGGCGACGCCCCTGCCGACATGGGTGTTTACCCGGAACTTGTCTCCATCGACTACGCGACCGAGGCGACCAACGGGATCCCGGTGAATCGTTCGGGCGATGATGAATCGACTACGGATTCGTATGAGTGATTGTTTGTATCGCCTCGGGAAAGGGCAACGCCGTGGCAGCAAGCCCCGCTGTCACTGGATCACGCACGGAACGCCGGAGGAGGTCGCTTCCCGCCTGACCGCTCTGATCGCCCCTAGCGGCCGAGTGAGTGCCAGCGACTCCTGGCTCCCTCGCGGCTTCGACGACACCACAGAGGCGCAGCTCCATGAGGCGGAGATGCTTCTCCAGCCGGGGCATTGCCTCGAGCTGCGGAAGTGGTGGTTCAAGCGTTACATCGGCGGGAAACAGTCGTCTCCCAGTTTTGACTTGGCTAGCACCTGCACCGTCTCGCTGGGGGGCGCTGAGCGACGAGGCCTTCTCCTGATTGAGGCCAAGGCCCACGACGAGGAACTACGCGGCGAAGAGCGGGGCAAACCCCTGAAATCCAACCCCTCTCCGGGAGAGCAGGCCAACCACGATCACATCGGTCTCGCCCTCGACGGATGCAACGCGCCCCTGAATCGTCTGACCGGACTCGACTGGAAGCTTTCTCACCGCACCCGCTACCAGATGTCGAATCGTTTCGGCTGGGCGGCGAAGCTGATGGAACTCGGCTACCCGGTCGTGCTCGTTTACCTCGGCTTCCTGCGGGCTGAGGAAATGCGCGACCAAGGAACCCGTCTCGCAGATCACGCCGCTTGGGAGGCTCTGGTGAAAAGTCACGGTAACACCGTCGTGCCGGAAGCGGCCTGGGATCGGGTCTGGCAGGCGGATGGCCGGTGCCTGATTCCCTTGATCCGGTCGGTGGAGGTTCCCTACGATCAGCCGGCAGACCGGTTCGAGGTGGCGGGCTCCGAGGTGGCGTATCCGTCGGAATGCAGGGTCCGCGGTTCGGCCTGAGCCGGACCCTTCTCCATTCCGCGTTTGCAAAAGTTCCCAAAATGGGAAATTTTTCTTGAACAAATTTTTGGGAATTCTAGTCTAGCAATGCGAATCATCTCCAAGAAGGCCTTGATCGAATACTGGACGCGGGTTCCGAACGCCAAATCAGAGTTGGAGGCGTGGCACGCAGAAGCGAAAGACGCTGACTGGGCCACCCCGGCTGAGGTGAAGGCGAAATACGGGAACGCCAGCATCCTCAAGGACGGACGGGTGGTGTTCAACATCTGCGGCAACAATCACCGGCTGGTGGTGTGGATTAATTACGAGTTCCGCGCCGTCTACGTCCGGTTTCTGGGGACGCACCGGGAATACGACGCGATCGACGCCCAAACCATTTGAGAAGATGAAACCCAAAGTGATCAAGACCGAAGCCGACCACGCGGAGGCTCTGGCCCGTATCGAGCAGATCTACGATGCGAAGCCCGGCACACCCGAAGGTGACGAGTTCGAGCTGCTCGTGACCCTCGTGGAGATGTATGAGGAGAAAGCCTTTCCGATCGGGCTGCCGGATCCGGTCGAGGCCATCAAGTTCCGCATGGAGCAGCAGGGCCTGAAACCCAAGGACCTCGTCCCCTACATCGGCAGCGCCTCGAAGGTGTCCGAGGTGCTTTCCGGCAAACGCTCCCTGAGCCTGACCATGATCCGGAATCTGGTGAACGGTCTCGGCATCCCGGCGGAGGTGCTCCTGCAGGAGCCAGACGCCTGCCTGCCCTCGGACGAAGCCCTGCAGCAGGGCCGGCACTTCCCCATCGCCGAGATGCGGAAGCGTGGCTGGTTCGTCGGCTTCGAGGGATCGCTCGCGGAAGCCAAGGAACATCTGGAAGACCTCTTGAACCGATTTGTCGGACCGCTCGGTGCTCAGGCCATGCTCCCGGCGCTGAACCGCCAGCATGTCCGGGATGGGGCCAAGCAGGACGAACACGCCCTGAACGCGTGGCGCATCCGGGTCGCCACGCTCGCCCTAAAGGAGAATCTGCCCGCTTTCAAGCCGGGGACGATCACCCCGGCCTTCCTGAAGGAGCTGGGGAATCTGAGCTACCTGAACGATGGGCCGCTCCTGGCCCGCGAGTTTCTCAACAAGAGCGGGATCCACCTCATCTGCGAGCGGCATCTGCCGAAGACACACCTCGACGGCGCCGCGCTGAAGCTGCCGGACGGCTCACCCGTCGTGGCGCTGACCCTGCGATACGACCGGCTCGACAATTTCTGGTTCACCCTCTTCCACGAGCTGGCGCATGTGGCACTCCATCTCAACGAAAGCAAGGTGGAAACCTTCTTCGACGACCTGTCCTCCGGAGGAGCGAAGGACAAGGTCGAGAAAGAGGCCGATCAGTTCGCGGCCGATGCCCTCATCTCTCCGAAAGCCTGGAAGGCGGCCCGCCTCTCGAAGAAGTCGGAGGTGGACAACATCGTCGCGTTCGCCCGGGAACATCGCATCCACCCGGCCATTCCGGCGGGCCGGATCCGATTCGAGACGAAGGACTACGCGGTCTTCAAATCGCTGATCGGATCGGGCAAGGTCAGGGAGGCGTTTGGTGTGAACTGACCGGGCATTCGTTATGGCAACCACCTTCATCACCGAAAGTCCCTGGGAGACTCTGACCAACAGGGTTGAGTCGAGCAGCAAACCCTGTCACGTCGCCGTCGCCTACTTCGGGAAGGGAGCGTCGAAGTTGCTCCCTCTGCCTCCGGGCAGCCGCCTCGTGGTCGATGCGAGCGACGGCGCGGTGAAGTCGGGACAGACTTGCCCGGACGAGCTGCTGAAGCTGCAACGAAAGGGGGTGAAGATCTATAGCCGGGAGCATCTCCATGCGAAGGTCTTCGTGATTGGTAAGACCGCCTATGTCGGATCGACGAACGCATCCTCCCGGTCCCGCGACGTCCTGCTCAAGGCGCTCGTGGAGACGACCGAGTCGAATGCGGTTTCCGCGGCGCGGGAGTATGTCGGCGAATTTTGTCAGGTCACCCTTGGGCCGGAACAGTTGAAGGAGCTCTCAAAGATCTATCGCCCGCCGCGCCTGCCTGGAGGTCAGCGGGCTGGAAATGCGAAAACCGGGAACCGCGACGATCCGAAACTGAATCAGGTCTATCTGGAGGTAATCGACGACGACGAATTTCCTGAGGGGGAGGAAGAGCTGCGCGAAGAAGGGATGAAGGAGGCGCTTCGAGAGCGTCGATACCGGACAACGACACACAAAATCGACGAAATTTGGTGGGCCGGGCCATTCACATTGGGATCTGGAAAGCTGCTCATTCAAGTTTGGAAATCGGAAGGGCGGACTTGGGTATACCCGCCCGGATTCGTTCTGAATTGGATCAAGGGTTCCACGAGAAGCACTCGCTACGTTTACGTCGAGCGACCTTTACTACCCCGCCACTCCCTTGAGAAGGTGGTGAAGAAGCTCGGATACGGATCCAAGAGACGGTTGATCAAGTCCGGACGCATCACCGACAAGACCTTCGCCAAGAACCTCCTCCAAATCTGGCAAGGCTAAGACATTTCATCGTATGAGCACAACCGACACCAGCGAGAAGGGCCTCGAAAGCCTCATCATGCGGCACCTCACGGGCTCCGACGGCCTGTTCCCGGCGGGCGGATCGGTCGTGGCGGAGGCGAAACCTGCAGCGGCCGGAACGGGCTGGTTCGCCGGTGCCCCCGCCGCCTACGACCGGGAATTTGCGGTCGACACCGAGCAGCTCTTCGCCTTTCTCAAGGACTCTCAGCCTGAGGAGTTTGCCAAACTCGGCATCGCCGACTACCGCGACAAGAAGAACATGGCGCGGCAGAAGTTCCTCGCCCGCCTCCAGGGAGAAGTCACCCGCAATGGAGTCGTCCACGTGCTGCGGAACGGAGTGAAACACGGAGCGCTGTCCTTCGACCTCTACTACGGCACTCCTTCTCCGGAGAACAAGAAGGCGGTCGAGAAGCACGCGAAGAATCGCTACAGCATCACACGGCAACTCCACTACAGCCGCGAGGCGACCAAACGCTCGCTCGATCTCTGCGCCTTCATCAACGGCCTGCCCATCGCCACTTTTGAACTCAAGAACAGCCTCACCAAGCAAACGGTGGAGGACGCGGTGGAGCAATACAAGCGCGACCGCGATCCGTCCGAGACGCTTTTTCAGTTCGGTCGCTGCGTCGTCCATTTCGCGGTCGACGACCACGAGGTGCGGATGTGCACCCACCTCAAGGGGAAGAAGGGCGCGGCGAAGGATTCCTGGTTCCTACCCTTCAACCGGGGCTGGAACGACGGCGCCGGCAATCCGCCCAACCCGGACGGACTCAAGACCGACTACCTCTGGAAAGAGATTCTGCAGCCCGCCCGACTCTCCGAGATCCTCGAAAACTACGCCCAGATCGTGGAAGAGGAGAACCCGAGGACCGGCAAGAAAAAGAAAGTCCAGATCTTCCCTCGCTACCACCAGCTGAAGGTCGTGCGCCGCCTTCTCGCCGATGTAATGGATCACGGTGTCGGCAAGCGCTACCTCATCCAGCACTCCGCCGGCAGCGGAAAGTCGAACTCCATCGCGTGGCTGGCCCACCAGCTCATCGGCCTGCGTCGCGAGGGCAAGGACGTGTTCGATTCGATCATCGTGATCACCGACCGCCGCCTCCTCGACAAGCAGTTGCGGGAGACGATCAAAAGCTTCGCCCAGATCAGCAGCGTGATCGGTGCGGTGAAGGAAGGGGGTGGCACCTCGAAGACGAAGCAGCTCTCGAAATTCCTTCGCGACGGGAAAAAGCTGATCATCTCTACGATCCAGACTTTCCCCAATCTGATCGACGCCATCGAGGAGAACCGCGAGGGGCGGAACTTCGCCATCCTGATCGACGAAGCCCACTCCAGCCAGGGCGGACGCAACGCGGCAGCGATCAACGTGGCCTTGTCGGAGGCCGGTGAAGACGAAGAACCGGAAACGACGGAGGACAGGATCAACCAGATCATCGAGAAGAAGAAGCTGCTCACGAACGCGAGCTACTTCGCCTTCACCGCGACTCCAAAGAACAAGACACTCGAGGTGTTCGGGGTGCCCTACCCGGACGGGGGCGAGGTCAAGCATCGGCCCTTCGACACCTACACGATGAAGCAGGCAATCCAGGAGGGCTTCATCATGGATGTGCTCAAGAGCTACACGCCGGTGAAGAGCTTCTACCACCTCGCGAAAACGATCGAGGGCGACCCGGAGTTCGACAAGAAGAAGGCCCGCAAGAAGCTCAAGGCCTATGTCGAGGGGCACGCCAAGGCGATCCGCGACAAGGCCGAGATCATGGTCGACCACTTCCTCAACAACGTGATCGGCCAGAATAAGATCGGCGGCCAGGCCCGGGCCATGGTCGTGACCGGCAGCATCGCCCGGGCCATCGAGTATTTCTTCGCCTTCCAGGCCTACCTGACGGAGATCAAGAGTCCGCACCGGGCGATCGTCGCCTTCTCCGGCGAACCGGAATACAAGGGCGAGAAGGTAACCGAGTCCTCGTTGAACGGCTTTCCCAGCAGCACCATCGAGGACCGCATCATCGAGGATCCCTACCGCTTCCTCATCTGCGCCGAGAAGTTCCAGACCGGCTACGACGAGCCGCTGCTCCACACGATGTATGTGGATAAGCCACTCTCCGGCATCAAGGCCGTTCAGACGCTCTCGCGGCTCAATCGCGCCCATCCGAAGAAGCACGATGTCTTCGTCCTCGATTTTCAGAACAACCTGGAGACCATCGAGGAGGCCTTCAGCAAATACTACCGGACCACCATCCTGAGCAAGGAGACCGACCCCAACCGCCTTCACACGCTGAAGTCGGAGCTGGATGCCTACCAGGTCTATTCCCCCGAACAGGTCGAGGAGTTGGTGGAGAAGTATCTCGACGGCGCCGACCGCGACAAGCTGGATCCGATCCTTGATGCCTGCCGGGAGGTCTACAAGACCGAGCTCGACGAGGACGGGCAGGTGGATTTCAAGGGCAAGGCCAAGGGCTTCTGCCGGACCTACGACTTCCTCGTGACGATCCTGCCCTACCCGGTGGAGGAATGGGAAAAGCTCTCCATCTTCCTGAACTTCCTCGTGCCGAAGCTACCGGCGCCGAAAGAGGAAGACCTCGCCAAGGGCATCCTCGAGGCGATCGACATGGACAGCTATCGGGCGGAGAAGAAGGCCACCCTCAGCATCGCCGTGGCGGATGCCGACGCCGAGATCGAGCCCGTCCCGACCGCGGGCGGCGGCTTCAAGCCCGAACCCGAGTTGGACCGCCTCTCGAACATCGTGAAGGCCTTCAACGATCAGTTCGGCGGACTCTTCGCCGATCCGGAGCGCATGGGCGAACGCATCAGTCACGAGATACCGGAGCGCGTCGCGGCCGACGAAGCCTACCAGAACGCCATGAAGAACTCCGACCGCCAGAACGCGAAGATCGAACACGGCAAGGCCCTCCAGCGCGTCATTACGGCGCTCTTCCAGGACGACGCCCAGCTGTTCAAGCAGTTCCAGGACAATGAGTCCTTCCGCGGTTGGCTGACGGAGACGATGTTCGAGATGACGTATCGGGAGTAGACCGCACCAAGAATTTCCAAGGCCTGAGAATAGAATAGATGGAACCGCAAGTAGATCCCTCTGAGCCTATTCCCTTTCACAAACTTGGAGATGTGAAGTTTGAACGGCTTGCAAAACTACTCTGGAGGAGCCTGCCCAATGTTGAGAGTGCAAATCGGTTTGGGAAAAATCAGCAGGGCCAACGTGGAATCGACATCCTTATCAAGCTTGAGAAACGCAAAGACTGTTGGGCAGTGCAATGCAAAGCCTACAAGTCATTCTCAAAACAGAATCTAATCGCAACGGTACGGGATCTTCGGAACAACTTGAGTTACTGGAGAAAGAAAAAACTATCACGCTTTATCATTCTCATCGGATGTGAATTCGACGATAGATATGCACAGGAACAACTTGAGGAGTTTCAGAAAGAATTCTCTGACCATGGGGTCGCGATTGAGGTTTGGGACAGCGACGAAATCGCCCGGCACCTGCATCCATTCCCATCTCTAGTTAAGTCATTTTTTCCTTCTTATCCTGAATACTGGCTGGAACGCATCTGTGATGTTAAGGAGAATCTCGTTGAGACAGAAATACCGAGTCATACCGGGATAGAGGAAAGACTGCGTTCGACAGTTGATGAGCTAGGCGGTCTCCGGGATGCACAATTGGACGAAATCCGGACGTTGATCCGCGAAGGAAGTTCGAAAACGGCAGAGGCAAAGCTCTCAGAAATTAGGTCTGCTTGTTCATGGTCAAATTTGCCTTCAGCGGTCCGCGCTCGTGCTCTCCGAATGCATGCCGCACTTGCCATTAACCAACGAAATGACCTCAACAAAGCAAAAGCGCTCTTGGCAGAAGCAGATGCGCTGGAGGGCGTAGCAAAAAGCCGGTTCCACGCTATCCTCTTCACTTACCATCAGAAAGGAGCCGCAGCCGCTCTTGAAGACCTTGAGAACCCAGAAATACTTGACGAATGGCATCTTCGGGCAATTCTCCTGGTGAATACAAAACAGTTCGGAGACGCACTCGAATTGCTGAAATCTGGTGAGTTCAAAGAGAATGCTGAAACTTTTCGGATTCGTGCGATTGCGAATTTGCACCTGCGACGCCCTGCAGCGGCTCGGGAAGAGATTGAAATGGCTCTGGCTCACTCTCCGGCTTGGATCTCGGTAGTAGAAGCTGCGGCGAAAATCTTTTTCTATTCCTCTATCTCCTCTGACAGTCCCGACTGGGGAATCTGGACTAGCCCAGCTCCTGTTCGTTGGGAATTTGTGAACTCTGATCCCGATAGCAAATACTATCTGGAAAGGGCTGAGCGATTGTCCCTCCAACTCGTGTCTACACCAGATATCGGGCAAAACGACCTTGTTTCCGCAAAATGCTGGCTTCTCGCGTGCCTAGCGAATCAGCAGAACGATCAAAAACAAGAACAAGCCAACCTACTGGCTCAAGAGATTCTAAAGAGCGCACCACTTACTCTTCCCGCCATTGTCTGGGCTCTCGAGCGCAGATACGAAATCCCGGTTCGCAAGATTCAAGCACTCTTGGAGGAGCAAATTGAAACAACTCCAACGTTGGAGTACGTGCACGCTCTTCTCGTTTTACTGATTCGCACGGGAGAATTCACCGGTGCTGCAACCCTCCTCGATCGATATCGGGAGATCTACGAAAATACCCAGAATATCGGCACTTGGAATTTCCATCGCATTCAAATCGCCTACGTGAATGAGGAGGCTGAGATGATCCGAGATCTGACGAAAAAAGGAGAGGATCCGAGTTTGATCGCTGTTCGAACCGAAGGAGCCAAAGAAGGTTGGACTGATTCGAGGCTTTTAGCACTAGCCGAGAATTATAAGAAAACTAAAACGGCAGAAGCGCTCTTTAATGCGTGCGAGGCTCATTACATCGCAGGACGTTCAGGTTTTGTAGTGGAACACGCCGACACCCTGCTTAAGGCACTTCCTTCTGAAAGCGCTCTGGCACTGACGATAAATGCTGCTTATTCATCTGGCAACGTTGCTGAGTGCTTCAGAATTTCGACCGAATACAGCAATCTATTTCAAAAGGGAAAAATCCCTGAAGAAGTCCGTCGCCTTCGGGCATGGTGTTTCAGCAGTTTAGGCAAGCACTCTGAAGCTGCCCAAGAACTCCGGATAATCGATTCACCAAAATTGAATGAATTTGACAGGGCAACTCTCCTCGAAGCCGAATACCTCTCCGGGAACACAAAACAAACACTCAAGATTGCAGAAGACTTAGTTGCTGCCGATCACGCATCTCCTGAGCTACTTCTCCAGATAATTGATCGCACAAGAGTGGACAACCCGACGCTAGCTCAGAAAGCGTTCAAGAAATTGAAGGAGTCTGGGACTGATGATCCAAAACTGGCGGCTCGTGCCTACTTCGAGAGTTTTCACCTGGGTTTAGAGCATGAGGCCAAGGAGTTTTTCAAAACGGCAGCAGCGGAAATGGGTAAACCTGGTTCTGCGCTCGTCCCGTTTTCTGTCAGGGAGTATCTCAGGCTCCACGAAGAATCGCATCGTGCTCGTGAAGGACGCATGAATCTCTACAGGAGAGGAGAAATTCCGATACATCTCCTTGAGTCCGCCGGGGATGACACCCTTTCCGAACTCATCACCTTGATTCCTGAATGGGTGAAACGATCTAAATCTCGCCTTTCTTCCTCTTGGTCGCTGAAAACTCGGCACGGTTCTATCAGGAAGTCTCGAATCCGTACGGTGGATTCGCCGAAAGGAGGAATCTTCCTCGACCCCACGTCGCTACTTATCCTCCACCAACTCGACCTCCTTCCGAAACTTGAGGAGGTAGTCTCAACGGTGACAATTTCAGCGTCAACAAACGCGTGGATCCAAAAACAAATTCACGACCTCTCCGTACAGCAGCTCTCTCAGAGGACTTCGAAACAATCGGTTATTGCTCTCCTCGACCAAGGCGACCTTGAAGTGCTCGAACTGTCCGGTGATTTCGCCGATTTGCTCGGCCTGAAGAAAACCATGGGAGCTGCCTGGTGCGAAATGCTACAGATCGCAATTGGAAAAAATGGCTACCTCGTCGATTTTATACCCGTCACCGAAAACAAGCTGGATGGTCAACCCGTGGATTTGCCATCGGAGGTCTCGGGAAAAGTTATCGATGCTCTACAGATTTGCGTTTCCGCACGTGAAGCTGGTTTCCTGTCCCTGGAAAAATTGAATTCATGTTTGGCTCGACTAAATAAGCGATCAGATGAGCTTCCAAATCCCGTAGCGCTAGACGAGGGGATCACGCTTGTTCTCGCCGGCGGCCAAGCTGAACACCTCGCCAGTATCGGAATCCTGGACACACTCGCCAGTTCCTGCCAGGTATTAATTGAATCCGAAGAAATCGCAAGAATTCGTTCGGAGCTTCGCTTCGAAGCGAGCCGCGACGGACTGGTTACACAGTTGAAAAGCCTCCGCGACCTTCTAAGAGAAAAGATCGACAAATCGGAATTCATTGAAGAAACCAGCCAAGATAAATCAAGAAATACAAGCTCCGCCGAATTCGATGCAGATCCGCTAATGCGATGCGTCCGTGATACCCTCAACACCGAGAGATCGAGTGACGTCTGGACTTGTGTCGATGACCGACGATTCTCAGTCCAAGCGAGAATCGGAAAATCGAGAGTCGTCGGGACTTTTGATATCATTGACTTCCTTTTCAAGACTCAGAAACTGACTCTTCGAGAGATGTATGAGGTCCGCCGACAAATGCGTTTGCGCAATTTTCGGTTCATTCAAGCGGATTCGAATGAGATTGTAACTTTGCTCGGAGATTGCTTCAAACGCGAGTCGGGTGGCGAAGAAAGCGTTGAACTCGTAGAGCTGAGAAAGTATTACGCCGGAGTCTTCCTGAACGGCGACGATCTGCAACGCCCTCAAGGTAACTTTCGCAAGGCTCGGGTCCTCACGGAGCTTAGAGTGCTCCTTCAAAGCGGTGCAGCCGCTGCTGAGGCGCTTTTCACAGTCTGGTCGAATGACAAAGAGTCCGAGGCTCTTCGGATCATCAAATCGGATTGGATCTTGGATTCCCTCTGGTTTGATTCCTCTGGGACAGGGGAGATTCTTTCAGAGTTTGAAGTGTCCCCTGACTTGGAGGGAATCGCTTCTCAACACCTGCTCTTTCTGGCTCTCAGACTCACTTATGAGAAGGAAGAATCGATTTCGCCTTACCTTGGTTGGCTTTTTTCACGCCTGACCTCGCGCCCATCTCGATGGAATCCGATTCTTTCCGATGTGAAAAAGTTTCTCTTTAGCTCGATTCGTAACCTGGTTGGCAAAGAAAACATTGAGCTGAAGAAATACACGGTGTTCAAGATGCATGAAAAGATCGAGGAGGCCCTGCCTGTCGAGCTCAAGCCATTCTTTGCCATCACCGATGAAGATAGAGAGTATCTGGGAGAGGCGCAGTATCTGCTTGTCGGTGTTGGTCCATTTCAATTTGACGCATCGGAACTATGGTCGGCAGCGAGAATGGCGTTAAGTGGCGATACCGCACATGTTCAACCCATAAAGGCACCAGAGGAATATAAAACTCTCAAACTTTCGCTCGATGAAAATTCTCCCGTTTCGACATTGCGATTTGATTCTGAGTCAGAGGAAAACGGGTTCACATGGGAACAGCCACTTTTGGCTCTGCTAGAGAATCCGCCGTCAGTTGATCCAGGGCGCATCGAAGACTTGAGGAAGTCGATCGACATGGATCGTGAAAATGGCATAAAGGAATTGTCCCGAATTCGGGGCATCGAGGATCTCTCCGAGAGAATCCTTCGCTATTCGGAGTTGGAAACAAAATCCATTCCACGGCAACTGCGTTCGATCACCGAAAAGCTCAAGAACGAAAATGAACTTGACCTGACTCTTATGCGGCCGAGGGATCTCGGCACGCTCCTCCGACACATAAGAATTTCACCGGGAAACAAACCTGAAACAATACTCTCATCCCTCAAGGAGGGTGCCGAGACCCTGATTCGTGAGGAGGGATTTCTTGAGGCTTTCAAACGCCACTCGAGCCTCCCTCACTTTCTAGCGCCCCCTTTCTTCCGGGAATTCAAAAAGCTGCCGGATGCGGAGCGCGTCAAGTTCCTAACCTACGTGGAAGGATGCACTACGGTTCCCCTGACTACGATACATGCCGCGATGCTTCTTTTGTCGGGCGAAATGGCGGAAAAGGAGAGAGGAACTGGGCTTATCTGCTTCCTTTTGGAGAAATATAGAGTTCCGCTCTTTCGTTATTTCAAAAGGATTCTGGAATGGTCGTTTTCCTGCCTGCTCAGCGACCACACCGGTGAGATCAACTTCTACGATTGTATGATAGCGGCATGGGTTCATTCAGGGAGAGTTCATCAATCCATTGGTTCCCCGATTGATCACGAGGAGATTGGAGATTTTTTTGCCAGAAATCGCATTTCCATTGCAGGCATTACGGTTCTTCCCGATTTTCCGCAATTTTACCATCCTATTAACCCTACTATGTTCTACACCCCCGGTTTGGTTCTCGGTGCGGTTTCTCGGGGGATTGAAGCTGCAGACCTTACTGACGCGCAGAAGCAAAAGCTCGGGACTAGTTTGCATCCGCTATGTTTCCCTTACCAAAACCTTCGGGATCAACCTGACGTTTCCCTTTGCCAGATCTCAGGTCACTTACGCTGTGCTGACAGATCTTTGCCGGATTGTCTCGATCTCGAAATCCTGAAAGAATTGCCTGGCCTTGAAAAACTCTCCAAAGCCTCTTCCTCATCCATCGAGTTCCTAATCGATCAAGCCTTAGGAGCGCTAGAAGAGGATCCGAAGAACGTAGATTCTTGGCTCATGTTGGGCGGCATGATAGGGATCCATTGTCCAACGAAAGAGCACGGAGTAAGAATAATTGAATTGATGAAAAGGTTCTCCTTTTCGGACCTCGGTGCCCCGCCTGAAATGATCACTAAACTGGGGAGGTTTATCTTCAATCTTGCTCGCTTCCCCGCGTTCGGAGAGGAAGCATTCCCTTGGATCTCTCTTGCAAATGACTTTGGCGCAACCGTACTCAAGCGTTCCATCGAAGCCGATTCAAAAGATGTCGCTCAGGCTTGCTTGTTCGCAGCATCATCCATTGCGATTGGGAATTTCAAAACCACGAAAGACGCGTGTCAACGGGTTGCAGATTGCGTTCGCTCAATGGTTGAATCATCAGGAGCTTGTCCGAAAGAGCTTCGACAGATGATCTCCAATCTTGCTAACATGATTCCCGGTCGCGATAATGCCCCCTTTTGGAAACTTCTTCTCGAACTTCGAGAGCGCTGAGTTTCCGCACTCGGCTAGGCATGACATGATAGCTAAAGAAAACCCGCCCCTGCATGCAGGCGGATTTTCCCGGATCGGACCTCCCTCACGCATTCGGGAGAGTCCGGTCGCTGTTCGTCACCGTCGAAAGTGGCGGGGCCGACGGGTGTTTTTTTGGGGCGGTTTTTTCGCCAAGATCGACACGGCCCACGCCAAGCGCAGTGGCAGCTGCGTGAATTTCCCGTTCGACCTCGCCGCACCTCAACACGCCTGAACCCTCCATTTTTTCAGCGGCAAAAAAAACCCGCAGTTTTTCTCTCAGGAGGCTCACCCATTTCGCTCACCAAAAACCCATAACTCTCTGTTTAACAACGAGTCGTTGTGCACCGCTTGCAAATTCTTGGGCTCCGAAGAAAATCACCATATGACTCATTATCAACCAGTTACTACGATTCTTGGCACCTCAATCTGAGAATCTGGAGGTGCAATCGATTCAAATTTGCACCTTTTCAAGCAGGCAAAATTCGAGCCACGCCGGATCTCCATCATCCTGGAGCACCACCACGATGCTTTTTTGGCCGATCTCACCTGAAATTTCCCGATCGCCCACGCGTTGGCCAGCATTGCTACCAACGCCAAATCATTTCACCCAAGCGCCCCCACAGGGACTGAATTTCAAGAAGCCTACATATGATAAGAGGCGGCCGCAAAACTTTCCCTTGGTATGATGCTCAGGTCGACTTCGGTCCTCCGGGGCCTAAGCGAATTGATGTTCCTGAACTTTTTGAAAATCTCCTCAATCGTGGCGAGTCCCAGCGGCTTGGTGAAAACGACCTCCCGGTAATAACCGCCTCGGGAGAATTCTGTGACTTCGACCAAGATCCCTCGCGTTTCGTTTTTGAACTCAAGCCAGATCATATCCTGACTTTTCGTTGCCACCTTGAGGTGCACAGGAGGAAAATTCATCGGACTACCTCCGTTGAGATCCTTTTTCAAATAGAGTGAATCAGGATACTTCCCCTCGGCTCGATCGCAGGCGAGGCTGATCCGGCAAATCCGTTCAAAAGAACGAACGAGATCCCCATACAACGTTGAAGCAGCCAGCACGCAGATCGCGTGTCTCTCGTCCGGATCTCGGGACTCCCGGAAGTCCTGCTGCATCAGGTCATACTTGTTCGAGAGGGTATCGACCTTTGCCAGCAGCCGCGTTGGCGCGATCCTCGAGTGATCGCAGATATCGTAGAACGATCGGAAGCTCATCGGTGACCCGTTCTTCCAACGCTGCAGGCAGTTCCGGCCGACTCCGATCGAGACCAGGTAGCGATTCAGCTTCGACCCTTGCCGCCTCTTCAACCTTTTGAGGAGCTCTTCTTTTGCTTGGTCGGGAACTGTTCGAAATCTCGCCATATCCTCAGGGATTGGATTCAGGTCAACTCAAACAGGCCTCAGTGACGCCTGGTTTTCGCGGGTTGGCAAGGAGCAGTTCTCTCCCCGGAGAAGCCCATCCCGATTCCTTATCCGACAGAATGCGCCGATTTGCCCCGCAGGATTGCGAGTCCCGCTACCGCCCGCCCCGACTGACCTGGAGCCGCTTACGGATCTCGAAATCGGGTTTTTACCCCGCGCCCTGCGGGGCGCGATTCAGAGCGAATGCACGCCTAAGAAAATCACCTTTGTGGATTCCGGCTGTTCATCTCTTGAAGGAGCTCCTTGGTCGCTGCATCCGTATTGATCGACCCGTCCGGATTCATCTTACCCCCGTAGAATCTTTCAATCAACGGATCGACCGGAGACCGGCACCCCACGCACCGGGGGATCAGAATGAGAAAGAGAAAAGAGACGCCTAAGAGTTGGGACCAGGTTTTATGGGCCGAAGCCCTTTGGCGGTTGCGACGATTTTGATTCCGTGCGTTCATGCTTTCACGTTCCTGGATTCTGCGACGAGGCCGGCTCAGCCATGACGACTCCGTACTTCGCGCAGACAAGCCGCCATTTGTTTTCCACTTGGTTCATGCGGCGCATCAATGCTTCTTCCTCAAGGCGGATGTCTTGGAGTCCGGACATGTCGCCTCCGAACGATTCGAGCAAGTTCTCGACGAAGATTAGGATCTGTTTCCAGATGTCCTCATTTTGCGCCGCGTGAAAGCCGAGATCCGTCATGACCCCGATCAATTCCGCGTAAACCTCCTGGTAATCCTCCGGGCAGGCCGACACGTCGATCGTGGCCAACTGCTGCACCATCTGCTGTAGGTGTTTTCCGGATTGGATTTCAACGGCCATCACTCGATCCATCTGAAGATGAACGCGGTGTATCTGGTTGAAGGCATCGGCTTGCATTGCTCCATCCACAGCGCTGACAAGCGCAACCGGAATGGAAATCGCTGCCATTGCCGTCGCTGCGAGGACAGAGAACCGGATATTCGGGTTCTTCGCCCGACGAATCGCCATGACCAACGCTCCCACCGCAGCCGGCAGGGAAAGGATCGGAATCAGACTGGTAACGAGAGCGAAGGAGGCCAGGCCCATCATCAGCCCGGGCCGCTCCGGCAAACTCGCGGAGGTCGACGCCTCCGCATCGCGGACGCATTCGGAACTCATCGGCCGCCCTCCTTGTTCGCGGTCACGAGTTTTTCCGGAGAACTCCCCGGGAGAAATTGATGGCTCCGCTTGTATAAAATCACCATCAGCACCACCGGAGGAACCGCCCCAAGCCAGACTGCCGTTTTGATCTGCCATCCGTCGATTAGAGTGTCGGGTCCCAAAATCATGGAGGCAAGACACATGGAAATCGCCTGACCTCCTGCAATCAGCAGCGATACGAACTGACTGCGGCGGTCGAAATCCCGTGCCAAGGTAACGAGATAGCAAACACCGACTGCCACAACGAAATTGACGATACCGAGACCGATCTCTCCGCGCAGAGGGACGAAGAGCTGAAGCAGGATGGCGGGAACCAGAAGCTTCCTGGTCGCTGCCACGGTGTTGGCAAATCCACGAATATTGACCTTCTCCAGCCCTCGCCACAGCGGGAGGAAGGTGACCGTTGCGATGACGAGCGCGAGCATCAGGAGGCCGACAAAAGGACTCCAAGCAGCAGCAGAAGTTGTTGCATAGGACAATCGACTGGTTACGAAAATTCCCACGATCACTGCTGCCGCAGCGAGCCCAATGAGGAGTCGAAGCAGATAAATCCCGGTCCAGCAAAACACGGCGCCCCAAGTTCCTTTGCCCGCCACGGAGTCAACTCGCCTTTGCTTCTCTTCACTCATACAAATCTCGCTTCGTTCCCCATAGGGAACCAAAAGACTCAAGTTCCGCCTGAAAGTCAAGTTCCCAACCGGGAACTTTCATGGCGAAACGATTCCGCAACTGCGTCGGCCCTCAGGTTCGAACACTACGAAAGAAGAAAGAGCTGACTCAGGATCAGCTGGCGGCACGCCTTCAATTGGCCGGGCTCCATACTTTTGATCGAGTGACCGTTGCCAAGATCGAGTCCCAGATACGATCCCTCTATGACTTCGAGCTCTCTGTCCTAAGCGAAGTTCTCGGCGTACCCTCAGACGAATTACTTCCTTCCCACAGACAGCTGAAAGCTTCCCTCGATGACCTCATGGCCGGGGGGAAGTAGCCCCGATTTCGCTCATTACCCCGCAGGGGGCGATCTGCTCTATGCCTTCTCCTGTCTGGGCAGGGCCACGATGGACAGAGATATTCCAGGCGATTACCCCGCAGGGTGCGGGCGAACTGATAGCTAAAGAAAACCCGCCCCTGCATGCAGGCGAGTTTTCCCGGACCGGACCTCCTTCACGCATTCGGGAGAGGCCGGCCACCGTGGCGGGCTGAATTGGGCGCAGTCGGGCTGCCATTCAGGAACCGTGACTTCCGCCCCCGGCAAATGTAAAGCCAGGCTCGTTTCGGCAGGCTTCTACTTCGCGCTGGACCATCACATCAGCCAACTGCCCGCTTGACACGCTCATTGAGCGGCACTTGCGGGAGACAATTCCGGCCCTGCGGCCAAGCCAGTTCCTCTCCGTGCGGACGATGGCCAACGACGCTCTGAAGGTGAACTTGAACCGTGACATCCTCAAGGTGACTCCACGCAAGATCAACCTGTCCGTCCTCGCGATGAACGGGGCCTACTGCCTGGGCCTGGACCAACTCTTCGGCGGTGCCACAGCCTTCTCCGATCCCTATCGGAAGCACGACAACTTCGCGATGGCCCGCCGGCTCCACGATCACCGGACCACCCGGGCGGACTCCCTGGGTCCCGGCGACGAGTATGAGCTGGTCGACGAGGTTCGTCGAGATGCTCGGCATCCGCAGGCGGTATGGCTGGATTACTGATGTTGGGGAGGGTAGAGGAATGCGCGACGCTCACCTCTCAAACTCCTCGAATCCCCGCTGCACGTCAAACGCTCCCGACAGGAGGGAGGGAGCCGGAGGCAGCCCGGATCACTTCCTTTGCAGGGAATCTTCGAGATACCCCGCGACGAAGGGATCGTTGCTTTCGGCGATCCTTTCCGCCCAGGCAACCCTTGCCCGATCCCGACATCGTCGATTCCGGTCTCAATCATTCGTGTTCGGCACTCCTCGATGAATTCCCGGCGGCGACGGGTGTTCTCCCAATCACTGGCGACCTTCAGGAAGGCCTGACCCCGCTTTCTCTCTGCCTCCCTCCGACACCGTTCCTCTTCTTCCGCTGCCGCTCGCGCAAAGCCGGGTCTGCCCGTCTACGACGCGGGCCACCGATCCAGTGTGGAGACCTGCCGTCTGCACAGGATCGATCCGCTCGCCTTTCTCACGGATGTGGTGCCGAAGCTGGTCGACCGGGAAGCCAGTTCTGATGTGGGCGACTTGCTGTCGAGGCAGTGGAAGGCCGCGAGGCATGCGGCGTGAGCGGGAGTGGTCTCCGCCGGACGCTTACAATCCCTCCATCGACCGGGCGGCGGGATCGCGCAAGATTTTGTCGCAAAGATCCTGGCAAGGCGTGTAAATTGACAAGTTCAGGGCTCTCCGCGAGTTCCGGCTACTAAACTTATGAAAATCAAAATTGCATCCATGATGTTGGCTCTCATGGCTTTTGGCTCCGCATTGATCGCCGGCGACGTGACCTATCTTGCTAGCATGACCGGCGCGTGCGGAGGCTGTAAAAAGGAAGTCAGTTCTGCGTTCAGCAGTCTCAAAGGCTTCAAGTCCATCTCGATCAAAGATGCCGAGGAAGCTGGAACCCAGGTAGCGACGATCGTCTTCGAAGAAGGCACCCAAGTAACCAAGGAACAAGCGATCAAGTCGCTCGGGGACAAAGCCTCGAAATTCGTGGTTAAGACTTGGAAATCCAAGAAATAACTTCAATGCCGTTTGCGGGCGACTTTGGCCGTCCGCAACGAATTCCGAAAAAACTGAGCCCCCTCGTCCTCATCGGCGGCGGGGCTTTTTTGCGTTACTTCCATCAAAACACTTACCGATGAGCACACCACAGGAGGAGTTGACTGCCTGATTGGCTCACCTCCCCGGGGCGACCCTCTCAGTGTTTCTAAATTCCCTCCGTCTAATCGGAGTACTGAAAAGTCTTTGGCCGGGACGACTCCATTCGACCCGCCATCTTGACGGCTTCGGCCGGACAAATCCCGAAGCCCCCGGCGAACGACAAATCCCGGAGGTTTTCTGAAAGCATCTGACAGGATCGAATTTATGTTATCCTTTTCCGAAAACCGGCATTTGCCTTGTGAATGACCGATTCCTCCATGAATGAAGACGACTTCGTCGCGCTGCTGACCGGGGTGCAGGGTGCGCTGCGGCTCTATGTGCAGTCGTTGATGCCGGGGGATGCGTCGGCGCATGATGTGGTGCAGCAGGCGAACACAATCTTGTGGAAAAAACGCGAGGACTTCACTCCCGGAACGAATTTCAAGGCATGGGCATTTGCTATCGCCCGGTATGAGGTGCTGAACTATCGCAAGCAGCAGGCGCGGGATTCGCGGCTGGTTTTTGGAGAAGAACTGGAACAAATCGTTGCCGAGGATCTCGCCGAGCGTGATGAAGACACCGAGCGGCGGCACGAAGCGTTGAAAGGGTGCCTGCAAAAGCTGCGCCAGCAGGATCGCGAGCTGCTCCTTCATCGTTACACGGCCTCGGCGGGCACACTGGAGGAATTCGCCCGGCGCACCGGCCGCAGCAAAGGCGGTCTCAAGGTGACGCTGCATCGCCTGCGAAACGCGCTGCTGAGCTGCATCGAGAAGCAACTCACCCCTCTCAAGTTCGAATCATGAGCCCGGCGGAACGCAATCAACTCATCGACGACCTGATCGATCAGGATATCTCCGAGGCGGATTTCCTCCGGCTCGAGGCGGATCTCTCGGTCGATCCCATCGCACGAGCCGCCTACTACGAAAGGCTTCAGCTTTCTCTCGCTCTCGCCGAAGTAGCGGCGGTTCGACCCGAGAGAGAAGCCCCACTCCCAGCCTCATCAAGGAGAGCCCTCGTCTGGCTGGCGATGGCGGCTTTGTGGCTCGCCTTCATCGGAGTCACTTCGGTGTGGTTTTGGCCGCGCCAGAGAGCTGGTCTTGCCGGGGTCGAATCCACCGCGAACGGCCATGCAGCCCTCGTCACCCAGATCGATGCGGTCTGGTCCGGCATGGCCGCTCCGCTCATCGACGGGGCGCTTTTGCCTCCCGGCATGATCCACCTCGAGTCGGGCCTCGCCCAGATCGAGCTATTCAGCGGGGTGCGTCTAGTGGTGGAGGGAGAGGCGAAGTTCGAAATCCTTTCCTCGATGGAGATGCGGCTCGCGCGGGGCCGTCTCCGTGCTCACGTGCCAGAGGCGGCGCACGGATTCCGCATTCATACCTCCGAGGGAGAAATCGTCGATCTCGGCACCGAGTTCGCCGTCGATGCCGCAGGGGAACGGGCGGAATTGCACGTCCTCGATGGCGAGGTCGAATGGCATCCGAAAGCGGCAGGAATGTTGCGCTTGGTCGGCGGCGAAGCGCTTGGATTGGCCCCCGGGAACGATCCAACCCAAATGCCGGCGGACGATTCGCGCTTCGTCGGTCTCTCCGAGATCAACGAAAGGCAAAAGGCGACGCAGGAAACTCGTCGCAAGGCCTGGCTGCAATTCAGTGAAGGTCTGCGGCGCGATCCCCGCCTGATTGCCGCGTATCGCATGGACGTGCCAAACCCGGGCGAACGCCTCGTCCCGAATCTCGCCGCTAGCGGGATGGTGAAACCCGGCGCGGGAGCGATCGTCGCCGCCAAACGGGTCGAGGGCCGCTGGGGACAGACGGAAGGAGCCCTCGATTTCAGCCCCGCCGGTAGTCGGGTAAGAGTCAACATTCCGGGTCGGCACTCCTCCCTGACGTTGCTCTGCTGGGTTAAGATCAACAGCCTCGACCGGCTCTACAATTCTCTCTTCCTCACCGATGGCCACGAGGTCGGGGCTCCGCACTGGCAGATCATGAACGACGGGCGTCTTTTCTTTTCGGTGAAGCGATCCGACGGGCACGGAACAACCGCGGGCGGACAGGATAAATACAACTTTTACTCGCCGCCCTTTTGGACTCCGTTGCTCAGCGGCCGGTGGATCCTGTTGGGAGCCGTCTACGACGTCGAGGCAAAGACGGTGACACATTTCCTCAACGGCAGCCCACTCGCCAGCGAGGCGATTCCCGAAGAATTTCTTGTCGAGAACGTGACCATTGGGAATGCCTCCATCGCGAACTGGAGCGAGCCGGCCTATCGCCGGGACGCCGAGTTCGCCGTTCGCAATCTGAACGGCAGCATGGACGAGTTTCTCCTCTACTCCGCCGCGCTCTCTGCCGCGGAAATCGCGGAGATCTTCAACCAAAGCCGGCCTTGAGGAATGGAACGGGGCGCAAAACAGAAAATTGTGCGATAGGTTTTCACTCCGAAGGCAGTGTTGGAGGGAGAATGACGATAGACGCCCCCACTTCACCGAATTCGCCCCAAGACGACCGCTACGAGGTCTTTGTGCGAACCTTTGCCCATTTCGAGGGCGATTTGCGGCGTTTCGTGAGGTCGCTTCTGCCGAACTGGACCGATGTCGACGACGTCATGCAGCAGACCGCCGTCGTGCTCTGGCGGAAATTCGATCAGTACGATCCGGAAACCCATTTCATGAAGTGGGCCTGTGTCGTCGCGCGATTCGAGGCGCTCGCCTATCGCCGCAAGATGGCGCGGGACCGGCTCGTTTTTCGAGAGGATGTGCTTGAGTTGATGGCGGACGAAGGAATCGAGGAAATGGATCAGCGCGATGCGGAACATGCCGCACTGGCCACTTGTCTGCAAGCCGTGCCCGAGACGCAGCGGCACTTCCTCACCCTCGCCCACACCCGCGGCGTCAATGTGAAGGAACTCGCGGAGGAGGCGGGATCGACGGCGGCGGCCTTCTACATGCGGCTCACCCGCCTGCGTCAGCAACTGATGAAGTGCGTCGAATCGAAACTGGGGCAGGGACACCACCACGCATGAAGACAGATCCCCCCCGCTTTCACGACCTCTCACAGGAGGAACAGGACTGGCTCGACGCCTACGTCAACGGCACCATCGAAGCTCCGGCCTTTGCCGCCTTGCAGGACCGAATGATGGAACGCCCCGCCCTGCGTGCGGTGATGCGGCGATACCTCGCCCTCGATCACCATTTGCAGAGCGACTGTGCCGCCGATGATCTCGCGGCGAGACCGTGGTTGACGGCCGATGAGCCTGACAACATCACCACTTTCCCGCAGCAGCGTCGCATCCGGAGCCTTCTTCCTCTGGCGGCGGCGGCGGGCCTCGCTTTTCTCCTGGGTCTCGCTTTCATGCAGTGGAGGGGAACCCCGAATGGCGGTGAAGGCATCGCGACCGTTCGGGACAAGGAACCTTCCGCCGAAGGCTTCGCAGTGGTGAAGCGATTGTTCGATCCCGAGTGGGCCGGGCCGGGCACCCGGCATCGCGAGGGCGACACCCTCGGGAAGGAGTCCTTCCGATTGCAGTCCGGCACGGCGGAAATCCAGTTTTTTTCCGGGGCGACTATGACGGTGCAGGGGCCCGCTGAGATCCACCTGAGGTCCGCCTGGGAAGCCACCTGTACCGACGGCATCGTGCGCATGCAGGTGCCTCCGGCGGCCCGCGGATTTCGACTCCTCGCCCCCGGATCGGAAATCATCGATCTCGGGACCGAGTTCGGACTCGAAGTGCGCGACGGCAAAGGTCACGTCGAGGTCTTCGAAGGCGAAATCGCCCTACGCCATCAGAAGGAGGTCGAACGCCTCGTCAAAAAGGGGGCGGCCTGGGGTCTTCCGGTCGAAGGTTCCGCTACTCCCGCCGCCTTCGGGAATGTCACCTTCCCCGATCTCGGGCAGTTGGATTCACGCGCCATCGCGCAGAATCGTGACGATTTCGATCGCTGGCAGGCGCACCGCGACCGGCTCGCAGCCGATCCCCGCCTCATCGCCTACTACACTTTTGATCGCGACGAACCGGGTGCCCTCATCCCGAATCTCACCCTGCCGCGCGATACCGAACTCGACGGGGCCGCCGTCCTCGCCGATCCCGTCGATGGCCGCTGGCCCGGATTGAAATCGGCGCTGGAATTCCATCGGCCCGGTTCGCGGGTGCGGGTGAACCTGCCTGGGGAATTTTCCGCCTTCACCTTCGCCTGCTGGGTCCGCATCGACAGTCTGGACCGGTGGTACAACGCCCTTTTCATGGGCGACGGCTACGAGACGGGCGAGCCGCACTGGCAGATCCGCGACGACGGGGCAATGATGCTGTCGGTCATGGTCGATGACACGAAGCCGAATCCCGGCGCGCCGAACGACGCCGGCTTCCACCGGGTTTATTATTCCCCGCCGATGTGGGACCGCTCCATGAGCGGACGCTGGCTCCATCTCGCCTCCGTCTTCGATCCGGCGAATCGCGCGGTTTCCCACTACGTCAACGGCGAACGCATCCACCGCCAGGAGATCGAGGATCGTTTCCTCATCGAGACCCTGCGCATCGGCAACGCCGAGATCGGCAACTGGGGCCAGCCCTTCCGCGAGGATCCGACTTTTGCGATCCGCAATTTGAATGGTCGGATGGATGAATTGGCGATCTTCAAAACAGCCCTCGGCGATCAGGAGATCGCGAGGCTGTTTGAACAGAGTCGGGCAGGGCACCAGTGAATCACGGGCCCGCATCGCCCGGGATCTTTTCGCGAAATCCCGGAGAATTCCCAACCACGAATCAGGAACCACGGCGTTTCAGTTCGTCGCCGACGGCTTCCAACTGCTTCGCAAGATTTTGCATGGATTGCTCGAGGGCTTCGAACCGACGCGCCACCTCGGGTGGCAGGGAATTGCCACCGGATCCAGTGCGCAGCATTTGGTCGGCGAGTTGTCTGAAATGATCGGCTTCCTTGGCCATTCCCGCGGCATGAAGATGTTCCGCCGCCTCGCGGAGGTGGGCGGATCGCGCCTGGACATCCGGTGCCGAGGAGTTTCCTCCGGGTCTTCCCCGGACATCGCCACGCGTTTCCTGGAGGTTCCGTTTCATCTCCTCGATTCGACGATTCGCCTCGTCGTGCCTGCCTTCGCGATGAAGTTTCATGATCTCCTCCCTCGCCCGGCTGGCGTCTTCGTGCTTCGCGCCATGCCCCTCCGGAGATGGCCTTTCGCTCCCGTCACGGGATCGAGCCCCGTCTTCTCCTCTCGGCCTTTCTGGCTCACGGCCGCCCTCGCGCCCATCTTCACTCCGAGCGGCTTCCGATTGATCCAGCATCTCTTCATGTCTGCCATCCCCGTCTGATTTCTGATTCTCAGCCCGATGCTTTTCCATCGCCTCATGATTGGGGGCACCCGGCTTGGGAAGATCCGAACGCTCCGACGTTTCCCCTTCGCGGGGAGGATGGGACGCCTTCGGTTGATCGGGTTTGGGTTCTTCGGCAGAAATCGTTGCGGAGGCCAGCGCAACGGCGAGGCCCAGAGTCAAGGGGAGCATTTTCATGGATGAATGGAGGTAGATCGATTTGTTTCAACTCCTGAACCACGAGGAAGTTACGCCTCCTTTCAAAGAATCACCCGGACATGGACTCGACTTCCTCCATTCCGTGCGTCTTTTTGTTCGATTCTGAAGACACCTTCGATAGGATGCCGCCATGACTCTGAACCGGCCACAAACAATCTTCCTCATCCTCGCGATCCTGGTGCCATGAAAAAGCGAATACAGTCCATTTTCGTCCTCCTCGCTCTCAGCCTCTCCCTCCCTGCCGCCGAAGAAAAAGACGACGTCATTACCGTTGAAGCCGAGAGTTATGCCGAACAGACCCTGTTCGAGACGCGCCGTTGGCAAATTACCGCCGCCTCCAACGAACCAACCATCGAACCGGACGGCGATCCGACGCATCTCGAAGGTGCCAGCGGCGGGGCCTACATCGAAGTATTGCCCGATACACGTCGCTCGCACGAAGACAAGCTGATCAACGGGGAAAATTTCACCCATCAGGGCGGTGCCATGGCCGTGCTGAGCTATCCGGTGAAGGTGAGCACTCCCGGGCGATATTATGTCTGGGTGCGCGCCTACTCGACCAACAGCGAAGACAATGGGCTGCACTTCGGTCTCAACGGCGAATGGCCTGAGAGCGGTGCCCGTTGGCAGACTGTCAGGAAGGACGGATGGCACTGGGACTGCAATCAACGCACCGAGGAAGCCCACACCGGCGTGCCGATGCAGCTCTGGCTCGACATCGAGACAGCGGGCGATCACGAGATCCTGATGTCGATGCGGGAAGACGGCGCCGAGGTCGATCAAATCATTCTTGCCCGCTCCCCCGAGTATCGACCCGCCGGGGCGGAGGTGTATTCCGAGATCGCGCCGGTCACTGCGGCTCCTCGGGCACCTGCCGTTCCACTGGTCCTCCCCCGTCAGTCCGACGGAACTGGCGTGGTGACGATCTCCGGCGAACTCAAGCAGTGGCACAAGGTCACACTGACACTCGACGGACCCTTCGCGAACGAGCAGGACAACGAACCGAACCCCTTCACCGATCTTGCCTTCCACGTGACCTTCACCCACGAGAGCGGATCGCCGGAGTACGTCGTGCCCGGTTATTTCGCCGCCGACGGGGACGCGGCGAATTCTTCCGCCAAAGCCGGCACCCGATGGCGGGCGTACCTTTCCCCGGACAAGACAGGAACATGGAACTACAAGGTGAGTTTCACCAAGGGCAAAAATGCCGCTCTCGATGGCGGTGGCGATTCACTGAAACCCTTCGACGGGCAGAGCGGCAGCCTGGAAATCGCCGCGAGTGACAAGACAGGGAGGGACTTCCGCGCCCGCGGGCGACTGCAATATGTCGGCAAGCACCACCTCCAGTTCGCCGGGTCGAAGGAGTATTTCCTGAAGGCCGGTCCGGACGCGCCCGAGACCCTGCTCGCCTATGCCGACTTTGACGACACCGTCGCGGGGAAAGCACCGAGGGTGCCGCTCAAGTCCTGGGCACCTCATCTCGACGATTGGAGAAATAGCGATCCTATCTGGAAGGACGGCAAGGGTAAGGGGCTCATCGGCGCCCTGAATTACCTGGCCTCTAAAGGCGTCAATGCCTTCTCGTTTCTGACCTACAACGCTGGAGGCGATGGCGATGACGTCTGGCCCTTCATCCAGCGCGAGGCAAAAATGAACTATGATTGCTCAAAGCTCGACCAATGGGGAATCCTCTTCGATCATGCCACCGAACTCGGTCTTTTCCTGCATTTCAAACTCCAGGAAAACGAAATGGACGACAATCGGCGTGGCTCCAAAAGCGAACCCGGCGAGGTCCCCGAATCACTCGACGGCGGCAAGCTCGGCCCCGAGCGGAAACTTTACTGCCGCGAGATGATCTCCCGCTTCGGACACGCCCTCGCTTTGAACTGGAATATCGGCGAAGAGAACACTCAAAGCACGGAAGAGATTCGCGACATGGCGAAGCACCTGCGCGAGACCGATCCCTACGACCACCTCATCGTCGTTCATACCTTCCCGCCACAACAGGACAAAGTCTATGAACCACTGCTGGGCGACCGCGAGGGAATCACCGGAGTGTCGTTGCAAAACTCGTGGAATCAGGTTCACGGGCGCACCCTCCAATGGGTCACGGAATCAGCCAAATCGGGTCATCCCTGGGTGGTGGCAAACGACGAGCAGGGTCCCGCCGGCCTCGGCGTCCCGCCCGATCCAGGCTATCAGGGCCATGACGGAATCGCCGTAGAGAAAGACAAAAAGAAGGAAGATCCATCGGTCGGCGACGTGAAGTCGAAGGCCTACACCATGCACGACATCCGCAAGCTCACGCTCTGGGGCAACCTCATGGCCGGAGGCGCCGGAGTGGAATACTACTTCGGCTACGCCTTGCCCGAAAACGATCTCGTCTGCGAAGACTTTCGCAGCCGCGACAAGTCGTGGGATTTCTGTCGCATCGCCCTCGATTTCTTCCAGAAAGAAGGGATCCCCTTCCACGACATGAGCAATGCCGACGCCCTCATAGTCAACGCGAAGAACGACAACAGCAAATACTGCCTCGCGAAGACAGGGGAAATCTACCTCGTCTATCTTCCGAACGGTGGAAGCACCGAAATCGATTTGAGCGACGCATCCGGCAACTTCACCGTCGCCTGGTTCAACCCGCGAAGCGGTGGTGCGGTCCAGGAAGGTTCCGTCGGCAACGTGACCGGCGGCTCGGAAGTCTCCCTGGGCGATTCACCGGAGGATCCGGGAGAGGATTGGCTCGTGCTCATCCGGCGATGAAGCGGAGGGAACGCCGCCAATCCGGTTCCGTTTGAGATTTCCGCGTGAGGTTTCCAGGGGACCGGCAGTAATGCCGTGATGGAACGTCCCTGCCTCATTTATCTCATCCCGTCCTTCCTTCTGATCAACGTCCTGCCCCTGTCGGCGGAGGTCGACTACGAGAAGGAAATCCTCCCCATCCTAGAGGACAACTGCCTCGACTGCCACGGGCCGGACAAGGACAAATCGGGCTTCCGGGTCGATCTGCGGACGGTCCTGCTCACCGGCGGGGATTCGGGGCTGAAATCCATTATCCCGGGCGATCCCGGAAAAAGTCACCTCCTCGAGTTGGTGAAATCCACCGATGAGGACGAGGTCATGCCGCCCAAGGGCGACCCGCTCACGCCGGAGCAGATCGCCCTCCTCGAAACCTGGATTGCCGAAGGCGCAGTCATTCCCGGGCAGATGGACGCGGTCGCCGAGGTGACCACTGATCTCTGGTCGCTCCAGCCGGTGCAGCGGCCCGCCGTTCCCGAGGTGGAGGGAGCCAAGTCTTCGATCGATGCCTTTCTCCTCGCGAAGCTCGCGGAGAAAACACTCGCTTTCACCAAACCGGCCGATCCGCGTTCCCTGATCCGCCGCGCTTCCATCGTGCTGACAGGGTTGGCTCCGACACCCGACAGGGTTACGTTTTTCATTCAAGACTCTTCAGTCGATTCGGACACTGCCTATGCCGAACTCGTTGAGGAACTGCTCGCCTCGCCCCATTTCGGGGAGCGCTGGGCTCAACATTGGCTCGATGTCATCCGCTGGGCGGAGACCAATGGCTCCGAGGCCAACCTCTATCGCAAAAACGCCTGGATCTACCGCGACTACGTCATCCGCTCCTTCAACGAAGATCGTCCCTACGATCAGTTCGTACGCGATCAACTCGCGGGTGATCAAACTGGCCATGGCGAGGCCACCGGCTTCCTCGTCGCCGGACCGCATGTGCCCGCCGCCACGGTGGGCCGTGAACCCGCCGCGATCCGTCAGGCCCGTGCAGATCGCATGGATGAAATCCTGCAAACCGTCGGTGCTTCGCTGCTCGGCATGACGGTGAGTTGCGCACGCTGCCACAACCACAAGTTCGATCCCATCTCGATTCAGGATTACTACTCCCTCGCCGCCGTGTTTCAGGGAGTCGAGTTCGGCGGACGCCGCCCGGAGTTGTCACCGGACCATCCGCGCATGGCGCGAGCCGCCGAGCTCTATCCGAAGCTCAATGCAGAGCGCAAGGTCTTGCGTGAAGGCGTCGGTATTTGGGAGGAAAACAACGGCGGCTACACCGATCTCGTTTTCCCCAACACCACGACCCAGGTGCTGCGCGTCGAGTTCGACAAACCGCAGACATTCATCGACGAACTCGAAGTCTTCGGCACCCACGATTTCAAAGAAAATCTCGCCGCAGCGCGTGTCGGCACCAGGCTGGTGGAAGATCCGGCGATGGCTGATCCCGGGGCGGGCGTGGAGAAAGCCAACGACGGTGAGTATGGTACCATGATTTGGAAATCAAAAGCACCGGAAGGCAGCAAGACGAAGCCGTGGGTCGAGATCCATTTCCTCAAGGCTCAGGAAGTGAACCGCTTCCGCTTCAGCTCGAATCGCGAGTATTACTTCGAGACTGACTACCTCGACAACGGCAACAAAGGCGGCAAACCCAACTTCCCCGGCTATCGCATCCTCGCGCGGCAGGCGGATGGCAGTTGGCAGGAAATCGGCAGCACCCAACAAGCTCGGGCGGCGTTAAAACAACCCGTTTTGCAAGCGGCTTCGGAGCGCTTGCACGACCACCTTCATGCCCTTGCGGAAGAGGGGCCGCGTCACAGTTTCGTGGCTCGTTTTGAAAAGCCCGCCGTGACTCGCGTCCTCAGTCGCGGCAGCCCGGAGAATCCCGCCGATGAAGTCATGCCCGCTGGTTTCGCCATTCTCAAAGGCGACCTCGGCCTCGACTCCAACACGCCGGATGCCGAGCGGCGTAAACGCTTCGCCGAGTGGATCACCCTGCCCGAGCAACCGCTCACCGCCCGCGTCTTCGTCAATCGCGTCTGGCATCACATCTTCGGTGCCGGCATCGTGCCGACCACCGCCGATTTTGGCAAAGCCGGTGCACCACCGAGCCATCCTGAACTGCTCGACTACCTCGCGTCCGAGTTTGTCAATCCACAGGATAGCACCGCAAAACCCTGGGGCATCAAGGACCTCATCCGCCGCCTCGTCCTCACCGACGCCTTCCGCCAATCCAGCGTCCCGCGTGAAGACGGACTGCACGCCGACGCTGGCAATGCCCTTCTCTGGCGCTACTCACCGCAGCGTGTCGAGGCCGAGGTCATCCGCGACAGTGTGCTGCTGGCCTCTGGCAGACTCGATCCCACGCTCGGTGGCCGCAGCTTCCGCATTCACAACGAAAAGAAGACCTACGCCCAGTGGCAGGTCATCGACAACCACGGCCCCGACACCTGGCGGCGCATGATTTATCAAGAACGCATGCGCCGTGTCGATGACCGCATCTTCACGGCCTTCGACTTCCCCGACTGCGGCCAGGTCAGCCCCAAGCGTCCCGTCTCCACCACGCCGCTGCAAGCGCTCAACCTCATGAATAGCGACTTCGTTGTCGAGCAATCGCAGTTCATCGCTAAGCGAGCCGGCAGTGTCACACGGGCCTTTGAGCTGCTCTTATCCAGACAGCCAACCGCTGAGGAGCTGGCCGCCTGCCAGGAAACCAAGCTGGACCTCGTCTGCCGCAGCCTCATCAACTCCAACGAGTTCGCTTTCCTGCCATGACGGCTGGAAGCGCACCTTTTTGCCAAGCCAACAAACCACCAAACAAACCATGAAAGCAGCCCCCAAACTCATCGTCCTCAGCATCATCACCCTCGCTCTGTCGAGCTTAAATACTTTCGGGCAGCCCGCCGAAGGCAAGGCCATCCCGGATTGGCTGCAAAAGGAAGTGAACAAGGTGACGTCCGTCATTACCGATCTCAGCGCCGAACAGGAGACGAAGCTCGCCGGTGCGATTCAAACCCGCACTGAGACCTTGGCAAAAGTCAATGGCCTCAGGGAAAGCGGCGCATCGGCAGATGAAGTCAAAGCCAAGACAACCGAAGCATGGACCGCCTACACCCACGAAGCAAAAACCATTCTCACCGCCGCGCAGTTCGAGAAGTTCAAGGAACTGCACAAGCCCAAATCAGCAGCTTCAAATCAGTAATCATGAACCTCGCCGAACACCTCTCCTGCAAAGGTCGTCACCTCCTCGACCGCCGCCACTTCCTGCGCAGCACCGGCATGACATTTGGCGCTCTGGGTCTCGCTCAACTCTTGGCTTCAGACGACGCCGACTTCACTGGCAAGTCCTCCATCAGGCCCCGGATCGACCCCAATCATCCCTACGCGCCGCGCAAGCCGCACTTTCCCATGCCCGCGAAGAAGGTGCTGGTGATTTATTGCCCCGGAGCCGTCAGTCATGTCGATACCTTCGACTACAAGCCGATGCTGACGAAGTTTCACGGTCAAAAACCACCCAACATGCCCGCCGTGACCTTTGAAGGGCCAAGCGGCAACATCGCCAAACCGTTTTGGGACTTCAAACCACGCGGACAAACCGGCAAGATGGTTTCGGATCTGCTGCCGAACATGGCAGAGCTGGTGGATGACTTCTGCTTCTTCCACGCGCTCAGCACACAGACCAGCGCCCATCCGCAGGGGGAAAACTTCATGAACACCGGCTTCACCATGGAGGGCTTTCCTTCTTTCGGGGCCTGGACCACCTACGCGCTCGGCTCCGAGTGCTCGGAGCTTCCGGCCTTCGTCGCCATCAATGACCCGCGCGGCATGGCACGCTCCGGCAAGAACAACTTCGGCAGCGGTTTCCTGCCTGCCGCGTTTCAAGGCACTGATTTCACGGCGAAAAGTCCGCCGTCGAATCTGGCGCGGCCCGCAAGCTACACAGCCCATGATGATCGCTCCACTATCGAGTTGCTGAAACGACTCAACAGCAAGCACCTCGAGCAGTTCCCCGGGGATGCCAACCTCGCCGCACGAGTCGCCAGTTATGAACTCGCCGGTCAGATGCAGATGTCCGTGCCGGAGATCATGGACCTCGCGGGGGAGCCGGAATCCATTCACAAAGAATACGGGACCGATACCGGCAGCGACTTGAAACGCGAGTATGCCAAAAACTGCATCCTCGCCCGACGCCTCATCGAAAAGGGCGTGCGCGTCGTGCAGCTCTTCAACGGCAGCGATCCCAGCGGTGGCAACGGCATCACCAACTGGGACTCCCACAGCGACATCAAGGACACCCACGCCATGCAGGCGGAGATCATGGACCAGCCGACTGCCGCGCTGATCCGGGATATGAAACGCCGTGGCCTTCTCGAAGACACGCTCATCGTCTGGGCCACCGAGTTTGGCCGCATGCCCTTCCTCCAAGGCAACGGCACGGGCCGTGATCACAACCCCGGTGCCTTCACCTGCTTCCTCGCCGGAGCCGGAGTCAAGAAGGGCTTCAGTTATGGAGAGAGCGATGAGTTCGGCTTCAAAGCCGCGCTGAATGAAACCTCCGTTTATGACTTCAACGCCACCATCCTCCACCTCATGGGCCTTGATCACGAGCGCCTCACTTTCTACCACAACGGCATCGAACGCCGCCTCACCAACGTCCACGGCCACGTCATCAAAGACGTGCTGGCGTAGTCTCACTCAGAGCCGCCGATCATAAGCACACCGACCCAAATGAAGAACATCACAACCCTCCTCACCTTGCCAAGGCATCTCGAAGGCAAAAGCTTCGTACCACTGCTGACCGATCCCGATCAACCATGGAAACCCGCCGCGTACAGCCAGTTCCCATCCCCCGCGCTGCGCGAGTGGGCCGCACGTCCACTGTCACCTGCCATGCGTGGCTCCTTTTTCGGCCCCGTCATCGCTGAAGTGGAAGCCAAGCTCAAACAAGAACACGGCGAGCGCTACGATGCCAATCTCTTCGACCAGCACCTCATGGGCTACAGCCTCCGCACCGACCGATACCGCTACACCGCTTGGCTCGACCGCCGCGACCCCATGACTGAGCCGCTGGCGGAAGAACTCTACGATCACGACACCGATCCTCACGAGACGGCGAATGTGGCAAAGGCGAACCCGGAAACCACCAAGCGCCTTTTGGTGCAACTTCGGGCGCAGTTTCAATGATCTCCTGACAACATGAAAACAAAATACCTCCTCCACACCATCTGTCTTCTCCTCGCCGCGCCCTCTCTTTTCGGGGCTGACTCGGATTTGCCCTTCGGATCAAAGCCTGTCGGGCAGACGGGTGCCTGGCAGCTGAAGGGAGCGTTCTCCGACGAGTTCACCGCTAGTGAAATCGATGACCGCAAATGGAATACCGCGCCCGCAAGCTGGGGGCCGTGGTCGTGGGAGGCAAAGAACGCCTTTCAGAAAGACGGCAAGCTGGTGCTGCAAATGACGCACGAGCCGCACACGCGGACCACCGGTAAGGGAGACATGAAACTCTTCTACAAATCCGGCATCCTCCGGTCGAAACATCAGCGCACCTATGGCTACTACGAGGCGAGAATCAAGGGTTGCAGCCTTTTCCCCGGCGCCTGTCCGGCCTTCTGGATCTACAGCGACGGCAAGGCGACGGAGGGTGAGGTCCGCTACTGCGAGATCGATATCGTCGAGCTGCAGATGCACGAACTAAACCGCGAGACCGGCGAGCGCGACTCCGTGCACCATATCGACATGAACCTCCATCTCCGCCTCGCCGACGAGGAAGGCAAGGTTCGCTGGGTCCGGCCCGGCACCGATCCCGATCTTTGCAAAAACGCCTGGGTGGCCCCCTGGGATCCGCGCGATGATTTCCACGTCTATGGTTGCGAAGTCACGCCCGAGCTCATCGTCTGGTACATCGATGGCAAAGAAGTCGCCCGCAGGCCGAACCAATACTGGCACCTGCCGATGAATCTCACGCTTTCGCTCGGCCTGCGTTACCCGCACATCGGCTGGGTGGGGATGGACATGAAACCCCAGGCCGACGCCGCGACCGCTGAAGGGTTTCCCACGGCGATGGAGGTCGATTATGTCCGCGTCTGGGAACGGATGTGATATTCCGGACCGCGGCGATGGGGCGGCACCGGCTTTTTAGAAGGGCCCAACTCGCTCCGGAATCGGCACCCGGGTGGATTCCTGTTAACCTTTTGGCCTCTTTTGGCATTTGCAGGTGAACTCAAAGAAAATCCTCAAATGTTGCCACCATTTTCCAAGCTGAAACGCCGCTCCGGCATCGCCCTCGTTGTGATTCTTGTCGGCGGCACGCTGCATGCGGAGAACTCCGGGACTGCCGATGCCGGACGCGATTTCGCGACAAAGGTGTTACCGCTGCTCAAGTCGAAGTGCTTTGCCTGCCACGGGGACGATCCCGGGAAAATCAAGGGTGACCTCAACATGCTCTCGCGCGAGGGACTGATCAAAGGCGGCGAGGAGTCGGACAGGGTGCTCGTGCCGGGCAAGGCGACCGAGAGCGATCTTTTCATCGCGGTGACGTGGGAAGATTCCGCCCTTGAGATGCCGCCCAAGGAAAACGACCGGCTCACTCCCGAAGAGATCGAGCTCATACGTTCCTGGATTGATGCGGGGGCTCCGTGGCCGGGCGAGGAGGAGCAAAGAAAGCACCTCGAAGCGGAGCGGGCCGTGATGTCGAATGCCGACGGCATCATCGTGAAGACGAGCGGCGGGTTGGCGGATGCGTGGACCTACCGCCGATACCAACCGGAGGATTTGTGGGCGTTCCAGCCGGTGAAAAAAGCGGCTCCCGGCCGGGCCGGTTCGGGTTCCCCCATCGACGTATTCATCACCGCCAAACTCAAGTCGGCCGGCACCGCGCCCGCACCACAGGCCGACCCGCTCACCCTGATCCGCCGCGCCACCTTTGACCTGCACGGGCTCCCACCAACAACGGAGGAGATCGCCGCATTCCTCTCCGCCTGGGAGACCGACGAAACCGGGGCCTGGTCCGCGCTGATCGATCGTCTGCTCGCCAGTCCGCACTACGGCGAACGCTGGGCGCAGCACTGGCTCGACGTGACGCGATACGCGGACACCGGCGGCATGGCGAACGACTTCGAACGTTCCAACATGTGGCGCTATCGCGACTACGTGATTCGCGCCCTCAACGATGACATTCCGTATGACCGATTCGTGCGGGAGCAGCTCGCGGGAGATCAACTCGCCGACCTCGCGGCGCTTCAGCGGCTTGGTGGCGATCAGCAGAAGCTGGCCCAAGTCCGCAGAACCGGCGACTACACCTTGGAGGAGGCGGAGCAGATCCTGGCATCCGGATTCCTGCGTCTCGGACCGTGGGACAATGCGATGGTGAAGGATGAAGAGGCCCGACAAATCTACCGCGACGATCTCGTCAATGCCATCGGCCAGACCTTTCTCGCCACTACGATGCGATGTTTCAAATGCCACGATCACAAGTTTGATCCGCTGCCGACGCGCGATTACTACCGCGTCTATGCCGCCATCTCCGGCGTGCAGATGGCCGAGCGTCCCCTGCGATTTCTGCCGGAGGAAAGGCGGGAGGGATTTGCCGAAGGCGAGGCACACGTCGAACGCATGCTGGCCCACGCCCGCACCGAGAAAGAAAAGATCGTGAACAAACGTGAGGCGGCGGCGCGGGCCTGGTTCGCCAGTCGCGGTCTCCCCTACAAAACCGAGGCGCAGCGGGCAAAGTTGCCGGACGAGGAAAAACCCCCGCGCCACATCGGCCTCGATCACGAGGAAGAGGGCCAACTCAAAGTGCGCGAACAGGACGAGTGGATCTGGGAGCGTGCTCTGGAGCGCTATCGGCCCATGGTGCAGAGTGTCTACGACGGGCCGGATGAGAAGTTCACCTTCAAGAGTGCACGCAGCCTGCGGATGCCCGATGTCATCGATGCGGGCTGGCGGCCCGAGACACACATCTTCATGGGCGGGGCCTTGGAGGCTCTCGGAGAAAAAGTCGAACCCGGCGTGCTCAGCGCCATCGGGCTTGGTGTCGAGGGTGCCGCGGGTGATCCCCATGTCCTGCCGGAGGATTTGACCCATCGCCGTCTCGGCCTTGCCAAGTGGATCTCCGACCCGCGCAATCCACTCACGACCCGCAGTATCGTGAACCGGGTCTGGCAGTACCACTTCGGCAAACCTCTCGCGGGCACGCCGAATAATTTCGGGGTGAAGGGAGCGAAACCCACGCACCCGGAGTTGCTCGACTGGCTCGCCGCGGATTTCGTCGAGCACGGATGGACGTTGAAGCGCCTGCACCGGCTCATCATGACCTCGCAGACCTATCAGATGGCCGGCCAACATCCGGAGGCCGAAGCCCTGCATGAACGGGATCCGAACAATGACCTTCTCGCCTTTTTCCCGGGGCGCCGCCTCTCCGCCGAGGAGTTGCGGGACACCATCCTGCACCTCACCGGCGAGCTGAATCCCGAGGTCGGAGGCCTTCCGGCAATGCCCGAGATGAACATGGAAGTCGCTCTGCAGCCGCGCATGATCCAATTCTCCCTCGCGCCTGCCTATCAGCCGTCTCCCACCCCCGCCGAGCGGAACCGCCGCAGCATCTACACCTACCGCGTTCGTGGACAGGCCGACCCTTTCCTAGAAGTCTTCAACCAGCCGAATCCGAACGAATCCTGCGACCTCCGCGACTCCGCCGCCGTCTCTCCGCAAGCCTTCACGATGATGAACAGCGACCTCATCACCGATCGCAGCATCGCCTTCGCCCTGCGTCTGGAACGCGAGGCAATGACACCCGCAGAGCAGATCGACCGCGCCTTCCAGCTCTCGCTGGGCCGTTCTCCCTCCTCGGCCGAACTCACCCGCATGACCACGTATCTCGGCGAAATGCAGCGGTATCATCGTGAAGTGAAGCCCGAGCCTGCGGAGTATCCCACGCGCATCACGCGCTCCCTCGTCGAGGAGTTCTCCGGCAAGATCTTCGAGTACGAGGAAATCCTGCCCGTCTTTGAAAACTACACCCCGGACACCAAACCCGCCGACATCGACGCCGATACGCGTGCCCTCGCGGATGTCTGCCTCGTCCTCTTGAACTCCGCCGAACTGGCTCACCTCTACTGATGAACACACGCCCCCAACCCTCTCGCATGAGCCGCCCGAACTTCTTACTCGCCGTTCTTCTTTGCGGCCTCGTCCTCCCGTTTGAAGCCTCCTCAGCCGACCGGCCGAACATCCTCTACATCATGTCTGACGATCACACGTCCCAGGCCATCGGGGCATACGGCGGTCGTCTCGCGAAGCTGAACCCGACACCGAACATTGACAGGCTCGCCTCCGAAGGGATGCGATTCGACAGGGTCTTCTGCACCAACTCCATCTGCACCCCCAGCCGTGCCTCCATTCTCACCGGACAGTATCCGCAAACCAACGGCGTGACCGATCTCGACGGCGTGCTGCCGCCCGAGCGGCACTACCTGCCGCAGGAGATGAAAAAGGCCGGTTACCTCACCGCGATGATAGGCAAATGGCATCTCGAGGCCGAACCGGCCAGCTTTGATTACTACAACGTGCTGCCCGGGCAGGGGAAATACTTCGACCCCGAACTCATCGCACGTGGGCCCAAACCGTGGCCGGAGAACAAGGTGATACACGAGGGTTATGTCAGCGATGTCATCACCGACCTCGGCATCGATTGGCTCGGGAAGCGCGATACGTCAAAACCCTTCTTCCTCATGCTCCATCACAAGGCCCCGCACGACATGTTCGAGTTCGCCCCGCGCTACGCCGACTATCTGGAGGACACCGAGATCCCCGAGCCGGACAACCTTTACGACCAGCCCGCCGCCGGCTTCGGCTCCGTGGCGACACGCGGCGAGAACGACAGCCTCGTGCGTCGCCTCGGCACCTCCGTGTCCAAACGCCACCCCGTGCGAAACTACGGCATGGACTTCGACATCCCGCCCGGCCTCGATGATCGTGAATACACCCGCCGGTCCTATCAGGAGTACCTGAAGCGCTACCTGCGTTGCGCGAAGAGCGTGGACGACAATCTCGCCCGTGTCTTCGACTACCTCAAAGAGAACGGACTCGATGACAACACCGTCATCATCTACACCTCCGACCAGGGCATGATGCTCGGCGAGCACGACTACATCGACAAACGCTGGATGTACGAAGAGTCCCTGCGCATGCCCTTCATCATGCGATATCCGCCTCTCATCGAGCCCGGCTCCGTCAACGCCGATCTCATCAACAACACCGACTTCGCGCCCACCCTGCTCGAACTCGCCGGAGCGGGGGCACCCGACCAGATGCAGGGTCGCAGCTTTGCCGCCGCCCTCGAAGGCAAGCCGCTGGAGGACTGGCGCACCGCCACCTACTACCGATACTGGATGCACCTCATGCACCACGACAATCCCGCCCATTTCGGCATCCGCACCGCCGACCACAAGCTCATCTTCTACTACGGCCAACCTGAAAAAGAAGCCACCAACGGCAAACTCTCCATGCCGTGGAAAAAAGGCGAGTCCTACAAAATCGAGCCCACCCCGCCCGCCTGGGAATTCTACGATCTGCGCACCGATCCGCACGAGAATCGCAATGAATACGCCAACCCCGAATACGCCGCGACCATCCGCGAGTTGAAAGCCGAGTTGAAACGTCAACGCGAAGCACTCCACGAGACGGATGAATCGCGTCCGCATATCCAGAGCGTCATCGAAGCGCACTGGGAAAAATGAACCTGACATCAAAACCTTAACCATTACCCGTCAACCATGAATCCACTTTGTTCACGCCCGCGCTCGAGCGCCATCTCCCGCCGCCAGATGCTCCACGGTCTTGGTGCTTCCCTCGGTTCCCTTGCCTTTACCGATCTGTTGGCAAAGGAGGGCATCACCGCAGTCAATCCGCTCGCGCCCAAAGAGCCGATGTTTCCCGCCCGGGCAAAAAACGTCATCATGCTTTTCATGGAAGGTGGTCCCGGGCACATGGACACCTTTGATCCGAAACCGAAACTCACCGAACTGCACAAGACCGAGTCAAAACTCGCTGCCGGTCAGGAGACGGGTTTCAAATTCTTCGTCGGCAGCCCGTTCAAGTCCCGCAAAGTCGGGAGCAACGGCATCGAAATGAGCGAGCCGTGGGTCCATCTCGCCGACCCGGAGGTGGCGGATGAACTCTGTAACTATCGCGGTTGCCAGGCCGAGTCACTGAACCATCCCGAGGCGCTCTATCACATGAACACCGGCAGCCGCCTCGGTGCCGACCCCGCCCTCGGTTCCTGGGCGACTTACGGGCTCGGCACGCTCAACCAGAACCTGCCCGGATATGTGGTCATGACCGAACTCGCCTATCCCCAGGGCGGCGCTCGCAACTGGAGCAACGGATTCCTCCCCGCCAACTATCAGGGCACACGCCTGCGCCCCGAAGGCTCGCCCATTCTCGACCTCAACTCGCAACCCTTCAAAACCCGAGAGCACCAGCGCCGCTTCCTCGACGAAGTCGCCTCCCTCAACGAAGAGCACGCCGCGCGGCACCCCGAACAGCGCGATCTCGCCGCCCGCATGGACACATACGAGTTGGCCTATCGGATGCAGACGGAAGTGCCCGAACTCATGGACCTGAAAGGCGAATCCGAAGCCACCCGCGAGAGCTACGGCCTCAATGACAAACACACCGCCACCTTTGGCCGCCAATGCCTGCTTGCCCGCAAGATGATCGAAAAAGGGGTGCGATTCGTGCAGATCTTCAGCGGCGGATGGGACAGTCACGACTACCTCGAGCGTGCCCATAGCGAGCGCATCCGCAGCGTGGACAGACCCATGGCCGCGCTGATCAAAGATCTCAAACAGCGCGGCATGTTGCAGGACACCCTCGTCATCTGGTGCGGCGAGTTTGGCCGCACGCCGGATAACAACAAACGCGGCGGCGTTTACTCCCTCGGACGCGGCCACAACAACCAGGCCATGACCATGCTCATGGCCGGCGGCGGCGTAAAACCCGGCATCGTCGGCGCCACCGACGAACTCGGTTCCGAAGCCGTCGATGTCGTCCACCCCATCCGCGATCTTCACGTCACCCTCCTGCATCTCCTCGGCCTCGACGACAACAAGCTCACTTACTACCACGCCGGCCGCTACAAGCAGCTCAGCCAGTTTGGCGGAGAGGTGATCGGGGAGCTGATCGCGTGAAGTAGAGGAGAAAACAGTCGCCGGGCTGGGAGCAAAAAAATCTCGGTAGAGATTGAGTCAATGGCGTCAGAACTCGAATGATAGCTAAAGAAAACCGCCCCTTAAGTGCAGGCGATTTTCCCGGACCGGACCTCCTTCACGCATTCGGGAGTGTCTGATCGCTGCGGTCAGGTTTCGGACGAGTCCGCTTTGTAGGGTTGTTGGGGGTGAGTATGGGAACCCTTCACCCGCTCGTGCAGGATGCGATGGCGGACGGCTTCGGCGGGGTAGTATTCTCCGTCCTCGATCTCGCCCGCCTCGTAACGGCGGAAGGCCTCGGCGGCGAGGGGAAGTGCGTCAGCAACCTCTTCGGGCCAGACTGCGGCGTCGTCGGGATGGAGGGCGGCTTCGAGCCAGCAGAAGCTCCACCATGCGAGGAGGAGATCCCGCTTCTCAAGGCCCGCCAATGCGGCGGGGTCGAGAGTGCGGACGTCTTCGAAACGCTGCGTGGCCTCAGCATGATCCGTGGGAAGGAGATCGGAATGCCGAGGGGCTTCGCTTTCACTCATCGGCCCGACCTCCCGGTCCTGCCTGTCATCGACGCATTCCTTGCCCGACCCTTGGACCAGTGCCGCAGGCGCTCGATGGACTCGCTCATAGTCGTGGCGAGGGGCACGGACTCGCAGAGCACTTCCCCGAGGTCGAGTTCCGTAGGCTCACGTTCTTCGGCAAAACCCCGGTGTAGGGCCTCGACGAAGGCGGCTTCGATCTCGGCTCCGGTGTGGAGCTCACTGGCGCGGGCAAGGACGACGGTGTCGAAGGTGGTCTTGTCACGACCATACTTCTCGATGACGAGATCCCAGATCGCGGTGCGCTCCCGGGTGTCGGGCAGGTCCACGAACCAGAGCTCGTCCCAGCGCCCCTTGCGGAGCATCTCGGGCGGGAGCTTGCTGACATCGTTGGCGGTGGCGACGACGAAGACCGGAGCGGTCTTGTCCTGGAGCCAGTTCAGCATGGTGCCGAAGACCCGGGCGCTTGTGCCGCCGTCGGTGGAACCACCGGAGCCGCCGACACCGCCGAAGCCCTTCTCGATCTCGTCGATCCAGAGGACGCAGGGACTGATGGCCTCGGCGGTCTGGATCACGGAACGGACGTTGGCCTCCGACTGCCCGACGAGGCCGCCGAAGAGACGGCCGGCATCGAGCTTCAGCAGGGGGACGCCGAAAACGCTGGCGGTGGCTTTCGCGGTGAGCGACTTGCCGGTGCCGGGAACTCCGAGGACGAGCATGCCTTTCGGAATGGGCAGACCATAGTCGCGGGCACGCTGGGTGATGGCCTCACTGCGCTGGATGAGCCAGGCCTTGAGAGCCTCCAAGCCACCAATGGAGTCGAGTGACTCAGTGGTCTCGATGACTTCCAGCAAACCACCGCTCTTGAGAGCACGGGCCTTTTCCCGGGCGACGAGAGTCGGCTGAATGGATCCGGTCTCGACGAGGGACAAGGCAAAGGCATTCTCGGCTTCGATGGTGGTGAGACCTCCGGCGGCGCGAAGAATGGCTTCGCGGATCTCCGGGGGTGGAGTGGCGATGCCGGCGGAGGTCAGGAGCTGGTCGAGGACCATCCCCAGAATGTCGGGACCGGGCAGGGCTAGGTCGAGACGGGTGACCTCGCGGTCCAGCTCGGCGGGCAGGGTTTTCCAGACGCCAAGGAGCAGGAGGAGTTTCCCTGCGGACTTGGCGTGGTGCAGGGTGTCGCGCAACTTGCGGACGAGGAGCGGGTCGCGGTCCTCGAGCAGGGCACCGAAGTCGCGCAGGAGCACGAGGCAGTCGCCCGCGATGGATTCGACCTGCTCGAGGGCCGTGAGCGGATCGGGACAATCACGGACCGTCCCGCTGGTCGTGTCGATGAAGCCGGTGGTGAGGCTCCAGGCATGGAGGGGACGACCGAGGCTTTCGGCGGCGGCCTTGACCTCGGCTTCGGCACGGACCTCTTCGGAGGTGCACAAAAAAAGGCCGGCGTAACCGGCCCTCGCGTAGCGGATGAGTTGATCTTTCATGGGTACATTGGTCACTGGTTGAAGGTTTCACGCTCCCAGCGCAGGCAGGCTTCGCGGGAGGGGTCGGTGAAGACCCGGCTCCCGTTGTAGTCGAAGACCTCCCACTGCTGGGTCGTGTCGTTGAACTCGATCTCGGAGGCGCGGACGACTTCGAGCGTGCCGATCTCGCGGAGATCGATGCGCTCGGTGTAAAGTCCGGCTCCGGTGCCGTCGGGCTGGAAGTGCAGCACATCGGGGATGTTGGTGATCATGTCGGTTGGTTTTGTTGGTTGTCGTTGGGGTTCTGGTGATTGTTGGACTGGCGGCGGTAGTAGTCGCGGGTGCGCTGCTTGCGGCCGACTGTGCCGAGGGATTCTTCGAGGAACTTGGTGGTCTCCTCGCAGGACTTCCCGGTGTAACCGACGGCATCCAGGGTGATGGCGCCCTCGGGGCTGATCCAGACGTCGATGCGTTCTTTCGAGTTCATGTCAGGCTGGGTTCAGGCGGCGAGGATGAGTTTGATGGAGCCATCGGATTCCTGGCGACGGGTGACGCGGAGGTGCTTCTTGGCGGCCTCACGCATCGTCTTGTGAACGCCGTAGAGCTGGAGAAGACGGCCGTAGTTCGGGCCGACCTCCGCCTCGACGTGACCGTTCCACCAGTCGGTGGACAGCTCGTAGGGTTCGGTGGGGGCGGGCCGGTTGGCGGCGATGTCGTAGGGGCCTTTGAGGCGGACGACGAGTTCACCGTGGCGGGTGCTGTTGGCGAAGCCGCGTGCGTCGGTGTCGCGGAGCAGTTCTACGCCGAGTTCGGCGCAGGCGGCTTCAAGGGCATCGACGTCGCGGATCTGGGTGAGGATGGTGGTGAAGTGGGACATGGTTTTGGTAGGGTTTGAGGTGTTGAGGTGTTGAGGTGTTGAGGTATTTAGGGATTGAGGTTTGGTTTGCTTCGGAGAAAGGATTGAACAGGGTCGGGGATGGGACCCGACCCTGTCGTGTGTGGTGTTGGGGTGTTGGGGTGTTGGTCAGGCGGGTTCACCCGGCGAGCTGCAGCTTCCTGCGGCCCATCTGCCCGAAACGCTCGACGAGGTCGCGGGCATCCTGCGAGGCCAGTTCTCGGGCCTGGTCGCGGAGCTGAGTGAGGCCGGTCTCGAGGCTGCGTGTCGCGGTGAGGTTGTTGCGGTAGTCTTCGGCGCTGCGGGTGAGCAGTTCGCTGCGGACGCGGTCGAGCTGGCTTTCCATCTCGACGTCCCCGGCGAAGTTGAGCGACTTGAAATCGTCGATGAACTTCACGAGACGGTTTAGGGTCTTCTGGTGGACACCGTCGGTTTTGCCCGAGCGCATCGAGGAAAGCATCTCGTCGCAGAGCTGGGCGGTCTGGTGACGCAACTCGGTGATGCATTCGCCGACAAAACCCTCCACGCCGGTACGGATCTGCCGGGCGGCGCTTTCGGCAGCCTCGCGACGGGCGAGGCGAACCTCCTGTTGCTCGGCGAAACTGACCAGCTCCATGCCGAGGGACTCGGGCACGGCGATCTGGAAGAGTTGCACTTCGAAAGCAAAGCGTTCCGCGAGCTTTTCCCGGGCGGGGAAGGACTCGGCGATCTGCGCGTAGAGGCAGGCGGCTTCGTCGCGCGAAGTGGCGAGATGCCGGATCGCGACTTCCCATTCGTTGAGTGCTTCGCTTCGCAAATCACGGTAGGCGGCGAGGAAGTTCTCCCTGGCCTGGTGGAAGTGACTCCGCTGGGCGTTGAGCTGCTCCTGCACGTCCACGAGCTTGCCGTTGGGCAGGAAGTGGCCGAGGCCCCCGAGGAAGGGGAAGGTGCCTTGGTCGATAATCGCATGGGTGCGGCCTTCGACGAGGGCGAGTTCGGCGAGGGCTTCCTTGGGCAGGAGCTTTTTGTGACCGAGGCTGACAAGCCGCTCGCTGACCTGGTCGGGGGACAGACCGAGGTCGGCGGGGCTGAGCTTTTTGTGGAAGCGGGGGTAACGCACGCTGGCGCTGATGAGGACGCCTTCCCGGGTGAGGACGGCGAGGAGGTCTTGCTGGGTGTTCATGGTGATTTCGGATTTCAGATGGTTGGATGTGGGTTTGGTTTGGGAAAATGAAGGCCCGGGCTCCCTGTCTGGCGGTCGATCAGGGAACCCGGGCCTGGGGGCGGCGCGGCTGGTGGTGGGGCAAGCGTCTGGTGTCTGACTTGGGGCGGGTCGGTCAGGAGGCTTTCTTGGCTTCGTGCTTGCGGCCACGTTGCAGTTTCCGGAGGAGTCCGCGGAAACCGCCCAGCTCGCGCTTGGTCTCGCTGCGTTCCGTGCGGGCGGCATGGAGTGAGCGACGTACGCCCTTAAGCGTTCGGCGTGCCGTAAGGAGGGCTTCGTCGGCTTCGGCAACCTGTTGCCTCGCCTTGACGAGGGGATCGGCAGGTTTGACGGGATTGGCGGGGCTGACAGGCTTCGGAGGAACCGTCGCGGGCGGAGCGGGAGCGACGGGCTTCGGCACGGGAATCGGCGGCGAGGCGAACTGCTCCACCGCCGGCACGAGCCTGGGCCGTTCGATGCGATCCGGAGCGATGGCCCGAACTGGCATGACGATCATGAGATCACCACCCCGGCTGAACTGAATCGGGCTCATCGCATCACTCATCGAGATCCGGTGGAGACCGAAGTCGGCGGCTTTGATGAGGTAGTCGCGATCGAGATAGACGGTCACGTCCGGTCCCTTCATCTCGCAGCTGTCCACGGGATGAAGGATCCAGGGTTCGTCGTTTTCGGCACGAGCGAGCAGACCGAAGCGGCCCTTTTCGAAGTGCAGACCCATGGGACGATTGGCGAGCTGTTTGCCGGGTAGACGAGGCAGCAGTCGTGTCACCGCCTCGAGGGCGGCATCGCTCAGGGTCACCGTTGTGTTGAACTGTCCCGCTCCAGGGATGACCTGGCGGTAGTTCGGATAGGGGCCTTCGAGAAGACGACCTGTCACCGACCACCACTGGCTTTCGAGACGGAAGACCTCAGCCCGATGTTTGTCCTTACCGAGACGCAAAGTCCAGGGCCGGGATTCAGCGAGGGCCTTCCACTTCCACAGCGGGTGATCTGGCAGGATCACAGACTGCTTCAGGGGCAGATGCATGGAGTTGCTCGAGAAGAGCGCCCGGCCATTCGTCCCGACGATGCGGTGAGCCTTGTCTCCGGTGCCACTCGTGTCGAGGCAGGCACTGCGCAGGACCGCACGGGTGGAATCCTGCGAGGCACAGGCGAAGGCACGCAGCAGGCTGGTGACAACTGGTTCCGGCAAGGTCAGGCCCGGCGTGCGGACCTGAGGGTTCTCGGGGAACTCGGCCACGGGCGGAGCCTTGATAGACGGGCCGAGGGGCACGACTTCGTCGGAGCGCAAACCGGTGAGGAGTTCCCGCAAGCGGGCCAACGGCAGGAGGAAGGGCGCGAGGCCCTTCTCAACCGTGGCCGGCACATCGACGCTCAGGGTGACGTCGAGATCCGTGGCGGTGAGGCGAACAGATTGCGGTCCCCCCGCCTCTACCTTCACACAGCCGAGGACGGCCAGGGAAGGAGAGCGGGGGATGAGTTTGCCGAGACCGGCGACCACAGATTTGAGGTCACCGGCCTGGAGCTGGATGGGAGGATGGGTTTTCATTGGATTGATGGGAGTGATCGATTTCATGAGTAATAGCCCTCCCCGCGACGGCCGGATCGCCGACGAATGACCCAGCGAGCCATGAGGAAGGTGAGGTAGAGGATGCCCAGACTGATGACGACTGGCGGGAGGCTCGTGAGGATCCCGAAGAGATCGTGAACCACGGCCGCGACCCAGTGACTGGACTGAGCAAGTTGCCGGAGCACCCGCTCCGCCGGTGGCAGGAGAAGCACCCCCGCGATCATCAGAAGCACGGATAGGAACAGGTTTAGCCGCAGCCAGGCCCTGAGCCAGCCGCTCGCACTGAGCCAGTATTCGAAGCGGGCCAGCGACCAACCGAGCACTTCGGCCCCGCGCTCCACCCAGCTGTCCGGGGTGAGTTCGAGATTGGCGGTGGGTCGGTCGAGCGGCTCCTGTTTCCAGAGTCTTCGCAGTTCACGATGGTTGGGTAGATCTGAGAATGACTTCATTTGGAGGATTTGGTGAGGGCTTCTTCCCCATGAGAGGAATCGTCACCGGCGAGACAGTCGCGCCGCGCTCGTGAACCGAGAGCGGCACCGCCAACGAGGGCGAAGAACACGAGCAGGACCAGAACGACGGAGGTAATCCGCCAAAACTCTGCTCGTTTCGAACGGATCGCATGGCTCTCCATCTGGTGGTGAATCCGATCGACTTTGGCTTCGAGGTATTCGGTCCGATCTTTCCAGCCGGGCTCTTCAGAGGCGAAGGGGTTCCAGGAAGCGGAGGAGTTTCCGCAACCAACGGTCGTGGAAAGAATCAGGGCCGTACAAAACAAGAGGGCGGCTCGGGAAAGAGCCGCCCTCGGGATCGAGGTGAGGTATTTCATGATAGTTTGATTTAGGTTGGGTTTTGGTTCGTTGAATTTGGGTTCAGTGTTTGACTGGTTTGATTGATGGTCGAAGCGAGATCGGCACAGGGGGCGGACGGTCATCGGTCGAGCGGTGAGCCTTTCCACCTCCGGCACGCCGCGAAGTAATCGCACCAGGAGCAGTGCATACCCGGCGAAGGCACGAAGTCCTCCGCCTCGATGCCGCGCACGTAGCTTTCCATGATCCTGACAAGCCTACGGATCTGATCCGGGGCCATTGGACTCAGGGGGGTGACGATGAGCTTCGGTTCCTTGGTTTTAACCAGGTGGTGAAGCTCGAAGCCGGACTCAGTCGCTCCGGTCGCCTCTCGGTAGAGGAGAGCGTAGCAGCTGAGCTGGATCTCGTTCTGATGAGCAGCCATGAAGGTATCGGGAGATCGCGCACTCGTTTTGAAGTCCACGATCTTTCCACCAGCCCGGACCAGATCGATGATGCCGAGGAGCGGAGGCAGTCCGTGGGCATCGAGATCGCGCTCGACGCGCACCTCGACGGCTTCGGGTTTCTCCTCCTGCGGGATGGGCGTGTGGGTGAGGTAGTGCCTGAGGATACTCAGGGCACCGGCCTTTTCCTTGGCCTCCTCGTCGGTGGAGTTCCAGATCATCGCTTCTTCCTCGCACCCGTGAATCCAGCAGGCTTCAAAGACGAGGTCCATGCGTTCGACGGAGGAGTCTTCTCCCCGCCAGCGGGCGAGGTTCCAGGCTTGCAAGACCGCATGCACCACCTTCCCCACAAGCAAGGACGGGGAGACCTTGCTCGGGAGCTGTTCGATGTAGCGGAAGTACCACTGGAGCCGGCAGGTGTGGAACGACTTCAGGCGCGAGGCGCTGAGGTACTCGAGCGGGTCTTTGGCCACCTTGGCGGGGGAGGGAATCGAAGGCAGGGGCCCGGGAAGGATGTTCGTGGCGTTCATCGCTTGGCTTCCCTCCTTCGGTTTCCATTGACCTGCCGCTTGTCGCTCTTGCCGCAGAGTTCGAGCAGCTCGTCGATCAGCCCGGAGGCTTGCAGTTTGTTGAGCTGCTTCACCCCGACGCCGAAGCGGTCGAGAGCGATTTCTTCCACGCTGTCTCGGTCGAGTTCATTCTCGGTGACGAGCTTCAGGATGAGTTCCTTTTGCTTGTCCGAGCAACTCCAGCGAACTGCGCCGTTGCCGTTCAATTCCTCCCGTTTCTGAGGATAAACGGAACCCTTGCCGTTTTGGCGGACCGAGCTGTTTTCCTCCAAACCATACGATTCGCCCGGAACGAACCCGGTTTGCTGGATTTCGTGATCCACGGAGTTTTGGAGCATCGAGTAAATCTTCGAAGCTTCCCTCGGAATGTCGTTCGGATCAGAAAGCTCTGTTTCGACCGAGATGCTGAATTGGTGACTGGAGTAGCCGGGCAGGCCGAGTCGTTTGGCGTAATTGCCGATGAGTTTGATTGCCATGATTCTGTTCTTTCTGTGATTTGGTTCAAGTTTTGCCCAGGACACGAAAAAGCCCGATTCCGGTCGATTGATCGAAATCGGGCGAGTTCCGCGAAAAGGGCGTTTCTGGTTAACAATCGGATTTGCGCCGATCCTTGTCTTTTGAGGCCGAAGATTCCGACTCAGCGATCTTCCATCCGGGAGTCGCTTTCAGTGCATGAGTGAGGATTTCATCTACCAGCTTTGTCATCGGCATTTTTCGCCGTTTTCCTTCAAAGTAGAGAACCTTCACCAGATGCCTCGAAACCTCCGGGACATAATAGTTGGTACGTGACATGAGTTTTGACGTGGTTTACGAAAAAGGGCCGAGACAACAGAGTCTCGACCCTTCAAGGATATATGACGCGGAAAGAGCCTTTATTGCCGTTCGCAACACATATTGGCCTTAATCACTTCCATCCCGGTTTCGGTTTCACATTAATCCTCGCACAAGGATGGGACCGAGCGGATCCCCCTTCACCCACTCCAACAAGGACGGCGATTTTCCTCCTGTGTTCCTTGTCACCTTGATACGCTGCGCAACCGAATTTGCCATCGGCAAAGACCATGAGGTGCTCCCCTTTCGAGTCGCCTCCTTCGGCAGCGCACGCGGGACATCTCGCCCGGATCCTGCCGTCAGGTAATTCGATCTGGTTCTCCAACAGTTCTATTTTGATTCTCATTCTGGATCTCTGGTTGTTGACACGGACAACACGGAAGAGGAGCGGCCCTCTGACTTTCATCAGGTATGAGGAATCCCACACTTTTTTTGTCTAAGAGCTCTCTCGAATCTATCCGTGTTTACCGTGTCGGTGCTTCACCTTCCCGCCAGGGCCACACCTCGATATCCTCTCAGCTTTCTCCCCTCAGGAGCACAGCGGATATTCTCGGAATGCGACACCCCCCCGCCGAAGCGCTCCTCGATTCGGGCTTTCACTCGAAGGTGGAAAGCCCGATCGGCCTCACAGGTGATCGCTTCGTCAGAACAGAACCTCTGGTATTCCAACAGAAGTTGCTCGCTACTGATGCTTTCGTTTGCGGCGTAGACCAATCTGGACTCGACAAAGAACCCGACGGTGTCCGATACCCTCACACGATTGCTGATTCGCGACTGCTGAGCCGGGGTGAGCGAGATCGTTCCGTCTTTCAGGATCTCCTGCAGCGCGATCTGTGCGCCCTGCAGCATCCAGTTGAGAATCCCAGGTCCTTCTTGGTTGAGAAGAACCCGGTCAAAGTTCCTTATCCTTTTCGGAACCCCGTCGATAGGATTTCGGAATGTAATGATCACAAGCCGCCGCTCCCATGCAGACGAATCTTCGTCAATTCTCAGGAGCAGAGGTGAATTACTCGTAATGACCACGTGAAAATCGCCCGCGAGGTCCCCCACTTCATTGGAGTTTTTCAATTCCGTACTCAGAGAGTCACCTCCAGTGAGAGCCTTGAGTGCCGACGCACCCGGTGTCCTTAGAAAATCGGATGGCACATCACGACCTGCGAGCAAGCGCTTCCCCCGATATCGAGAGATCTCGAACTGACTGAGAAGGTTCCTTGTTCGCAGCTCAGTGACCAGCCCTCGCCCAAGAACTGCATCGAGAATCAGCGCAACGATACCTTTTCCAAGACCACCTGCGCCTTCGAGCAAAAGGATTTTCTGCAGGGAATTTCGCGAAACGAGGATAAGGCCGAACATCTTCTGTAGGAGCGCTACATCAGCTGGATCAAGAACGGGGCAAAGAAGCTCATTAAGAAAGCGGGGGCACTCAGCCCCTTCTTCAAACGGAACCTCTGACTTCCCCAGCAACAAGAAATTCGGCGAGAACGGCAGCGGACACAGGATTGAGTCCCTCTCAACGCTCGGCTCCACGACAGCGATCACGCAATTGGACACCGCGACGCAGTGCCAGTCTCTATTGCGCCCGCTTCGTTCAAAACTCGAAAACGTTTGCGCCGCCAACAGACTTCGAATCGACGCCACAATCGTCTTTCTAATTTTGAAGTGCAATCCCTCGTCACCTACCTCGGCAGCAAGCCTCGAAATATAGGACGCAATGAGCGCGTCAACTTGCTGTGTAGAAAGGCGCTTCCAGATCCCTTCTTGATCCGAATACTGGTAGAAGCTCTGGAACTCCCTGGCAAAGAGGATCTCGTTTTCACACTCGATCCATCCAGCAACGAAAGACTCGTTCAGAGAAATTCCCCCATTAGCCCCCTCGACGTAAGGCGGCCCAAACCGCTCCACTAGGATGTCAAATGGATCCGCTTTCCCGGGATACTTCTCCCAGGATTCCGGCCATTTGATCTCGTCAAAAGAGATCGACTTGACCGGGAACGCCGAGTCAACACGATACTCACACCCGCTCGGATGTTTCCCGGCCACGACAGTGATTCCACCCCCGCCGCGCCATTCTCCGGCACCGCGACCGTGCTCGTTGACCAGTTTGATCACGGAATTCGGGTATTCTCCCCGCATTTTAAACCACAGGTTCAACCCTCTCGCCCCGAACGATTTTGTCGTTTTGCAGATGTCACGATTCCATATCTCGAATTGGACATAGGCTTCAAGATCATCGAAATCAATGGAGACGAGACCGCCCGAGTTTGCCCCCACGAGGGCTGCACTATTTCCTTCCTCCAACTGAGAGAGATATGCCGGATCACTCATCTTCTCGATGGTGAAATCCGGAAAGCCCGTCATCTGAGGGCCCTTTTTCCCTTCCGGGACTGGGATGAAAACAACGTCCATACCAAATGTTCTTTGGAGCCGAGAAACCCGGCTCAGTGCTCCTTCTGGAGCAATCTTTGCATTTTCCATTTCAATTTTGTAAATGTGGGCGGCCTCCGTCGAGGCCGCCCACTTCAACTCTTCAGGAGACTCCTGCTCCCTTCATTTCGACATTCCTGTCGATTTCGTCCAACCGGACACAGCAAGGCAAGGGACTTCCCGCGCCTTGCGATTCGTCGACATGACGAGTCTGAGTCGGACTTTCGGCATTGACCTCACTGGGCTTGCCGAGTTTCGTGGGGACCTCGAACACCTCGAGATCCCGCAATACCCGCGTCGGGTCGAATCGGATGATTTTTCCGATTTTGATATGGGAGATTACTCCCTTTTGGACCCATGTTTGGATGGTCCTTTTACTGACTCCGACAAACAACGCCATTTCGCGTGTCGTCAAAAGCCTCGGATCTGGAAACTTCACTCTTTTTCATAGGGGTGAAGGTTTCGGAAGCCTCCATGCTTCCGGTGGCAAGGCTTTCAATGCCTTGCCGGAACTCTAGGAGTCCCGGTTCTAACCGTTTCCGGCGGTGCTGAGCGAGAGAACCCGCTACTTTGCGCAGATCTCTTTATCGGAGAGTCGACGCGCTGGTAAGGTGTTTCCAGATTTCCGTCTCCGCAACTCGAAAATTCAACGTGGCGAACGCACCGGCCAATTGAGGCCATCACCGAAACCGCCAAAGCCCTCCGTGCGGATCGGGGGGGATCGGGCGGAGAGGGCTGTTCAAGGTCGCAGCGATAATGGATCCGCTTGAACGCCCGGGGGTAGGCGGAGCGGGCGTTTTCGTGGCTTTCGGTGATGGCCTAGCTGGCCTTCCCCATCGGCACGACATTGCCCGCCGCCTCGGGGCGGATGCTCCAATAGGCGGCGGCCTCCTGCTCGGTGGCATCGACGTTGCGGTAGTGCTTGAAGATGATCGAGGTGTCTTTGTGACCCATCTCAAGCGCGAGCGCTGGCGCGTCTTTATGGTGGAGAAGGTGATAAGTGCCGTAGGAATGGCGCATCCCGTTCTGCGGCCATTCCTCGAGGATCGGCTTTTCCGGGTTCGCCTTGTTCGCTTCGATCGACTTTGCCACCTCCTTGGGTGCACCAAATCCGGCGGCGCGGCGTGCGGCTTCCAGACGTTTGCGGCCATTCTCCGGCCAAACGGGGCCTCCGGCTTTTGCGTGCGGTGTGAGCCAAGCCACGAGATTCTCGCTGATGGCCACGCTCCGACTGCGGGCGCTCTTTGCCTTGGACGCCCGCACTACTACCTTCCCTGCGGCGAGCCGAACCTCCTTCCAGTCGAGTCGCTTGAGTTCGGAGTCCCGGAGGCCGGTGAACAGACCGATGGCGACGACTGGCAGGATCTCCGCATCCGCACCTTGGAGGAGCTTCTCGGCACCCCCGGGGGAGAGGATGGAGACTTCCGACTCTACCTCCTTCGAGCGGATCACCTTCGCCGCAGGGTTCTCCGTTGTGAACTTCTTCTTGATGGCATCATTGAAGGCCAGGACAAGCATCCGCCGGTAGGAGTTCACCGATGAGGGCGAAAGCTCAAGCCCATGAAGCCAGTCCTCAATCTCCTGCGTCGTGATCGTGGCCACTGAGCGCGATCCGAAAATCTCGTTGAAGCGCCCCAGGCGTCCCTCCATGCCCTTGATATGAGCCTCCGAAAGTCCAGCCCGCTTCCGTGCGGCAATGGCATCCTTTACGAGTTCGGCCATCGTGCATGACCGCAAAGAGCGCCGGCGGAAGTCAATGGCGAACGCGACGGCCTCCCGCAGAGACATCCCCAGCTCCTTCAGGTCGGCCCGCGTGTCGAGAACCGTGGAGCGTTCGGAGGACGTGATGGCAGAGTCGGTGCCGTGGGCGCGAGCTTCCTCGAGGCGCTTCTCCTTCCACTTCTCAGCCGCGTCCGCAGTCTTGAATAACTTCGTCCGGTATTTCCCGCCCTCGATGAACGTGGCACGCCAGCGATAGACGGGGTGCCCTTTCATCCGCTTGATGGTGACTCCGTGCCCGAGCCGTGCTCCTGCTTCCTGACTCTTGCCCGCGGTTTCGCTCATGAGAAAATTCTGCACAGGAGGGGAGCCGAAACAAGCGGAATCCGCTCACTAACCGCTCAAGCGATTCTCGGTGATCGCCAACGGCGTTCTGTAACTCGTTGGAAATCAAGAAAGCCGAAGGGGGGAATTGAACCCCCGACCCACGCATTACGAATGCGTTGCTCTA
>ERZ761602.834-NODE-834-length-61476-cov-307.129695_pt1 | contig 61476 bp, 39 predicted proteins | sample MGYA00512165_ERZ761602 | MGnify/ENA primary metagenome ERZ761602 (study PRJEB28899, sample SAMN02445085) | bioreactor sludge metagenome | biome: EBPR sludge; isolation source: Thorneside wastewater treatment plant | place: Australia: Brisbane, Thorneside... | reverse complement strand
GTAAAGGAAGGAAAAGAGCAGGGAGTTCAGGAAGGCCTTGAGAAAGGTATGCAACTAGGTATAGAAAAAGCACAATTTGAAATAATTGTCAAATCCTTTGAAAATGGTGCATCTATCGATTTTATATCCAACATTACCGGACTTCCTGAAAGTAAGATTAAAGAAATATTGAATTTGCGATAATCAGTATGGCGGAACTGAATTGACATTTATTTTTATTCAAATTCCTACATTTCCGGCAAAAAAATTTTAGATTTTTAAAATAAATCATTCGGAGGGTTATATTATTAAAGGCGGCATGATTTATCAAAGTCAAAATTTGATTCCTCCTGACCTGGTCAGCGCACCTTCCCGGCAAGCAATTCTTTAACCCTTCTCCATAAAATTGAGCTTTAGATTGATGTTCCAACGTTAATTGAATCTCTGAATTTTCCATCACATTTTTCAACCACTACAAAGCTGTTATACCGAATGTGCATTCGTAATAGACCAATTTCATTGATCTATACGACTTGTGTCTTTCTAACCATTGACGCGTCTTCATTTATTAAATTATTGAATGGCACAGAAGCACGCTATCATTTCGGATCAGACATTTATTCTTGGGACATACATAAAGGAGGCCTCATGCCTGATCAGACAAAGTATTCCGGTACGGATGACATTATTTCCTTGAAAGGGCGCCTACAACCTTTTGACTACTGTTATCCGGGGGATGCGTCCCGGTTTCAACAGGACCGAATGCTCCATTTTTTGTTGATTCTCCCTTTTGCAGCCTGAAAAAGAGTACCTTTGCGCTCTTTTTTGAATGTAGTTGCATGACACAACCCAAAAAACATTTTCCGTTTTATCTGGCATTGCTCAGCATCGTGGGTTTTTTGGCCACGGATATGTATTTGCCGGCCTTCGATATCATGCACCGGGATCTGGCGACATCCAAAGCTTTGATCGGAGCCAGTCTGACCCTGTTTCTGGGCGGATATGCTGCCGGACAATTGTTATGGGGGCCGCTGTCAGATCGGTACGGAAAGCCGGAGGCGATCCTGGCGGGTCTGAGCATATTTACTCTTTCTTCTATACTTTTGTTTTTTACGGTCAATATATACATCTTCCTTACGTTACGTCTGATGCAGGCGCTTGGGGCCTGTTCCGCCGCAGTATGCTGGCAGGCCTTGGTGATAGACAGGTATCCTGCAGACAAGGTGAAGAAGGTGTTCGCTTCGATCATGCCGCTTGTAGCACTTTCACCGGCGCTTTCTCCCCTGTTGGGGGTATGGATTCTGAATGCCTTGGGCTGGCAATTTATTTTCCTGATTTTGGCGGTCGTGGGTGGTGTCCTTATCTTCTATTCCTTTGGTCTGGTAGGTGCCCAACGGCAATTGGCCGGCGGTGGAGGGCATACCATCTCCTATCTTACTTTTTTCCGGTCATCAAAATACATGGGCAATGTCATGTTGTACGGCATGTGTTCTGCCGGCTTCTTCGCCTGGCTCACCGGAGCGCCGTTTTTCCTGAAGGAACTCGGGTATAGTGAACGCCAGATTGGCCTGAGCTTTGTTCCTCAGACCATCGCCTTTATGTCCGGAGGATATGGTTACAGGTTGATCTCGGGTCGGGTTGACGGGAGGAAGGTCTTGCCTGTTTTGTTGATTGTATACTCCCTCAGCATGCTCACCATCTTATGGTTGGGCCTGTTTACCGTACCGACACTTACAGCCTTACTGATTCCGTTCAGTATGATGGCATTTGCCAATGGTGCCGGTTATCCGATCATGGTTGCCGAGGCATTGCAGCCCTTTGCCAATCATTCGGGAAAGGCATCGGCGTTGCAAAATGCCCTGCAGCTGGGTATGTGTTTTGTGGCGAGTGCTGCTGTATCTGCCTTTTCAAATCATGCTCTGATGGCAACATGTATCATCATGGCGAGTACGGTGATTTTTGTTGTTTGGGGTTATGCGCTCAGCAGGAAATGATAGTTGTCGTCCGGAAGGCTCTTCGTTGAAGGTCGAGGCATCGGAGTGCGGTCTTATGCTACCAACTTTTACGACGGTTACTGCATGCACGAATTCTGGCAGAACTGAGACCTCAGGGTACTTATCCTTTCCATTATTTGATTTTTCCCTTGCAATTCAATCAGGATGGGAGGCTGCGTGGCCCTTTCTAAAGGACCCGGTTTTTCCATTTATCTTGCTGAGGTTTTATGCTTGTATCCGGTCAAACCATCATCCCCGCTTTGTGAGTCGAAAAGTCAATGTACCCGGGATGTTGTGCCGGATAATTACCCATTCAGGTTAAAAATGACAAAGAGGTCAACGGCCAATAAGATTGAACAGCAGAAAGAGGAGGAAGCCCATCGCGATAGAAACCGGCAAAGTCAGAATCCAGGCCATTGCAATACTGACCATGGTTTTCTTTTGGAGATTCTTGACTCCTCCCGATGCTACCATCCCTCCCGCTACTCCGGACGACAATACGTGCGTAGTACTCACGGGCAGGTGAAAGAAGGTGGAAAGGCCGATGGTGGCAGCAGCAGTAAGATCGGCTGTGGCTCCTTCGGCAAAGGTAAGATGTGACTTTCCGATCTTCTCCCCGATGGTGACAACGATGCGTTTCCAGCCAATCATGGTACCCAGACCAAGACAGGAAGCAATCATGATGATGACCCAAAGCGGAGCAAAATCAGTATATCCTGAAAGCACGGCCATTTCTGATCTCAAAATATGCTTTTCCTTAGATCCTTTAAAAATCTCCGGGTCTTCAACATATCTCTTGATACTTTTGGAAAGGGACTCTATCCTTTTTCTTATCTGGAATTTCTTGGTTTTTTCCGTGGAGTTGAGGTTTTCCCGGATGTCATGTCTCAGGTCTTCGATGATCTGTATGCTTTTGTACATTTCTTTTTCGAGGATATTGTCCGGTGCTGCCTTGACAAGTACCGCTTCTATGCGATCGAGGGATCGGACTGCCTTCTCCGGATTAAAGTTTTCATTTAATGCGTAATGTGTGGGGAGAAAGGCCATCAGGACCACCATCATCAATCCCACTCCTTTCTGACCGTCATTGCTGCCATGGAAAAAACTGACCATGGTACACGTTGAAATCAACAGCGCCCTGACGCCACGGGGCGGAGTGACCCCATCCTGGGGGCTTTGAAAGAGTGATTTTTTCTTCAAGACTTTTTTCAGGATAAAAATGAGCATGATGGCAAATGTGAAGCCGAAAGCCGGTGAAAGCAACAATGATGCACCGATGTCGGAGGCCTTGGCCCAGTTGACCCCTTCGCTGGGATACATGGTGGCAAAGCCCAGTCCGGCGCCCAGGATCGATCCGATGAGCGTATGTGAGCTGCTGCTTGGAATGCCCAGATACCAGGTCCCCAGGTTCCAGAGAATCGCGGAAATACAAATCGCCAACACCATGGCAATATTGACATTGAGGGACTGGTTAAGCAGGTCGTTGAGCGGTAGCAGCTTGACAATGCTCATCGCCACACCGACACCTCCCAGCAAAACACCCAGAAAGTTCATCATTCCGGACCATATAACCGCCTGCATGGGTTTTAATGCATGCGTATAAATAACATTGGCCACAGCGTTGGCTGTATCATGAAATCCATTAATAAACTCAAATACACAAATACAGATTATACAGCCTATGATAAGAGCTGCTGGTAAGGAGGGTAGTTCCCGGATATATTCGAAAATCATAAGGCAAAGGTATTATTCCGGATTCAAGGATAGTTAATTATTTTTAATTTCCCGCAACTTTTTCTGTTTTTCCCAACTCAGGACAAGGGGAAGATACAGGTCATAACTCATCAAACCCTCCTCAACACCCTGTGTCCGCAGGAAAAAATCATACAACGAATCCCGCAGGCGGGGAAACAAATCAGGATACTGATCCATCTTCATCCGTATATTTTTTATATCTTTCTTTACTTCAGGATTGACAAATCCCGATATTGTTTTTGTTGCAGCACTATCCACCATAAAACAAGTATTACGAAGGGTTCGCCACAAAGCCAATTCTACAGAGTATCGGGTCAGCGGATCTTCACTTTGAATTCCGACTATATACGCGACAAAACTGGCACTTGCCTCACTTGCAACACCGTAGGCATGCGCCAATTCGTGCAGTGCGGTGTTCGGCACCTGAAGCTCATGCAATCCAGGGTCGATGGTAGGCCTTGCCAGAACGAAGTTGTAAAACCCGGCAGTGCTGATCCGCAATAAAAGGCCCTCCGGCCTGACCACCTGAATCTCAGGCTTACCACTGCCATTATAACCGGCCTGAGCAAGTGTCGACACCGTTTGCCTCTGCCAATGTTCACCATGCGTTGTCAGGATGTCTCGGACTGTAATTTCCTTTTTCAAATCCAGGGAGTCCCGTAGCGTATTGACAAGATTGGTATGAAAATGAAAGGCCTCCAGCAACTCACGGCTATCAGGAGCGGAAGTATCTTTCAACAGGAAATGTTCCGGCCTTGGAGCCAGATAATTGAACCCCCATAACCAGAAATAAAGTGTGAAAATCCAAAGTACAGGCTCAAACAGATATTTAATCCAACGGAAAAGGGATGGTGGAGCTCCACGACTATGCCGGTATTTGAAATAGCTAATAAAGATGAGAATCCATAAAAGAGTCACCAAGATGGATGACATGCCGGTATATAACCTTCGTATGAGGGCAAAAACACCATTGGTCTGTACCCGGAATGCAAGGTCAGGACGCAGGTAAAAAAGTACGTAACACACCGCGGTCACAACAAACATAATGGAAAGACCGGGGGAAAAGTATTTTTTCATGTTCCGATGAACCTTTTTTAGAAAAATATGTTTGTACAAAAGTATTCAAAACATTAATAAAACAAGTTTAAAAAATGGCATTCGAATTTACAGACAGTAATTTTCAGGAGAAAGCACTGGGTAATGACGGTTTGAAAGTGGTTGATTTTTGGGCAGAATGGTGTGGTCCTTGTAAGGCCATCGGTCCGATCATCGAAGAGCTCTCAAAGGAATATGAGGGAAAGGCAACCATCGGCAAGCTCAATGTAGATGATAACCCTGAGGTTTCTTTCAAGTATGGCATTCGCAGTATCCCCACCCTGCTGTTTATCAAGAATGGAGAGGTGGTGGAGAAGCATGTTGGCGCCGCTTCCCGACAGGTGATTGCTTCCAAAATAGAAGCCAACCTATAAAATTCGGCTTAGCCAGAAGAAATATTCCCTTACGCAGCAACGTTTGTGTAAGGGTTTTTTTATTGGAAGGCGCCGGAACAGCGATATGATGTATAGATACCCCATGATGGGAGACCTCTGTACACCCCAAAATACTGACAACACATAACACATCGACCATGTCCTTTTTTGATACCATTGACCTGAAGCAACATACCAACCTTGAGCTGATAGCCCGTAAGGTAGTGGAAGGCTTTATCATCGGCCTGCATAAGAGCCCGTTTCACGGCTTTTCTGTGGAGTTTGCCGAACACAGGCTGTATCAGCCGGGAGAAAGTATCCGCAATATCGACTGGAAGGTGTATGCAAGGTCAGACAAGTTCTTTACCAAGAAATATGAAGAGGAAACCAACCTTCGCGCGCGGATTGTCATCGATATATCCTCCTCCATGCATTTCCCCGGTAAAGAGGTATACAACGAAGTGCGGATGAATAAGTTACAATGGTCGGCTCTTGCCGCCGCTGCACTGTCCTACCTCTTGAAAAAGCAACGCGACGCCTTTGGTCTCACCCTTTTTGACGAACAACCGGTGTATCATTCGGAGGCCAAGTCCAGCAGTGCACACCAACAGCTTATTTTCTCCCAGCTTGAGCCATATATTTATGATCAGACATTTAACAAGAAGACGTCTGCTGCGGACTCTCTGCACCGGATAGCAGATATGATCCACAAGCGGTCACTGGTCATCATCTTCAGCGACATGCTGGAAGACCCGGCACGGATGGAGCCGATGTTTGATTCACTACAGCATCTTAAACATAATAAGCATGAGGTAATCCTCTTCCACGTGGTGGATGCCTCCCGCGAATTGTTGTTTGAGTTTGATAACCGCCCCTATGAGTTCATCGACCTGGAAAGTGGCGAAAAACTACGCTTGCAGTCCAACGAGATCAAAAGGGAATATGCCGACAAGATGAAACAATATGAGGAGGAACTACGTCTCAAGGCCCTGCAATACAAAATTGACTTTGTATCGGCCGATATCAACCGCGATTTTGACCAGGTGCTTCAGGCGTATTTGATCAAGCGGAGCAGAATGAGGACATAAAAGAGACAAGGATACACGAAGCTTAGAGGACGAGATAGGGCGCAGGACGATTTTCAAAGGACCCAAGGAAAAACGCCAACAATCAGAAGAGTCCTTAACAAAACAGAAAAGGAAATTATATCAATTTAGGTCAAGGCAATCCCTTTACTCACGTGCATGATATACATCATTGGCATTGTTTAAGAGAGAACACACAATGAGGAGTCATCAGCGACTTGTAAAACTTAGCAATACAGACTGATACTTCCGGGCAGGCACCCTCGTCAGTATGGTCAGCAACTGTGGCAAGAGAAGATAAAGCCGAAATGACTTCATGCTTTTCTGCCATGTAAATATAGGCGCTAAAAGATAAGTGCCGGAGAAATCATCTACTTGACTTCTTTATATCCCTTAAATTTCTTTGACTGTGAAACTGCAGTGCCGGACTCCCCGGTAATAACCATCTCCATGGTATCCTTCATTTCAGCCAACCAGGAATAATCAGGATTATATTTTAAAAAGTGTTCCAATTTCATAGTTGAAATAGAACCTGCCATCATTTTATCTTCATTGGTAACCTTAAAGGTATTGACATCCTCCGGGGATAATCTTAAGGGAATATTTCCACAATAAACATCCTTTCTATCTTTCGAATAAGGGAACTGCATGGTTGTAAAACTCGAAGGTTCCGCACCGGGAATGATTGCATCGCGAAAATATACATGCCCGGCATCCTTTGCATAGCTATAGTCATCAAAAGTCAGGCATTCAAAGGTTTTTGGATCGGCATAATTAACTTTTTTCCCCCTAAAAAATACATTCATGTGGTCAGATGCATAGTTTTTATTTTTCAACACCTTAAAGGTACCCTGATCCACACCAACAATAGCATGGTTTCGTTTACCATAGTTCTCATCAATGGTAACCCAAACCCAAGTGCCATTTTTTTTGACATATCCCGTTTCACAACCAGCGAAAATGACTATGAAAATCAGGAAGATTAACAGCAATAACAGGAATTTCATTTTGTCTTAAGTTTCATTTGTGAATAAAATATATTGTAGCTTCCTCTATAGAATAGGTGCAATTGGGGGCCTGGTGTTTTTGCGTTTCATTTGCTACAAATTCAATAATAGAATCTCTTTCTTGTAATGAAAAACCCGTGACATGTTCCCAGTCAGATGCAGAGGGAATATTTAAGTAAAAGACAATATCATTTCCTCCCAACTCCATATAAAATTTAATTGTTCGGGAAAATTCATGATAAATGACCGTACCTTCCTTACCTTGATTGACAAACTCTACGCTCCGGAATATTTTTCCAAGGGTTTGCTCTATTGCATTCTTTCTCATATCCAGATCAGAATTTTTAATTGTTCTGCCAAATCCATCGCGATACTCCATGGGTGTTTGATCCTCTTTTTTTTCTTCAGACAAAGGTCCGGAATCAGTGGAAGATAACATGTCCGGTCTTTTTGTAAAACAAATGTGATGTTGAATATTTTCCCGAGACAATATTTCCATCCTGTATTTGCCGGGATGAATCCAATCACTTGCAAGGATTAATTTCACACTACCCAATACAAGATTATTCACATCATCAACAAATATCATCTCGCCATTTTCAATATTTATTATGCTGACCGATAAATAATGTACATATGATACAGGAAGATAAACAATAATTTGTTGACAATCGGAGTAATGGGTAGTTGAAACATGTTCAAGGGAAAAATTATTCAAACCCTCCGTCCCTATTGGTCCGGCGCTAATATTATCAACCCGGTCAATTTCGATCTGACCCGGATATTTAGTATTATCATCCATAATACACCAACAGCAACCTTGTACAAAAATAGTGATAATCCCGAACCTGAATTATAATCCGGATATCTCTGATGACACTTTTTCAGCTATATTTAGCGGTAGTGGTGTGTGGCTCCTAAAAAGTATTGGCAGATATAGTTGTTTATAAGTATTGGGATAGATACCAGTTAATTTTTACTTTTAGCTTGATAAGCAAGTACATTCGTAATAATCGGGTTTCATTGCCTTGTTCAATATGGTAGAGAGGTACACGGCCAGTTCTAAGGGAACGTAATTTCGGTGGGTATTTGATTTAATTTGTATAGTATGTATTACAACAAACGGACGTATTTTCTTACCGAATCGTTGTAAATGTGTTATATTGCATGGAAGATGTAGTGGCAATATAGTTTTAGTTTAACTAACCATTTTTCCAATGTTACGATACCTCTTTCTGCTCTGTTGTTTTTTTTCGTATGATGCCTCAGCCCGTATCTTTTATATTGATCCGGTAAATGGCAGTATGGATAATGATGGTTCGTATGATTACCCCTGGCGCACCCTGGAGGAAGTGGTGGCGGCCGACCTTATTCAATCCTATTCTTATACACCCCTGCCTTATGACCCGAATAGCAGTACCTTAATCATCAAGAATGAGAATGGCCCCGTTGAGCCGGGGGACACGCTGATGCTTAGAAGCGGCATGCATGGAGAGTTCTTGCTTCGGGGCTACATTAATCCAAAAATGATCACCATCATGGCTGACGAAGGTCATAAGCCAATCCTTAAGCAGATCCGACTTCAGGCCTGTAAGAACTGGCGCTTTGAAAACCTAATTATTAGTACCGAACCATATGGATATTATCTCAATGACAGGCTAGTTTTTCTGGAGACGCACGGATGGCACGGACCGACATCCGGAATCAGCATCCTGAACTGTGAGATATATAGCGGGGAACAGCCCTGGGAGACTGCAGAAGAATGGCTTGCCAATGCCAGTAGCGGGATCATCATCGAAGGGGATTCCATGATTATTGAAAATAATTATTTGAAAAATGTTGTCATGGGCATAACAGCCTCCGGCGATCATATCCATGCTATCAACAATGTCATTGAAAATTTTTCAGCCGACGGGATGAGGATGCAAGGCAATGACATCCTGTTTGAAGGCAACACCATCATGAATTGCTACGATGTCGATGAAAATCATGACGACGGGATTCAATCCTTTATTATTGGAGAAGGTGTATTCCGAAACAACATCATCCGCTCCAACATCATCCTCAACTATGTCGATCAGGATCAGAAACTCCTTGGCGCACTTCAGGGAATCGGCTGCTTTGACGGATTTTATGAAAACTGGTTGATAGAAAACAACGTTGTCATTGTCAATCACTGGCATGGAATCACTTTACTGGGAGCACGAAACTGCACCATCCGCAACAATACTGTGTTGGATCCGACTCCCGATATACGCCCGGGGGGCTCCTGGATTATGATAGACAGCCACAAAGATGGCAGGCCGAGTGAAGGTTGTATCGTCGCCAATAATGTCGCCAATTCCATCAATGCAAATGCGCAGGTAAATAATAATGTGGTGATGGACACCTATGAGGCGTATGGTTCAAATTTTATGGATTACAAAAGTTTTGATTTTCATCTGAAGGAAGGCAGCATTTTAATTGATTCAGGGTCGTTGCAAAATGCTCCGGAAACGGACATCGATGGGGTTGTCCGGCCACAAGGAGGTGGCGTGGACATCGGCGCTTATGAATGGATTGTTATGACTTCAGAAAGACATACAATACAGAATGATATCAGAATATTTCCCAACCCCTCAACCGGTCATATCCATGTAGAGCATCTTGAAGGATCAGGGGTAGTTGAAGTTTATGATATGCGGGGACATAGGTTGCATCAGGAAAAATATACCTCACAATCACTCCGGTTGAATCTGCAAGACCTGAAGCCGGGAGTCTACTGGATCAAGATCAGGAGTGAGAGGATTGGAACCTTTCATGCCTGTCGTTTTATAAAGCTTTAGAAATAAGCGAAGGAGGATTAGATATATTATGATTTAGGCCTTGAATTTACCTCAAAAGTTGATTGATAATGGCTTTTAATCAAAGTGTGTAAACAGGCATAACATATCGTTGATATGGGTCGTTGCTGTAAAATTTCCTTTTAAATGGATAAATCCTTATCCCCCTATTTAAAGAATATTCATTCCATTCATTGTACCTACAGCGGCAAAACACAGCCATTTCAAAGCCGTCCCGGAAATATTCGCTCCGGGCGTATGATTTAGAAGTGATGGTGATATTGCAGCTATTATTGTTTAAAAAATGGATTGGTGATTGAAATATTTTGACTTCTTTCCTCCAAGAAGCATAGGCACTCTACATGTCCACCTCAGACGGAAGAAAGTGAAAACCTATTTATTTGTATCGTTTTTGGCAAAAAAATATTTTGGCAGACTCCATACCGGAGAGGAGCTATCAGGCTGAAACAAAGAAGTATCCATGCGGTTAGAAAATGCAGTTTTAGTTCCGGAAATTTTAATCAGACAGTTAGAAAAACACATAATTTTGACCGCTATGAAAGTAAAACAGATTGACAGAGTAGAATTAAAAAGAAGAGGCTTCATTTCTTCCTTCAGTGGAAGTTCAGGGATTATTTATTCCGACGGGTTTGTCTATATTATTGCTGACAAATCCAATGTACTATCAGTCTTTGACGTCAATGATCAAACGCTCAAAAAGGAAATCAGCCTTAAAGCGGATGGATCGCTGGAAGCTAATGTGGAGAAAAAGTACAAGCCGGATTTTGAGGCTTTCTCTCGTCATGGCAATCGGTATTTTATCTTTGGTTCGGGATCGGCAAAAAACAGGTTTGATCTGGTCATACTTGATGAAAGGTTTGATTTCGTCGAACGGCTATCCATCAAGAATCTTTATCTGGCAATGATGGAATCGACCGGAATTGACCGGGACAACTTTAATATTGAGGGTGTAATATTAGAGGAAGATTTTGCCCTTTTCTTTAATCGGGGTAACGGGCCTGATCGGAAAAACGGAATAATCAAAGTCAGAAACTGGCTGACCGATGAGCCGGAAGTGGCTGGTTATTCAAGTATAGTGTTGCCGGATATCAATGGCCGGCATGCAGCTTTTTCTGACGCCATCCTCCATGATGGCTGTATCTGTTTCCTGGCAAACGGGGAAGACACGCAATCGGTGTATGATGACGGGGCGGTCGCGGGAAGCGCATTCGGAATGATGGATCTTAGTACATTTGAACTTCTGGAATTTCACATCATTGATCATAGTATGAAGCTGGAGGGGCTTGCAGTATATAAGGATCTGAAGGAAGAGCACAAAATGGTTTTCATTGTATGTGACGATAACGATTTTGAACATCAAACCATCATCTCCCAACTTACTGTGTTTTGGCGGGATTGATTGGTCAGAATTAAGCCGGCAATTACGGACTGATCACATTTTCGATGAAACACTAAAAATCCGGCAATAAGGTAATCATAAAATTACCTGTTATATAACTCATACATATCATTTCTTTAAATGTTCCGATCAGGTAGATCGAAAATGTCAGATCGGGTCATCACAATCCCGATTGCTTTTTCGGAGCTTTCGTTCATAACAAAATCGGCTTCCTTGTTTCCCCTCACCGGTTATTTTTTTTAAGCTCCTGAATTCGATTGTCTGAAAATACTTTAATTTTATCGAATAAAAAGCGATATTTGGAATATTCTATTGTCCTTTATTGTTGAAAAAAGAAATAGCCAGGTAATTTTACAACAAGCTGTATTTATTGAAAAAGATGAATGTACCAAATAATACATATCCAATGAGAAACAGGAGTATCGCGTGCATATTTGCCCTGTTTTTAGGAGGGATAGGTGTCCATAAGTTTTATCTTGGCAAGGTAGGACAGGGCGTTTTTTATGCAATTTTTTCCATGACTTTTATCCCGGTCTTCCTGGGTTTTATCGATTTTATACGCCTGGCGACAATGAGCGAGGATGAATTCAACAGGTTGTACAATGATTACATTCCGTTTACTACGCCAAAGGAATGGCAAACAAAGCATCGTTACAGAAATGCGAAGCAGGATACGGTCGTCTTTGAGAATCGCCGGAACGAACCGGGCAGGGACAAAGACAGTTTCAGTCAAAAAGAACGAAGAAAAAAGCGACCGATGCCGTTGACCGCCAACCGGGCTTATAAAGATGGTGTGAAGTTGCTGGAAGACTATAGGTATCGGGAGGCTCTGGAGCAGTTTGAACGTGCACGAAAGGCAAGCGGGGATCATCCGGAGATACTTTTTAGGATGGCATGTTGTAATGCAGTTCTGGAGCAGAAGGCGGAATTGCTTGAGCACCTCCAACGGGCGATTAAAAATGGATTCAAGGACTTTGACAGGATTCGGACAACGGATGCTCTGGCATATTTCAGGATTCAAAAGGAATATGAGGCCATCGAGGTGTCCGGCTTTGTGGACTGGCCTGCTATCAGTGAGGATGAAACAGAGGCGGTTGTCGAAACGGTTGAGAAAACTGAGGTGCCGAATGTGGAACAGAGCGAATCGGTCCCGTTGTCAACCGATGAATTGCTTTTCGAATTGAAGAAGCTTGGAGAAATGCGGCAAAATGGAGTGATTACCGAGGATGAATTTTTAAAAAGGAAACAAAAGCTCTACGCGTGACGTTTTAGTATAAATAATACTGATTGCAAATGTTTGTCAATGAAATCATAAACCAGAACATCCCCTGTCTTGAGCCGGAGCAAACCGGTGAAGACGGGCTTCGGCTTATGGAGGAATACATGGTCAGGCATTTACCGGTGGTAAAAGAAGACATGGTCATTGGATTGGTATCTGAAGATATGATCTATGATTGGGATACCAACACACCATTTTCCGAGTACATTTTCAGAGGGTATCCTCAGGTTATTCATCATGACAGCCATATTCTTGAGGCCGTAGAAGTGATTGTCAAGAACAACCTAACCTGTGTGCCGGTGACCGACAGGAATTTTAAATATCTGGGATTAATATCTCTTCAAGATGCATTTCAGGCACTAAGCATGGAGTTTGCTCTTGATGAGCCGGGTGCGATTCTGGTACTCGAGATCAACAGGCTGGATTATTCTCTGACCGAGATAAGCCGCATAGTTGAATCGGAAAAAGGAGCCATCCTCTCCAGTTTTATTTCGCATCCGTTGGATTCAGATAGTAACCTGGTCCATGTTACCTTGAAAATCAGCCTGCAGGATATACAATTTGTCAAAGCCACTTTTGAACGCTACAACTATAAGGTGGTAGCCACCTTTTCCAGTGTGGAATATATCGACACGCTGGCTGAGCGGTATGATGCTCTTATGCATTACCTTAACATTTAATTTGCGGAGGCTGTTTATTTCGATAAATATGATGCCTGCGGGAATTTTTTTACAAAAAAAAGAATTTAAATATAACCCGGTCATTCATAAGGGATGGTTGCATTTATGTGGCCTGATTGGCCATTTTGATATCTACCGGAACCGGAGAACCTGCCGGTCAGTCATCTGCACCCTTTCCATGGTTTAGGAGGAGAATAATTAAGGGTATATAATATTTGATTGGTCACCTGCTTTCATCAATTGATTCCACCGTTGCCCTTTTAATATTGTAAGTTCTGATCGATACGTACATTATGGAAATGGGACACAGCGGTCTTAGCGAGGTATAATTTCAGGTGTCATCAGGTACTTTGCCTGAATTTTTGGAACAGAAATTGTATGTATAATTATGAATTGTAATATATAGAGGATGGAACACAATATTGTATTCGGTGGTATTGCAATAAATATTTAATTATCAAGGATTAATAAATTGAAATAATTTGTTTTTGATATCGGGTAAACGAAAAGAACAACGATGAGAGAATGCTACACTAAAACATTTTTTCTTAAAAATGTAATTATTTTAACTTTTCTGGGATTTTTTTCACACCAGATAAAGGCCAACGGACCTGTGCTTCCAATCAAAAAAGCCGATTTGACCATAGAGGTTGGTTCGCGTAATATCAGTTGCTTCAATCTTATTGATGGCATAGCGTGGGTTACAGCTTCAGGTGGGACGCCTCCGTATACTTATCTATGGAGCAACGGAGCCACCACAGATACTATATATAACCTTCCATCCAACACGTATACCATAACAGTGGAGGATTTTGTCGGTAATAAGGTGGCTGCCGAAGTGTATATAGCAGAGCCGCCCCTTCTTCACTCCGGTGTGTTGTTGTCCAACCCGATTCTGGACTGCACGACTACTCAGCTGACTGCGACAGCCACACCTATAGGTGGCACTCCCCCCTGCACATTTCAATGGGCATTTCCACAAGGGGTGATTGATACCGGACAGACTGTCAATATCGTGCAACCTTATAACTATGTATATACAGTGACAGATTCCAGAGGTTGTACTTTTATTGGAGATACCACGATTGGATCGCAGAATATTCCGGTCGTTTTCTTATCCCTTGCAGATACGGTCAGTTGCAATGGTTTGCATGACGGAAGTGCGACCTCATCGGTAACAGGTGGCGCTCCTCCTTATACCTATCTTTGGTCCAATGGATCAACCAATCCGAATCTCCTTGATGTCGGTGCCGGATCATACTCTCTCACGGTAACAGATACAGAGGGATGTTCGGGGCAGGCATATGTATTCATACCGCAACCCGGAGCGCTTATATTATCTATGGATGGCAATGATGTTACCTGCTTTGGGCAAACAACAGGAGCTATTTTCACAACGCTGACCGGGGGCTCATTGCCCTATTCCTATTTGTGGTCCAATGGAGAGACAACACCATCATTGGGCAATATCGGAGGGGGAACTTATACGCTTACGGTAACCGATGCGCATGGATGTGATGTGGTCGGATCGGTGACTATCAACCAGGGTAATGAAATACATATTTATACCAATACGTTTCCGGTTAGTTGTAATGGTGGAAGTGACGGTTATGCAACGGTTTTTGCCACAGGAGGAGCCGGAGGATTTCAGTATAACTGGTCTAACGGCACTTCAGGATCACAGGCTACCAACCTAAAAGCGGGAACATATCTTGTATATATCATTGATAAAAACCAATGTGTTGAAGAAAGAACACTGATAATCACAGAACCTCCACTTCTGGAGATGAGTCTGAACAGCACCCCAGAAATATTGGGTGGCAGTGATGGAACCGCATGGGCGGATGTTAGTGGCGGTACGACGCCATATACTTACAATTGGAGTAATGGTGCCAACACGGCAATTATTTCCGGTCTGACTGCCGGCATGTATTATCTGACAGTGACGGATAAGAAGGGATGTCTCAAACTGGATTCCATTGAAGTGGCGGCCAGCAATTGTGCCTTCTCAGCGAAACTACTCACAATCAACCCCACTTGCTTTGGTGGCTCAGATGGAGCAATCTTCCCGGAGATAATCACACCGGGCCAGGAACCCTATTATTTCCAATGGTCGGATGACACCCATGATGTTATCCTCGACAGTCTTAAAGCCGGGAAGTATTACGTCACCATATACGATAATGCCAATTGTATGCTGACATTGTCGGCTACCCTGATCAATCCGAGCCGGATGAATGTCGATTATATACTTACACAGCCCGACGGTCCAGGCAAACCATATGGTTCGATTAAGGTCTTTCTCAATGGAGGGGCACCACCCTATAAGGTATCCTTTCAAGGGGTAGATTATCTGGGTGGAAACGAAATTTTAATAGATAATATACCTCCGGGTAATTATACTGCCTATGCCAAGGATTCAAAGGGATGCTCCACCCCGGTTGACTTCCAGATCAATCAGTTTGAATGTCTGTTGACGGGAAATGTTATCACTGTGGATGAGCCTGATTGCTATGGGGATAAAAACGGACAGTTGTGTGTTATGTATCAGAATAACTTTGGATCAGTCTCCATTGAATGGTCAAATGGGGCAACAACAGCTTGTATCAGCAATCTGATTGCGGGTGAGTATGCAGTAGTGCTTCGAGACACCCTCGGGTGTATGGTTGTCCTTGAATCTACGGTCAAGCAGCCAAACTTCATTACGCTGGAGAATATCACAATCAATCCCGGGACTAATCATTTCGACGGATCTATTTCGCTCTTTGTTATTGGAGGCACGCCGCCATTTACCTATACCTGGACTAAAAACGGTGAATATTTTGCCAATACAAGGAACATCAACCAATTGAATGAAGGGACTTACCAGCTCAGTGTAGTTGACTCTAAAGGCTGTACGGCGCTATTTGAAGCCTTCAGGCTGACTCCTTCCAAGAGTTTTTCTAACTATGAAACAGGGATAAAGGTGTATCCCAATCCTGTCTATGAAAATTTAATTGTAGAGACACGGAACTATACAGTCATTCATAGCATTGATTATATAAGTATGAATGGTAAAAAGGTGCGGTTGCCCTTCGCCACCACCGACAAGGGAGCGGTGCTTGATGTAGGCACATTGCCGCAGGGGCCTTTTGTCCTCAGTGTTGTCACAAATGAAGGTATCGCCAATGTAAAATTGGTGAAGATGTAGTAATTCTATGCTTGAACAATATGTAAAGGCAGAAGTCACATGACTTCTGCCTTTTTTATTTTCCTTTCAGTATTTTATTATACCGGGTGGGATCATTGAGCAAATTTATGGCATCACTTACTTCCCGGTCATGGTTGATGCTGTTGATTATCTTTCCATGCTGGCCATATGCCCTGTTGACAATATCTTTTGTAATAAAAGTATTGATCTGGGTCTTGTGCTTGATCAGCACATTTCTTTTCTCTTTCTGTATTTTCATTTTAAGTGCTGACAAATCGCTTTGTAATGGAGCATAGAACTCATCCTTCCTGGCAGAATTAGTCAACTCTTCGAATTTCTTTTCAGAAGCCGTGGTGAACGGATAGTTGTTGGACTCGACGTATTTAAGAAAGTCATCAAAGTCATTAAAAACAAATTGATCTGCCGGTGCTATATTGGGATGGGCAATCATGTATTTCGTGACATAGTTGAAAACGACAAAATCATCAAGTAGCGCTTTGATTGGAGCATCACCTGAATCCGGAGCCACATAGATATCCGGAGTCACACCGCCACCGTCAAGCACTTTTCTTCCTCCCTTTGTCCTGAAGACATGTCTTTGACTATCCGGAATATCGACAGGTTCACCATTTTTGTATGAAACACTTTGAATACACCGTCCACTGGGAATATAATATTTGGAGGTGGTTAGCTTCAACTTACTGTTGTACCCTATATCCTTGGTGTTTTGTACAAGGCCTTTTCCGAAGGAGCGCTGGCCGATCACAACACCTCTGTCCAAGTCCTGAATCGAACCGCTTACGATTTCAGAAGCAGAAGCACTCTGTTTATTGATGAGGACGACGAGGGGTAATTTTTCGTCCAGTGCCGGTCCACGGGTAGAAAACACCTTATCCCAATCCCTTACCTTACCTCTTGTGCTTACTACCTCCACATTGGCACCGACAAAGAGGTTGACAATATTGACTGCCTCTATAAGCAAGCCGCCCCCATTGTCTCTTAAGTCGAGTACCAGGCCCTTGAGCTGTGGGTCGTTTTTTTTCATTTCACGGATGGCATCACCGATATTTTTAGCGGCATCCTGTGTAAAGGTCGACAGAGATACATAACCGACATGATCACGAACGATACCAGAATAGGGGACATTGCTCATCTTGATTTCACCACGGTTGATCTTGAAGGTCTTGATTTCCTTTACACCAGGACGTTTGATTTCCAACTGTACGGAAGAACCGGGCACGCCTCTCAATAGAACGCCTAGGTCATTGCTGTTTTTGCCTTTAGTGGACTGGCCATCGATGGAAAGAATGACGTCTCCGGCTTTCAGGCCTGCTTCATAGGCCGGATAACCTTCATAAGGCTCGATGACGGTGATTTCGTCTCCGATGTTTTTGACATTGGCTCCGATACCCTCATATTTTCCTTCAGATAAATATCTCCAGGTCTCTATCTGGGTCTCGCTGAAATAATTGGTATAAGGGTCGAGCGTCTCAACCATGGCATCGATACCAACCTTCATCAGTTTGTTCGGGTCGATATCATCCACATAATAGGTATTTAGTTCTTTATAAAGGTTGGAGAAAATCTCGAGATTTTTTGTTATTTCGAATAGCTTATCGTTGTTATATACGGCAGCGCCCATGCCCACAAAGGCAAATACAAGAACAATTCCTATAATTTTTACTTTCCTCATTTCGCAAGATTAATTTTTCTTTTCACATAAAACGGATATCCGACTTCTTTTGATATCAGCAACGAATTTTTTGACCAATTGTTTTTTGATACAGGTTGATCATAGTCCTGATCATATTTAAAAGGTGAAATGGAGTACTTTATCCGGATAGTCCAGCTTGCTGGATTTTCTTTGGCCATTGACGATAAAGTGCACTACACTGACCTGATCCTCATAGGCTTCATATACAAGAGTATTTTGTACTTCAATTTTTTTGGGAGGCAAGGCCAGCGGGTGTTCCAGATACACATTGACCGCCTCATGGTCGAGCTCAAATCCGAGACAGGATAGAGCCAGCCTTTTATTGTCGATTTTGATGGCGAGATGGGTTTTCATATAATCCCGAACCATAATTTCCATTTTCCCGGACAATTTTTTGTCGGTAAAGTCTGCTTTTTCTTTAAAATACATGCCAAGTGCCTTTTCAAAATCGTCCGTAAAGATCCTGCAGGACACCTCCAGATTTTTATCGGTTGCGTTATAGTTGAATTCGGTGTTGCTTACGTGAAAGGGATGTAAGACAGTCATGGACAACCAGCAAGGAAGACAAAGGACGACAAGGCTCAGCACAGTCCTCATAAGGAAGCATTTAAGTCATCAGTATGATCGTATTTGCTGATTGCTTCATAAGTGATGGCATGGGCTTTTATACGGTAATTTCGTCTTTCCAGCAGGTTGTTATCCATGGTCGGGTAGGTCCTGTTGGACAGAAATACGAAAATGAGTCTGGATTGGGGGTCAGCCCAGACTACTGTTCCGGTGAATCCGGAATGCCCGAATGTATTGCGGCTTGCTTTTGCTGTTACATTCTGAATCATGCTCCAGTCAGTCTGAGGCATATCAAATCCAAGGCCACGTCTTGTATCGGCCGGGTGTCTTGTTGTAAACAACTTGATGGTTTCGGCTTTAAGATATTGTTTGCCTCCGTAACTACCCCCATTAAGGAGCATCTGCATCAGTGTGCCCAGATGTACCGAATTGCTGAATAGTCCTGCATGGCCTGAAACTCCTCCAAACATCGCAGCGGCCATATCATGGACATCGCCCTGTAACACCTGTTGTCTGAAATAGCGATCGTCCTCGGAGGGGGCAATATCGCTTTTCTGAAACTTTTCAAGGGGCTTGAAGGTCATGCTGTAAAGACCCATTGGCTTGTAGAATGTGGATTCAAGATATTTGTCCATCGGCTCTTTTGTAATATTCTCAACTGCTTTCCGGAGCATGATAAATCCCAGGTCGGAATATTTATAATCATTGCTTTGCAGGTTTTGATTGCGGATGATTTCATTCCATAGGGTATTGATGAAGTCGCTTCGCATATACAGACGGTTTGCAACCTTAATACTGTACTCATCACTTTTCTTTGAATCGTAGATCATGGCAGAAGTTCTGGTCCTGAACCCGTCATTGACCAATGTCTCCTTATAAAATGGAAGCCAGGGAAACAATCCTGCCCTGTGAGCCATTACATCCCTGATAACCATGAATTCCTTGTTTGATCCTTTCAATTCAGGCAGGTAAGATCCCAGAAACTTGTAAACATCCATTTTCCCCTGTTCGTATAGCTTCATGATTCCAAGCGTGGTAGCTGCTATCTTTGTAATGGAAGCAAGGTCGTACATGGTATATTGCTCCACCTGGTGTGAACGGTTATCATAAGTATATCGTCCGAATTGCTTGTTGTAAACCACCTTGCCATCGCGGATCACCAGCATCTCACAACCGGGTGCTGCCTGTCTGCTTACCAGGTCCCTGGCCAGTTCGTCCAGCTTAGCGAGCGTACCGGAGTCCATACCGACGCTTTCCGGTTCGCCGAAGCTTATTCTGGTCGCCTCAGACACCTGGAGCCCACTTTCGAAAGGATATGGGAGGGCTGTGACTGGCAATTTACCATTGATGGGCAGACCGCCAAATACGGCTTGAATCCCCAAAGACTGTGATAAGGCGTCATCATTGTAGGCGCAGATAACCGTTGAAGGGCTTACGAAGTTACTTAGCCCATAAGGATTGCCGAAGACCACGACTATCACCTTGGTCTTTTTTGACAATTGGTTGACAAGGGCCACTGCGTCCTTGCTTATCCTAAAATTATCCTTCAGGGAGTTATTCATGCCGGTAATTCCCACGATGACAAGATCCATACCGGATAATTTTTCTGACAGAGATGAGCTTGTTTCCTTGTTAAAGAAGAAGTGACTTGCCTTGCAATAGGCATCAACTTGCTGTTGGAAAGGAGTTTTGGTGGAAGCGCCTATGGCCAGTGTGGATATCTTCTTCTCTATGTTACCGATGGGGACCAGCCCATCGGCATTCTTGACCATGGTGATTGCCTGTTCTATGATTTTTTGATTGAGGGCACGAGCTTCTCCGGTGACTAAGTCGGAGGCAAGGTTGGCCGTGGAAATATTGACGGACCCGGTCAATCCGAATCGGTACTTGGCCTCCAGGATTTTCCGAACACTTTCATCGATCCGTTCAGCGGTCAGTTTTCCATCCTTCAGTGCCTTTTTGATTGCTGCAATGGAGACAGGAACATCTTCTGACAGCAGGAGTACATCCACACCTGCTTTCAGCGCTAATACCTCAATTTCACCTTTCTGGAAATTCTTTGTGACCCCCTTCATATCAAGGGCATCGGTAATGACCAAACCCTCAAACCCAAGTTTTTCCTTCAGCCATGAAGTAATGATTGGTTTGGACAAGGATGCCGGTCTGTTCTGCATGGAGTCGAGAGCCGGAACTACCAGGTGTCCAATCATTACGCTTTGAACACCTTGATTGATCAGCACCTTGAAGGGATACATCTCCAGGGACTCGAGCCGTTGCTTGTCGAAAGGCAGGACCGGTACGTCATGATGTGAGTCCACATTGGTGTCGCCATGCCCCGGAAAATGCTTGGCACATGCCATCACACCGCCGGATTGAAGGCCCAGCATGTACATATAGGCTTTTTGGGCGACAAGGTATTTGTTTTCGCTGAAGGATCTGGTGCCTATGACGGGATTGGCCGGATTGTTGTTGACATCTACGTCCGGTGCAAAATTGATATGCACACCTATACGGAGCAGCTCCCTTGCGACCTCTCGTCCAAACTGGTAGATGATGCGATTGTCCTGGACAGCACCCATGGTCATTTGCTTAGGAAAGTTGACCACACCGGTTTTGAAGCGCATAGCAGGCCCCCATTCGGCGTCCATTGAAATCATAAGCGGAACCGGTGAAGCAAGTTTTTGGTATTCATTGGTCAGGTCCACTTGCTTTTCGGCAGTTCCTTGAAAGAAGCAAAGGCCACCGATCTTGTAAGTGCTGATGAGATGTTTGATAAAGCGTATATGGTCGGGACCTTTATCCGAATGCGCTCTCACCATAAACAGCTGGCCAATCTTTTCTTCCATCGTCATTGTCTTCATGATGGAATCAACCCATTGTTGTTGTGTCTGATATATTGGTTTGATTTTTTTCACAGGAGTTTTGCCTGACATGACGCTTATCAGGACGCCTGCCAGGAAGATCAGGCCGAGGCCTGTATTTAGTATAATCCGATTTTTTTTCACTTATTCAATCTTTGCTGCAAGGACGGATCTTTTTTGATTGCCTCTGCATGATAGTAATTTGCCTTTTCCATGTCTCCGGCATTGGCGTATGCACTACCGAGGTCAAACATGTAAAAGGCGTCATCAGGTTTTGCTTCAAGAGCAGCCTTAAAATAAATTAAAGCACCCTTTGGATCGCCTGACATTCCGATCGCTATTCCCAACAATCTGTTGGTCTCAGGATCTTTAGGATTAAGTTGCAGCGATTTGCCGAGCATTTCTTTAGCTTTTGGCAGATTGCCCTCCTTCTCACCTGCCTTTCTGCCCAATTCCTTGTACATACTTGCCAGATTGATTTTTGCATCCATAAAATTCTGATTGTATTGCAATGCAAGCTGATAATTTTCCGCTGCTTTTTCAAGATTGTCTGTGTAGGCGTAGGAATTACCCAGCAGCAGATAGGCATTGCTGTATGAAGGATGGAGCTCAATCGCGCGTAGAAGATAGCGCTGAGCCTCCTCTGCCATCTGTTTCTTCACAATCGGGTCCTTCACTCTGATACAGCTATCCAGTAATGCGCCACCCGCAGCATTGAGCATTTTAGCACTGTTGTCGGATATCTTGACATCGGTAGTAAACAGCGTATAATTGTCACTCCAATCTTTATTGCGAGCTATTGTTTTAACGCTCAAAATTAGGATTAAAGCCAGAATTAAAAGATTGAGACGGGAATTTAAACTTCCCTTAACAACATAGATATGTATCAATCGGCTGATTATCAATGCAAAACCAATGGATGGAATGAAAAGGAAACGTTCTGACATGAGTGTTCCCACCGGAAAGAGAATATTTGACATTGGAAACAAGGCAACCAGATAGAAAAGTATGCCAAATGTGATGATTTCCTTCTTTTTCAATCTGATCAGACAGATGACAATGGCAGTGGCATACAATAGAAAACCCAGAATTGCACGCCAGTTGGACCAATCGGACAATGGAATTTGTTGAGGATAATAATCACTGGTCAATTGATATGGGTAGATCAGCAGTAAGATATATTTGAGCATAGTTACTGCTATGGTGGCGAGTTTTATTGAAAATGTAACCGGCAGGTAGCCATTGATATGCCAGGTAAGGAAGGGGTTATTCATCAATTCCATGATGGGACCGCTATCCGGAGCCGGGCCCAAAACTGTTCTTCGAAGGATGAGGTAAAGGATGGTCATGACAACTGCGGGAATGCTGTATCTTAGGATGTCAGACATTTTTACATCTTTAAAAAACCACACGGCAAGTGGAGCTAACGCGATGAAAACGATGCCGTTTTCCTTAGCCAGCAAGGAGAGAAACCATAAAAAAGCCGCGAGAATGGAAAGAGCTAACCGTCCCCTGTCAATGCTTCGAATAAAATACCACGTCCCTGCAAGACCCAGCAGACAGGTCAGTATCTCATCCCGACCTTTGATATTGGCAACTACTTCTGTGTGTATAGGATGGACGGTAAAAAGTAGGGAGCAGAAGAAGGCAATCAGCGTGGCATTGGTCCGGCCATATCTGCTTTCAAAAAGATAATGGAATAGCCTGAACAATAAAAAGCAGGTCAGAGCATAATATAACAGGTTGAAAAGATGAAAGACAAAGGGCTTGAAGCCGAATACCTGTCCCTCCAGGGCAAACAAGGCAAGGGAAAGAGGCCGGTATCTTCCCCCTGACACCAAATGGTTTTTTCCACTTTCCCTGAAGAAGCCGTAAAAGGTATCGTGGCTGAAGATGCCTTTCCATCCTGCAACACCCTGGATAGTAAATTGATTTTCAGAAATAACGATGGCATCGTCCATGACATAGGATCCGCCTAAACTGTTGGCATAAAATAGTATGGCAAAAACAACAATCAAAAAAGGCATCAGTCTGGTGGGAATCAAATTGCCCAATTTGTCTGCATCTGATCCGGGAAAGGGAGCAGTTATAACCTTTTGGGTTTTGACTCGTTCGGATTTGTTAAATTTTGCCATGATTGCCCGTTGAAAATTAAGGTTTCTCTTAATTAAATTTTAAAAAATTAAAAAATACAGCAGTTACAAAAATAATTATTTCACTTGAATCGCTTAAAAAATGTGCGACTGGATAACCACAATATCAGGTGCATCCGACGATGATTTATTAACCTAAAAAATGCAGATCATGACACGATTCGTAGTATTTTGTTGCCTTTTGAGCATGCCGATTATGAGCTTCGCCCAATTAACAGTGAGTCCTAAAGCCGGAATCAATTATCTCTGGGTCGGAAGCAGACCACAGGGTTTTGACCGGGCCGGTGCAGAACAGGGCTGGCAGGCAGGTCTGGATCTGCGACTCGGCAAGCGGTTTTATTTCCAACCCGGTGTCTACTATGTAAGTACCGGAGCTACTATTTCCTCTCTGGAGGATATCAAAAACATCAAGACCGGGAATGCCTCTTTCATGAAAATACCCGTCAATGTAGGATATAAACTGATTAATTCTCAATTGTTCAAGCTCAGGGTTCACGGTGGTGGGACAGCAAACAAACTCCTGGCAACCAGGGATGGGGGTGCTCTTTCTGCGTCAGATTTTGAGCCCTGGAATTACGGTGCAAACGTAGGTGCCGGCATCGACCTGTTGTTTTTGGCTCTCGATATCAACTATGAATGGGGCCTGACCAATATGTATTCAAACAATAAAAACAGCCTGCCGACGATGGCAAGTATTTCTGTTGGATTAAAGTTCTGACAAGACTCGAGCAGAAGGTGTTTCAAATAGCCGTGGTAGTGTAATGCCTCGGCTATTTTTTATTTCAGGTAAAAATCCTTAGTTTTACCCGAAAGAGTAAATTCAATGATGACACGTTATTTTTTATTGATTAGTTTTTGCTTGATGACTGTGACGTCGCAAGCGCAATGGAAGAAAAAATCCAAAGAGGAGGCTAAGCCCAAGGTGACTGCACCTGCTGATACTTCCGCGAAGAAATCTAAGGACGGATTGCAGCCTTATGACAAGGTAATAGGAAAGGATGCCGTGAGTCGCTGGGGCTTGTTTGGGGTGCATAATGTCAAGGACAAATGGTATTTTGAAATCAATGATACCATACTCAACCGGTCCATGTTAGCCATTACCAGGTATGTCAAGACAGCTGCCGGTGGAGGTATATACGGAGGAGAGCAGATCAAGAAGCTTATGTTGCATTGGGAAAAGGGTCCCGGAGATAAGATCTTTATGCGGGGTACGACCCTGATAGTCAACAGTCCTGACAGCTCAAAGCCTATATTCCAGGCAGTCCAGAATTCTAACAGTGAACCGATTGTAGGTTCGTTTTCAGTCAAATCCATCAAAAAGGGAGATAAGGGCAATTCGTATGTCATTGACGTGACTGACTTTTTCAATGGGGACGAACATAGTTTTAGTCTTGGACCAATCAATAAGCAACGGTTTAAGCTAAAAAGCCTGCAAAAAAATTCCTCCTTCATCAACAAAATTTCTTCATATCCCATCAATGTTGAGATCAGAACGACCAAAACTTATGATATCGTGCCGCCCTCTATGGACGATCGCTCAGCGCCTTCCACTGGCAGCTATTTACCTTCAGGAGGAGATGCTGGTTTTGTTACCATGGAGTTGAACACATCCATGATACTTTTACCGGAGAAGCCCATGAGGAAGAGAAGTTTTGATAGTCGGGTAGGCTTCTTTTCCGGCCAATGGACAGTCTATGGAGAAGAATCCCAGCGATCAAACTTAGATACCTATGTTACACGCTGGCGTCTTGAGCCCAAAAATGCCTCTGATGCTGAAAAACAACTACGCGGAGAACTGATTGAGCCTGCTAAGCCCATCGTTTACTATATAGATCCGGCTACACCTGATAAGTGGAAACCTTATCTGAAGCAGGGCGTCGATGATTGGAATGCGGCATTTGAGACAGCAGGCTGGAAGAATGCCATCCGCGGAGAGTATTGGCCGGAAAATGATACGACAATGAGCCTTGAAGATGCACGTTTTTCCGTCATCAGATATTTCGCATCCGATATCCAGAATGCTTATGGACCTAATGTTCACGACCCACGCAGCGGAGAGATACTGGAAAGCCACATCGGCTGGTATCACAATATCATGCAGCTGTTGCGCAACTGGTACCTGGTTCAGGCCGGGGCCACCGATCCCAAAGCAGGCAAGCGTGAGTTTGATGACGAGTTGATGGGTCGGCTTATCCGATTTGTTTCATCACACGAAGTTGGTCACACGCTCGGTCTGCGACATAATATGGGGGCAAGTTATGCCACACCCGTTGAGAAATTGCGAGACAAAGACTGGACAACAAAAAATGGGCATACTTCCTCGATCATGGACTATGCTCGGTTCAATTATGTCGCTCAACCGGAAGACGGTGTCACCAACTTATATCCACAGATCGGAGACTATGACAAGTGGGCGATCAAATGGGGTTACAGTAATGTAGGGGGCAAGGATGACAAGGAAGACGCTGTCATCCTCAACAACATGATTAAGGAAGCATACAAAAACCCGAGACTACGATTCGGTACAGAAATAAGCCAGTACGATCCACGCTATCAGACAGAAGACCTGGGGGATAACGCCATGAAAGCCTCTGCCTACGGCATAAAGAACTTACAGCGCATCCTGCCCAAATTGATCGAGTGGAGTGTAAAGGATGGCGAAAGTTATACACAACTTGAAGAAATGTACGAATCACTGGTAGGCCAGTTCAGGAGATATATGGGACATGTGGCAAAAAATGTCGGCGGTGTGTATGATGATCCGACGACAAGTGATATGGACGTCCAGCCATTCAGGCCGGTACCAAAGTCAATCCAGAAGGAAGCGGTTGCATTCCTCAATCAAAACCTGTTTACAGCACCATTATGGCTGGTCGATCAGAACATAATTTCCAAGATTAGACCAAATGCAGGTGTTGATGCCATCAATAAAATCCAGACATCGACACTCCACAACGTGCTTTCCGGTGACAAGCTCATCCGGTTGATGGAATTCTCAGGGACAACCGGTTATTCGGTAGAAGATTTACTCAATGATCTTGAGGCGAATATCATCCAGAAACAAAGTGGAGTCGACATCTATCAACGTAACTTACAAAAGGCATATGTATCAAAACTGATCTCCCTGCTCAACCCGGGATCGGCCTCATCCGTAGAGTTGAAGATAGGAACCAGTTACGGCTCGAGCCCTATGACTGTCAATCTGAATGATACCGATGTGCCTTCCATCGCACGCGGGCATTTAGAGAAAATCAGGCAAACGGCTAAACTTAGGGCTGACACAGCAGCGAATTCTTCGGTCAGGTATCATTATAAGGATATTCTGGCGCGAATAGATAAGGCTTTGAAAGGCGATAAATAATTAATGAAAGGCCGGTCGGGAGATCCGGCTTTTTTACCACTTGTATTTCCGTAGGCGTTGGCATCAAAGGGACAACCTTTGTCTTCGGCTGCCGTTGTATACGTAGTTTCGAATCACCGAAAACAACATGATTGATGTCCTCGTATATTAATAATTCAAACATGATAGATACGATAGTCTTTGACCTTGGCGGTGTCCTGATAGACTGGAATCCCATGTATGTCTATAAAGATTATTTTCCTTCAAAGGAGGATGAGCAATATTTTTTTGAAAAGGTCGCCACCTTTGAGTGGAATGAAGAACAGGATGCGGGTAAGCCACTGATACAAGCTACTGAAGAGCGTATCCGACTGTTTCCGGAATGGGAGCAGCCTTTGCGTGATTTTTATGGCCGATGGGAGGAGATGCTTAAGGGGCCTATCCGGGATACTGTGGAGATATTCAGGTCGCTGAAGGAAACGCAAGCCTATCGGTTCTATGCATTGAGCAATTGGAGTGCAGAAAATTTCCATGTCGCTCTTGACAGGTTTGAATTTTTGCATTGGTTTGACGGCAGGCTAATCAGTGGGGAAGAAAAGATGGCAAAGCCAAATCCGGCTTTTTTCAAACTACTCGAAACAAGGTATGATGTCATCCCTCAGAATACGGTCTATATCGATGACAATTTCAGGAACTATAAGGCTGCGGAGGCCTTAGGTTTCCTGGCGATTCATTTCATTTCGCCGGAGCAGTTAAAGGGGGAGTTAGGGAGATATTCGATTGAAATATGAGTATTTCGGATGCCCGACCTGAAGTAGGTAGATGATTAATAGCCGAGTGTTCCCTGTTGGTGTCCATGTGGTGATAATGTGATTGTCCTGATGTTTCAATATTGCGGAAATTGATTTGCTAATAGTCTGAAAATACAAGCAGCACAAAGGTTCTGACTTATTATTTTCCTACCCACTTCGGCACGATCTGCGTTTTCTCCCGACTTCAGCACCGCATCCACCTTAGCCTTTATCCGGGCCTCTTAAGACAACCATTCTCAATTGGGGAGTTAGAGAACTATTCGATTGATTTTGAGTATTTCGGATGCCCGACCTGAAGTAGGTAGATGATTAATAGCCGAGTGTTCCCTGTTGGTGTCCATGTGGTGATAATGTGATTGTCCTGATGTTTCAATATTGCGGAAATTGATTTGCTAATAGTCTGAAAATACAAGCAGCACAAAGGTTCTGACTTATTATTTTCCTACCCACTTCGGCACGATCTGCGTTTTCTCCCGACTTCAGCACCGCATCCACCTTAGCCTTTATCCGGGCCTCTTAAGACAACCATTCTCAATTGGGGAGTTAGAGAACTATTCGATTGATTTTGAGTATTTCGGATGCCCGACCTGAAGTAGGTAGATGATTAATAGCCGAGTGTTCCCTGTTGGTGTCCATGTGGTGATAATGTGATTGTCCTGATGTTTCAATATTGCGGAAATTGATTTGCTAATAGTCTGAAAATACAAGCAGCACAAAGGTTCTGACTTATTATTTTCCTACCCACTTCGGCACGATCTGCGTTTTCTCCCGACTTCAGCACCGCATCCACCTTAGCCTTTATCCGGGCCTCTTAAGACAACCATTCTCAATTGGGGAGTTAGAGAACTATTCGATTGATTTTGAGTATTTCGGATGCCCGACCTGAAGTAGGTAGATGATTAATAGCCGAGTGTTCCCTGTTGGTGTCCATGTGGTGATAATGTGATTGTCCTGATGTTTCAATATTGCGGAAATTGATTTGCTAATAGTCTGAAAATACAAGCAGCACAAAGGTTCTGACTTATTATTTTCCTACCCACTTCGGCACGATCTGCGTTTTCTCCCGACTTCAGCGCCGCATCCACCTTAGCCTTTATCCGGATCTCTTAAGACAACCATTCTCAATTCTTGCCAACTCTCCTTATATTCGCCAGACAAATATGTTTTTGCCGGTATGCGTTTGATTCCTGTTCTGCTTCTTATCTTTGGTATTTCTGTATATGCTCAACAAAAAACAGCCTATGACTATGTCGATCCTATGATCGGCACACAGCGCATGGGCCATGTATATCCAGGCGCAACGGTGCCCTTTGGCATGGTTCAGCTAAGTCCAGATACCGACACGATTCCCTATTCGGTTGATGGTCGATACAATCCTGATGTATATAAATACTGTGCCGGTTATCAATATGGCGATAAAACCATCGTAGGCTTTAGTCATACGCACTTCTCCGGTACCGGTCACTCCGACCTGGGAGATTTTCTGATCATGCCGACCCAGGGACCCCTGCAACTCAATCCAGGCATTGCATCCAATCCTAAAAGCGGCTATCGGTCCGGCTTTTCCCATGCAACCGAAATGGCCAGGCCGGGATATTACAAGGTTGACCTCGCAGATCATGACATAACCGCGGAGATGACGGCAAGTGAAAGGGTCGGAGTGCACAGATACACATTCCATAAAGCCGGATTGTCCCATATCATTCTCGACCTGATGCACGGCATTTACAATTATGATGACAAAAATATCTGGACCTTTGTTCAGGTAAAGGATGACTATACGGTCGTTGGATATCGTCAGACCAAGGGCTGGGCGCGTACAAGGCTGGTGTATTTTGCCATGCAATTTTCCAAGCCGATCAAAAACTACGGCTGTGTCAATTATGATAAAAGAGAGGTCTATCGGGGCTTTTGGGGCAAATTCGACCAGGAACACAACTTCCCGGAGCTGGCGGGCAAAAAACTGAGGGTATATTTCGACTTTGATATGGCGCAGGATGAGGCCCTGGAAATTCAGGTTGCCCTGTCTGCCGTAGGAACCGAAGGCGCCATGGCTAATCTGGGAGGTGAAACTTCCGGAAAGAACTTTGATGAAATCATGCAGGAAGCCAAAGCATCCTGGGATAAGGAGCTCAACAAGATAACCATGACAGGAACGGAGGAGGACAAGGTCAATTTCTATACAGCCCTTTACCATACCTTGCTTTCACCCATCATCTATCAGGATATTGACGGAAAATACCGGGGCCTCGATCAGAATATTCATCAGGCAAGAGGCTTTAAGAACTATACCATATTCTCCCTGTGGGACACCTATAGGGCATTGCATCCACTGTTCAATATCATCCAGCCACAACGCAACCGGGATATGATCCGGTCGATGCTTGCCCACTATAACCAAAGTGCCATGCAGATGTTGCCCGTGTGGAGCCATTATGCCAATGAAAACTGGTGCATGATAGGCTACCACAGCGTATCCGTCATCGCAGATGCCATCATCAAGGATGAATATCGGGGAGATGCCAATGCAGCGCTGGATGCCTGTGTTAAGACCGCAAGAAACAGAAAATATGAAGGCCTGGCTTATTATATGGATCTGGGCTTTATTCCCGAAGATAAGTCGTCATCATCTGTGTCAAAAGTACTGGAGTATGCCTATGACGACTGGTGCATCATGAAGATGGCAGAAAAGCTCGGCAGGTTGGATATCCAACAGGAATTCGGCAAGAGGTCCGGTAATTTCAGAAATGTATTTGATCCAACAACAGGCTTCATGAGACCAAAGATGTCAGACGGTAAGTTCAAGAAAGAGTTTGACCCGATGGACACTCATGGTCAGGGCTTCATAGAAGGGAATGCCTGGAATTATAGCCTTTATGTACCTCACGATGTGCCGGGACTAATCCAATTGTTAGGTAATAAGGGACGTTTTGAGCAATACCTCGATCAACTTTTTGGAAAGGACCTGCCTGACAAGTATTTCGAGAAGACCGAAGACATAACCCGTGAAGGCATCATCGGCAACTATGTACACGGAAATGAACCGTCCCACCACGTAGCCTACCTTTACAACTGGACTGATAGCCCATGGAAGACCCAGCAGAAAGTAAGGATGATCCTTAAAAATCAATACAGAAACGGACCCGACGGCTTGAGTGGCAATGATGACTGTGGCCAGATGAGTGCCTGGTATTTATTCTCTTCTATAGGGTTTTATCCGGTGTGCCCCGGTTCGGATCAGTATATGCTGGGCAGTCCATTGGTGGAAAGCGCCACAATTCGGTTAGAAAACGGAAATATTTTCAGCGTAAAAACCATCAACCAGGCCCCGGACAATGTATATGTCAAAAGTATCACCTGGAAGGGCTTCCCCTGGAAAGAGAGATACATTACCCACGAAATGATAAAGAATGGAGGGGAGCTGGTATTTGAGATGAGCGCCAAGCCATGATGGTTACTTTAGGAAAAGTATTGGGACAAAAATAGCCAAACGGGGCTAAATTTATTTCGTAATATAAAACTGGCATTTCACGACATATTAAATTGATTTGGTAGATTTTTTTTTGATAAACAGCTCTTGTAACTTATCATTGTTGAAAAATTTTAGGTTATGTACAGGCCTGTATTCTTCCTGTTCTTCGTAATATTTTGGCAAACAAATATTTATAGTCAGGAGACATGGACATTGGAGCGTTGCATCCAGGAGGCAATCGCTAATAACATCCAGATTCAGCAAACCGACCTTGCTGTCAGACGTGATGAGATAGGTGTCACCACTGCCCGGGCAGGCCGGTTCCCCAGCCTGAATGCAAGTACGTCCTTTTATGAGAGTTTTGGCCGACAGATTGACCCCACCACCAATAGTTTCAATAGTCAGAATTTTGGCAACCAATCCTATAATCTGAATTCCGGTATAACGTTGTTTAATTTCAATTATATCAACAATACCATCCGCCAGAATGTGGAAAATCTAAAGGCTTCTAAAGCGGACAAGAGTCAGATGGAGCGTGATATAGCCCTTAATGTAGCACAGGCTTACCTTGTTATTTTGGTAGCGAAGGAGAATCTTGAAGTGTCACGAAAGAGCCTCGAACAGACCAATGAACAGTTGACGATGACGGACAAGCTTATAGCTGCGGGATCAAAGAATCGCAATGCCCGACTGGAATTACTTGCCCAACAGGCAAATAATGAGGCGCAGATTATCACTGCCGAAAATGATGTGACCATTGGTTTTCTCAATTTGAAACAACTGATGAATATTGCTCCCGATCTCAGTATGGATATTGCTCCTCCAGCTATCGGCCTCCCGATGGAAAACCCGGACGAAATCGACTATCAAGCATTAATCTCATATTCAATCAAGTCACAACCAAAATTCGAAGCCCTGGAATATAAGCTTCGCAGTGCCTTGTTGGGAGAAAAAATCGCCAGGGCACAAGGGCTTCCTTCCATTCAGGCCCAAGCATCTGCAGGGACAAGCTATTCGACATTAAGCCAACGCATCCTGAGCACTACCCTTGAAAGACAACAGATACCTGGTGTCCTGCTCAATGATGAGCCGGTCAGCCTGTCATTTTTGAATCCGACGGTGACAACAGGGAAGAATCCCTATTTCAATCAGTTGAATCAAAACCTTGGTTTTGGTCTTGGTGTCGGCCTAAGCATACCGATCTACAACCGCAATCAGGTAAAAGCTTCTGTGCAAAACGCCAGACTAAATACCGAAAACGTCAGGCTCCAGGAGAGTCAGGCTAAACAACAGCTGCTTTCGGATATATTAAGAGCATTGACAGATGCTCAGGCCGCCAGAAGGAATCTGGACGCTGCCAATAAAAACTATGATGCGCTGAATGGCGCTTATAACGACACACAAAAGCGATTTGAGATTGGCGCTGCCAACACCTTCGAGTTGGTATCGGCCAAAAACAACCTCGATAATGCACATCGAAATACCATCATCAGGAAGTACGATTACATATTCAAGATGAAGGTATTGGATTATTATGCAGGGCGACAAATTATCCTAGAATAGAATTTATCAATGAAAAAAAGATATGGCTAAGAAAAGCAAGCGTTTTTGGTGGTTGATAGGCCTTGGAGGCATCGTGATAATATTGATAATTATCTCCATAATCCAAAAAAGAAATAGGCCGAAAGGAGTCAGTGTGACGACTGAACTCGTCGCTAAGCACGACATCCGGGAAATTGTAACAGCTTCCGGCAAAATTTTCCCGGAGAATGAAGTGAAGATAAGTTCGGATGTGTCCGGAGAGATTATTGCCTTGTATGTGCGTGAAGGAGATACGGTAAAAGCAGGTCAATTGCTGGCCAAGATCAATGCCGATACCTACCTTCCATCCGTCCAGCGTGGTGAGGCATCTGTTAAGAGTTCAAAGGCACAGGAAAACATTTCCGACACTCAGATTAAGGCTGCCAAAGCACAACAGGAAGAGGTCAATGCACGTCTTGCCAATGCACAAAAAGTGCATGAAAGGAATAAGAAGTTGTTTGAAGACGGGGTAATCAGTCAGGCAGATTTGGAGGCGTCCCAGTCCAGTTTGGATGGCCTCATAGCATCTGCCAAGTCAGCTGCTGCTTCCCTTAGACAGGCACAGGAAAACGCCTCGGCTTCGAAATACGGAACCATGAGTGCCAGGGCTAACCTGGATGAGCTAAAAACCAGCCTCAGCAAGACTTTTATCTACGCTCCTGTCGATGGTGTCATCAGTTCTCTAAATGTCGAAAAAGGCGAGCGGGTTGTGGGAACAATCCAGATGTCAGGCACAGAGATGATGACCATTGCCAATCTGAACTCCATAGAAGTGCAGGTGGAGGTTTCAGAAAATGATATCGTCCGGGTAGAAAAGGGCAACCCTGCAACAATCGAAGTGGATGCCTTCTATGGCAGAAAATTTAATGGTGTTGTAACAGAGATTGCCAACAGCTCCACCGCTTCCAGCAGTACAAACACTACTGCTTCCCTGAATACGGACCAGGTGACCAATTTTATTGTAAAGATCAGAATGGACCTCAACTCCTACAAGGATATGATTATAAAGGCCAAACCCTTCCCCTTCCGACCAGGCATGTCAGCATCGGCAGAGATAAATACAAGAACTGAACACGATGTTCTGTCCGTGCCCATTCAGGCCGTGACAACAAGGGAAGACCCTTCAGGCAAAAGAAATGAAAAAAGCGGAAAGAAGGCCGACCTTATAGAGGTTGTCTTCCTTCAACAAGGGGATACTGTCAATATGGTACCGGTGAAGACCGGAATACAGGACGATGAGTATATCCACATTCTGAGTGGATTGAAGGAAAAAGACAGGGTGGTGACCGGACCGTATAGTACCGTGTCAAGGACCTTGAAACAGGGTAGTGTGGTACATGAAGATACGAAAAAGAAAGGGTTAGACAAGGAGGATAAAGAGGAGGAACAATAACGTGTTAACTTAATATTAATATATAATCACCGATAGCTACGTTATAAAAAGAGAGGATAATTTGTCCAATAAAAGAAAGGGCTTAACTTTGCCACCAGGTTTTTTTGCCCTTTAGTCGGGTATACCCCGGAAGGATACAGTGCTGTTCGCTAAAGGTGGAATCCTGTGGCATTGAGTAGTTGCCTTTTTTTATAAACTGAAAGTTAACGGATGAATAGTTTCAACAGAGCCTTAAATATTGCTGGCTGGCTAACATTTGCAATCACCTTCATGGTTTTCGTTTTTGCCGTCGAGAGGACCGGAAGTCTATGGGATTGCGGTGAATTTATTCTAGGAGCGTATAAACTTCAGGTGGTGCACCCACCGGGAGCGCCTTTATTCCTGATGATAGGAAGAATGTTTGCGTATATAGGCAGTATGTTTACCTCCACACCGGCCAATATTGCGTTTGCTGTAAACCTTATGTCAGGCCTTCTTACAGCATTTGCCGGAATGTTTATTTGCTGGACGACCATGTACCTGGGTAAATTGTCCTTAGTAGGAAGGGGCAATGAGTCCGACTCCGGGCAGAACATTGGATTATTGCTGGCTGGATTAGTTGCCGGACTTACTTCCACTTTCTGTATTTCAGTCTGGTTCTCGGCGATGGAAGGCGAGGTATATGCCATGTCTACTTTTTTTACAGCATTGACATTGTGGTCCTTATTGAAATGGTATTATCTTCCAGACACACAACACAGTGACCGATGGATAGTATTTTCCCTTTTTATGGCTGGTCTTTCCATAGGGGTTCACTTGTTGAGTATATTGACATTCCCGGCTTTGGCCATCTTTTATTACCTCAAAAAGTTCAATAAATTTACATGGACCGGGCTTTTGATTTCAATTGTTGCCGGTCTTGTCGTGCTCTTCATAGTACAACGCGTTATCATTGTAGGTCTTCCCGACTTGTTGGTTTCACTGGACATATTTGCAGTCAACTCATTGGGTTTGCCTTTCTATTCAGGACTTGTACCGTTCTTTGCCATCATTGGCGGTCTCCTTTATTGGGGGATAAAAAAGGCCAATTCACGTGGTATGCACAATCTTCAGCTGGGTCTTGTCAGCTTGATGCTCATTATAGTTGCCTATTCAACTACAACAGTGGCTGTGATAAGGGCCAATGCCAACCCACCCATCAATATGAACAATCCTTCAGACCCTGCCCGGCTCGTTCCATACCTTAACAGAGAGCAGTATGGCGACAGGCCGTTGCTTTTTGGACCTTCCTTTGATGCCAAGCCCATCGGACTCAAGAGTGAGCCGCGTTATGGGCGTGTAGGTGACAAATATGAAGTGATCGATATGAAATATGAATATGAGTACAAGCCTGAGGATAATATGTTCTTCCCACGTATGGGACATGGTGATGATCCGACCAAGGTTAGACTCTACAAGCAATGGATGGGGCATGATGGCAAGCCTACTATGGGCGACAATCTTTCCTTCTTCTGGCGCTATCAGCTGGGATGGATGTACTGGCGATATTTCATGTGGAACTTTGTCGGCAAGCAGAATGGAGATCAGGGTTATGTGCCATGGGATAAGTCCAAGGGCAACTGGTTGAGCGGTATTTCATTCATCGACAATACGCGGTTGGGCAATCAGGATCAGCTCCCTTCCTTTGAAAAGAACAATCAGGCAAGAAACAAATATTACTTCCTGCCATTTATTCTGGGCATCATTGGAACCATCTTCCATTTAAAGAGGAGGAGGAATGATTGGATAGGTTTATTCATGCTATTTATCATAACCGGTATTGGAATTATTGTGTATTCCAATCAACCACCTATTGAGCCGAGAGAAAGGGATTATGTCCTTGTAGGTTCCTTCTTTACCTTCGCTATTTGGGTGGGGCTTGGAGGTCTCGCTATAGGTGAATTTGTAGCCAGAAAAATCAAACATATGAGCCTCCCGGGATATGCTGTGGCGGGTTTGATTGCTCTATTGGCTCCAACAGTGATGGCCTTCCAGAACTATGACGATATGGGCCGACGCGGCATCTACGCTTCACGAGATTATGCAGCCAATTTCCTGAATTCGGTGGGCAGGGATGCCATCATATTTACCTATGGTGATAATGACACCTATCCGTTGTGGTATGCACAGGAGGTGGAAGGAATCCGTCCGGATGTACGGGTTGTCAACCTGTCTCTGATTGCTGTGGATTGGTATATCGAGGGGCAAAGAAGGAAGATCAATGAATCACCTTATATCAAAATGACGATTCCATCTGACTCATACAGAGGTAACAAGCGCAATCAGGTGTATTATGTGGATACAGAGCTTGCCAATCAGGAATTGCCGGCAGAAGGGGTACTCAGATTTATTGGGGAGTCTCATCCGCTGGAAGGCTCAGGATCCAAGGCTGAATCCTTCCTGCCCACCAAAAACGTATACATCCCTATTGATAAAGCCAAGTGGATTAATAAAAAGTTCCTGAGCCCTCAGGATTCTATCCTGGACAGACTGCCCTTGTCATTGGGCGTCAAGGAACAAGGAGACTATATATTGAAAGGCGACCTGGCCGTGATGGATATCATTGCGAGTAATATCAATGACAGACCGATTTATTTCTCTGTCACAGCAGATCCTTCCAAGTTCCTCGGCTTAAATAACTTCATGCAGCTTGAAGGACTCGCACTGCGAATTGTACCTGTCAGATCCAATTCAGACAGACAATTCGGCGTATTTGGAACCGGCAGGGTGCAAACAGACACACTATATAATAATGTGATGAAAAAGTTCCGCTGGGGCAATTTTGATAAGAAGAAATTGTTTGTCGATCGTTCTTATACGCCTACAGTTAATGCTTTGCGCATGATACAGATGAGGGCTGCATTTGATATGATCAGCAAAGGGGATAAGAAGCGGGCGGCAGACCTGGCAGAAAACACACTGAAGGTATTCCCCAACATGAACTTTCCATTTGACGGAGCCATCATACCGGCCTTGTCCATGCTGACTACCGCAGATAATATCGACCGGGCAAAGCCATACATGAAGCAATTGGCTGAAAACCTCCGAGAAAAAATGGTGTACTTCCACAGTATGACTCCGGTGGAGTTGTCGGAAGGATATCAGGCGGACAAAGAAGAAACAGAAAGTGCTATTGCGGATTTGATGGATATGATCGGCCGATCCAAAGACCAGGGATTTGAAGAGGAAATCAGGAAGATCATAGGCCCATATATTCCTAAGGCAGATGGGGCTATACCCAAGATGGACGAACGATAAGGACCGGGTGGCACCATTCGCCTGCTGATCTTTGCCCGGACATAATGCCGGAAATGTGGTAGCGCCATGTTTCCGGCATTGTACCATAAAGAGTTAACGAAGTTTAGGTCGTAATGATCAGAATTTGAATAAACTATTAGTAAGGGATCCGGGAGGGATCAGGTCAATCGATTGAGACCGCTTTCCCGACCAGGTAAAAAAGTATTCTCATTTATTATTCCTTTGAGACAGTAAATACAGAGTTTGTACTGACCCGGCCAAAACAAAATAAAATGGACAGGATTTAATCGAAGGGAGAAACAATTAATATGGATTCATACAAAGGCGTAAAGACACATTTTTTTTCAGGACTTGTTATTTTATGGATATTTCTATTGTGCCTTACTCTGGGAGCTCCATTGTTGTCAGCACAGGAAATTGCCTCAACGGACCTCAAACTCTTTCACTATTCACACTTCATCAATCGTCAGGAGCTTAGGACTCATGTCGGATTGCTTGCCTCCGATTCGCTGGAAGGGCGGGGACTGGGGACCTTCGGTAGTCGCAAGGCCAGTGAATATATAGCCGGTCAATTGAAAAATGAAGGCCTCTACCCGATTGGAGACAGGGAGACATATTTTCAGCCTGTAGTTTTCAAGCAATGGTACAGGGACAAGGCGGAATTTCTACTTACACTCCCTGATGGAAAAATAAGGGGTCAGCTTATGCCCGGGCGTGATTTTACATTCAACCTCAACGAACTACCTATGCCTTATTCATTGAGTGCAGATCATTTGATGTTTGCCGGATATGGCATTGCTGACGATGCATACAATGACTTTAAATATGCTCAGGCCTGGGATGAGGTTCTATTAATCCTGGATGGTGAGCCCATGGAAAAAGGCAAGTACGTGATATCCAACACCATACAGCCCTCCTCATGGAGTCTTGGGCTGGACAGGAAATTGCAGACAGCAGTACACAAAGGGGCAAAAGCGGTTATTCTGATAGAGGACTCCACTACTTATGTCAAGCGGGGAGCGTCGGAATATCCGGGAAGAGGAAAATTTGCCGAGCAAATAGTATATAATTATCCGATACCGGTCATCAGAGTGAGTGAAGCCGCATTGGTGAGATTATTTGCCCCAAAAGAACACGCAAGGCTTGCAGGGATGATAGCCAGAGTCAAGCGTGGTGATGTGGCTTCCAATTACGTTCAGGGCGGATTTAAAATTGATCTGTCGATAACGCACACATTAGTCCGGGATCGAAATGTGGTGGGACTCATAGAAGGTGATGATCCCAGGCTGAAACACGAATACATTGTACTGTCAGCCCACTTTGATCATTTGGGTATTATAAACGGTGAAATCTTCAATGGCGCAGATGATAATGCCACCGGTACCGCAGCGCTGATCTCTATTTCAAAAGCGTTAAAAGCATTGAAGGACAACGGATATCCGTTGAAGAGAAGCGTCTTGTTTCTCTTTTGTACCGGAGAGGAATCCGGGCTGTTGGGTTCCCGTTATTTTGTAAACAATCCCCTGGTGCCTCTCAAACACATAAAGGCAGACATCAACATAGACATGATCGGTCGTCGGGATACGCTTCATGCAGAAAAGGAAAACTATTTATATGTGATTGGGTCGGATAAGATTAATCCTTTGCTTGATGATATATTGAATGAAAGTAACGATAAAACCATCAGATACGGGCTGGATTATACTTACAACAATGTCGATCACCCCTTGAGGCTTTATTACAGAAGCGACCATTATAATTTCGCCGAAAAAGGTATTCCAAGTGTGTTTTTATTCGGAGGCTTCCATAAGGATTACCATCGGCCTTCAGACGATACCATGTTGATAGATTTTAAAAAGGTAGAAGATATCAGCAAACTCGTGTTTTTTACGACGGTTGGATTATCCAACTATTCCGGAGAGATCAAAACTGATTACAAGCCCTGATATGAAGACTTTTCTTGCTATAGATACCATCTCGGTTCCTTTTTCAATAGCGATCGGCAATCAGGAAAGCGTATTGGCCGAGGAGATTCTGTTTGATCGTATGGCCCTGGCAGGGCAGATTACACTTATGGTTGACCGTTGCTGTAAAAAAGCCGGCCTGGACCTGAGCAGCTTGTCGGGCATTTTGATTTCAAAAGGCCCCGGTAGTTATACCGGTCTGAGAATAGGATATTCCATAGCAAAAGGATTATGTATGGCGATGAGTCTTCCTCTGATTGAGGTCGACCCGATGATGGCAATGGCATTTGTATCAATGGAGCAAACAGGAGATGCATTGAACCCTGTTTTTTGTTCAGCTCTGGATGCCAGGCGCAATGAGGTATATCTTGCTATATATAATAAATATGGAAGAGAAATTCTGAAACCTCAGCCATGTATCCTTCCGATAGAGCTCAAAGATCTGATTGGGGATATTCGTCCTGATTTGATTTGTTGCAGCGGCGATGGAGCATTAAAACTGGAAGGTCAGTTGGGAGATTGGAACTATCGTACAACAGGAATCTGCAGTATAGCGTCCTACCTGTTTAAGGTCATGGATGCAGGAGTGGAACATCCCGATTTTGACTCTATAGCGAGCGCAGAGCCGCTTTACCTCAAACCACCTAACATTACCATATCCAAGAAAAAAATGCCCGGAGGAAGATGAGCAGAAATGTCGGGCTATAAAAAATTTAACCCCAGAAATAATATATATACGCCTGATAGACAAACATAAAAATAATTTATTTGTTCTCATATAATAATAAATTTCAATTTGAAAAAATTTGGTACAGTTTTGGTTAGGTAAATGGTATAATCCAAAACTAAATGCATTTTGAATATGAGAAAAACTAAAAACGACTCTATTTCCTTGAAGGGTGGCAAGTCAGAAGTGCAGTTGGACTATACAGCGTTGAGAAAAGCTGTATTGGTACTGCGTGCTGTCAACCACAAGTTGAGGCAGCGGATTATCGACCTTTTAGAAGAAGGTGATAATATGACTGTTACTGACATTTATATTAAATTAAGATTGGAACAATCGGTTGCTAGTCAACATCTGGCTATTTTGCGCAGGTCGGGTGTTGTTGTTACAGATCGTCAGGGTAAATTTATCTATTATTCTTTGGATAAAGACCGTCTTGCACAAATTTCCAGACTAGTCGAAGAGCTTGCAAGTTAAATTTGACAAACAAGTACAAACAACAGATTATCAGATAAATATACAATCTTAATTTAAGGATTACATTAAAGCCGCCCTTAATTTTAAAAAAAAATTGCCACAATTCAAAAAAATTGTGGCAATTTTTTTGCAAAAAAGAAAATTTGTTTCAAATTTGTGGCATAAAGGTCAAACTACAACTGAATATCAAAGTCGGATGACTCGGATAGAAGGTGATTTATTAAGAAACGCTACAAAATATTTTTATGAAAAAGACTAAGGTTACAATTGACAATGACAAACTTCAGATTTCATCTGAAATCATGCGGGCACTGGCACATCCACTGCGGCTTAAAATCCTGGAATTTATCGACAAGCATCAGGCTATCAACGTAAACAAAATATACAATACGTTGAAGATTGAGCAATCTATCACTTCTCAACATTTGAGAATCCTGAGAAACAGCGGGGTCGTGATTACTGAAAAGTCAGGTAAGTTTGTCAACTATCACATCAATTATGAGGTTGTAAACAAAGCAGTGATTGCAGTGAATAACTTCTACGCCTGATTTCCTCCATCCCATCGAACTCAGACAAAACGTTCAGATCAAAAAAACAGTAACCAATTAAAAATATTGAGGAAATTTCTACCCGAACGAGATGACCTTAGGGATTCTCTCAACAATTATAAGATTAAAAAGATGTTGTCATGTGTTTTTGGCAGCATCTTTTTAGTCTTTGTCCTCTATGACGCCTCATTGCATTGAGGGGATCAGGGACATCATTCCGTTCTGCCTCTTTTTCGTTATCGATTCATGCCGAATGGCAGGTATTTGACCTGTGCAACCGGTTGTTCCTGAAGTCCGCGATGACCATATTGACACAAGCGTTATGTCACATCGTTTGTGATCACTTGAACTTTATAATCTTTAGTTATTACGGCTTTTGGTGTTTCAAAGGATACAAAGAAATTTCTTTCGTTGTTCAAATGGCCAAGATTAGAACAGGGTGGCTTATGTGCGGGCAAAGGAAATATCCCGGAAACGATTACATTCGGTGTACGACAAACCTCCCTTCTCTATTGAGCAAATGAGAAGTCGTTGCAGAAGATAGGAGTAGCCGGATGCGTCCATTTGTGATAATCCGCCCCATCAATATCATGGCAGGATGATTGAATTCAATAGGAACGGGACAAAAAAAGCTCTGCGATGTCAAACGCAGAGCTTTGTTATCTTTCAATCTGAAGATTATTCAGTCAGGTCAAAATGATTGAGGAAGCCTGTATTGAACTCCCCGGCGATAAAGTTAGGATCGCGCAACAGTCTCTGGTGAAAAGGCACGGTAGTTTTAATACCCTCCACGATAAATTCATCAAGAGCCCGTTGCATTTTCAGGATTACTTCCTCCCGGGTCTGTGCTTTACAAATGATCTTGGCGATCATCGAGTCGTAATTGGGAGGTACTGTATAGCCGGCATATACATGGGTATCGACCCGCACACCGTGTCCTTTGGCGCTGTGGAAGGATGTGATCTTACCGGGACTTGGTCTGAAATCATGGAATGGGTCTTCTGCATTGATCCTGCATTCCATCGCACAAAGGGAAGGCAAATAGGACTTGCCGGAAATAGGTATACCGGCTGCAACTTTGATCTGTTCCTTGATCAGGTCGTGATCGATGACCTCTTCTGTTACCGGATGTTCCACCTGGATTCGGGTATTCATTTCCATGAAGTAGAAGTTGCGGTGCTTATCCACTAAAAATTCAATAGTGCCCACGCCTTCATAGTTGATTGCCTTTCCTGCCTTGATGGCAGCGGTACCCATGACTTCTCTAAGTTCAGGGGTCATAAAGGGGGAAGGACTTTCTTCGACCAATTTTTGATGTCTTCTCTGAATGGAGCAATCGCGTTCGGACAGGTGTGCCACCCGGCCAAATTGGTCTCCGATGATCTGGAATTCAATATGGCGGGGCTCCTCAACGTATTTTTCAATATAGATACCGTCGTTGCCGAATGCGTTTTTGGCCTCATTACGTGCCATATTCCAGTTGTCTTCAAATTCTTCTTCGGACCATACGATACGCATACCCTTGCCACCACCGCCTGCTGTCGCCTTAATGATGACCGGGAAGCCAATTTTCTTGCTGATCTTCTTCCCTTCCTTGACATCCTCTACTAAACCGTCAGAGCCGGGCACAACCGGTACTCCTGCGGCAATCATGGTTTCCTTGGCAGTTACCTTATCGCCCATTTTTCTGATTTGTTCAGGAGTAGGGCCGATGAATTTGATACCGTATTGGGTGCAGACCTCAGCGAAGTCGGCATTTTCAGCCAAAAATCCGTATCCGGGATGGATGGCGTCCACATTAGTGATTTCAGCGGCTGCCATGATCCTCGGGATGTTCAGGTAAGAATCCTTTGATGAGGCGGGGCCAATGCAGACTGCTTCATCTGCAAAGCGCACGTGTAGGCTTTCCCTGTCGGCCGTCGAGTAGATAGCCACCGTCTTGATACCCATTTCCTTACAGGTACGGATAATCCTGAGAGCGATCTCACCCCTGTTGGCAATCAATATTTTATTAAACATAAGAACAATTCTGTTGATGAATAGATGTGAAGGCGGGTTAAAATAAATCCCGAAATCCTTTACTCGACCAAGAAAAGCACCTGATCGTACTCTACAGGGGTAGCATCTTCGACCATGACCTTAACGATGGTACCGGAAACTTCCGATTCGATTTCATTGAACAGCTTCATCGCTTCAACGATACACACTACGGTGCCGGCTGAAATGGTGTCGCCCGGTTTGACATAAGCTGCTTTGTCAGGTCCGGGGGAGCGATAGAAGGTTCCAACCATGGGAGAACGAATTTCCTTTAGTCCGGTTGACTTCGTTTCTATCGGAGCTTCAGCCTCTGATTTTGGTGTAGAAGGAGCGACAGTCTGTGTCATTGCGGCCGGTTGCTGAACCGGTGACGGAGCCTGAGAGTAGGTAACCGAACTCGTCTTTCCTTCAGAATAATAACGGGTCCTGATGGTTACTTCAGATTCATTATCCTTGACTTTAACTTCTGCCAGATCGGACTTTGCCACCTGGCGAATCAACTCTTGAATTTCTTTGTAGGTCATGTCAACAAATTTGTTTGTTAGGGTTAGCGGGTGAGTTCCGTTATTATTTGGCTCTTTCGATATATGCACCGGTCAATGTGTCAATCTTGATTACATCGCCTTCATTGATAAACAATGGAACCTTGATCACAGCTCCGGTTTCAATGGTCGCCGGCTTACTTGCATTGGTTGCCGTATCACCTTTGGCGCCCGGTTCTGAGTACGTTACCTGCACGTTGATATATTGAGGTAATTCTACCCTCAGTGGAATATCTTTTTCGGCATGGTAAAGGATATCCACATCCATACTTTCTTTCAGAAATTGTGGGCTATCAACCATATCTTCAGAAATAGTGATTTGCTCATATGATTCATTATCCATCAGATTGAGGCCATTATCATCCTTATATAAGAACTGAAATTTTCGTCTTTCCACTCGCACAACATCCAGCTTATGCCCTGAGGGCCATGTGTTCTCCAGGGACTTTCCTGTTGTCATACTCTTAAGCGTGGTCCGGACAAATGCTGCGCCCCTCGCTGGTTTGACATGTTGAAAATCCGTCACAACATAGATGTCGTTGTTGTAATCGATGCAAAGCCCCTTTCTGATATCTCCTGTATCTGCCATAAATTATAGTTTTTAATTCGGGCGCAAAGCTATAAAATTAATGCTTTTTTATTATCTCGTTAAAAAAAATTGATTGGTTCGGTTATTTAAATTTATGAGTAAGAAACTTTATCGAAAGCTTCATGCTGTTCAAATAGACCATCGTATCAAGGTTGATCCCCAGGTAAAGCCACCGCCAAATGCAGTAAGAATAATGTTGTCCCCCTTGTGTAATTTATCTTTCCATTCCCACAGGCATAGAGGTATGGTTGCGGATGTTGTATTTCCGTATTTCTCTATATTGACCATGACTTTTTCAATTGGAAAATCCAGTTGCTCTGCTACGGAGGTTATGATACGCATATTAGCCTGATGCGGAACAATCCATGCAACATCCTCTTTTGACAAGTCGTTTCGTTTCATGATTTCAGCCACAGTAGAAGCCATGCCATTGACTGCATGCTTGAATACATGCTTACCTTCCTGATATACGAAGTGCTCACGGGCGTCGACAGTTTCATGAGAGGCCGGCTTCACGGAGCCTCCTGCTTTCATATGCAAGACATGTCTGCCTGCTCCGTCACCCTTTAAAACAGAATCAATAAGGCCGGTACCATCTTCCACCGGCTCCAGCATGACGGCACCCGCGCCATCGCCAAAAATTATACAAGTTGCTCTGTCGGTATAATCTACAATGGAAGACATGACATCTACGCCGACGAGGATGACCTTTTTGTGCCGACCGGTCATAACAAACTGTGCTGCGGTGGTCAAGGCGAAAAGAAATCCACTGCATGCGGCATTTATATCAAAACCGTAGGCATTTTTGATTCCTGCTTTATCACAAAGGATATTGGCAGTGTCCGGAAATGTATGATCTGCTGTCACGGTGGCCACAATTACCAACTCCACCTCTTCCGGCCTGGTATTAGTTGTCTCCAGCAATTTCAAGACAGCCGGCAATGCAAGATCACTGGCTCCTTTGCCGGGACTATTAAAGATTCTTCTTTCCTTGATGCCGGTTCGGGTACGGATCCATTCATCATTGGTGTCTACCATTTTCTCAAGATCTGCATTCGTGAGAACAGTTTCTGGCACATAAGCCTCCACTCCGGTAATTCCTGCTCTTATCATATCTATTATTTTGTCTTTGACGTTGTGAATTTATTGAAATTTAATTTCTCGGACATCATTTTTATTATACAAAACCTTCCCTTAGTAAATCGTGAATATGTATCACCCCGGCATATTTGTCACCATCCATGACAAGCAGTTGTGTGATATTGAGTTCCTTGAGCCGTTGCATGGCATTGATGGCGAGTGCCTGGCTGTCGATGGTCTTTGGCTTTTCGGTCATGATATCCCTGGCCATAATAGAAGTGGTATCAGCATCTTTTTCCAACATCCTCCTCAGATCTCCATCAGTAATAACGCCAACGACCTTTCCATCCTCTTCGACTGCTGTGATGCCGAGTCTGCCTGCTGAAATAGTGACAATAATATCCCTGATGCCGGCATTTGTTGGTACACTCGGTTTGTTGTTGTATCGGCACACCTCTCCGACAACGGTATATAGTTGCTTTCCGAGATTGCCACCGGGATGGAACCGCGCAAAATCCTTTTCGGTAAAGCCTCGTGACATTAACAGGGACACGGCAAGTGCATCCCCCATTGCCATTTGGGCTGTTGTGCTGGCGGTTGGTGCAAGATTGTTGGGATCAGCCTCTCTTTCAACGGGGATATGAAGGACGATATCCGCATCGTGAGCTAACACTGAGTGCAGATTGGACACGATAGCAATGATTTTGTTGCCCATCTTTTTCAGGTATGGAATCAGTTCCTTGATCTCCGGTGAATTCCCGCTCTTGGATAACAAAATGACGATATCATTTGGTTGGATGATACCCAGGTCGCCATGTATCGCATCAGCTGCATGCATAAACAGGGCGGGGCTGCCAGTGGAGTTGAGTGTTGCTGTAATCTTCTGTGCGACGATGGCGCTCTTGCCGATACCGGATAAGACTATGCGTCCTTGGCAGTCGAGAATTGCCCGGACGGATTCGGCAAAATGCGCATCAATATTCTCCCTAACGGCCTCCAGACAATGGATCTCGGCATCAAACACCTTACGTGCATGATCAATAATGATATTCGTGTCCTCGGTTATAAGCATTACATGGCTATGAGGGTGCAAATATAGTCATAGCTTGTGGCTTTTGTGAAAAAATACCTAATATTGTTGGGTGTCAATGACCGGACGCTTACGCGATGGCAAATTATCTAATGCAACCGCATTAGGAATGCTTTGTACATCAAATGACCCAAAAACTTCTTCCGGATAACTTCTTTTTAACCCAGATTAGGCAATTGATCCCATGGATTATGTATAGTTCGGAGTTGTTTTTATGCTTGTTTTTGCCAGATTACGGGAGACGCACTTTCAGTACACATTTTTTCCCAACTATCTCTATTAATCAGTTTTCATTGTCACGTCACCCTAATTCATTGCACTAACACCATATTCCTGCACAAATTCCCTGTAATAATCCAGCTGCTCCAGCACTTCCTGATTTCCTATCATGATTAGTCGCTCGCGGGCACGCGTGAGGGCGACATTCATCTTACGGTCAATACCTTCGATATTGGCCGATATGATCGAAGCGGCATGGGATGGGGAGGACACGACCATGGACAGGATGATGATGTCTCGTGCCCCACCCTGGAAGCGCTCCACGGTATCCACGATGATGTCAAGCTTGAAGGGAAGGCTCTCGATCAGGGTAGAGATATTGACGATCTGAGCCCGAAAAGGTGTGATGATGCCTATAGTGGTATCTTCCAGTCGGCGGCCACATTCGCGGTACAGGTCATGAAGGTCCAGCAGGAGTCCGCGGATCAGTGTAGCTTCTGCATTGTTCATTTTCTGAAAACCGAAATTTTCCTGCCTCACATCGAAAAACAACATCCTTCTCCGGGATAGCTCTGCCTTCCGGCCCGAATGCCCGGCCTCTGTTGCAGGCCTCAGGAAGTCCTGTGCTATCTGGTGCTCAAATAGGGTTTCCAGTCTGTTGTCGTAGAAATGTCTTGCCGGAAAAGTCATGATGTCACTGTGCATCCGCCCTTGCCGGTGTAGAACACCATATGCCCAATCCCAACCCTGTTGAATGGCGCGCAGATAAAGCCGTTCGAAGAGAGATTGTGACAGGTCGAATATGCCGCAATCATTCATTTCCCGGTCTGTAACCAGACACCTGCTCCTGTGCTGTGTCACTACTGCAGGCAATTGCTTATGGTCGCCAATCATGATGAATTTCGGCACATAACTCAACAATTCAATGATTTGTGGGTCGAGAATCTGACTCGCCTCATCGATCAGTGCCCACTCGAAGGATAGTAGGCTGAACAGCTCTGTCTTGCCCAGCAGTGCAGAAGCGGTGCCGATAATGATTCTCCTGGTATGCAGTAATTCTAGAAGTTGCTTTCGGTTACTGATTTCCAGTAATTTTTCATCGAGCAGGTTGCCCACGAAGGATGGGTCGGTTCCATACCGCGAACCAATACGGATGTATTTCTCACAGTATTCCGGGCTGATGGATTCTATTGCGTTGCACAATTCGTCTACGGCCCGATTGGTATAGGCAAGGACCAACACGGGTTTTTCGGTATTGGCGATGACCAATTGGATGAGGTTCTTGACCATATATCTCGTCTTACCTGTTCCCGGTGGGCCCCACAGCAGGAAGTAATCCGGTGCGGACAGGGCATTTTCCAACAATTCGCGATGATAGGGAGAAATATCATTATCAGCAATCTCAATCCGTCGTTCAGGCTTAGCAGGAGGAATCAATCCCAGCAGCAGTTTACGATTGTAGACATCCGAAGCTGCCCACGAAATCAGGCTTCTGAACTGACCGGTAATGCCCGAATCTATGACATCTTTTTCCATGTTCCAGTGCCGGTCAGCGAATATGAGATCCTTCCTGTTCTGCCTGGCTCTGAGCCGGATAGTCACATCGAAGGAATTGTTTTCGACCAGGGTTCCTCTAAACAATTGTCTGCCTTCCCACCTCAAATTACCCTCCTTGTCAGGAGCATAAAGGACGACGATGTCTCCTATCCTGAAATCAGCCAGTAAGTCCGTCATAGGCGACTTTCTAAAGGTGATCAGGGTATCCCGGTGGGTAATTTCTACACTTTCCGGGAGCAGTCCTGCCATAATCAGATGATCTTTGGCCTTTTCCTCAGCCGTATTCAACCAAAGTGCTGCCTGCCCGGTCGTACTTCGATCGCGCATAAGGCCTGACTTGGAAGTGAAATATTCGCGGGCGACGAAACCTGTGAATGCTTTGAGGTATTTAAGTTCCACTGAGGTCAGTGCATTGAGGGTGTCATGCAGGAACTTCAGGTTTTGTGCTATGTACCCCTGCTGGCCTTCACGCATCAATTCCAAACACAAGCCGAAGACATCCGTTGGGTCGTTGCCATTGGCCCCGATGAGGGCAAATCGGTATTCCATTGTGAGGATTCTGTTGCGGGTCATTAGTGCATCCAGCTGGAGTGAGCGTACAGGGGGAGCAAAACGCAGCCTGTCCCCCTCAAGCCTGCTGTACAGGATGAAGGCCCGTAAGTCTTTGTCCGATTTCTCATTTTTCCGGACCAGCAGGTCGTAAAGAAGGGTCTGAATGTAATGGCTCTGGTTGATTCCGTATTTGTTTTCGCGGAAAAGCTTCCCGGATTTCAATTCGATGATGGAACGGTTGTCTTCGCTGTCAATGTATAGGTCCAGACGGCCTTGTAATCCATATGTCGGACTACAATAACTCGGTTCTATCAGTGCGCGCTGCAACTCCTCCCGGCTGCCTTCCCTGTAATTTCGTACAAAATCGAGGATGTTGTGATAGTGTGTCTTAGCCTGGTTGACTAATTCTATTACTTTATCGTCACTGAGGGAAGCCAGGTAAAGCGGACTTATCTTGAATAATCGGGGGATTAACTCTTTAAAGTCCAGATTAGGCCGGAATACCAATTCGTCTAAGAATGAGTTGGCGCAAAGGCCTAAAAACAAAGAATCGGAAGGATGGGAAGGCATCAGCTTCTTGATGAAATGCAACCTGGGATTGACGCCGTCATAACTGTAGCATTCGGCGATTGCGGTAACATCGATTAGAAAGTCAGGAAGGAGGATGATGCATTCAGGATGATATTCATTCCCACTTATATTGACATTAATCAGGGTGACGGTCATCGGGAAGCTGAAATAGTTCAGGTCTTCCATCAGTTCGGTAAGCAAAGCTTCGCGGCTTGCCTCGTCGATAACCACCTTGCGTATAGCGTCCGGGTCATCTTCATTCCAGCCCAGAAAAAAGCCTTCCTCCAGATGAGCCTCGGTAATGGAAAAGCGCATTTCCCGAACTACTCCGGAATAGTTTTTGGGAGAACGGGCATAGCGGAGTGCATATGTCTGCAGGTCGGCGAATCTCTCGGTTTTTGTACCAAAAACCATATCATTGAGCAGGCTCAGTATACCACGTCGGATCTTCAGGTTTTCTTCATCAGACTTATCCGGATGGTGGAGATGGTTCAGCCGGTAGTAATGAAGTGCCCGGGTTCGAGTATGCTCGACTTTAAATTGGCTGGTTATGAAAGCAAGCTGTGAAAATACTGTATTGAAAGGCATTCTGAAGGCCTCTGTCGCGTGGTCCAGCAAGTGTTGGAACAGACTATCGCAGATTTCGGCCATCTGACGCGGATCATTCTCATCCGTCGAAAGCCTTTCGATGATATTTTCCGCGCTGGTGTGGGTTAGTGTCTCGGTCATAATTGTGAAAATAATATATTAACTGGAAATTAAATTAAATTGAATAAATTACCCGGATATTGACTCCACCATCTCTAATCATTGAAATTTTATTAAGGTAAAATCCTGGCTTGAAATAAAAACGAGAAAATATCCGGATAAGCATAACGGGTAAATTTGAAATTGTAAAATGCGAAGCTACGGAAATTTTATTGAAATGTATCTTCGATTTGAATCAATTTGTTATTCATACCAAAGGTTATAACTATATCTGAAATCATTGATCCCCGCTAATTATGCTGAGAAACAAATGATGTTTTCCTTGTGTTTATTATATTTTATCATGTACACAGCTTTACGGGATACTTTTGAACTGTTATAAAACAAATTGCAATTTACAGAGTGTTTATGTATAAGTTATAAAGCCGCATTTGGGGGCTGAATACTGCATAATATTAAAATGATACTATTGAGTCGTGCCACCGGTACTTTGGGTTGGCTATCTGTAAATGATAATCAGCTGGCAGAGGGTAAGGAATTGAACTATACTTCAAGGGTGTGAATGATTGCCCGGGTGCATTATCATTCACTCTATTGTACTGATTGGTTAGAATTTTCTTGCTTATAGTGGAAGATTTATTATTTTCGCCTCATCGGGATGTAGCGCAGTCTGGTAGCGTACACGTCTGGGGGGCGTGTGGTCGCAGGTTCAAATCCTGTCATCCCGACCTGTTAGAAGGCTTCGGTTCTGATCGAAGCCTTTTTCTTTTGCTGTTGCCATGACTTTGTATATCAGTCTCCGAATATTTTCTGATGCCTGCCATGTGCCAATGAGGTCGAGTATGCAGCAGTGTCCTATTAACAAATCTTTATTATTTGAATTTGGCAAAAAAAGTATCTTTGCACTCGCCAAGTAAGGGCCAAAATGCAAGTGTAGCAAGGATTTTAATAAAACGATCTTCCTTTTGCTGTCTACAATGGCCTGATTGGTCCGGTAATTTTATGAATATTCAGGCGTTTTTTTCGTTTATTGAAATAGCTTTGGGAATCCATGATATTATTTTTTTCGATTAACCATTACAATTCGTATGTCTAATAAATTTCTTTTAGTGCTTTTTATCACCTTTGTCTCCAACTATGTTTTTGGTCAAAAGGATGAAGTACTTTTCACAGTAAACAAAACTCCGGTAACGGTCAGTGAATTTAAATATATCTACGAGAAATCTAATAATAAAAACGCTGACTATTCTGAAAAGTCACTACAGGAGAGCCTTGATCTGTATACACGTTTCAAGCTCAAGGTAGCCAAGGCACGCGACCTCAAGATGGACACCCTTCCGTCCCTTCGTTCGGAACTGGATTCTTACAAGCGCCAATTGGCTGACTCCTATCTGATGGACAAGGAAATCAATGAAAAACTGGCTAAGGAGTTGTACGACAGGATGCAGACCGATGCCCGGGTTGCGCATCTCTTTATAGCAGCAGGAACAGATGATACCATCAAACCTTTACTAAAAATCAATGAAATCAAGGTCAGGCTCAATAAGGGCGACAAATTTGAAGATCTGGTTAAATTATATTCTGAAGATGAATCATCAAAGAAGAATGGTGGAGACCTCGGTTTTCTTGCTCCGATGTATCCCGGCGGGTTCTACTCATTGGAGAATCTGGTGTACAGTCTGAAAAAGGGGGAGACAGGAGGCCCGGTAAAAACTTCTGCAGGTTGGCACTTTGTCAAGATATTGGATACACGAACTGCACGCGGTGAGATGGAGATTGCACAGATTCTGGTGCGGATTACCAAGGATTTTGACGAAGGTTTTGCCAAAGACAGGATAGACTCCATCTATGCTATGTTGCAGAAAGGCGGTGATTTTGCTGAGATTGCCAGAAAATATTCCGGCGATCTGGCATCTGCTCCCAAGGGCGGCTTTCTGGGCTTCATCACTATCGGTCAGTATGACAATGCTTTTGAGGATCCGGTATTTGCTTTGACAAAAGACGGAGAATACACCAAGCCATTCAAGACAGCACTGGGTTATCATATCGTTAAGCGCATCTCCAAAAAAGATATGTCCGACTTCAATTCTGTGAAGAAATCATTGATGACCAAGGTCAGTCAGAATGAACGATTCGGTATTGCAAAGCACAAGCTGGTGGAGGATATCAAGAAGGAGTATCATTTCACTCAAGACAATAAGGTTTTGGGGCAATACATCGATTCGGTCAATACGGATCGCTTCTATTCCAATATTTGGACTGCTCCCGGCATACCTAAGGCTACCATCTTCAGTATAGGAGAAAATAAATATACCACAGATGATCTTAGTAAGTATCTTGTCGATAACACTCGGCGAAGGGTCAGGATGAATAAAAGCGTGTTGCCATCTATAGCTTTCAACGAATTGTTTGATGAATTTGTATCCAATAAGGCAATTGAATACGAACAGAGCCGACTCGAATACAAATATCCTGAATATAAAGCTCTTACCAGAGAGTATGAAGAAGGATTCCTCTTTTTTGAAGTTACCAATAACGAGATCTGGAACAAGGCGTCACAAGACAGTGTAGGTATTGAAAAGTACTTCAATGAGCATCGGGACAAATACATGTGGGAAGAACGAGCCAGAGTCCTGCATTATAGTATTAAGGCTTCCGGACCGGAAGAGCTGAACCGCATCTTTGAATTGGCCAGGAAATATACACCTGAGGAATTGCAGAAAAAATATAGCCTGGATAAGGTTTCCTATACATCTGAGACTCTGGAGAAGTCAAGTGCCAGCGACATGAAAGGCCTGAAGTGGAAACAGGGTGAAATGTCAGAGTTGCATCGAAATCCTGATGGCAGGACTGGTACCTTTGACAAAGTGGAGAGCATAATGCAACCGGTCAGAAAGGAACTGAAGGATGCGCGAGGTTTTGTTATCGCTGACTATCAGGATTTTCTGGACAAGCAGTGGGTTGAAAAACTTAAGCAGGAATACAGCGTTACCGTCAATAAAAACGTTTTCAACTCACTTATCAAACATAAATAACTGATCGGAATGACGCGTATTTTTAGTGTTTTAGCCCTATTTATGCCCATAATGTGCCTTGCTCAACCTAAGGTACTTAACAAAGTCATAGCCCAGGTGGGTGGTGAGACTGTGCTGCTCAATGAAGTAGAGGACAATTACCTTGGCCAGACCAGGGGCATGACTAATGTTCCCCCTGATCTGAAATGTCAGATTTTTGAAGGTCTTTTGTTGCAAAAACTCCTCACCAATCAAGCAAAGATTGACTCAGTAAAGGTCAGTGACGAGCAAGTTGAAAATCAGCTAAATGCCCGTTTTGACAGAGTACTTGCCTATATGAACAACGATATGGCTCAATTTGAGGAATATTATGGCAAGTCGGTCAATGAGATGAAGGACGAACTGCGTGAAGATCTGAAAGATCAAATGATGGCAGAAGAGATGAAAAACAAGGTGGTGGACAAGATAACCATTACTCCATCCGAAGTCAAGGCATATTTCAAATCCATTCCGCATGACTCTCTTCCCTACTACAACTCGGAGGTCGAATACAGCGAATTGGTCTATTACCCTAAGCCAAATAAACTGGAACGCCAACGTGTTATCGATAAGCTTAACAGTATCCGCACGCGAATCGTGGAGAATGGCGAAAAGTTTGAAGACCTGGCAAAGAAATTTTCCATGGACGGTTCTGCTGCTGCAGGGGGAGACTTGGGCTGGGCCAAGCGTGGTGCCTTTGTACCAGAATTTGAAGCTGTTGTCTTCAACCTGGAAGAAGGGCAGGTGAGTACAATCGTTGAGACAGAATTCGGGTTTCACCTCATCCAACTATTGGAAAGACGCGGGAATTCCTTCCATGCTCGTCATATACTTATCAAGCCGGAATTATCATCTTCCGACAAGGAGGCTGCCCTCAAGATGCTCGATAGTATCGTATTACAGATCAGGACCGGGAAGCTTAGTTTTCCTGATGCTGTAAAAAAATTCAGCAACAAAAACTATCCGAGTTACAGCAATGGAGGTCGGGCGATTAATCCACACACTAACACCAACTTTTTTGAAATTTCTGATCTTGAGCCTGATGTATATTTCGCATTGGATACCATGAAGATTGGTGGCATGTCCGCACCGATTGAATTAAAAGATCCATATGGGGAGACAGCTTATCAGGTACTTTTGCTTCAGGCACGTACCGATCCCCATAGAGCAAGCCTTGAAAAAGACTTTTCGCGGATCAAGGAATCTGCCATGATGTATAAAAAAGAAGCAGAGCTTGACAATTGGGTGACAACCAAGATTCGGGATACCTTTATCACCATTGACCCGGAATGGTTGGGCAAGTGCCCGGGAGTACAAAAATGGGTAAAGGCCAATTGACATTCAGTCTTTGGATCAATCAATCCATTAAAAGTGAGTATTGAGGCTGCTTTTACTTTGCCAAATAAATATTAAGGCAGTCCGGGAATGGGACAGAAATGCTGATTGATAGGGTGTTTGCCTTGTCAACCTGAAGTGAGTAGGAAAATAATAATCATTATTACTGTTCAGCCAGGAGTCTCCGGTCGGGGCCCTTACCTTTTACTTCACAAATGGGCAAGGATTTTCATACCAATCGCCCGATCATATAGGGAAATCAATTTCGCAATCTATTAATCATCTACCTACTTCGGTAGCACTTGTCATCTGCCACATTTTTGACCTTGGCAGACCTCTCAGGTTGGTGTATCAACACATGCAATGGAACATCCCGGCCATTGCAGGAGAAACTGTTTTTCTATAGATGGTATTGGCGTGATCCTACACCATTGTTTGCCTGATTGTTTTTGAAAATTAATAGCTTTGCATTATGGCAGTTCAGCAAATAGATATTGAGCAATTCCTGCAACTGGCCGAAGAACATCCGGTTTTCGATGTGCGGAGTCCTTCGGAGTATGGACATGCGCATATACCCGGAGCACTGCCACTGCCGCTCTTTTCAGATGATGAAAGGAGGGAGGTGGGAACGACTTATAAGCAAAGAAGTCGGGAAGCAGCCATCAAGATCGGCCTGGATTATTTTGGTATCAAGATGAGGCAGATGGTCTGCCTGGTGGAGGATATCCTGCATCATAAGGGTACCAATACAGTTCTTTTGCACTGTTGGCGCGGAGGCATGCGCAGTGGTGCGGTGAGCTGGCTCCTCGACATGTATGGATTTAGAGTCTTTTCGCTCAGGGGGGGCTACAAAAAATACAGGAATTGGGTATTGGACCAGTTTTCCAGGCCTTATTCACTTAGGATATTGAGTGGTTTTACCGGAAGCGGCAAGACGGAAATTCTTCTGGAAATGGCTCGGCTGGGTGTACCGACGGTGGATCTTGAAGGTCTTGCAGGGCATCGAGGATCGGCATTTGGCGCTTTGGGCATGCCGCCTCAACCAACGGTGGAGCAATTTGAAAACAAGCTTGCACAGGAGTTGTATACGATTAGTAGGGAACACCCCGGCAAGACGATTTGGCTTGAAAGTGAGAGCAACAGGATTGGCTGTGTTAATATCTTTCATACTTTTTTCAATCAAATGAAGGCGGCACCAAGGATTCACACCGAGGTGTCCCATGAGGCACGCCTGGGTTATATTACTGCAGGCTATGGCCAATTTAGTACAGAAAAACTGAAGGATGCTGTTTTGAGGATTCAAAAGCGGCTGGGCGGGCTTGAAACAAAGAATGCATTGGCTCATCTTGATGCCGGTTGTATCCGTGATGCCTTTGACATCCTGCTGAAGTATTATGATAAATTCTATGCTTCCGGTGGAATTTATCAACCGGCTATCATGACCATCGAATTGCCCGGTACCAATGCTTATGAAAATGCCAGACTCATCCTCCAAAAAACAAAGGATTTATGACTGAAGAAAAGATTCGTTTGACCAAATATTCCCATGGTGGAGGCTGTGGTTGTAAGATCGCTCCACAAGTGCTGGATGAAATACTGAAGGGCAGTGTCAGTGGCATCACTTCAGGTAAGCTTATCGTTGGCAATGGCTCCAGGGACGATGCGGCAGTATATAGGCTCAACGACAACGAAGCACTTATTTCAACAACCGACTTCTTTACCCCAATTGTTGATGACCCTTTTATCTTCGGGAAAGTTGCGGCTGCCAATGCCATCAGTGATGTTTATGCAATGGGGGGAGACCCCATCATGGCACTGGCAATCCTGGGCTGGCCGATTGATAAGCTGCCAGTGGAAGCTGCCCGTGCAGTCCTCGATGGCGCTATCACGATCTGCAATGAAGCCGGAATACCGTTGGCCGGCGGACACAGCATAGATACTCCTGAGCCGATATTTGGGCTTGCCGTTAGTGGCAGGGTATCGATGCGTCATCTCAAGCGCAACGATACAGCCCGGGAAGGCGACCTGCTGCTTCTGACCAAGCCACTTGGAGTGGGAATTCTTTCCACAGCCGGCAAGCGAGGGGCAATCACCGAAGAAGATCTGGAGATTTTATTCAGCCAGCTGACTCGATTAAACAGTGTCGGTGGACAATTGGGTAAGTTGGATTCAGTCCATGCTATGACTGATGTGACCGGATTTGGACTGGGCGGCCACCTGGTAGAGATGGTGGAAGGCTCAGGCTTATCAGCGGTTCTTGAGTATTCGAAAGTGCCTATTCTTGCCGGTGTGCATCAATATCTTGCACAGAATATTATGCCGGATGCGACCTATCGTAACTGGAATGGTTATGGCGCTAAGATCGAGTTGAGCCCTGAAATCAATATAATGGACGCATTTCGCATCCTGCCAGACCCACAGACCAACGGAGGCTTACTCATTGCAGTATCTCCCGACGGCCTGGAGGCTGCCAGAGAAATATTAACAGACAATGGTTACGATGCCTTTACAGAACCTATTGGAAGAATAACAGCTAAGGGTGAAAAAGCAATAACCGTCCTTGCTTAGAACGCTTGTTTGATGCTCCGGACTTATTACAAAGTGTTAGTCCGGGTATCGATATTTCATGCAGGAGGATGGATTTGTGTTTCATGGCATCATTGTTTTCAATTCTTTAATTCCATGCATATTCCCTTTGTCCTTGCACCTGTTATCAGGCAATACCATCTTTGTGATATTATTCGTTAATTTTATACTCTGATTGTAAAATTATTCCGGATTTGCTTGTTGATACGGTTTAGAAAATATGTGTCCTATATCATTCCTGCCTTGTTATTGTCGATATCGGCAAAGGCGCAAGTGATGGGCCCACTGGGCAACCTTCGGTCCATATTTTTTCATCCTGATAGTTTGCCTTTATCGATACCAGAAACGCCGGTTCCGGGAACATGGTCGTTTTACCTGCAAGACAGGTCGACTCTTGTGTTGAACGATTTCTTCGAAATCAGCAACAATATTGTCAGACGCAGAATTCCCTTGCCGGACAGCCTTTCCATGGAAACCGTGGTATTGAGCTATCGCATATTTTCTAAGAACCTTTCTCTTCCATACAGGTTGATGGACACTTCGATGATATTGCAGGTCTGGGACCCAACCCTCTCTGAAAGAGAACTGCGGTATGCCTCTTCGCCTCTTATTCCTGAACGCAACACCATGAATTATCGCGGAGCATTTACCCGAGGCATTTCACTTGGTAACACCCAAAGTTTAGCACTCAACAGTGCATTCAACATGCAACTCTCCGGTGAGTTGGGTGATGATATTAAGATTGTAGGTGCTCTGTCCGACAACTCTATTCCGATTCAGCCGGAAGGTAATTCACAACAACTGCAGGAATTCGACAAGATTTACATTGTGCTTTCCAGGAAAAACAGCAGTCTCACAGTAGGTGACTTCGAGCTCAATCGCCCCCCCGGCTACTTCCTCAATTATTTCAAAAAACTCCAGGGAGTGCAAGCTTCCACCACGGCCACTCTCAAGGGCAACAAGTTGAGTACAAGTGGTGGTATTGCCGTTACCAAAGGAAAGTTCAATCGATTTACCCTAACTGTTACGGAAGGTAATCAGGGCCCGTATCGTCTTCCCGGCGCGGAAGGAGAGGCTTTTGTTATTGTTTTAGCGGGTACAGAGCGTGTGTATCTGGACGGAATCCAGTTGGTGCGCGGTTTTGACCGGGATTACATTATTGATTATAACAGCGGTGAGATAACCTTTACGCCAACGCGCATCATCACCAAGGATTCGAGGATTGTGGTGGAATACGAATACTCCAATCAGCAATATCTGAGATCCTTTGCCAACCTGAATGTCCGCTATCAGACCAAAAAATGGGATTTTAACCTGAATGCCTATAACGAGCGCGACAGCAAAAATTCGGACCGTGTCCGTGAATTGAGTGCAGAGGACAGAATGACGCTCCAGCAAGCCGGGGACAGCATATCGAATAAATTGGTCAATTCAATCCGGGAGATAGACCCTTCCAATACAAGTGTGGTTGTTTCATATCAGCTGAATGATACGATCATCAACAATCAGCCGTTTTCCTTTTTAGTTTTTCCATGGAAGGAGGGTAGTAAGAGGTATCTGGCCGACTTTACGGATGTCGGTCAGAACAATGGTTATTACGATCGTGTGAATGATGGAATCAATGGCCGTGTATATAGATTTGCAGGCATAGATGCAGACGGGAGGCCAAAGGGGAGATATAATCCTGTTTCCAGGCTTACTGCTCCAGCACAGCGGCAAATGTTTACTGCGGGTGCAGCGTGGAAGCCGGACACCAATACGGTAATTCGATTGGAAACAGCATTGTCAGGGCAGGACAACAATCTTTTTTCAAGCGAAGATGATGCAGATAACTATGGGCTTGGCGTTCATGTATATGCCGAAAGAAAAAACATACTGGTATCAGATAAAAGGAAATGGACAGCGAGTGTCGGAGGAGAATATGAGCATACAGGGCTTCAATTCAATCCAATCACACCATATCGAAGCCAGGAATTCAATCGTGACTGGAACATCGCCAGTATTCCCCTTGAATCCCAACAGTATTTACGACTTTTCCTGAATCAGAACATCGGCACCCAGTTAAGACTCAATTATGCACTGTCCGGTTTGTTTCAGCCGATACATTTCAAGGGAGTAAAACAAGAGGCTGCCCTCAATTACAAATTAAAAAAGTTTGAGTTCCGTGCTGATGCCAGTTACCTCAAGTCGGAAAGTATCAATGAAACCTCAGCATTCCTCAGACCAAATGTAAGCATCAGGAGAGCCTTCCCCCGATTGGGCGGACTAAACCTGATTGCTACTTATCAGGGCGAATACAACAGGCGGCGCTCCGTCTCTTCCGACACCTTACTTGCCACCTCCTTTGCCTTTCATGTAATGAGATTATCTGCTCAAAATACTTTTTCCAAGAATTTCAGTTCTGAGATTTATATACAGCGGCGCAATGACTATCTTCCATTTACTCATGACTTGCTCCTGGCAAATCATGCCCTGGAATACGGCATCAAATCAACCCTGAAGTCCGGTCTTTCTTCCGTGCTCAACCTTACGGCCACAGTGAGAACGTTCGATGCTGATCGCATCAAACCAGGAGCCAAATTCAACTCCAAGGATACCTATCTGGGGCAACTTGATTATCTGTTTTCCGCCTTAAAAAACAGGCTATCCGGCAATACACTCTTTGAAGTCAGCTCAGGTCAGGAACAAAAAACAGAGTTCAATTATCTCGCCGTACAACCCGGAACAGGCCAGTATGTGTGGAATGATTATAATAATGATTCTATTCAACAAGTCAATGAATTTACTACTGAGGGCTTTCCGGAGATGCGGAATTATGTCCGTGTCAACATTCTTACCAATCAATTTATCCCCACGCTCAATACTTCATTCAATCAAAGCTTCCGCTGGCAGGGAAAATCCACCGGTAAGAACAAGACTGCCCGCTTCTTCAATCGGTTTTCTTCCCAGACAGGATACCGGTTTGACCGAAAAATAAAGGATACCACTAAAAAGGGATTCTGGAATCCATTCTACACAAATATACCCGATACATCACTGGTGACCTATCTCCAGAACTTCAGACATACCTTTTTTTACAATCGGGGTGATTCGCGTTATGAGATACAGTTGAATGCCAATACTAACAATGTTCGGAATGTACAGATAACAGGATACGAGCGACGAAGGACGGATGTGTATGGATTGGTGATTAGATATTCATTGGGTGCACCATATACCCTGTTGTTCAATTACAACAGGTCGCACCGGTTTAGTGATTCGGAGGCGGAGGCATTCAAGCTCAACAATTTTTCGATTGACGCTGATGAAATTCGGCCCGAATTCAACTGGATCATTGCATCCGATTATCGTATTTCACTGAACTATCGCTTCCTGAAACAAAAGAATCTCCTTGCACCCCACTATGAAAAAGCCGCTTCCAATGATATTAAGCTAAATTTTGACTTCAATCAGAACTCTTTATCCAACCTCCGGCTTTCCGCTTCTATTTCGATGATCAGGTTTGATGGAATCAGAAACTCTGCCGTTGAATTTGCGATGCTCGAGGGCTTGAAAAACGGACGCAACTATCTTTGGTCGGTCAACTACGATCTCAATTTGAAAAACAATGTGCAGTTGAGCTTTGGTTACGATGGCAGGAAGTCAGAAGGAATCAATGTGGTGCATACCGGCAATGCAAGCATCAAGGCATATTTTTGAGGGCACCCGGTGAGCACTTTGATCGTTGCTTTGAGGCTTGATATGTCGCTCCCCTAAAGATTCTTTTTTTCTTTTTTCACCTCTTAAAAACTGCCGTCTATCAGCTCCGCATATATAACATTGAATGACATTGACAAATCCATTTTTTTAGTGATTGGAATTCCACAATAAAATAACTTTTTTATACATAACCTTTGATTGGCTTCAAAGATAGTCATAGAAAGGCCTCCCACGATTATGAGCATTAACCCAAGTTGCGCATTATTCAACAAATTATGTTAAAAAACGGTCAAAGAA
>ERZ761602.833-NODE-833-length-61498-cov-400.415621_pt1 | contig 61498 bp, 56 predicted proteins | sample MGYA00512165_ERZ761602 | MGnify/ENA primary metagenome ERZ761602 (study PRJEB28899, sample SAMN02445085) | bioreactor sludge metagenome | biome: EBPR sludge; isolation source: Thorneside wastewater treatment plant | place: Australia: Brisbane, Thorneside... | reverse complement strand
TTCATGACTGGGGTGAAGTCGTAACAAGGTAGCCGTATCGGAAGGTGCGGCTGGATCACCTCCTTTCAAGAGAAAAGGCCGTCACGGTCAAGTGTCCACAACTTATCGATTGTTCAGTTGCGAAGAGCCTCGCAAGACACGAGGGTCTGTAGCTCAGCTGGTTAGAGCACCGTCTTGATAAGGCGGGGGTCGTTGGTTCGAACCCAACCAGACCCACCAAGATATCAGGTGTGTCCGAGTCAGAAGGCGGGGGCTGTAGCTCAGCTGGGAGAGCGGCGGCTTTGCAAGCCGTAGGTCGTCGGTTCGATCCCGACCAGCTCCACCACCGTCTCGAAAGTGCAAGCTCTGGCCCGCACTGGGTTTCGCGCATGAAAGAGGATTAAGCAGTGAAAGACCACGGGTCTTTTAGTGCTTAGGCCTTGAATGTGAGGCAACGTTCTTTAACAAGTTGAATAGCAAGTAAAGTGTGCAATCGTTCGTGGGACTTGGGTCCCTGTCAGTCGAACGGTTGCATGGGTTGTGATTGCATTTTAAGTCGCCGGTCTCACGCTCTGAACCAGCAGTGAGGCGGCGACACACTTTAGACGAATTTGTGCCTATGGTGTCTGGCCCTGGCGACAGGGCGCAGTGTTATAGGATCAAGCGACTAAGTGCATGTGGTGGATGCCTTGGCGATCACAGGCGATGAAGGACGTGCAAGCCTGCGAAAAGCGTGGGGGAGCTGGCAATAGAGCTTTGATCCCACGATGTCCGAATGGGGAAACCCACTCCGCAAGGGGTATCCCAGACTGAATACATAGGTCTGAGGAGGCGAACGCGGCGAACTGAAACATCTAAGTAGCTGCAGGAACAGAAATCAACCGAGATTCCGTAAGTAGTGGCGAGCGAACACGGAAGAGCCTGCACGACTAAACCATCTGCTTAGCAAAACGGTCTGGAAAGTCCGACGATACAGGGTGATAGTCCCGTATGCGAAAAATAGGTGGCGGGTCTGAGCGTGCGACAAGTAGGGCGGGACACGAGAAATCCTGTCTGAAGATGGGGGGACCATCCTCCAAGGCTAAATACTCGTAATCGACCGATAGTGAACCAGTACCGTGAGGGAAAGGCGAAAAGAACCCCGGGAGGGGAGTGAAATAGATCCTGAAACCGCATGCATACAAACAGTGGGAGCCTCCTTCGTGGGGTGACTGCGTACCTTTTGTATAATGGGTCAGCGACTTACGTTCAGTAGCGAGCTTAACCGAATAGGGGAGGCGTAGGGAAACCGAGTCTGATAAGGGCGACATAGTTGCTGGGCGTAGACCCGAAACCGGATGATCTATCCATGGCCAGGATGAAGGTGCCGTAACAGGTACTGGAGGTCCGAACCCACTAACGTTGAAAAGTTAGGGGATGAGCTGTGGATAGGGGTGAAAGGCTAAACAAATCCGGAAATAGCTGGTTCTCCCCGAAAACTATTTAGGTAGTGCGTCGTACGGACACTTGCGGGGGTAGAGCACTGTAATGGTTGGAGGGGTCATCGCGATTTACTCCGCCATAGCAAACTCCGAATACCGCAAAGTGATATACGGCAGACAGACGGTGGGTGCTAACGTCCATCGTCAAGAGGGAAACAACCCAGACCGCCAGCTAAGGTCCCTAATACATGGCTAAGTGGGAAACGAGGTGGGAAGGCCCAGACAGCTAGGAGGTTGGCTTAGAAGCAGCCATCCTTTAAAGAAAGCGTAATAGCTCACTAGTCGAGTCGTCCTGCGCGGAAGATGTAACGGGGCTCAAGCCATGAACCGAAGCTGCGGATGCACATAGTGCATGGTAGGGGAGCGTTCCGTAAGCCTGTGAAGGTGTCTCGAGAGGGATGCTGGAGGTATCGGAAGTGCGAATGCTGACATGAGTAGCGATAAAGGGTGTGAAAAGCACCCTCGCCGAAAGCCCAAGGTTTCCTGCGCAACGTTCATCGGCGCAGGGTGAGTCGGCCCCTAAGGCGAGGCAGAGATGCGTAGTCGATGGGAAACGGGTCAATATTCCCGTACCGGTTTTAGATGCGATGGGGGGACGGAGAAGGTTAGGTCAGCCATCTGTTGGAATAGGTGGTTCAAGCGTGTAGTCGTGCCCGGTAGGCAAATCCGCCGGGCTAAGATGAGGCGTGATAACGAGTCTCCTTGTGAGACGAAGTGACTGATACCCAGCTTCCAGGAAAAGCCTCTAAGCTTCAGTCTAAAATCGACCGTACCGCAAACCGACACAGGTGGGCAGGTTGAAAATACCAAGGCGCTTGAGAGAACTCAGGAGAAGGAACTCGGCAAATTGATACCGTAACTTCGGGAGAAGGTATGCCCCTGGTACGTGAAGGCCCTCGCGGCCGGAGCGGAACGGGGTCGCAGAGAATCGGTGGCTGCGACTGTTTATTAAAAACACAGCACTCTGCAAACACGAAAGTGGACGTATAGGGTGTGACGCCTGCCCGGTGCCGGAAGGTTAAGTGATGGGGTGCAAGCTCTTGATCGAAGCCCCGGTAAACGGCGGCCGTAACTATAACGGTCCTAAGGTAGCGAAATTCCTTGTCGGGTAAGTTCCGACCTGCACGAATGGCGTAACGATGGCCACACTGTCTCCTCCTGAGACTCAGCGAAGTTGAAATGTTTGTGAAGATGCAATCTCCCCGCGGCTAGACGGAAAGACCCCATGAACCTTTACTGTAGCTTTGCATTGGACTTTGACGGCACTTGTGTAGGATAGGTGGGAGGCTATGAAACCGGGACGCCAGTTCCGGTGGAGCCAACCTTGAAATACCACCCTGGTGTCGTCGAGGTTCTAACCCAGGCCTGTGAATCCAGGTCGGGGACCGTGCATGGTAGGCAGTTTGACTGGGGCGGTCTCCTCCCAAAAGGTAACGGAGGAGTACGAAGGTCACCTAGGTACGGTCGGACATCGTACTGATAGTGCAATGGCAAAAGGTGGCTTGACTGCGAGACAAACACGTCGAGCAGGTGCGAAAGCAGGTCATAGTGATCCGGTGGTTCTGTATGGAAGGGCCATCGCTCAACGGATAAAAGGTACTCTGGGGATAACAGGCTGATACCGCCCAAGAGTTCATATCGACGGCGGTGTTTGGCACCTCGATGTCGGCTCATCACATCCTGGGGCTGTAGTCGGTCCCAAGGGTATGGCTGTTCGCCATTTAAAGTGGTACGTGAGCTGGGTTTAAAACGTCGTGAGACAGTTTGGTCCCTATCTGCCGTGGGCGCTGGAAGTTTGAGAGGGCCTGCTCCTAGTACGAGAGGACCGGAGTGGACGCACCTCTGGTGTACCGGTTGTGACGCCAGTCGCATCGCCGGGTAGCTATGTGCGGAAGAGATAACCGCTGAAAGCATCTAAGCGGGAAACTCGCCTCAAGATGAGACTTCCCCGGGGCCTCGAGCCCCCTGAAGGGTCGTTGAAGACCACAACGTTGATAGGTCGGGTGTGGAAGCGTAGTAATGCGTTAAGCTAACCGATACTAATTGCCCGTGAGGCTTGATCCTATAACACCGCTTCACCAACAGCACAAAACGCCTAAAAACAATCACAACCAAAACACCATCGCTTGCTATACAACTCGTTACCCGTCAAAGTCTGACGACCATAGCGTCTTGGTACCACTCCTTCCCATCCCGAACAGGACAGTGAAACAAGACCGCGCCGATGATACTTCACCTCGCGTGTGGGAAAGTAGGTCATCGTCAGACTACCCTACAAAAAGCCCCGCTCAAATCTACTATCTGAGCGGGGCTTTCGCTGTCTACACGTCTACGTTACCCAACGTGCTCCTTGCAACCAGATCGCTGACACCCAGTGCGGCCGCCATGTTATAAATGGTGCACTGCCGCTAGGCGGTGCCAAGCCCAGGCGATCGCTTCTGTCTGTGAGTTCGTCGTGCGGCGAGGCCATTCATCAATGCACAACGGAGAATCGTATGGATCGTGATTTCAGTGAGTTTTACGGCTACCAGTTTGAAGAACTGACCGTCGGCATGACCGCCGCGGTCGCCAGGACGGTTTCCGAGGCCGACATTCTGATGTTCGCCGGCGTATCAGGCGACACGAATCCGGTGCATCTCGATGGTGAATTCGGGGCTGCGTCGATGTTCGGCGGGCGGATAGCCCACGGCATGCTTTCTGCCAGTTACATCTCGACCGTTTTTGGAACCAAGCTTCCTGGTCCGGGCTGCATCTATCTTTCACAGTCCTTGAAGTTCAAGGCACCGGTCAAAATCGGTGATACCGTGGTTGCGCGAGTCACGGTCAAGGAACTTGTGCCCGAAAAACGGCGTGCCCTGTTCGAAACGGTGTGTACAGTGGCGGGAAAGGTTGTGCTGGACGGGCAGGCAGAGATTCTCGTGCCGACGAGAGCGTAATCAGCCCTGCCGACTGACTAGGCGTTTGTCTCGTTCGATCAGTGCGTACGCGGAGTGATTGTGAATCGATTCGAAGTTTTCCGATTCGACGCAATACGCACTGATCCGCTCTTCGGCATTGAGTTCGCCGGCAACATCGCGAACCATGTCTTCGACGAATTTCGGATTGTCGTATGCGCGTTCGGTGACGTATTTCTCGTCAGGGCGCTTTAGCAGACCGAACAGTTCGCAGGATGCCTGTTGCTCGATCAGTGTGACAAGGTCCTCGATCCACATGTGGTCACTGAGCACGACGGTGACGGTGACGTGTGAGCGCTGGTTATGCGCGCCGTAGTCCGAGATCTTCTTCGAACAGGGGCACAGACTGGTAACCGGCACCACGATCCTCATCGTGAACTGGTAGTTGCCATCGGGTCGAATTTCACCGATGAAAGTGACTGCATAGTCTATGAGGCTCCTGACCCCGGAAATGGGGGCGGCCTTGTTTACGAAGTAAGGGAAGGTCATCTCGATGTGACCCGTTGCCGCCTCGAGACGGGCAACCATCTCGCGCAGCATCGGTTCGAAAGACTCCACCGATAACTCGCGCTCGGTACTGTTGAGAATTTCGACGAAACGGGACATGTGTGTCCCTTTGAAATTGTGCGGCAGGCCCACGTACATGTTGAACACCGCGACCGTATGTTGCGCTCCACCATTCTTGTCGATCACTTTGATGGGGTGGCGAATCGCTTTGATGCCAACCTTGTCGATTGCGATCTGCCGGACATCGGCGGTGTTCTGTACATCGGGAATCGAAGTATTACGCGCGGTGCTCATGGGTTTTCCAGACGATTTTCCCCCGATGCTAGCAAAGCCGACAAAAATGCTCAACTATTCGTCTCGATACGCAATTTTATCGAAGCGAGAATGCCTGCCGTGTCCAGGCCTACGCTCGCTAGCAACTGAGCTTGGTCGCCATGGTCGATGAAACAGTCCGGAAGGCCGAGCCGCAACAGCTGCGGGCGTTTTGCCAAGCCTTCGATGGTTCGTGAAACTTCAGACCCCGCGCCGCCGATGAGTGCATTCTCCTCCAGCGTGACCAGTAGATCGTGGGTTTCGGCCAGTCTTAGCACGATGTCGGTGTCGAGCGGCTTCACGAAACGCATGTTGATCACCGTCGCGTCCAATGTCTCACCCACTTCAAGGGCGTTTGCCAGAAACCCTCCAAAAGACAGGAGCGCGATCGTCTTGCCAGTCCGTTCGAGCACCGCCTTGCCGACAGGCAGGGCCGACATCTCGTCCCTGGGGGTGACGAGTGGGCCGCTGCCCCGGGGATAGCGCACCGCCGTGGGGCCGTCATGGAGGTACGCCGTATATAGCATCTGCCGGCATTCGTTCTCGTCCGCTGGGCACATGATCACCAGGTTGGGGATGCAGGCGAGGAACGAGATGTCGAAAGCGCCGTGATGGGTCGCCCCGTCCGCCCCAACCAGTCCGGCGCGGTCGATTGCAAGCACGACCGGCAGGTTCTGCAGTGCGATGTCGTGGATCAGTTGATCGTAGGCGCGCTGCAAAAACGTCGAGTAGATGGCGACGACAGGTTTCATGCCCTCACAGGCCAGACCGGCTGCGAAAGTCAGTGCATGTTGCTCGGCGATCCCGACATCGTGGTAGCGGTCGGGAAAGCACTCGGCGAAACGTACCATGCCGGAGCCCTCGCGCATCGCGGGCGTAATTCCGACCACGCGCGGATCCTTCGCGGCGATGTCACACAGCCAGTCGCCGAAGACCTGGGTGTAGGATAGTTTCCCTGGTGCTTTGGCAGCCTGTATCCCGGAGGTGTGATCGAATTTCGAGACACCGTGATACAGAATCGGATCGGCCTCAGCCAGCTTGTAACCCTGGCCTTTGCGTGTCACGACATGCAGGAACTGAGGGCCATCGAGCCGCCTGAGATTCTGCAACGTGGGGATCAAGGCATCCAGGTCATGCCCGTCAATCGGGCCGTAATAGTGGAAGCCGAACTCTTCGAACAGGGTTCCCGGGCTGATCAGGCCTTTTACATGTTCCTCGACCTTGCGTGCGAAATCGAGCATCGGTGGCGCGATACCGAGCACGTTCTTGCCGGCGCGCCTTGCGGCGTTGAAGGTTGAGCCGGAAAGCATGCGCGCAAGAATCTTGGTCAGCGCGCCAACCGGCGGGGAGATCGACATTTCGTTGTCGTTGAGGATGACCAGCAGCTTGATGCCTTGCATGTCCCCGGCATTGTTGAGGGCTTCGAAAGCCATCCCGGCCGACATCGCGCCGTCGCCGATCACGGCAATGGCGCAGCGTTCCTCGCCTTTGTCGCGCGCGGCGACGGCCATGCCGAGTGCCGCGGAGATCGAGGTGGAGGAGTGCGCGGTGCCGAAGGTGTCGTACTCGCTTTCCTGTCTCCGGGGGAAGCCGGAAATGCCGCCGAAATGCCTTAGATTGGCCATTTGAGCACGGCGACCGGTAAGTACCTTGTGGCCATAGGTCTGATGACCCACGTCCCAGACGATGCGGTCTTCGGGGGTGTCGAACACGTAGTGCAGGGCGATGCTCAACTCGACCGTCCCCAGGTTGGAAGAGAGATGTCCTCCCGAGCGCGACACCGATTCGATGAGAAAGGCACGCAGTTCATGCGCGAGCGCTATCAGATCCCTGCGTTCGAGCGTACGCAGTTCGCTCGGATGGTTGATACGTTCTAAAAGTGGGTAAGCGGGCATGAGTCGATCCGACGATCGCCGAAGTCAGTACTTGCGGGCGACGATAAAGGAGGCTAGCTCGTCCAGGCGACGGGCCTGGCGGCCGAGGGGAATGAGGGGCGATCGCGCTTGTTCCAGCAGATCGGCGGCAAGTTGGCGTGCGCCGCTCAGGCCGAGCAGCGATACGTAGGTCGGCTTGTCGGCGTTGGCATCCTTGCCGGCCGTTTTGCCGAGCGTCGCGGTATCCGACTGAAGGTCCAGAATGTCATCGACGACCTGGAACAGCAGGCCGACGAGTTTCCCGAAGTGATCCAGACGGGTCAGCATGTCTTGCTCGACCCGTCCGCCGCAGCGTGCGCCGAGCACGATGGCGGCCCGGATCAGGGCGCCGGTCTTGTGGATGTGCATCAACTCGAGGGCCTCCAGGGCAATCTGGCAACCGACCGAGGCGAGGTCGATGGCCTGACCGCCAGCCATGCCGCGCGACCCACTTGCCGAGGCCAGCAGGGCGATCATCGCGAGTTGGTCGTGCGGGTTTTCGGAGACGCGGTTCTCGGCGAGCAGTTGAAAGGCCAGTGTCTGCAAGGCATCGCCCGCCAGCAAGGCGGTGGCTTCGCCGAAACGGACGTGCGCGGTGGGCTTGCCCCGACGCAGAACATCGTTGTCCATGCAGGGCATGTCGTCATGCACCAGCGAGTAGGCATGAATGAGCTCGACCGCGCTCGCCACGACGTCGACCCGGTCGGGCGCCGCATCCGTGACGGCGCCGGCGGCATGGGCCAGCAGCGCACGTACGCGCTTGCCGCCGCCCAGCGTGGCGTATCTCATGGCTTCATGCAGCTGTTCCGGGAGGACGTCGGCACGTGGCAGGTGGCGCGCGAGCGCTGCTTCGGTGCGTCGCTGCATCTGGCCCATCCATGCCGGAAAATCAACGTCGTTCATCGGCTTTCATCCCCGCGGTTCGGTATTGGGCAGCGGCAGCAGCGAGCCTTGTTCAAGGATCCGGACCTTTTCGTCGGCCTTGTTCAGGGTTTCCTGACAGTACTTCAACAGGCCGACGCCACGATGATAGTGCTCGAGGGCCTGCTCCAGCGACACAGCGTTCCCTTCCAGTTGCTCTACGATGCCCTCAAGTTCGTTCAGTGCCGACTCGAATGATTTGGGTGTGGCGGCTGACTTGCTCATGCGGCTTTGTGTGTTGGGAAAGTTCTTGAAAATAACCGATCGGCGTCTGGCGGTCAAACGGCTATTGGCTTAGAATTCGCGGTCCTTTACCGGAATTTCTTGGTGTAGTTAATTAGGAGGTTCGGGTTTGTCCGACATCGCTTCCACGGCTCACGTGGCCCCGGGGCTGTCTCAGCTTCCGGTTTCCGCATACTTCGATGAAAAGATTTTCGAGAAGGAGAAGCAACTCCTTTTCGATTATTCGGCGGGGTACGCCGGCCACGAGTTGATGGTGCCCGAACCCGGCATGTATCGCAGCCTCGAGTGGCTCGATCACGCCAGTCTGCTGTTCAGAACGTCCGAAGGGGTGCGGCAGATGTCGAACATCTGCAGGCATCGGCAGGCGATCATGCTCGAGGGAGCGGGTCGTGCCGAGAACATCGTGTGTCCGATCCATCGCTGGACGTACAACTCGGATGGCGAACTGCTCGGTGCGCCGCATTTCGCCGAGAAGCCGTGCCTGAATCTCAAGCGCACCGAGCTGGAAAACTGGAACGGACTGCTGTTCAAGGGGCCGCGAAGCGCTGCTGCGGATCTTGCCGGCATGGCGGTCGCGTCGGACTTCGATTTCTCCGGCTACAAGCTCGACCGTGTCGAGATCCATGCCTGCAACTACAACTGGAAGACCTTCATCGAGGTGTACCTCGAGGACTATCACGTGGTTCCGTTTCACCCCGGCTTGGGGCAATTCGTGACCTGCGATGACCTTTCGTGGCAGTTCGGCGAATGGTATTCGGTGCAGCGGGTGGGCATCACATCGCTGGCCAAGCCGGGATCGGCTGCGTATGGCAAGTGGCACGAGGCGGTGCTTGCGCTCTATGGTGATCAGCCGCCCCCGCATGGCGCGATCTGGCTCACCTACTATCCCAACGTGATGATCGAATGGTATCCGCACGTGCTGGTGGTGAGTTCGTTGATTCCCGAATCGGTGAACAAGACCATCAACGTGGTGGAGTTCTACTACCCGGAAGAGATCGTCGAGTTCGAACGCGAGTTCGTCGAGGCCGAGCAGGCCGCCTACATGGAAACGGCCATCGAAGACGACGAGATCGCCGAGCGGATGGACCGAGGGCGGTTTGCACTCTATCGCGAGGGGCGCAACGAGGTGGGGCCTTACCAGTCACCGTTCGAAGACGGCATGCAGCACTTCCACGAGTTCTACCGCCGAGTGATGGGGGCGTGACCGGCTGAATCCGGCCTGAGGGCCGGTGCCGATCCGGCGGGGGTTGCGGTGCCCGGGGCACCGCAACCCGGTGTGGTCCGTTACTGAAGCTCCTTGGGGAGCGGAAACGTCACTTTCTCCGGCACGCCTTCGAGCGTCCGCACCGGCCCGGCGCCCAGTTCCCCGAGTCTTGCGATCACGGCACTCACCAGCACCTCGGGGGCCGAGGCGCCGGCGGTCACACCGACCTTGCGTTTCCCGGCGATCCAGGCCGGATCGATGGCGTCCGCGTTGTCGACCAGCCACGCGGGGACGCCGCGCAGCTCGGCTACCTCACGCAGGCGGTTGGAATTGGAGCTGTTGTTCGATCCAACGACCAGAACCGCATCCACTTTGGGCGTCATGAACTTGACCGCGTCCTGCCGGTTTTGAGTCGCGTAGCAGATGTCGTCCTTGCGTGGGCCGGTGATGCCCGGGAAGCGCTCACGCAGGGCCGCGATGATGCTGGCCGCGTCATCCATCGAGAGCGTGGTCTGGGTCACGAAGGCCAGTTTTTCCGGATCCGCGACGCTAAGCCCGGCGACGTCTGCGGTGGTTTCCACGAGGTGGATTCCGCTGTCGATCTGGCCCATGGTGCCTTCGACCTCGGGGTGCCCCTTGTGACCGATCATCACGATCTCGCGCCCCTGCTCACGCATGCGGGTCACTTCGATATGCACCTTCGTCACCAGCGGGCAGGTGGCGTCGAAAACGCGCAACCCGCGTTGCTCCGCTTCCGCGCGAACCGCCAGCGGCACACCGTGCGCGCTGAAGATGACGGTGTTGCCGTCGGGGACTTCGGCAAGCTCTTCGACGAATACGGCGCCCTTGCTGCGCAGGTCGTCGACCACGAACTTGTTGTGCACCACTTCGTGACGGACGTATATCGGTGCGCCAAAAAGCTTCAGCGCCCTTTCGACGATCTCGATGGCGCGTTCCACACCGGCGCAGAACCCGCGCGGCGTCGCGAGCAGGATTTCGTTGTCGCTCATGGTCTTACTCACTGTGACGGTTGCGTCGGGACTCAGTTGATTCCGATGATCTCGAATTCGAAATTGATCGTCTTGCCGGCGAGCGGGTGATTGAAGTCGATCAGTGCGGATTTGTCGTCGATTTCGCGGACGAGTCCGGAATACCGCGATCCGTCCGGCGCGGTGAACTCCATGATCGAGAGCGCCTCGATCTCCTCGTCAGGCATGTGTTCGCGGCGTACCCGTTCCACCAGTTCCGCGCGGTGTGGCCCGAACGCCTCGCCGGGTTCGAGCGCGAAACTGCGGCGCAGACCGACGTCGACACCGACCAGCAGGCGCTCCAGCGAGGGCAGGATCTCGCCCACGCCGAGTTGCAGGGTAGCCGGCTTGCCTTCGAAAGTGTTGATCAGCGGCTGGCCGTTCTCCAGCGCGATGCGGTAGTGCAGCGTCACCAGGCTGTCGGGTTGGACGATCTGGGTCAAGATGTTTTCTCCAGGGAAGATGCGGTGGGTGTGGGCCTGAGCTGGGTCCACAGCATCAGGGCGACGCCCACCGTGATCGCCGAGTCGGCCAGATTGAAGGCGGGCCAGCCGAAACGATCGTAGTGAAAGTACAGAAAGTCTACGACAGCACCATGAACGAGGCGGTCGAGCACGTTGCCGATCGCACCCCCGATGATCAGGGCGAAGGCGGTCGGCAGTGCTCGTTCATGCTGGTGATGGCGCAACAATGCGGCGAGCCAGCCGCATACCACCACCGCAAGAATGACGAAGAACCAGCGTTGCCATCCGGAATGGTCGGCCAGAAAGCTGAATGCCGCCCCCGGATTGAACACCAGTACCAGCTTGAAGAAGGGCGTCAGCGTGATTGCCTCGCCATGTGCGAGACCGGTGAGCGCCAGCCACTTCGTGAACTGATCGAGCGCCGCGACGAGCACGGACAAGGAGAGCCAGCCAGCCAGGCGCCAACTCATTCGAATCGACCCGCAGGCTGGACAACATGTGGAATGACTGCGAGATCAGGCATGGGTACGGGTTTCTCCTGCGCCGTGAAGATTGGTGTTGCAGCGCCCGCATAGACCAGGATGCACCGCATCCGTTCCAACCTCTGCGCGATAGTGCCAGCAGCGTTCGCATTTCTGGTGTACAGAGGCCGCCGCCTCGACACCGGCCTGGTCGTCGCTGTCGACCTGCACGAGATCAGCGGCCGAGGTGATCATGACGAATCGCAGATCATCGCCGAGGCTGGCCAGTGCTTCATGGCGGGCGCCGGTGGCGCGGATCGACACTTCGGCCTGTAGCGACGAGCCGACCTTGCCTGCGCTGCGCAGGCTCTCCAGCACCTTCTGCACCTCTGCCCGGACTTCGCGGACCAGGCCCCAGCGCGCGAGCAAGCGCTCTTCGCCGGAGGCCTGCGGAAGCACATGCCAAGTGTGCAGCATCACGCTGTCGTCGGTCTTGCCCGAGAGAAGTGTCCAGATTTCTTCCGCGGTAAAGCTGAGAATCGGTGCCATCAGGCGCGTTACTGTTTGGGTGATGTGCCACAGGGCCGACTGCGCCGCCCGGCGTGGCCGCGAACCGGGCTGCGTGGTGTACAGGCGATCCTTGAGGATGTCGAGGTAGAAGGCACCGAGGTCTTCCGCGGCGAAGTTCTGCAGCGCCTGCACCACCTTGTGGAACTCGAAGCGTTCGAAGTCGCCGCTGACCTGTGTCTGCAGGCGGCGGGTGAGGGCCAGCGCGTAGCGGTCGATCTCGAGCCAGTCCTCGACCGGTAGTCCGTCGCGGGCGATGTCGAAGTCCGAGGTGTTGGCGAGGAGAAAACGCAGCGTGTTGCGCAGGCGGCGATAGACCTCGACCACGCGCTCGAGAATCTCCTTGCTGATCGAAAGCTCCCCCGAGTAATCGGTGGAGGCCACCCACAGGCGCAGGATTTCCGCGCCCATCTTCTCGGAGACTTCCTGTGGCACGATCACGTTGCCCAGCGATTTCGACATCTTGCGGCCCTGCTGGTCCACCGTGAAGCCATGGGTGAGCAAGGCCTTGTAGGGCGGATGGCCGTCGATCGCGCAGCCGGTGAGCAGCGAGGAATGGAACCAGCCGCGATGCTGGTCCGAGCCTTCGAGGTACAGATCGGCGCGCGGGCCGGCGGCATGGCCGTCGTCGTGCGAGCCGCGCAGCACATGCCAGTGGGTGGTGCCGGAGTCGAACCATACGTCCAGCGTGTCGGAGATCTTGTCGTAGTGCGCGGCTTCGTCGCCGAGCAGTTCGGCGGCGTCGAGCTTGAACCAGGCTTCGATGCCGGCCTCCTCGACGCGCCTGGCGACCTCCTCCATCAATTCCACCGTGCGCGGGTGGAGGTCGCCGCTTTCCTTGTGCAGGAAAAACGGGATTGGTACCCCCCAGTTGCGCTGGCGCGAGATGCACCAGTCGGGGCGATTGGCGATCATCGCATGCAGGCGCGCCTGGCCCCAGGCGGGGAAGAAACGCGTGGCCTCAACCCCGCGCAAGGCCCGTTCGCGCAGTGTGGAGCCGTCGGCGACGGGCTTGTCCATGCCGACGAACCACTGTGCGGTGGCGCGGTAGATCAGCGGCGTCTTGTGACGCCAGCAATGCATGTAGCTGTGGGTGATCTTGGCCTCGGCGAGCAGGTAGCCGACTTCGCGCAGCTTGGCGGTGATCGCAGGGTTGGCTTTCCAGATGTTCAGGCCGCCGAAAAAAGGCAGATCGGATGCGAAATGACCATCGCCGGTCACCGGGGTCAGGATATCGTCACTCGCCATACCGTTGGCGCGGCAGGACTGAAAGTCTTCCAGGCCATAGGCCGGTGCGCTATGTACCACCCCGGTGCCGGCGTCCAGCGTCACATACTCGCCGAGGAATACCGGCGCGCTGCGGTCGTAGAAGGGATGGCGGAAAACCAAATGGTCCAGCGCCGCGCCCTTGGCCGAGCCGACGATGCTGCCGGCGAGGCCGTAGCGCTCGAGGCAGGCGGCGACCAGCTCCTGGGCGAGCACCAGGTAGCGGGCGCCGGTGTCGACCAGTGCATAGTCGAGATCCGGATGCAGGTTGAGTGCCTGGTTGGCCGGGATGGTCCACGGCGTGGTGGTCCAGATCACCGCCAGCGCGGGCTTTGCCAGCGTGCCGACGCCGAAGATCTCGCCGAGGCGTTCCGGTTCGGCACAGGGGAAGCCCACGTCGATGGCCGGCGACGACTTGTCGGCGTACTCCACCTCGGCCTCGGCCAGCGCCGATCCGCAGTCGAAACACCAGTTCACCGGCTTCAGGCCCTTGAACACGTAGCCAGCCTTGACCATCTCCGCCAGGGCGCGGATCTCGCCGGCTTCGTTGGCGAAGTTCATCGTCAGATAGGGGTTGTCCCAGTCGCCCAGCACGCCCAGGCGGATGAACTCGCTTTTCTGGATGCCGATCTGCTCGGTCGCGTAGGCCCGGCACAGTTCGCGCACCTTGTCGGCGGGCAGGTTCTTGCCGTGGGTGACTTCGACCTTGTGCTCGATCGGCAGGCCGTGGCAATCCCAGCCTGGCACATAGGGGGCGTCGAAGCCGGCAAGGGTTTTGGAGCGGACGATGATGTCCTTGAGGATCTTGTTCAGCGCGTGCCCCAGGTGCAGATTGCCATTGGCGTAGGGCGGACCATCGTGCAGCACGAATTTGGGGCGGCCGGCCGAGGCCTTGCGGATCTTCTGGTACAGCTTGTTCTGCTGCCACTGGGCGATCCAGCCTGGCTCCCGCTTGGCGAGGTCGCCGCGCATCGGGAACGGCGTGTCGGTCAGGTTCAGCGTCTTGCGGTAGTCAGCCATGGTGATCCTTGGGCTTCAATTTGGGATGGGATGATGCGCGAACCAGGTGCGCGCGGCCTCGGCGTCGCGCGCGATCTGCTCGGTCAGCAGGCTCAGGGACTCGAAGCGCATCTCGTCGCGCAGCTTGTGCTGGAAATGCACGCGCAGGTGAGCGCCGTAGCAGTCCGCGGCCCAGTCGAAGAGGTGGACTTCGAGGTTCGCCCGCAGCGAGTCGGCAACCGTCGGTCGCACGCCGACGTTCGCCACACCGGCAACCTGCGTGCCAGCGAGCCCTTCCACGCTCACCGCGAATACGCCTGTGAGCGGGGGGCGGCGGTGTCTGAGCGGAATGTTGGCCGTCGGAAAGCCGATGGTCCGCCCGAGCTTGCGGCCGCTCACGACCCGGCCGGCAATGCTGTAGGGGCGGCCCAGCAGTCGTGCCGCCTGCGCCAGGTCTCCCTGCGCCAGGGCTGCCCGCACGGCCGAGCTCGAAACCCGCAAGGTGTCCTGCTCGAGGGTCGGCATGGCCTCGACCGCAAAGCCCCGCCGGGCGCCGACTTCGGTCAGCAGTTCGAAATCGCCCCGGCGGCGCGATCCAAAGCGGAAATCGTCGCCGATGATGAGGTGGCGTACTCCGAGGCCGGCGACCAGCAGCTCGTCGATGAAGGCTTCCGCACTGACGGCGGCGAGGCGCGCATCGAAGCGGCAAACGTATACCCGGTCAACACCTGCGGCGGTAAGCAGCAACAGCTTTTCGCGCAGCGATGCCAGCCGAGCCGGGGCCGCCGAGGGGGTGAAATACTCACGTGGGTGGGGCTCGAAGGTCAGAACGACCGCAGGCAGCCCGAGCCCCCTTGCCTTGGACACGAGCATCCGCAAGAGTGCCTGGTGTCCCAGATGAACGCCGTCGAAATTGCCGATAGTCAGCACCGAGGCTTCCAGACTGCGCCGCGGTATTCCCCGAAAAACCTGCATGACCGCCCAAAAAAAGCGCTAATTATAGCGGCAATGGGGATGTAGCGCTCAGGTGTGGCCGTGGCCGATCGAGGCTGGGCAGGCCTGATCGTTGTGTCGCGGTGGTGCCGGGCGGGCCTAACCCAGGCGAGCGACGGTGGTCCTGTTCGACGGCGGGTTGGTTTTCACGTACTGGCGGATGCCGCGCATCACGGCTTCGGCCATCTTGTCTTGGTAGGCGTTGTCGTTCAGGCGGCGTTCTTCGTCCGGATTGCTGATGAACGCGGTCTCGACCAGAATCGACGGGATGTCGGGCGCACGCAGCACCGCGAATCCGGCCTGCTCGACTTGGGGTTTGTGCAGCCGGTTGACCCCGCCGAGCGCCTTGAGCACGGCGCTGCCGAGCTTGAGGCTGTCGTTGATGGTGGCGGTTTGCGACAGGTCGAGCAGGGTGCGGGCCAGATGCCCGTCCTGTCGTGCGAGGTTGACCCCGCCAATCAGGTCGGCGTCGTTTTCCTTCTGAGCGAGCCACTTCGCCGCCGAACTCGAGGCACCGCGTTCCGACAAGACGTAGACCGAACTGCCGTGTGCCTCGGGGCGAACGAACGCATCGGCATGGATGGACACGAACAAGTCGCCCTGCACCCTGCGCGCGATCGCGACGCGCTTTTGCAGCGGCACGAAGTAGTCGCCGTTGCGCGTCAGCACGGCGCGCATATTGGGCTCGGCATCGATCTTCTTTTGCAGCCGCTTCGCGATCGACAGCGTCACGTTCTTTTCGTAGCTGCCGCGCCGACCGATCGCACCCGGGTCTTCGCCACCGTGGCCGGCATCGAGCACCACCGTGAACAGTCGATTGGCCGGCGTATTGTCGCGCCCAGCAGACGTTGTCTGCCCACGTTGCACGGCGTCCTGGCGCACGCTTGCCTGCGGCGCACTGTCGCCGCCTGCGGCCTCGAGCGGCGAGGATTTCTCGATCAGTGCCAGCAGCGGGTCGTAAGGGCGGGTCGGTACCAGGTCGAGTACCAGCCGGTGGCCGTAGCTCGCGACCGGTTTGAGCGTGAATACCTGCGGATCGATCTCTTCCTTGAGCTCCACGACCACCCTGACCACCCCGGGGCGGTTGCGTCCCGCGCGGATCAGGCTGATCAGCGGATCGCTGGCAAGCACCTTGGAGGGCAGCGACTGTATGACGCTGTTGAGCTCCATGCCTTCGAGGTCGAGCACGAGCCGTTCGGGATCCTTGACGATCATGTGGCTGAACTTGACCTCGGACGCGCTCTCGAGCGTGATCCGGGTGGAGCCCGAGCCCGGCCATACGCGCACTGCAACCAGGCTGGTCGAGGCGGCGAGTCCGACCGGACTCACGAGCATTGCGAGCGACGCGCCGGCGAGCTTGAGCCACCCGCGGCGCGTCATGCCCGCCGGGGCGATCAAGCGTGCCGGGGCGGGGGTGTCAGGAGTTCCGACTTCATCTTGGTTACGCATTGCTGTCCAGCCTCCGTCAGTGCCGACACCCGGCAGCGCCGGCCAAAACCGGTTGCGCCAAGGCGTACTTCCACATCAGGCTTTGCGACAAAAGGGGCTGCCTTGCCAGGCCATTCCACCATGCAGACTCCGGTGTCCGAGAAGTACTCGTCCAGTCCGGCGTCAAGATATTCTTCTGGTGAGTTGAAACGATAAAAATCAAAGTGATATAAGTCTAATCTAGAAACGGCATAAGGTTCAACCAATGTATACGTCGGACTCTTGACTTTGCCGCCGTGGCCGAGTGCCCGGATGCATCCACGCACCAGGGTGGTCTTGCCCGCGCCGAGGTCGCCGACGAGGTAAATCACAAGGCCGGCGTGCAATCCAGCCGCGAGCACGGCGCCCATTCGCTCGGTCTCGGCCTCGTTTGCGAGGTGCGTTGTAAATGTGCAACGGCTATCATCCGCGGTGTGAATAATCTCGATCATCCAATTGACTCCAGGCTGTCCGCATCCGGTTCCGACATGCTTGCGCTGTGCTCGCAGCTCAAGCGCTGGGGGGGCGAAATGGGGTTTGATTCGGTCGCGATCGCCGACATCGATCTGTCCGCGGCCGAGCCCGGTCTCGCGGCTTGGCTCGCGGCGGGCTTCCATGGCGAAATGGATTATATGGCGCGCCATGGAATGAAGCGGGCGCGGCCTGCCGATCTGGTTCCCGGTACGCTGAGGGTGATCAGCGCCCGCATGAATTATTTTCCCGACGCGGCGGCCGAACCCATGGCTGTGCTCGCGGATCCGGAGCGCGCGTACATTTCCCGTTATGCGCTTGGCCGCGACTACCACAAGGTTTTGAGGGCGCGTCTGCAGAAGCTGGCGGAGCGTCTTGCCGCGGCGGCCCCGCACGGGTTCAGGGTGTTCGTCGATTCGGCGCCGGTGCTCGAGGTCGAACTCGCGCAGCAAGCCGGAATCGGCTGGCGCGGCAAGCATACGCTCCTGCTCGACCGCACGTCCGGGTCCTACTTCTTTCTCGGCGAGATCTTCACCGACCTTCCGTTGCCCGTGGGAAACAGCAGCCGGGCTCATTGCGGTAGCTGTACGGCCTGCCTCGACGCCTGTCCGACCGGGGCCATCGTCGCGCCCTACAGGGTTGATGCGCGTCGGTGCATCTCATACCTGACGATCGAACTGAAGGATGCGATCCCCGAACCCTTGCGTCCCCTGCTCGGCAACCGCATCTACGGCTGTGATGATTGTCAGCTGGTGTGCCCGTGGAACCGCTTCGCGCAACTGTCGGCAGAGCCCGATTTCATGCCGCGCAACCGGCTCGACGATATCGGTTTGGTCGAGTTGTTTGCCTGGACGGCCGAGGCGTTCGAGCAGCGCATGGCGGGGAGCGCGATCTATCGGATCGGTTTCGAGCGCTGGTCGCGTAATCTTGCCGTCGCCCTGGGCAATGCGCCGTCGGGGCCCGCGGTGATCGGTGCATTGCAGGCGCGTCGGGACGACGCTTCGGCGCTGGTGCGCGAGCATGTTGCCTGGGCGTTGGCCCGGCACCGGGTTTAGCCGCTACAATCCGCGCTCTCTTGTGAAAGGTGTGATCAGGTGGATGGCGATCGGCCGATAGGCGTTTTCGATTCGGGTGTGGGCGGGCTCACGGTGGTGCGTGCGCTGATGGAGCGCCTGCCGCGTGAATCCATCGTGTATTTCGGCGATACCGCGCGTGTCCCGTATGGCATCAAGTCGGTCGCGACGATCGAACACTTTGCCGCTCAGATCGCCGATTTTCTGCTTGGGCAAAGCGTCAAGATGCTGATCGTGGCCTGCAATACGATGGCGGCGGTGGCAACCGATGTGATTCGTGCCCGTGCCGGCGCCATTCCGGTGATCGATGTGATCGAGGCCGGGGCCCTTGCCACGGTTGCGCATCCGGATCGCGGCGGCATCGGGGTCATCGGCACGCCGACCACGATAAACAGCAATGCCTATGCGCGCCGGATCCACGCACTCGACTCTTCGGCGCGGGTGTACTCGCAGGCCTGTCCGCTGTTCGTGCCGCTGGTGGAAGAAGGGTGGCTCGATCATCCGGTGACCCGCATGACCGCCCAGGAATACCTGCGCCCGGTGCTGGCCGAGGATATCGGCAGCCTGGTCTTGGGGTGCACCCATTACCCGCTTCTCAAGCCCCTGCTCAAGGACGTGGTCGGCCCCGAGGTCAGGCTGATCGATTCCGCCGTCACCACTGCGGAGCTTGCGGCGGAGAGTCTCAATGCCATGGGCCTGGCGAGCAGGCGTGCCGGCCTTCCCGCCTATCGCTTCGTCGTGACCGATATTCCGCTGCGCTTTCAGACCATCGGCGAGCGCTTTCTGGGGCGCTCCCTGGGCAAGGTCGAACGGGTGGACTGGTAACCCCTCGAAGAGTCAACTGCCGGTCGCGACGGGCCGGGTCGGATCTGCGCACCACTCGCTCCAAGAGCCCGCGTAGATGCGCGACCCCGGCAGGCCCGCATGTTCCATGGCCAGCAGATTGTGGCAGGCGGTCACGCCCGAGCCGCACTGATGTACGACCGATCCGGTCTGGCGTTCGCCAAGTATCGACAGGAACGCAGACCTGAGCTCGGGCGCGGGCTTGAAGCGCCCGTCCGCCGCGAGGTTATCCTTGAAAAATCGGTTGGTCGCGCCGGGAATGTGGCCTCCGACCGTATCCAGCGTTTCGTTCTCGCCCCTGAACCGATCGGGGCTGCGCGCATCCACGATCAGCATCGCGGGTTCGTCGAGTTGGCCGAGCACTTCGGCCACGCCCACCATCACGGGCTGAACGCTCGCGGCGAACGTGCGCGGGACGGGTTTCCGAATGGCCGTCGCCACTGGGCGCGCATCGTCGCACCAGGCGCGATAGCCGCCATCGAGAACGGCCACACGCTCATGGCCCAGCCAACGCAATAGCCCCCAGAGGCGGGCCGCGTACATCCCGCCCGCGTCGTCATAGGCAACCACCTGGGTGGTTCGATCGATGCCGCAGGCGCCCAGGCGCGCAGCCAGGATGTCTGGATCGGGCAGGGGGTGGCGGCCGTTGGTGCCGCTGCGCGGACCGGAAAGGTCAGCGTCCAGATGCAGGAACAGCGCGCCGGGCAGATGCCCATCGAGATAGGCCGCGCGACCGAAGTCCGGGTTGGCCAGGTCATGGCGGCAGTCGATCACGCACCAGTCTGCGTCCGAGAGATGGTCGGCGAGTTCGGCGACCGAAATCAGTGTTCCGAACGTGGCCATCACTGCGCGACGCCCGCATCTTCATCGGCCTGCAGCCATTGGCGCGCCTCGGCCTCCTGTTCGAACACCATGATCCGCGCATCGACGAAAAGCTGCGAGATCCACGCGCTCCAGGTCAGCCACTGGTCGCTGGTGAGCACGGCGACGCGGCCGAAGTCGTGTGCATGTTCGCGCGCGAACTTCACCTCTTCCCAGGCCACGTCCAGTGTGAAGCCCATCATTTCGCGAAAGTCGAAGAGCACGTCGACCTTGCCTTCGAACTTGATCTTGTAATTGACCTCATCCTCGAATTCCTTGTAATCGGCAAGGGTGAATTCGCCGAATACGGCGACCGACAGCAGATTGTCGTCATGACCGATGGTGATCACGTTGATCTCCTCGAAAGGTGAGTGGTGCAACCCACTATAGCCCGGCGCCCGATGTGATTCAATCGCAAGCCGCTGGTGCCTGGCGCATCCTGCCGCCATCGCGGCGCGTGCCGTTGCGCGTTCCGCGGGCCCCGGCGCGCGGCACAGGGAAGGTTTTACGATCGTCCGGCTTGGGAGTAGGCTCTCGTCCATTCGCGGGGGAGGGGCACATGGCTTGTGTGTTGGCGCTGGATCAGGGCACGACGAGTTCGCGGGCGATGTTGTTCGACGACTCGGGGCGGCTGTTGAGTCGCGCGCAGCAGGAGTTCGCGCAGTATTTCCCGAATCCTGGCTGGGTCGAGCACGATCCGCACGAGATCGTACGCACCCAGATCGATTGCGCGCGGCGGGCTCTCGAGCAGGCGGGTGTCCATGCGCGCGAGCTCGCCGCGGTCGGCGTCACCAACCAGCGCGAAACGACGGTGCTCTGGGATCGCGCCACGGGCGAAGCGCTGGCACCGGCAATCGTGTGGCAGGATCGGCGCACCGCGGGCGCATGTGACCGACTGCGCGAACAAGGCCACGCCGAGGCGGTGAGGGCCAGGACGGGGCTGGAGCTCGATGCCTATTTCTCGGCGACGAAACTCGCCTACCTGCTCGATCGGGTGCCTGCTGCGCGTGAGCGTGCCGAGCGGGGCGAACTCGCCTTCGGCACGATCGATTCGTGGCTGATCTGGCACCTCAGCGGCGGCGCCTTGCATGTGACCGACGCGAGCAATGCGGCGCGCACGATGCTTTACGACATCCATGGCGGTGCGTGGGATGAGACCCTGTTGCGGCTTTTCGACATACCGGCCGCGGTGCTGCCGCGGATCGTCGATAGCGTGGGCGTATGCGGTCACATCCGGGCCGACGTGCTCGGTGCCGAGGTGCCGATAGCGGGCATTGCCGGAGACCAGCAGGCGGCCACCTTCGGCCAGGCCTGCTTCGCACCGGGCATGGCGAAGAACACCTATGGCACCGGTTGCTTCCTGTTGATGAACACCGGCGCCCGCGCGGTTGCTTCCGCCAATCGCCTGCTCACGACGGTGGCATGGCGAACGGGACGTGGCACCACCTATGCGCTCGAAGGCAGTGTGTTCATCGGCGGCGCCGTCGTCCAGTGGCTGCGCGACCAGCTCGGTATCGTCGAGCACGCCGACGAGGTCGAAGCGCTGGCGGCGAGCGTGGCCGATACCGGGGGCGTGGTGCTGGTGCCCGCATTCGCCGGCCTCGGCGCTCCGCACTGGGACCCCTACGCCCGCGGCGCATTGATCGGGCTGACCCGCGGGACCGGTCGGGGCCATATCGCGCGGGCCGCGCTCGAGGCGATCGCGCTCCAGACGGCCGACCTGGTGTCCGCGATGAACCATGATGGCAGTGGTCCCCTGCGCGAGCTGCGGGTGGATGGCGGTGGCGCCCGCAACGATCTGCTGATGCAGATGCAAGCGGACTTCCTGGGTGTTCCCGTCGTGCGTCCGGCGCTGCTCGAGACGACCGCGCTGGGGGTCGCCTACATGGCGGGGCTCGGCGTCGGTCTGTGGCCGGATACCGACGTGTTGGCCCGGCATTGGCGCGAGGCCCGCCGGTTCGTCCCGTGCATGAGCGATGCGGCGCGCGCAACCACGTTGTCGCGATGGCACGAGGCGGTTGAGCGCGCCAGACGCTGGGAGGCGCCATGAGCATGCGGGCGGGGCCCGCCGGTCCGTGCACTCCGATCTCTCGCTCGGCGCTGATCGCGCGTCTGAAAGATCGCGAGACCTGGGATGTCGTCGTGGTCGGTGGCGGCGCCACCGGTCTGGGCTGTGCGCTCGACGCCGCGACGCGCGGCTACCGGGTGTTGCTCGTGGAGGCGCACGATTTTGGCAAGGGCACCAGCTCGCGCGCCACCAAGTTGATCCACGGCGGGGTCCGGTACCTTGCTCAGGGCAACGTGCCCTTGGTGACGGAGGCATTGCTCGAGCGCTCGCGCCTGCTCAAGAACGCGCCCGGCCTGGTTCGTCCGCTACGCTTCGTCGTTCCGGCCTACGGGTGGTTCGACAAGCCGAAGTTCGGCCTCGGCCTCAAACTCTATGATCTGCTCGCAGGCCGCCATGGGATCGCGCCCTGCCGAGTTCTCGACCCGGTCGAAACGCGTGCAGCCTTGCCCGCCGTGGTGCAGACGGGCCTGCGAGGTGGTATCGCGTACTGGGACGCCCAGTTCGACGATGCCCGGTTGTGCGTCGCATTGATGCGGGCGATCCATGCGCATGGCGGCGTCGCCATCAACTACCTGCCGGTCGAGGGTTTGATTCAGGACGATGACCGGGTGGCGGGTGTGCGTGTCCGGGATCTCGAAAGCGCCGATATCCACGAGGTTTCGGCCCGGGTCGTGATCAATGCGACCGGCGTCTGGGCGGATCGACTGCGTGCTTTCGAACGACCTGGCGTCGCGCCCTTGCTCCGGCCGAGCCAAGGTGTGCATGTAGTGGTCGATGCCGGCTTCCTTCCCGGAAGCGATGCCTTGCTGGTGCCGCAGACCCCGGACGGGCGGGTCCTGTTCGTCATTCCGTGGCAGGGTAAGGTCCTCATCGGCACGACCGATACCGCCCGCAGCGACCTGCCGCTCGAACCGGCTCCGCTTGCGGGCGAGATCGAATTCATCCTCGAGACGGCAGGCCGCTATCTGACCCGCAGGCCGACGCGCGCCGACGTTCGCAGTGTTTTCGCGGGTTTGCGGCCGCTGATCGATGCGGACGGTCGTGCGCGCACCGGCAAACTCTCGCGCGAGCATCACATCGAGGTTTCGCGCGGGGGAATGGTCACGATCACGGGCGGCAAGTGGACGACGTACCGGCGCATGGCGGAGGACTGCATCGACGCCGCCCAACGGGCGGCCGGTATCGGGAGGCGCCCCTGCATCACTGCAGAACTCCCGATCTTGGATGGGCCTCTGCGCGATGGCGCAGAGGGTCCTGAGGCGCAGCAAACCCTTTGCGAAGCGTTGAGCTTGAGTGAGGGCGACGTCGTTCGCGCCGTGCGCTACGAGCTCGCACGTTCGGTAGAGGATGTGTTGGCGCGCCGGCACCGCGCCTTGTTTCTCGATGCGCGGGCGGCACAGGCGGTGGCGCCCACCGTTGCCCGCATCCTGGCACGCGAACTCGGTTATGACGCGACCTGGTGCGAGGCGCAATGCCGAAGCTTTTCGGCGCTCGCGGCCGGATATCTTTAGGCTGAACGGTTTCCGGCGGGCGGGCGACAGGATCAGATGGTGTTCTTCGCTGCGACCGGCAGCGAGACTTCGGCGATCAGGCCGCCGTCGGCGGCATTGCGGAGTTGCACATCGCCACCCTGGCGGTGCAGCAGATTGCGTGCGATCGTCAGACCCAGGCCGGTGCCGCCGGTTTCGCGGCTACGGGATTGCTCGGTGCGATAGAACGGTTCGAAGACCCTGGTGCGCTCTTCTTCCGGCAGGCCAGGGCCGTGATCACGGATGCTGATCGTCAGCGCCTGGCCGGTGCGCAGCACGCCGACTTCCACCCGCATGCCGAATTTCACCCCGTTCTCGATCAGGTTCCAGAGCGCCCGCCTGAGCGCGGTGGGCTGGCACATGCAGGGCGTGCCGGCGCTGCCGTCGACCGACACGTCCCAGCCCATGTCGCGCGCGTCTTCGCCCAGTGCCGCCAGCAGGTTGTCGATGTCGATTTGCTTCGGTGGTTCGGACGCATCCAGGCTGCGCGCATAGTCGAGGCCTTCGCGAACGAGCGCCTGCATGGCGTCGAGGTCGGATTGGATGCGCCCGCGCAAGGCATCGTCGTCGACCAGCTCGGCGCGCAGGCGCAAACGGGTGATCGGCGTTTGCAGGTCATGCGAGATCGCCGCCAGGATGCGGGTGCGCTCGCCGACATGGTCGCGAATCCGTTCCTGCATCTGGTTGAAGGCGCGCGCGGCCAGTGCAACTTCGCTCGGTCCGCGTGTGTCGAGTGCGGGGCGGTTGGGATCCTCGCCGATGGCGCGCGCGGCAGCCGCCAGTTTCGAAAGCGGGCGGGTCGCCAGGCGGACGGCGATCCACGCAAGCAGCGTGATCCCGACGATCAGCGCAACCAGGGCGGCGAGGACGCGTTCCGGTGTGACCGGCGCGCCGCTGGCGGGCGGTGGCACCGGCAAGCGCACCGTGAGGGGGGCGCCGTCGCTCAGGGTCAGCGCGACGATCAGGCGCATGCGCGGCCCGTCCGGTTCGCGCGAATGACCATGCACGAAGACGGCTATCCGGCGGTCGGGCAGGGCGCGCCCAAGTGCCTCGACCAATGCGGTGTGGTTGGGCAGGGCGCGCGCTTCGACCGGTGGCGGCCTGAGCGAGAGGCGTATCCGACGGCGGCCCAGGGCTTCGACCCATTGCTCGCGTTCAGGCGGACTGAGTCGATCCAGAACGTCAACCGCCGCGGTGATTTCGCTGGCGATGCCCTCGAACAGCAGATCGCGGTCATAGCGGTCACGCTCGCCGCGGAACAAGGCCAGGCTGGTGCCGAGTACGAGCGTGATTCCGATCAGCCAGATCAGCATGAGGCGCGAAAAGAGCGTGCGTGGCCAGGCAATCCTCATGGCTTGTCACCGTTGGCGGCGGTGACGGTCGCCGCCAACACGTAACCTTCGTTGCGCACCGTCTTGATCAGCGCCGGCTCGCGCGCGCTGTCGCGCAGGCGCTGCCGCAGCCGGCTCACCAGCAGGTCGATCGAGCGGTCGAACACATCGGCTTCGCGTCCCTGGGTGAGTTCCATCAACTGGTCGCGGCTCAGCACGCTTTGCGGATGGGCAACGAATACCGACAGCAGCCGGTATTCGGCGCCTGAAAGGGGAACGACGACGCCATCGGTGTCGATCAGGTGGCGGGCGATGGTGTCGAGCCGCCAGGTGCCAAAATGCAATTCGGTCGAATGGGCATGCGCCGGGGCTTCCATGTTGGGCGGAAGCGCCCGCGTCCGCCGGAGAATCGCGCGGATCCGTGCATACAGTTCGCGCGGCACGAACGGTTTGGGCAGGTAGTCGTCCGCGCCCATCTCGAGGCCCAGTATGCGGTCCATGTCCTCGCCGCGCGCGGTCAGCATGAGAACCGGGGTGTTGGCCTGTGTGCCGCCGCCCGCCCGCAGATTGCGACACAAGGTGAGCCCGTCGTCGCCCGGCATCATCACGTCCAGCACGATCAGGTCGATGCGATGCCGCTCAAGCGCCGATTTCATCTCGCGCCCATCCGCGGCCGTGGTGCAGCGCAAGCCCTGCTTTTCGAGATAGTCGGCAAGCAGGTTGCGGATGTCACGATCGTCATCGACGATGAGGATGTGATCTTGCTGGTTGATCATTGGCATTCTCCATGGCGCGTATCTTAAGCCGGCCGACCCGGGGTTTTGTATCGCTGCGTATCCGTGGGCAGGGCAGAGACATCAGGCTGCAAAACGGGCCGGTTTGGACATGTCGTGCTTACACCGTGGTGTTCAAATGGCTTCGTCGCCCAAGCAAATGGGCGCGAAGCACAAACAACCCAAGAGGAAAACCATCATGAAAAACTGGATCAAGACTTCTGTTGTTGCCGCCCTGATCGGCACGAGTGCCCTGGGAACCGCAGTCATGGCCCGCGGCGGCGATTGCAGCGGCCCCATGGGCGGCGGGGTCGGCTGGCACGCGGTGTCCCCGGAGCAGATGCAGGAGCGCGTGCAGCGGCGTGCGCAGGAACGCATGGCACGGCTCGAGCTGGCGCTCGCCCTGACGCCGGAGCAGCGGCCGGCGTGGGACAGCTTCAAGACCGCGATGGGCGAGCGTAGCGAGCGCATGGTGGCGAACGTACAGGCACGCAATCAGAACGATCAGCCAAAGACTGCGCTCGAGCGTATGGCGCGCATGGAAGAGCTGAGCAAGCTCCACCAGACCGAAATGGCCGCAACCCGCAAGGCCGTGGAAGCGTTCTACCCAAATTTGTCGGAAGCACAAAAAATCGTCTTCGATGCCGACTTCATGAAGGCTGGGGGGCGTGATGACAAGCGTGGGCGCGGTATGCGCCATGACGGCAAGCGCGATGGGGCCGGCACGGCGCTGGAACGTGGCTGAACGGATGTGGGCGGGTGACGTAGTCGCCGGCCACTCGGACAACCGCACGTGAAAAGGCCGCCCGCAGCGTGTTCTGCGGGCGGGCCTTCTTGCGAGCAGTCGAGCGCAGCAGGGCGCCCGGTGGCACTGGATTAGTGGAACTGCTCCTCTTCCGTCGAGCCGGTCAGCGCGGTAACGCTGGATTTGCCGCCCTGGATGACGGTGGTGACTTCGTCGAAGTAACCGGTGCCGACTTCCTGCTGGTGCGACACGAAGCTGTAGCCGCGATCACGTGCAGCGAATTCCGGCTCCTGGACCTTCTCGACATAAGCCGACATGCCGCGCGCCACATAGTCCTGCGCCAAGTCGAACATGTTGTACCACATCGAGTGGATACCGGCCAAGGTGATGAACTGGTACTTGTAGCCCATTGCGCCGAGTTCGCGCTGGAACTTGGCAATGGTGGCGTCGTCGAGGTTCTTCTTCCAGTTGAACGACGGCGAGCAGTTGTAGGCCAGCATCTTGCCCGGGTGGACCTTATGCACGGCCTCGGCGAACTTGCGCGCGAATTCCAGGTCCGGCGTGCCGGTTTCGCACCACACCAGATCGGCGTAGTGAGCATAGGCGATTGCGCGAGAGATGGCTTGGTCGAGGCCCTTGCGGGTCTTGTAGAAGCCTTCGGCAGTGCGCTCGCCGGTCAGGAAGGGCTTGTCGTTCTCGTCGTAGTCCGAGGTCAGCAAATCGGCCGCTTCGGCGTCGGTGCGCGCGATGACCAGGGTCGGCACGCCGTAGACGTCCGCCGCCATGCGCGCAGCGATCAGCTTCTGCACGGCTTCGGTCGTCGGCACGAGCACCTTGCCGCCCATGTGGCCGCACTTCTTGACCGAAGCCAGCTGATCTTCCCAATGCACGCCGGCAGCGCCGGCACGGATCATCGCCTTCATGAGTTCGAACGCGTTCAGGACGCCACCGAAACCCGCTTCGGCGTCCGCCACGATCGGCGCATGGTAGTCGATGTAGCCAGCGTCGCCCGGGTTTGCACCCTTCGACCACTGGATTTCGTCGGCACGGGTGAAGGCGTTGTTGATACGTTCGACGACCTTGGGCACGGAGTCGACCGGGTACAGCGACTGGTCCGGGTACATCGCAGCGTATTCATTGTTGTCGGCGGCGACCTGCCAGCCCGACAGATAAATGGCCTTGATGCCTGCCTTGACCTGTTGCATCGCTTGACCGCCGGTCAGCGCACCCAGACAGTTCACGTAGGGCTCGTTATTGACCAGGTTCCAGAGCTTCTCGGCTCCCCGACGAGCCAGGGTGTATTCGACCGGCACGGAGCCACGCAGGCGAACGATCTCGGCTGCGGAGTAACCGCGCTTGATGCCTTTCCAGCGGGGGTTTTCAGCCCAGTCTTTTTCGAGGGCGGCGATTTGCTGTTCACGGGTCGTGCTCATGGAGACTTCCTTATTCACTGACGAGTTGGAGGGAGGGGGATGACTCTGTCCGTTACATGTGGAAACCAGACCGACACCGATTACGCGCTGGCGAACAATGGATGCCCTGCATGTTTTTCACATGAGCAAAGTATAGGAATATTCTCGCTCTGCAGCAATATGTCTTATATAAGATATAAGAAAAAAAATGCTGTTTTAAAACAGCATATTAAAACTTGTATTGCGTAATGCGGAATGTAAATTGTTCTGGTGAAATAAAATCTGTTGCGCTGCAGGATGCTGCGGCGCGGGTATCAGGCGACTGCGTCGTGCCACGGGGCGGCTGACCGAGTTGACGGTCTCGTTACAAAGTGCCTAGCCGGTGTGGATTGGAATCGCGTCGGGTGGGATTCCGCTCATCCGGCTAGGTGCAACGGCTCGTTCGTGGCGGATTGGTGGGCGTGCAGTTGAGCGGCGGCTGATCGGCTGTGATGCAGGCGTGTCTCGCCGACGCCTCTCAGGTCAGCAGTGCATCTTCGGAGATGATCACGCCGTCCTCGTCCGCGTAAACGAAGTGGCCGGGCGTGAAGCTGATTCCGCCGAAGGTGACGACAAGGCCGGCGTCGCCGGCACCTTTCTTGATGCTCTTGAGCGGGTGGGTGCCGAGCGCGAATACGCCCAGATCCATCTTGCCGATGGCTTTCGAATCGCGAATGCAGCCATACACGATGACGCCTGCCCAGCCGTTCTTGACGCCGAGCAGTGCAAGTTGGTCGCCTACCAGTGCACATCGCATCGATCCGCCGCCGTCCACGACCAGAACCTTGTCGTGGCCCGGCGACTCGAGCGCGCTGCGTACCAACGAGTTGTCTTCGAATACCTTCAAGGTGGCAATCTGGCCGCCGAAACTTGCCTTGCCGCCGAAGCTCCTGAACATCGGGGCGCAAATCTTGGCCTTTCCTTCGTTGGCATCACAAAGATCGGCTGTCTGAATTTCCATGTGGACTCTCCATCTATGAGTGGCCGACTCGAATCTGCATGCACACAGCGTCACGCGCATCGATCCGGTAGTCGTCTCGGTTGCGAAAAAAAGGCGACCCTGTGGTCGCCTTCGGGTGAGTCGATGCTTCGCTCAGGTCGTCGCCGTTTCGACTTCGTCGAACAAAAGCTTGACCTTGCCTTCCTCGTCGAGGTCGATGGTGACGCGCCCGCCGTTGGCGAGTTTGCCGAACAGTAGTTCGTCCGCCAGTGCGGAACGGATGGCGTCCTGGATCAAGCGCGCCATCGGGCGTGCACCCATCAGCGGATCGAAGCCTTCAGAGGCAAGCCAGGCTTTGAGTTCGTCGGTGAAATGCGCCTCGACCTTCTTTTCGTGCAGTTGGGCTTCGAGTTGCATCAGGAATTTCTCGACGACCTTGAGAATGACCGTATTGTCGAGCGCGGCGAACGAGATCGTCGCATCGAGCCGGTTACGGAATTCCGGCGAGAACATCCGCTTGATCTCGCTCATCTCGTCACCCAACTCCCGCTTGGCCGAGAAGCCCATGACTGACTTCTGCATGGCTTCCGCGCCGGCGTTGGTCGTCATGACGATGATCACATTGCGAAAATCCGCCTCCCGCCCGTTGTTGTCGGTGAGGGTGCCGTGGTCCATCACCTGTAGCAGGATGTTGTAGATATCGGGGTGAGCCTTCTCGATCTCGTCGAGCAACAGCACGCAGTGCGGCTTCTTGGTGACGGCCTCCGTCAGCAGGCCACCGTTGTCGAAACCCACGTACCCGGGCGGGGCACCGATCAGGCGCGAAACTGCATGGCGCTCCATGTATTCGGACATGTCAAAGCGCACCAACTCGATGCCGAGCGTATAGGCGAGCTGACGGGCCACTTCGGTCTTGCCGACGCCGGTCGGCCCGCTGAACAAGAAGCTGCCGATCGGCTTCTGCGGATTGCCAAGCCCTGATCGCGACATCTTGATCGCTTTGGCGAGCGCTTCGATCGCCGCGTCCTGACCAAAAACCACGCTGCGCAGATCACGCTCCAGCGTTCTGAGGGCGGTGCGGTCGTCGTTCGATACCGAGCGTGGCGGGATGCGCGCGATCTTGGCGACGATGTCCTCGATCTCGCCCTTGCCAATGGTCTTGCGCTGCTTCGACTTTGGCAGGATGCGCTGGGCCGCGCCCGCCTCATCGATGACGTCGATGGCTTTGTCGGGCAGGTGCCTGTCGTTGATGTATCGTGCCGACAACTCGGCAGCCGAACTCAGCGCTGCGGCGGAATACTTGACGCCGTGGTGTTCTTCGAAGCGGCTCTTCAGCCCCTTGAGTATCTCCACAGTTTCCGACACCGAGGGCTCGACCACGTCGACTTTCTGGAAGCGCCGTGAAAGCGCGTGGTCCTTCTCGAAGATCTGTCTGAACTCGTTGTAGGTCGTCGCGCCGATGCACTTGAGTTGGCCGGACGACAGTGCGGGTTTGAGCAGGTTGGATGCATCCAGCGTTCCCCCCGACGCCGCTCCGGCACCGATCAGAGTATGGATCTCGTCGATGAACAGAATCGCGTTCTGGGCTTCGCGCAACTGCTTGAGCACTGCCTTGAGGCGTTGCTCGAAGTCGCCGCGGTACTTGGTGCCCGCCAAGAGCGCGCCCATGTCGAGTGCATACACCTGCGCATCCTTGAGGATGTCGGGCACGCGGTCCTCTATGATCCTGCGAGCGAGACCTTCCGCGATCGCCGTTTTGCCCACACCCGCCTCGCCCACCAGCAAGGGATTGTTCTTGCGGCGTCGGCACAAGGTCTGAATGACTCGCTCGAGCTCCTTGTCACGACCGATTAGCGGGTCGATCTTGCCCACCAATGCCTGCTGATTGAGGTTCTGAGTGAAGTTTTCGAGCGCGCCGCCCGGTTGGGCGCTCTCCTGCTCCTGATCGCCCTGCTCGGAGTCGGACTTGGGCGAACCGGCCGCACGCTGAGGCGCTTGCTTGGAAATGCCGTGCGAGATGAAGTTCACCACGTCCAGGCGCGAAATGTTCTGGCGTTGCAGGAAATACACCGCGTGTGAATCTTTCTCGCCGAATATCGCGACCAGCACGTTCGCCCCCGTGACTTCCTTCTTGCCGGAGGATTGCACGTGCAGAATGGCCCGCTGTATGACCCGCTGGAATCCGAGGGTCGGCTGAGTGTCGATTTCGACATCCCCTTCGACCTTGGGCGTGTGTTCGTTGATGAAGGCGACGAGCTCTTTGCGTAACTCATCGATGTTGGCTTCGCATGCGCGCAAGACTTCCGCGGCAGAAGGGTTGTCGAGCAGCGCGAGCAGCAGATGCTCCACCGTGATGAACTCGTGCCGCTTTTGCCGGGCCTCGACAAACGCCATGTGCAGACTGACTTCAAGTTCCTGCGCGATCATTCTCAATTTTCCTCCATCACGCACGCAAGCGGATGCTGGTGCTGACGGGCGAAGGCGGCAACCTGATCGACCTTGGTTGCTGCGACGTCCTTGGGGAAGACGCCACAAACCCCCGACCCCTCTCTGTGGACTTGGAGCATGATTCGCGTAGCCCGTTCGCGATCCATGCCGAAAAAACTCTGAAGCACGATAACCACAAACTCCATAGGCGTGAAGTCGTCGTTGAGCAGCAGCACTTTATAGAGGGGCGGAGGTTTGGTGCGGGTTCGCTCCGCCTCGATTACGAACTCGCCCTGCTTGTGAGTGGCCATGAGAATCATTCTAATGAAGTCGCTACAGAGTGCAATAGACCCCTCACCTAAGATCGGGCGATGTAGGAGGGGCTAAATTGCAACAAAACGCGTGCTGCAGCGCAATCAACATAAGATTTGGCGCGTGATTCATGTTTTTTAATTTATTTTTTTTTGAGTTATGTGTGCTTTGCGTTCTTGATGTTGTCATGCAGCATGAAACGTTCTTTTTTTTGGGCTGCTTCGGAGAAGAAACGCTTGACGCTGCTCGCGCAAGTGCGTAAAACAAAGCTGTGTGAAATGCAAGGTAAGTCGCACTGGTGCTGGGGTTCATGGCTGCAAGAGTGGTTCTGGATGCACAGGTCTGGTTTCGCTGCGCTGAGCATTTGTTGCACACGCGGGGTTGGCCCGTTACACGTTTAGTAAATTTGAAGGATTAAGGCAATATGGCAACTGGTACCGTGAAGTGGTTCAACGATTCCAAGGGTTTTGGCTTCATTACCCCGGACGATGGCAGCGAAGATCTCTTTGCGCACTTTTCTGCAATCAACATGAACGGGTTCAAGACTCTGAAGGAAGGCGAAAAGGTTTCTTTCGAAGTGACTCAAGGCCCCAAGGGCAAGCAGGCTTCAAACATTCAAAAGGCTTGAGCTGAGTAACGTTACGGCTTGAGCGTCTGCCGCGAAAAAATTCGGGGCAAGCAAAAGTAAAAGGCTGCTGGATATCCAGCAGCCTTTTTTGTGTTCTGTGGCGCAATCGAGCGATGACCTTGCTTTTCTTGAAATCCGGGTGTGCTTCGCTTGGGTGCGGGCCTGGCCTGAGGGGGTGGTACCTGGGGCTTGTGGCAAAAAGCCCCGTGTCGGCGTGCGGACTTACTTGAGCTTGATCTCTTTGTACAGCACGTGCTTGCGTACGACTGGGTCGTATTTCTTGAATTCAAGCTTGGTCGGTGTGGTGCGCTTGTTCTTGGAAGTGGTGTAGAAGTGACCGGTGCCGGCAGTCGACTCCAGTTTGATTTTTTCGCGGGCGCCCTTGGCCATGAAAATCTCCGTTTAGTTTTGTCGTGTGGTAGCGGCTGGGGTGTCGCTCAGATCTTCTCGCCGCGGGCGCGAAGTTCGGCCACGACCACATCAAAACCCTTCTTGTCGATCGTGCGAAGGGCGGCATTGGAAACGCGAAGGCGAATCCAGCGATTTTCCGCTTCGCTCCAGAACCGGCGGTTCTGGAGGTTGGGCAGAAAACGACGTTTGGTCTTGTTGTTCGCGTGGGAAACATTGTTTCCCACCATCGGTGCTTTACCGGTCACTTGGCAGACGCGAGCCATAGCATGCTCCAGGGAGTTCGGATTTCGGAAAACCGCGGATGATATCTCAGGCTTGGCATGATGCGCAAGAAAAGTATTGGTTTGGTGTGGTGTCGATGCGCGCGACCGTCAAATGAGCCCCCGTTCGGCGAATGAGAGGGGTTCCGCCAGGGCGGTCACCACGAAATGATCGAGCACGCGGACGTCGACCAGGCTGAGTGCCTGTTTGAGCGTGTGAGTGAGTTGCTCGTCGGCCGTGCTCGGCTCGCGGGCGCCCGAGGGATGGTTGTGAGCGAGTATGACGGCCGCAGCGTTGTGCCTGAGCGCCAGTTTGACTACTTCGCGTGGGTAGACACTGGTCTGGGTCAGCGTGCCGCGGAACAGTTCTTCCTCGGCGATCAACTGGTTGCGTGCGTCCAGCAACAGAATGCAGAACACCTCGTGGGGTAGCGTGCCGATCTTCAGGCGCAACCAGTTGCGGACCGTTGCGGGCGAGTCGAGTACGTCGCGTTGCTGCATCTGTTCGGAGAGTGCGCGCCGGGCCAGTTCCATGGCTGCCTGCAGTTGGGCATACTTGGCCAAACCCATGCCGGGAATGCTCGCAAACTCGGTGGCGGGGCTGGCACACAAGCGGGTGAGGGAGCCGAATCGCAACAGCAGGTCGCGGGCGAGATCGACCGCGGTCTTGCCCTTGATGCCGACGCGCAGGAACAGTGCAAGCAGCTCGGCGTCGGTCAGCGCCGCTGCGCCACGCTCCAGGAGCTTTTCACGTGGGCGCTCGGCTTCGGGCCAGTCGGTGATTGCCATGGCAAGATCATCCGTGTGTTTAACGTCATATTACAAGTGAATTCGCATGAGTGCTATTGCAGGACGAAAACTGGTTGTCGCGGTGACCGGCGGTGTGGCCGCCTACAAGGCTGCCGAATTGGTGCGCCTGCTCGGCAAGGCTGGCGCCGAAGTGCACGTGGTCCTGACCGCGGCGGGGGCGCGGTTCGTTACGCCGGTGACGTTTCAGGCCCTGTCAGGCAATACGGTCTGGAGCGATCTGTGGGATTCGCGCATGCCCAACAACATGGCGCATATCGACCTCAGCCGTGGAGCGGCGGCGATTCTGGTAGCACCGGCGTCGGCCGATGTGCTGGCGAAGATCGTGCACGGGATCGCCGATGATCTTCTTACGACCCTGTGTCTTGCGCGCGACTGTCCGTTGCTGGTGGCGCCGGCGATGAATCGGCAGATGTGGGAGAACCCGGCCACGGTGAGAAACGTCGCGCGCCTGCGCGAGGATGGAGTGCATGTGCTCGGCCCGGATGTCGGGGAGCAGGCATGCGGCGAGCTCGGCATGGGGCGGATGCTCGAGCCGGCGTTGCTGCTCGAAGCACTGACGTCGTTCTTCAGCGTGAAGATGCTTGCCGGGCGCAGGGTCGTGATGACGGCCGGCCCCACTTTCGAGGCGATCGACCCGGTCAGGGGTATCACCAATACCAGTTCAGGCAAGATGGGCTACGCTCTGGCCAGGGCATGCGCGCGCGCGGGGGCCGAGGTGGTGTTGGTCAGCGGCCCGACTGCGCTGGCGGAGCCGCATGGAGTGACGTGTGTGAATGTGCGCAGCGCCCTCGAGATGCGGGCTGCGGTGATGGACCATCTGGCGGGAGCGGATGTCTTTATCGGTGTCGCGGCGGTGGCCGATTACAGGCCGGTGCAAGCGGCGGAGCACAAGGTCAAGAAATCGGGCGCGGCGCTCGTTCTCGAACTGACGCCCAACCCCGACATTCTCGCGGAGGTGGCGGCGCTGGAAAAGCCGCCGTTCTGCGTCGGTTTTGCAGCCGAAAGCCGCGATCTGGATACCTATGCCGAAGGCAAGTTGCGTGCGAAGCGGCTGCAGCTGGTTGTCGGCAACCTCGTGCAGGATGGCCTTGGGGGCGATCTGAACACGGTTGTCCTTTATGATGCCGAGGGGCGCACGCCGTTGCCGCGGGCTTCCAAAGAGGAGCTTGCCCAGGGTATCGTGGCGCGCTTGGCTGCGCGCCTGTCACAGCAACTACGGTGAGATTGCCATGCATCAGATGGACGTTAGAGTGCTCGACGCGCGATTGCGCGATCATCCTCCCGCCTATGCGACGGGCGGCGCGGCCGGTCTGGATCTGCGCGCCTGCCTGCCGGCACCGTTGTGCCTGTATCCAGGCGATACGTCGCTGGTTCCGAGCGGCATGGCGATCCATCTTGCTGACCCTGGTCTGGCCGCGATGATCCTGCCGCGTTCAGGTTTGGGGCACAAGCACGGGATCGTGTTGGGTAATCTGGTGGGGTTGATCGATTCGGATTATCAGGGGCAGATCTTCGTGTCGGTCTGGAATCGCGGTCGCGAGGCCTTCACCATTCAGCCGATGGAGCGCATCGCGCAGTTGGTCGTCGTGCCGGTGGTGCAGGTTCAATGCAAGGTGGTCGAAGCCTTTCAGGCGAGCGAGCGGGGCGAGGGCGGCTTCGGTAGTACCGGCAAGCACTGATGCGCGTGCCGGTGGGCATCCCGGTGGGGGTGCATGTGTTGCTCGAGCGCGATGGCCGGATACTGATGATGCGCCGGGCAGGAACGGGCTTTTTCGATGGCCTGTACAGTCTTCCCGGTGGGCATGTGGAGCCGGGGGAGTCACTCGCCGCAGCGGGGGCGCGCGAGTTGTGCGAAGAGGTCGGGGTCGAGGTCGAACCGCCGGGGCTGTCGATGCTGGGGGTCGTCCATCGCCGCTCGGATACCAACCGGATCGATTTCTTCATGCGCGCAGGGGCGTGGCGCAATGAGGCCCGGATTCGAGAACCGGACAAGTGTGATGACTTGATGTGGTGCAGGGTCGGATGCCTGCCCGATAACACGGTCCCCTACGTGCGGATCGCATTGGGACAACCGACTCGATCGCCGTGGATTCTCGAGCTCGGCTGGGGCATGAGCGACGCGGTGGCCTGACTGGCTTGCGGTGTTGGCCATGGCTGGGGTGCTCACGCCAGCGGGTCTTGCCCCTTGTGCCGCACGGTGCCGAATAGGTTGCAGAAGCGTAGCTCGTCCGGGTAAGGGAAAAAATCCTCCACATAGCCGCTGCGGATCGATGTCTGGGCGTCCTGCCAGAACTTTGGATGCAGCAAGTCGCGATGATGCCTGAGAAAGGCCTTGCGAACCCGTGGGGCGCCCAGCAGGAAGGTGGCGAATTCTTCGGGAAACACGTCGCGCGGGCCGGTCGAATACCAGGGCTCGCTGGCCATCTCCATTTCCGGATGAGGGGCCGGTGGAATGCTGCGAAAGTTCATGTCGGTCATGTATTCGATCTCGTCGTAGTCGTAGAACACGACACGCCCATAGCGGGTCACGCCGAAGTTCTTCCACAACATATCGCCGGGAAAGATGTTCGCGATCGCAAGCTCGCGGATGGCGCTGCCGTACTCCCGGACTGCCGCGTCGACGTCCTCGTCCGACGATTGTTCGAGATAGATGTTCAGCGGCGTCATGCGGCGCTCGATGTAGAAGTGCTTGATCACGACCACATCGCCTTCGATATCGAACGACGACGGTGCCAAACGATTCAGCTCGGCCAGCAGATCCGGGTGAAAGCGCGACAGCGGAAGCGCCGCGTTCGAGAACTCCAGGGTGTCGGCCATGCGCCCCACCCGGTCGACATGCTTCACCATCAGGTACTTGCGCTGCACCGTGGCCCGGTCCATGTTCTTCGAGCTGCCGAAGACGTCCTTGATGATCTTGAACACGTACGGGTAGGAGGGCATGGTAAACACCAGCATGACCAGGCCGGGGATGCCGGGGGCGATGATGAACTGGTCGTTCGAGTGGCGCAGGTGCGAAACGAGGTCGCGAAAGAACATGGTCTTGCCCTGCTTGCCGAGTCCGAGCATCGTGTAGAGTTCGCTGCGCGGCTTGTTGGGCATGATCGAACGCAGGAATTGCACATAACCCGACGGCACTTCCATGTCGACCATGAAGTAGGCGCGCGATAGCGAGAACAGTACCGAAATCCGCCAGGGGTCGAGAATGAGGGTGTCGATGAAGAGTCGGCCGGCGCGGTTGTGCCGCACGGCCAGCGCAAAGGGGTATTCCTGGTAGCCGTTGATCGCCTTGCCGATGATATAGGCGGTCTTGTTGCGGTAGAACGCCGAATAGAGCACCTGGATCTGGCAGTTCACTTCCATCTTGGGCCATTGCCCGCCAAGGTGCTTCAAGGCTGCGTGGGCGATGCAGTCAACGTCGCCGTCGAGGTCGGCGAACGGCCGTTGCCAGTCGAAATCCTCGATGATCCGCTTTGCCGTGGCGCGCAGTCCGCCGTCCTGGGGGTAGTAGCTGCTGTAGACCGGGGGATAGGAGTCGATGAACTCGGTCGAGATCGCCGGGCGGGCAAAAATGTAGTGATTGTTGAAGTAGCTGCGGTGAAGGATCTTGGTCGTGACGGAGTTGAAAAAGGTTTCTGCGAGTTCCGGCTGGCGGTGGTTGATGAGCATGCCGATGTAATGAAGTTTGACCTGTTGCCAGGTCGAGTTGTCGAGCGCGTCGGCGTCGAACTCTTCATGCAGCCGCTTCGCGGCCTCGTTGACCCGGTCATCGTAGAACTGTACCCGCTCGCGCACCGTGTCGAGCTGAACCTGCCATTCCGCCGCCTCGAATGTTTCCTTGGCGCGCCGCGAGGTTTCGCGGAAGATCCGGTAGTGCTTGTCGAAGCCCTCCACCATGGCGCACGCGATGGCGTGGGCGACCGGGCTCTCACCGAGGAAAACTTCCATCTTCGTGCTCCATCCTGTGCTCCCCGGTGTTGCCGGGGTGGACATCGTGCCGAAATCCGGTCTCGATATTATCACCGCCAAACCGCGCGGAAGTGGCGCGAGCGTCATGCCACGAGGTGGCCGCAACGCGCCGTCCGGCCCGTGGGCATTCGCGCATCGGTGCCGTTCGCGGCGGGGATGAAGCTTGCTTTCGAAGCGTCGGTATTTCGGCCATAATCGATTGAGGACGAGGTCCGGCCGAGCGGCCAGTTGCGGCACATGTGGCATTTCAACCGAGGAGCACCAATGAGCACATCGAAGATTACGGTACCTGCCGGTGGTTCGAAGATCGTTCCGGGGCAGCCGGTACCGGACAATCCGATCATCCCGTTCATCGAGGGTGATGGCATCGGGATCGACATCACGCCGGTGATGATCAAGGTGATCGACGCCGCGGTCGCGAAGGCCTACGGTGGCGCCAGGAAGATTCATTGGATGGAAGTGTTTGCCGGCGAGAAATCCACCCGGATCTATGGGGCGGACGAGTGGTTTCCGCAGGAAACTTTCGATGCGCTCAAGGCTTTTTCAGTTTCGATAAAGGGGCCGATGACGACTCCGGTGGGCGGCGGTATCCGTTCGCTGAACGTCGCGCTGCGCCAGGAGCTGGATCTCTATCAGTGTGTGCGCCCGGTACGCTATTTCAAGGGCGTGCCGTCACCGCTCAAGCGCCCGGATCTGGTCGATATGGTGATCTTTCGCGAGAACACCGAGGATATCTATGCCGGGGTCGAATGGCAGTCCGGCAGTGAAGCAGCCAAGAAGGTGGTCAAGTTCCTGACCGAGGAGATGGGCGTCAGAAAGATCCGCTTTCCGGAGACCTCGGGAATCGGGATCAAGCCGATCTCGGTCGAAGGAACCCAGCGCCTGGTGCGGGCCGCGCTCCAATATGCGGTCGACAACGATCGTAAGTCGGTGACGATCGTGCACAAGGGCAACATCATGAAGTTCACCGAGGGACTGTTCCGCGACGTGTGCTACGAGACCGCGCAGCAGGAATTCGGGGCGCAGCTTATCGATGGCGGGCCATGGTGCAGATTCACCAATCCCAAAACCGGCAGCGAGATCACGGTCAAGGATTCGATCGCGGATGCATTCCTGCAGCAGATCCTGTTGCGACCCGCCGAATACGACGTGATTGCCACCACCAACCTGAACGGCGACTACATCTCCGACGCGCTCGCGGCCCAGGTCGGTGGAATAGGCATTGCCCCGGGGGCCAATATCTCGGATCGGTATGCGTGTTTCGAGGCGACTCACGGTACCGCACCCAAGTACGCCGGGCTCGACAAGGTCAATCCCGGTTCGCTCATCCTCTCGGCCGAGATGATGCTCAGGCATCTCGAATGGCGGGAGGCGGCGGACCTGGTGATCAAGAGCATGGAAGCGGCGATCAGCGACAAGCAGGTCACCTATGATTTCGCCCGCTTGATGGACGGTGCGACCGAAGTTTCATGCTCGGAATTCGGCGACGCAATGATCGCCAGAATGTAGCCGGCACTGCGTTCGGCTCGCCGCGAGCCGCTGTGACTCGAGGGCCTCCGCCGCGGAGGCCCTCTACTTTGCGCGAATACTCAGTCGCCGCCGCCTTCCGGTCGCTGGCCGCGCACGATCAGCACCGAGATATCGACCTTGCGCAGCAGATTCTCGGCGACGCTGCCCAGCAGCAGGCGGCGGAAGCCGCGACGACCATGCGACCCCACGATCAGCAGATCCGCATTTGCGGCGGTGACCGCTTGCGCGATCTGGTCCGCGGCGTGCAGGTCGTGTGAAGTGAGCAGGTGGCTTGCCGGCGCAAGGCCTGCCGCCGTCGCGGTTTCGACGGCCTCCGCGAGAACCGACTGGCCGGCGCTCAACAAGGCGTTGTCCAGATGTTCGGCATTGGCGAGTGCAACGCCATGGTTCGCGAACGCGTCGATCACCGACTCGTCGACGGCATGGACGATTTCGAGTCGGGCGGCGTGCAGTTTCGCGAGTGCGATCGCCTCGTCCAGTGCGCGGCGGGATGTTGCGCTTTCGTCGATCGCCACCAGAATGTTCTTGTACATCGTCACTCCCGATTTGTGTTTAGTGTGGTTGAGGCGCCCGGGCGTCCGGTTCTTGGCCGTCGGCGAGCAAATCCGGCGCGCGGTAGGCGCGCCACTTCGATTATCGCTACAAATCGGCCGGCCGTCCGCATCAAGTGCGCGTTGCACCGGTACGGTGTGGCGGCGGCGGTTTTCAGCGCTTTTCCGCCACGCCGAACCGTCGATCGAGCCGGTTCATGATCGCCACGTAGGCGCCGATCAGGATGAGGAAGACGATCAGCGCGCCCTGGGCAAAGATGTAGAAACCGAGCGGAAAGCCGAGAAACACGAAATGATTGAGCGATGCCGCGAAGTACGCGCTCATGAAGATCACCACGAACCATATCGTCAGCACGCCGGCCGTGAGCGCCAGCGTGTAGTGCCAGTAGCGGCGGTGGCGAGGCGTCATGTCCGGGTATTCCCGCGTACGCGTGCCAGAGGGTCAGGCCGTGTCGCCACGGGTGAATGCCTTGGCGAGCCGCGCCTGAACCTCGTTGGGCGCCGGCTCGTACCCGGCCGATTCGAGCATGAATTCGCTGTCGCCGGCACAAATCGCCTTCAGGCGGATTTCGAAACCTTCCATCTCCGCCATCGGGATCACGGCCGTGATCACGGTCCAGCCGGTGGCGGGCGATTCGGTGCTGGTGAGCTTGCCGCGACGCCCCGCGATTTCGGCGCTGATCTCGCCGAAGTGCGCGTCCTCGATCTTGATCGAAACCTGCAGCAAGGGTTCGAGTACGATCGGGCGCGCGCCCAGCAAAGCCTCGAGGACGGCATGGCGGCCGGCCGTGACGAACGAAATCTCGTTCGAGTCGACCGCGTGATGCTTGCCGTCCACCAGCACCACCTTGATGTCCTGGACCGGAAAACCCGCCAGCGCGCCTTCGGCGAGTGCCTGACGGACGCCTTTCTCGACTGCGGGCAGGAAATTGGTCGGAATAGCACCGCCCTTTACCTCGTTGCCCAGTTCGATGCCACTGCCGCGCGGCAGCGATTCGACCCGCAAGGCCACCTCGCCGAACTGGCCCGAACCGCCACTCTGCTTCTTGTGGCGATAGCGCGCCTCGGCCGAAGACGTGATCGATTCGCGGTAGGGCACGGCGGGGGCGGCGGTGTCGAGTTGCAGGTTCCAGCGCAGGCGCAACTGCTCGAGTACGATCTTGAGATGTAGTTCGCCCAACCCGCGCACGACGGTCTGGCGCCGCTGGGCGTCGAAACCCATCTGCAGGCAGGGATCTTCATCGAGGAGCCGCGCCAGCGCCTCGGCGAGGCGTTGCTCGTCGCCGTGCTTCTGGGGAATCAGCGCGAGCCCGAAAACCGGTTGCGGCAGGGCGGGCGTCGCGAAGTGCAGGAGGTCTTCGTCATGCGAGTCGTGCAGGACCGCGTCGAGATGCAGATCGTCCACCCGGGCGACCGCGCAGATGTCGCCCGGCAGGCCTACCGGTGTCTCGCTCTGGGTTTTGCCTTGCAGGCGCAACAGATGAGCCACCTTGAAAGGCTTGCGTCCGTCGCCGATGAACAACGGGGTATTCGGGGTGATCCGGCCCTGGTGGATGCGGAACAGTCCGAGTTTGCCGCGATAAGGATCGTTGGCGATCTGGAAGACGTGCGCCACCACATGCTTGTCGGGGTCGGGCGCGACCGCATAGGGTTCTGCGCGGCTGCCCTCGCCCTTCATGATGCGGGGCGGATTGGCTTCGGTGGGGTCCGGCATCAGTCGCCCGAGTACCTCGAGCAAGGCCCGGGTGCCCGCCCCGGTGCGCGCGGAAACGAAGCAGACCGGGATGAGGTGGCCTTCGCGCAGGGCGTGTTCGAACGGATCGTGCAACTGTTCCGGGTCGAGCGACTCGCCTTGCTCGAGGTAGCTCGCCATCAAGTCCTCGTCGAGCTCGACGACTTGGTCGACGATCGCGTCATGCGCGGCGCGGACCGACGAGAAGGCGACCGCGGCGTCGTAGTCCGGTGCAAAGAAGCAGTCCACAACCGCGTCGCCGCCCACGGTCGGAAGGTTGATCGGCAGACACTCGCGCCCGAACGAGGCGGTGATGCCGGCCATGAGCGCGTCGAAATCGACGCCGGCAATGTCAATCTTGTTGACCACAATCATCCGGCACTTGTCGGCGGCAGCCTGCATCATGCGGCGGGTGCCGCTCTCGATGCCGGAGGCGGCGCTGATCACCACCGCGGCCGTTTCGACCGCCGGCAGTGCCAGCAGGGCGCGTCCGGCGAGATCGGGCAGGCCCGGGGTGTCGAGGACGTTGATCCAGTGTCCGGCCCACTCGAAGTGGGTAATGGCGGTCGCCAGCGAGTGGCCGGTTTCTTTTTCCTGTGGATCGAAATCGCTGAGTGTCGTGCCGCGCTCGACGCTGCCGGCAACGCCGATCTCGCCCGCCGCAACCAGCAGGGCTTCGAGTAATGTGGTTTTTCCCGCACTGGCATGGCCCATCAGGGCAAGGTTGCGAAGATCGTGAACCGAAGTCGGTGTCATGCTGAAGCGCTCCCGTCGTCATTGTTTGCCGACAGTTTCCACCTCCTGCCGGATGTGTGCAATGGGACCCACGGCGAACCGGCGCAGCGCTGCGTCCCCTCTCATTCGGACAGGCCGATCAGCCAGGGGACGAGCCAAGGCAGCAGCAGCGCGCTGACCAGCGCATTCAAGCCCATTGCCAGCGCGGCAAAGGCGCCAGCCTGTTCGCTGATCTGGAATGCCCGGGCGGTGCCGATACCGTGTGATGCGATGCCCATGGCGAAGCCGTGCACCGCATGATCATCGATACGCAGCCACTGGTAGATATACCGGGCGGTGATCGCACCGAGGATGCCGGTGGCCATCACCAGAACCGCGGTCAGGGACGGTAGTCCGCTCAGGCTTTCAGCGATACCCATTGCGACCGGCGTGGTCACGCTCTTGGGCGCCAGCGACATGACCGACTCGCGGCTTGCGCCAAGTATTGCAGCGATCCCGGCGGCCGACAGCGCCGCTGCCAGAGAACCGACCAACAGGGTTGCGATCAGCGGGAACACCATCTTGCGCAATCGCATCCATTGCGCATAGAGCGGAATGGCAAGCGCCACCGTTGCGGGGCCGAGCAGGAAGTGAACGAACTGCGCACCGTCGAAATAGGTGTCGTAATCGGTTCCAGTGAGCGCGAGAACGCCGACCAGCAAGGTCACGGCGATCATCACCGGATTGAGTAGCGGATGTTGGCCAGCCCGCTGATAGAGCCACCATGCGGCTTGGTAGGCGCATAGCGTGAGCGTCAGTCCCAAGAGCGGCGTGGTTGAAAGGTAGACCCAGATTTCGCCGATTCCGGGGGTCATGACGCGGGCCCGCCGTGCTTGCGGGACGACAGCGCCTTCAGCACCAAGGCTGAGATCACGATCGACAGCATTGTGCTCGCCACAAGTGCGACCAGCACTGCGAACCATTCATCGGCGAGACGCTGAAAGTGCAACATCACGCCCGTGCCGGCGGGCACGAAGAGCAGGGAGAGATGTTGAAGCAGGCCGTTGGACGTATTTCGGAGTGCATCGCCGGCACCCTTGCGGGCGATGAGCGTGGCGAACAGCAAAGCCATCCCGAGTACCGGGCCGGGAACCGGTAGGCCGAAGCGACGCGCGATGACTTCACCGACAAGTTGATAAATGAGTAGAACGGTCAGTGCGCCGAGCATTCTTTCTCCTTGTGTTCGATGTGTGTGTGAGCGGTGTGATGGCGGCGTGCCCGCCCTGGAAGCATCGGGGCGGCGCCGTGTGGGGGACGGTCAGCCGAGCAGCGTGTGCCCCAGGCTGCGCAGCAGGATGCCGACGATCGCGCCGAGCGCGGCCGGCTTCCAGACATTGGCCACGCGCCGGCCCGCCGAGATGAGCACCGCGACGCCGGCGACGTCGAACGGGTGGATCAGGAAGCCGGCACTTTGATTGATGGTGTCGGCGGTCGCGGTGCCGCTGCGAACCATCTCGTCCATGATCCCCATCATCGCGGTGCCCCCGGCGATGATTTTCGTGAGTGTCGGAAGCACCAGGACCGGGTCGAGGCCCACCAGTCCGAGCGCCGGTGCAATCAGGGTCTTCAAGCCGTCGATCGCTCCGAAGGTGCGCAGCGCCATCACCGCCACCAGGGCGAGGACGAGCATCGGGATGGCGCTCACCGAGATCTTGAACGCCTCGGCACCGGCACGGTTGATGACGTCGAGCACGCCCTTCGCGTCGTCGGCGACCGGATGCTTGAGCGTCTCATCGACGTGGGCCTCGCTGGCGGAAAGGTGTCGGGCGAAGACGTGGTAGGTCGTTGCGGCGGCAACCAGCCCTCCGGCCAGGGACAGGCCCAGCACCAGCCCGAAGTCGAGCCCCATCGCCACCATCGGGAAAACCACGTTGGCCTGCGCCATCGCCATGACCATCGCGAGGGTCGCGGCCAGATGGCGGTCGGATGCGCCACGCTGATCCATCATCGTCAGTGTCGCGATCGGCGCGGCAAAGCTCACGAACGTGATCTGCAGCGCCGCGAACACGCCGAGACCGGTCAGGCCGGCGGGTTTGAGCAGCGGCGAAACCCGCCCCACGACCCAGTCGATCACGCCGCGCGCTTCGAGTAGCCGCATCAGCGAAAGCATGACCACCATGATCGGAAGCAACACGAACAGCGCGAGCTCGATGGCCGAGCGGCCGGCGTTGAGGATAATCTGGGTTAGTGTTTCCATCGTCGCGCTCGCGCGGGCGTCGCGGTCCCGACGTCCGGATACGGGTCACCGCAGCGGCCGGGGCCGGACGACCTTCGTCGCCGCGGTGAAGAAAGGTGCCACGTCCGGATCGCCGCGACGATCCGGAGACCCGCTCAGGCCGACGCTTTCGCGACCTGGCGCCAGTGATGCAGCAGCGGCTCGGTATAGCCGCTCGGCTGGGCGCAGCCCTTGAACACCAGATCGAGGGCCGCCTGGAACGCAACCGACTTGTCGAAGTCGGGCGCCATCGGGCGGTACAGCGGGTCGTCGGCGTTCTGGCCGTCCACCACGGCGGCCATGCGCCGCATGGTTTCCAGCACCTGGGCGTCGTCGGTGACGCCGTGGCGCAGCCAGTTGGCGATATGCTGGCTCGAAATGCGCAGCGTGGCCCGGTCTTCCATGAGGCCGACGTTGTTGATGTCCGGCACCTTCGAACACCCCACGCCCTGGTCGACCCAGCGAACCACGTAACCGAGGATGCCCTGTGCATTGTTGTCGAGTTCCTGCTGCACTTCGGCTGCGCTCCAGTTCGCCGCTTCGGCCACCGGAATGGTCAGCAGATTGTCGAGCACGCTTTCGCGTTCGGCCTCGAAATCGGCGGTTTCCAGTTGCTGCTGCAGTGCTGGTACGTCGACCTGGTGGTAGTGCAGCGCGTGCAGCACCGCGGCCGTCGGCGACGGCACCCAGGCGGTGGTGGCGCCGGCCTGCGGATGGGCGATCTTCTGCTTCAGCATTTCGGCCATCAGGTCAGGCATCGCCCACATGCCCTTGCCGATCTGCGCCTTGCCGCGCAACCCGCAGGCGAGGCCCGCCATCACGTTGTTGCGTTCGTAGGCCTGAATCCAGGCGGTGGTCTTCATCGCGCCCTTGCGCAGCATCGGGCCCGCCGCCATCGCGGTGTGCATTTCGTCGCCGGTGCGATCGAGAAAGCCGGTGTTGATGAACACCACCCTGGCCTCGGCCGCCTGGATGCAGGCGGCGAGGTTGACCGAGGTCCGGCGCTCTTCGTCCATGATGCCCATCTTCATGGTGTTCGCGGGCAACCCGAGAAGCTGCTCGACGCGCCCGAACAGTTCGTTCGCGAAGGCGACCTCGGCCGGGCCGTGCATCTTGGGCTTGACGATATACATGTTGCCGGTGCGCGAGTTGCCCTTGCGGACGAGGTCGCGGGCGGAGATCAGCGTCGTTACGACGGCGTCGAGGATGCCTTCCGGGATCTCCGCGCCGTCGGCGAGCAGGATCGCCGGGTTGGTCATCAGGTGGCCGACGTTGCGGATGAAGAGTAGGGCGCGCCCGTGCAGGCGCAGGCCGGCCCCCGACGGGGTCACGTACTCGCGGTCGGCATTGAGCGTGCGGGTGATCACCTTGTCGCCCTTCTGCACTTCCTCGACCAGATCGCCGTTGATCAGGCCCAGCCAGTTCCGATACACGAGCACCTTGTCTTCGGCGTCGACCGCCGCGATCGAGTCTTCGCAGTCCATGATGGTCGACAGCGCGGCTTCGATCAGCAGATCCTTGATCCCGGCCGGATCGGTCTTGCCGATGAAGTGGGTGCGATCGATCTGGATCTCGAAATGCAGGCCGTTGTGCTGGACGAGGATTGCCGTCGGCGCGGCGGCCGGGCCCTGGTAGCCGGCGAATTGTGCGGGGTTGGCGAAACCGGTGCGCTCGCCCCCGGCGAGGGTGGCCACCAGCTTGTCGCCTTCGACGGTGTAGGCTTCGACTTGGGTGTGGTCGCCCGCCGCGAGCGGAGCGGCCTGGTTGAGAAAGTCGCGGGCGAACGCGATCACGCGTGCGCCGCGCACCGGGTTGTAGCCGGCGCTGCGCTCGGCGCCGTCGGTCTCGGCAATCGCGTCGGTACCGTACAGCGCGTCATACAGGCTACCCCAGCGCGCGTTCGCCGCATTCAATGCGTAGCGGGCGTTCATGACCGGCACGACCAGTTGCGGGCCGCACTGGGCGGTGATCTCGGTGTCGACCTTGGCCGTGCTGATCTTGAACGGCGCCGGTGCCGGCAGCAGATAGCCGATCGAGCCCAGGAATGCCTTGTAGCCAGCCAGGTCGCGAATCGGTCCCGGGTTGGCGCCGTGCCAGGCGTCGAGCTCCAGCTGCAGACGGTCGCGCTCGGCGAGCAGCGCCCGGTTCTTCGGGGCGAGGTCGTTGGCGAGTTGGCTGAAACCGCTCCAGAAGGCCGCGCTCGTCAGTCCGGTGCCGGGCAGGGCCTCGGTTTCGACGAATTGATGCAGCGCTGCATCGACCTGGAGTTGCGTGCATTGGATTCGATTGCTCATGGTCGGGGAACTCATCGGTGGGTTGGTCGGTTGGCAAATCGTGCCTGGGTTCGTCGCTACATGTCGCCAGGCCGGTGGGGCTGCAGGGTGCATTCGGACTCGGTGGCGCGCGTGGCCAGCCCCTGGTCCTGCGCGATTCTATCGTAGGCACCGTGCTTGCGAGTGCGCGCCGGTGGATTCGGCCGGGCGATGCTGCAATGCATTATGCTGGAGCAAGAATAGTCAATGCGCGAAAAGGTCGGAAGTGATCTAAAGCTCGCTTCTATAAATACTCAAAGTATCGACTCTGAGCGTTGCGCGGCCGGCCTTCCAGGCCACAACAGTTTGGCTTGGCGGAATCGCTGCTAGCATTGGCATTGGCGATAGACGGAGTATCGAATGGACCGCTATACCCAGATCCGCAGTTTTGCCTTGGTCGCCGAGAAAGGCAGCTTCGCTGCGGCCGCGTTGGTCGAGGGCGTGACCCCGGTGGTGATGGGGCGCCGGCTCGATGCGCTCGAGGGCCGGCTGGGTGTGCGCCTGATGCATCGCTCGACCCGCGGTCTGATGCTGACCGACCTCGGCGAGCAGTTCCTCGAGCAGTGCCGCCAGTTGCTGCGCGACTTCGACGCGGCCGAGAGCGGCGTCAGCGAGGGGCGCAACGTGGTCCGCGGCCACCTGGTGGTGTCGGCGCCGGCCGCTTTCGGCCGCCGCCACGTGGCGGCGCACGCGCCCGCCTTCAAGGCCACGTACCCGGAACTGAGGCTGTCGTTCAACCTCACCGACAGCGTGGTGGACCTGGTGCGCGAAGGGTACGACATGGCGATCCGGATCGGCGAGGTCACCGATCCCAACTACGTGCCGGTGCGCCTCTTCCCGAACCGGCGGGTGGTGTGCGGCACGCCGGAATATTTCGAACGCCATGGGGTGCCGCGGGTGCCGGAAGATCTCGCCCGCCACAACTGCCTAGCCTTCAATCTGCAGGGCGGACAGCAGCGCGGCTGGAGTTTCGTGCGCGACGGCCGCTTGTTCACGGTACGGGTCGACGGCGACCTCGACTGCAACGACGGTGAGCTGTTGTACAGCTGGATTCGCCAGGGGCTGGGCGTGGGCTGGCGCTCGACCTGGGAGATCGGGCCCGAGCTGAAACGCGGGGAACTGGTGACCGTGCTCGACGAGTTCGCGGTGCCGAGCTACGACATCCAGGTGGTGTACCCGCAGCAGCGTTACCTGCCGGCCAAGGTGCGCCATTTCATCGACTACCTGAAGGCGATCTACAACGCGCCGGGCTACTGGGAGCGCGGGCACGGCTGAGCGCCGGCACGTGCCACCCGTCCGCCGCCGGCGCCCGGGCCGCCGCGAAGCGTCTGGAGCCGGCGCGGATCTGCTATCGTGCCGTCCATGCACTCCATCATCTCGATTTCCGGGCTCAAGAAGACCTACGCGAGCGGCTTCGAGGCGCTCAAGCGCATCGATCTCGACATCCGGCGCGGCGAAATTTTCGCACTGCTCGGCCCCAATGGCGCGGGCAAGACCACACTGATCAGCATCATCTGCGGCATCGTCAACCCCGGCGAGGGGACGGTGCGGGTGGGCGGGCACGACATCGTGTCCGACTATCGGGCGGCGCGTTCGATGATCGGACTGGTGCCGCAGGAACTCACCACCGATTCGTTCGAGACGGTCTGGGCGACCGTGTCGTTCAGCCGCGGCCTGTTCGGCAAGCCTGCCAACCCCGCCTACATCGAAAAGCTGTTGAAGGACTTGTCGCTGTGGGACAAGAAGGACAACAAGCTGATCACCCTCTCGGGGGGCATGAAGCGGCGGGTGCTGATTGCCAAGGCCTTGTCGCACGAGCCGCAGATCCTGTTCCTGGATGAGCCGACTGCCGGCGTCGACGTCGAGCTGCGGCGCGACATGTGGCAATTGGTGCGAACGCTGCGCGACACCGGGGTGACGGTGATCCTGACCACGCACTACATCGAGGAAGCCGAGGAAATGGCCGACCGCATCGGCGTGATCCGCAAGGGCGAGATCATCCTGGTCGAGGACAAGGCGGCGCTGATGCGCAAGCTCGGCGGCAAGCAGCTGACGCTGCAACTGCAGGTGCCGCTCGCGGCGATTCCGCCGGCGCTCGCCCGCTACCGCCTCGCGCTGTCCGACCACGGCGCCGCGCTGACCTATGTCTACGCGACCGAACGCGAGGAAACCGCCATCGTCGGGCTGCTGCAGGATCTCGCCGACGCCGGCATCGCGTTCGCCGACTTGCACACGACCCAGCGCTCGCTGGAAGACATCTTCGTCGGCCTTGTCGCCGACCACCGCTGAGGAGGGCGGCATGAATCTTCACGCCGTAAGGGCTATTTACCTGTTCGAGATGGCGCGCACCCGACGCACGCTGCTGCAGAGCATTCTCGCGCCGGTGATTTCGACCTCGCTGTATTTCGTCGTCTTCGGCTCGGCGATCGGTTCGCGCATCCCCGAGATCGACGGCGTCAGCTATGGCGCCTTCATCGTGCCCGGGCTGATCATGCTGACGCTGCTGACCCAGAGCGTGTCGAACGCCTCGTTTGCGATCTTCTTTCCGAAGTTCTCGCGCACCATCTACGAGCTGCTGTCGGCGCCGGTGTCGCACTTCGAGATCGTCCTGAGCTACGTCGGCGCGGCGGCGACCAAGTCGGTGCTGCTCAGCCTGATCATCCTCGCCACCGCCGGCCTGTTCGTGCCGCTGCGGATCGATCATCCGCTGTGGATGATCGCGTTTCTGCTGCTGACCGCGGTCACCTTCAGCCTGTTCGGTTTCATCATCGGCATCTGGGCGGACAACTTCGAAAAGCTGCAACTGGTGCCGCTGCTGATCATCACCCCGCTGGCCTTCCTGGGCGGCAGTTTCTACTCGATCAACATGCTGCCGGAGTTCTGGCGGACGCTGACCCTGTTCAACCCGGTCGTCTATCTGGTCAGCGGGTTCCGCTGGAGCTTCTACGGTAGCGCCGACGTCTCGGTCGGCGTCAGTCTTGCCATGACGCTGATGTTTCTCGGTGCTTTCCTCGTCATCGTGGCCTGGATGTTCAGGACCGGCTATCGCATGAAGTCTTGACCGAGCTGACGCCGCCAGGCCATTTCCCCCATCACGTGGGTTTCGGCCACGGCGCGGTCGTCGCCCAGCACCATCAGCACAAACAGGCGCTCGGACAGCGTCGCGGTGTTGGCCATGCGCCTGGCCATCAGCGGCGTCGCGCGCGGATCGAGCACGACGAAGTCGGCTTCCTTGCTGGGCAGGAAGTTGCCGATGCGGTCATCGAGATACAGGCTGCGCGCACCGCCCAGCGTCGCCAGGTGGAATGCGCGCTCGGGCGAGAAGTGCTGGCCGTGCAGCTGCAGCACCTTGTAGGCCTCGTTGAGCGTTTGCAGCATCGAAAAGCTGGTGCCGGCGCCGACGTCGGTGCCGAGCCCCACGCGCACGCCGCGCGCGCGCGCGCTGTCGAGGTCGAACAGGCCCGAGCCCAGGAACAGGTTCGAGGTGGGGCAAAAGCTCATCGCGCTGCCGGTCGCCGCCATGCGTTGCCGGTCGGTCTGGTCGAGCCAGATGCAGTGGGCGTAGACGCTGCGCTCGCCCAACTGGCCAAAGCGGTCGTAGACGTCGAGGTAGCTGCGCGCGTCGGGGTAGAGCTGCGCGACCCATTCGACCTCGCCGCGATTCTCGGCGACATGGGATTGCAGGTAGAGACCGGGGTGTTCGGCATACAGGCGGCCGGCTAGATCCATTTGCCCGGGCGTCGATGTCGGCGCGAAGCGCGGGGTCACCGCATACAGCAGGCGGTCGCGGCCGTGCCAGCGCTCGATCAGCGTGCGCGACTCGGCATCACCCGTCTCGGCCGTGTCGCGCAGGAAGTCGGGGCAGTGCCGGTCCATCAACACCTTGCCGGTGATCATGCGCATGCGCCGCTGCAACGCGGCGCCGAACAAGGCATCGACCGAAGCCGCATGCACGGTCGCGAAGGCCAGTGCGGTGGTGGTGCCGTTCTTGAGCAACTCGTCGCAGAAGAAGTGCGCCACTGTCGCGGCATGCGCGGGGTCGGCGAAGCGCGCCTCGGCGGGAAAGGTGTATTTCTCGAGCCAGGCCAGCAGTTGCTCGCCATGGCTGGCGATGATGTCGGTCTGGGCGTAGTGGATATGGGTGTCGACGAAGCCGGGCATGATCAGCGCGCCGCGCCGGTCTGCCAGTGCGAGCTCGGAGGGCAGCTTGGCGAGCACGTCCGCGGCCGGGCCGAGCTCGGCGACATGGCCGTCGCGGATGACGAGCACGCCGTCGGCGAAATGCTCCCAGGCGCTCGGGCCGTCGTCGGCGGGGTCGGACAGAAAGTGCAGGATTTCGCCGCGCACGGCGCGCAAGGGCTGGGGCGTGTCACTCATGGCGAATCCTCGCTCGGGCGTTTGAATCCAGGTGGGGGCGGGGCGGCATCTGCGCGGATCAGGCCGTCCGATGCCAGCGCGCGTCCAGTGCGGCCCGGCTTGTTTCGCGTAATTGCAGGACTGCGGCCGCGACCGAAATCGCGATCACCGGCGGCTCCTTGCCGGGCAGTCCCGGCGTGCCGACTGGGCACTGCAGGCGGGCGATGGCCGGCTCGGCATAGCCGCGCGCGCGCAGTCGGTGCTCGAAGCTGGCGCGCTTGGAGCGCGACCCGATCAGACCGCACAGGCGGAAGTCGGCACGGTCCAGGATCGCCCGCACGAGGTCGAAGTCGAGCGCATGGCTGTGGGTCAGCACCAGAAAGACCGCATCGGCGGGCGCCGCGCGGACTTCGGCCTCGGGGCTTTCGGTGCAGCGGATTTCGATGTTGGCGGCGACCTGAGCCGGGAATTCCGCCTCGCGCTGATCGATCCAGCGTACCCGCAACGGGAGTCGTCCGAAGACTTCGGCCAGCGCGCGTCCGACGTGCCCGGCGCCGAACAGCAGCACCTCGAGTCGGGGCGGCAGGCACACATCGAGCAGAAGGTCGTTGCCCTGGCTGCCATCGCGCTTCACCAGCAGCGCGGAGTCGGCGGGGGCGTCCAGCAGCGCGCGTGCGCGATCGGCCAGTGCCGGTTCGGTCAGCGCCGCCTCGACGTTGTCGTCGAAGAGGGTGGTTGCGCGCCGGTCCTGTCCCAGGTGTACCGCCCGACCCCAGCGGCGATTGGCCGCGGTGAGCGCGCGCGCGGCGTCGACCCAGGCGCGCTGCGCGTCGCCCAGCGGCTCGAAGGCGAGATGTACGATGCCCCCGCAGCATTGGCCGACGCTGGCGCCGAGCGGAAAGCGCACCAGGCTGGGTGCCGTCGCCGCATCGGCGATCAACTGGCGCGCGATCGCGATGGCCCGCAGTTCGAGCTGGCCGCCGCCGATGGTGTCGTGGCAGCTGTGTGCGGTGACGATCATGTGCGCGCCCGCGGCGCGCGGCGTCGAGCCGCGGGTGGCCGCGACCGTCACCAGCACCGCGGCGGTGTTGCGGGCCAGCAGCCCGGCCAGTTCGTCTATCCAGGTGTTCATGGCGGGTCTGCCGCGGTGGTGGTCGGCTGGGGCGCGGGCGGCGCGCTCGCGGCGGAGGCGGAACGGGGGTCGAATGCCACGCGCACCGCGTCGATCGCATCGAGAATCGCCTCGGGCGTGGCCGGTGCGCGCAGTGCCGGGTTGCAGTGTTTGTCGCCGACTGCGGCAATCGCGTCACGAATCGCGAAGAAGACCGAGAAGCCCAGGAGCAGCGGCGGTTCGCCGACGGCCTTGGAGCGCAGCACCGCGTCTTCGTTGTTGAGGTTGCGGAACAGGCGGGTGTGCAGCGCGGCGGGGCTGTCGTGTGCGGACGGAATCTTGTAGGTCGAGGGTGCGTGGGTCATCAGCCGGCCGTCCTGGTTCCACCAGAGCTCTTCCATCGTCAGCCAGCCCATGCCCTGGATGAACGCGCCCTCGACCTGGCCGACGTCGATGGCCGGGTTGATCGAGTTGCCGGCGTCGTGCAGCAGGTCGGCACGCAGCAGCCGCCATTCACCGGTCAGGGTGTCGATCAGCACTTCCGCGACGGCTGCGCCGTATGCGAAGTAGTAGAAGGGGCGGCCGGTCAGCGTGCTGCGGTCCCAATGCAGCTTGGGCGTGGTGTAGAAGCCGTCCGACCACAGTTGCACGCGCGCGAGGTAAGCCTGCATGACCAGTTCGACGAACGGCAGCGTGCGGTCGCCGACGTAAACCTGGTCGTCGGCGAAACGGACCGCGGCGGTGTCCCCGCCATGGGTGCGCGCGGCGAGTTCGGCCAGTCTCAGGCGGATCTGGCGTGCGGCGTCTTCGGCCGCCTTGCCGTTGAGGTCGGCGCCGGTCGACGCCGCGGTTGCCGAGGTGTTGGCCACCTTGCTGGTGTCGGTCGCGCTGGCGCGCACTCGTGTCAGCGGGATACCGAGTTCGTTGGCGACGACCTGGCAGACCTTGGTGTTGAGCCCCTGGCCCATTTCGGTGCCGCCGTGATTCACCAGGACCGACCCGTCGGTATAGACGTGGACCAGTGCGCCCGCCTGGTTGAAGTGGGTGACGTTGAACGAAATGCCGAACTTGAGCGGGGTGAGGGCGAGGCCCTTCTTAAGCACCGGGTTGCCGGCATTGAACGTGTCGATTGCGTGGCGCCGGGCGTGGTAGCGGCTGTCGGCCTCGAGCTCGGCAACCAGTTCGTGGATCACGTTGTCCTCGACGCGCTGGCCATAGGGCGTGAGGTTGCGCTCGGTGGTGCCATAGAAGTTGCGTTTGCGCACCTCCAGCGGGTCGCGGCCGAGGTGGCGCGCGATGCCGTCGATGATGTATTCGATCGCGATCGCGCCCTGCGGGCCGCCGAATCCGCGAAAGGCGGTGTTCGACTGGGTATTGGTGCGGGCGCAGGACGCGCGGATGTCGGCGTCCGAAAGATAGTAGGTATTGTCGACGTGGCAGATCGCGCGCGTCGCGACCGGGGCCGACAGGTCGGCCGAGAAGCCGGCCCGCGCCGTCATCTCGATGCGCAGGGCCAGGATGCGTCCGTCCTCGTCGAAGCCGACTTCGTAGTCGTAGTGGAAGTCGTGGCGCTTGCCGGTGATCATCATGTCGTCGTCGCGGTCCGGGCGCAGCTTGACCGGACGGCCGAACTTCATCGCCGCCACGGCCGCGACGCAGCAGAAGAGACCCGACTGCGATTCCTTGCCGCCGAAGCCGCCGCCCATGCGGCGTACTTCCACCACCACCTGGTTGGACGGGCGATCGAGCGCGTGGGCGACGAGATGCTGCATTTCGCTGGGGTGCTGGGTCGAGCTCCACAGGTGCACGCAGCCGTCTTCCTTGGGCGCGGCGTAGGCGATCTGGCCTTCGAGATAGAACTGCTCCTGGCCGCCGACCTGCCATTTGCCCGCGAGCCGGTGCGGCGCGGCCATCAGGCGCGCGGCCGGTTCGCCCCGCACCAGCTGCATCGGCGGGACCACGAACTGTTGCTTGCGGCGGGCCTCCAGCGGGTCGAGCACCGCTGGCAGCGGCGCGTAGCTCACACGTGCCTTGCGCGCGGCGCGGCGTGCGATGTCGTGGCTTTCGGCGACGACCGCGAAGATCGGCTGGCCGACGAACTGCACCAGACCGTCGGCCAGGATGGGGTCGTCGTGGATGATCGGACCGCAATCGTTGCGCCCGGGAATGTCACTCGCCAGCACCACGCCGACGACGCCGGGCGTCGCGCGCACGGCGTCGAGATCGATGGCGGCGAGGCGGGCATGGGCTTGGGCCGACAGCCCGAGCGCCGCATGCGCGGTGCCGGCCAGCTCGGGCAGATCGTCCACGTAACGCGCTTCGCCGGACACGTGCAGATGGGCCGATTCATGGGCATGTCCATGGTGGGCGGCGGGTCCGAGGGTTTGCACCGGGCAGGGAGAGGTTCTCATCCGGGCAGCCTCAGGGGGCGGTGCCGAAGGCCGCGAAGACCCGGGTCTGCCGTGGCGCGAGCGCTGCTTCGGGACGGGTCTCGAGGTGGAAGCGGCGCAACAGGTTGGCCGCGGCGCGGCGCCGGTAGCCGGCGCTGGCCCGCATGTCGCTGAGCGGCGCGTAATCCGCATCCAGGGCCGCGAGCGCAAGCGCGAGCGTGGCCTCGTCCCAGCGCCGGCCGTCGATTGCCGCTTCGGTGCGGGCCGCGCGCTTCGGTGTGGCCGCCAGGCCGCCAAAGGCGATGCGCGGCGCGCTGATCACGGCGTCGTCGAGCCGGATCGAAAATGCTGCGCACACCGCCGAAATGTCCGAGTCGAAACGCTTGGACAGCTTGTAGGTGCGAAAGCGGCGGGCGGGGTCGTTCAGCGGCACTTCGATCGACGCGACGATTTCGTCGGCGGCGAGATCTTTTTTCATGTAGTCGAGATAGAGCGCCTCCAGGGGCATGCTGCGGCTGCCGCGCACGCTGTGGAGCACGACGCGGGCCCCGAGCGCGATCAGCGCCGGCATCGAGTCGCCGATCGGCGACCCGTTCGCAACGTTGCCACCCAGTGTGCCGGCGTTGCGCACCGGGGGCGAGGCGAAGCGCTCCCACAGTTCGCCGAGTTCCGGGTAGGACCGGGTCAGCGCCGAGAACGCGTCGGTCAGCGTCGCGCCGGCGCCGATACTCAACATTGCGCCGTGCTGGCGGATCTCGCGGAGTTCCTCGACCTGGCCGAGGTAGAGCAGGTCGCCGACGTCGCGAAACTGCTTGTTCACCCACAGCCCGATGTCGGTACAGCCCGACAGGAGGGTTGCGCGCGGATGGCGGCTGCGCAACTCGGCCAGGGCTGCGAGGCTGCGTGGTGCGATGAAGCGCGCGGCGCCATGCGCGTAATCCAGCGTGTCGTGGCGGCGCAGTGCCTGCAACTGGCCGTGCAGACGGTCTCGGTCGAGGGGAAGCAGCGGCAGATCGAACATTCTTGCGCCGGCCTCGACGATGGGGCGATAGCCGGTGCAGCGGCACAGGTTGCCGGTGAGCGCACTCCGGATGCGCAGATCGTCAGGCCGGGTGCCGTCCGTGGTGCAGTCGTTGTAGAGATGCCACAGCGACATGACGAAACCCGGGGTACAGAAACCGCATTGCGAGCCGTGGCAGGCCACCAGCGCTTGCTGGACCGGGTGAAGCTGGCCGCCGGCCTGCCGGCGCAGGTACTCCACCGTGAATACCGCCTTGCCGTCGAGCGCCGGCACGAACTGGATGCAGGCATTGACGGTGTTGAGGCGCAGCGCCTGACCCTGTTCGGCGAGCTCGCCGACGGCCACGGTGCATGCGCCGCAGTCGCCCTCGCCGCAGCCTTCCTTGGTGCCGGTCAGCGTGCGATGGGTGCGCAGCCATGTCAGCAGGCTGGTGGTCGGTGCCACGGCGGAAACTTCGACCGGCTCGCCATTCAGCAGAAAGCGGATCGTGCGGGTATCCATTTTCCCGTCCTGTGTGAGTGCGGCGTGTGCGGGCGCCTTGCCCGTTGGTGGGGCGCGTGGCCGATCCCCGCCATTGTCGCTGCGGGTGACGATGCAGCACGGGCAACGATTCGATGTTGGTTTGTGAATACGGCGCTGTCAACAATCAATCGAGCAGGCAGGGGGCGTGGCGGTGTTCGATCAGCGGGCGGGAAGGTCGTTATCGTGCATGCGAAAGCCGCGGGATGATGCCCGCGGTCTGGAGGACGATTTCGTCGCAGTTCTGGCCGGGGCCGCTGCGATCGATGACGAGAAAGTCACAGGTATCGTGCAGCGCGAGGAGCGGGTGGTGCCAAACGCCGGTGGCGTAGTTGACGCCCTGGTCGGCTCTCGCGAGAAAAACGCGCACTGCCGACAGCGCGGGTGCGTCGCCCGCTGGCGCGACGACCACCAGATAGGGCTGCCCGGACAACGGGATAAAAGCCTGTGATGCGAGCGGATGCCGCTCCATCATCTCGACCCGGAACGGCAGTGACCGGGGCTGCCCGCGGAAGATCGACACGATCACCCGTCCGTCGCGGCCGGGCTCGATGCAGGCGAGATCGTGGTAGCGCTCGGTGTTGCCGGCGTTGATGGTGAAATGCTGCGCCGCATCGCTCACCTCGATGACATCGCCGAAAGGCGCGAAGGCCTCGCGGCCGAGCGGTTCGACCGCCAGCAGTTGCCCGGTGTGGGTGTTCCTGTCCATGCGGCACTCTTGAGTGCGGGCTCAGCGTTTGTCGAGCGAACCCCACAGGCGCAGGCGAGACACGCCGCCGTCGGGGAAGATGTTGAAGCGCACATGGGTGACCGGCCCGAGCTGCGCCAATTCGCTGAAGACGTGAAGCGCATCCATCTCGAGCTTGTGCTCGGGCAGCAAAGTCGCCCAGAACATCGACTGGGTCGTGATGGAGCGGTCGGTTCCGCCCGCGACGTAAGCGGCCTGCAACGAGCATCGGTCGGGATAGTTGCCCTTGAAGAAGGCCGTATCGACCTCGATTCGCGCGATGGTGCCGGGTGCGCCCAGCTCGATCACGCACCAATCGTTGCCCGGTTCGCGCCTGCGCCGGGTCTCCCATGCGTCGCCCATGTCGATCGCGCGTCCCGGCAAGAGCAGGGCGGAAGCCGACGAGCCGAAGCTCGCATCATTCCACGAAATCGCCCGCCCCCCGTTTTCCATCGCCGCCAGATCGACCAGGGCATCGTCCGGTAGGTGCTCGAAGCGCCCTGCCGGCCGCCCATAGACGCGCAGTCGCGCGATTCCGCCGTCAGGAAACATGTTGACGCGCAGATGCGTCCAGGCTGCCTGACTCGCACACTCGATCAGGTGATGGCTGCTCGGGCCGAGTGGCGTTGCGGGCAGTATCTCGATCCAGGTCGCGGCGTTCAGCGCGTCGAGCGTATCGGAAGCCGACACGCAGGCCTCGATCGAGACTGCGGGCGGATAGTTGCCGACGAAATGGCTGGTGTCGATATCGAAGCCGCGGATCGAGCCGGTGCAGCCCAGGCGCACCAGCGCCCAATCGTGGCCGGCGACGCGCTTTCTGCGCGATTCCCAGCCATCCATCCACTTGCCGTTGGTGTCGAACTTGCCGGGCACGAACCGGGCCGGTTCGGGGTCGAGCATGCGCCCGACCTCGGCAAAGAAGTCGTCGGACGCGAAAAGCGCCCGGGCCCCCAGGCGCGGGCTGGCCAGGTCGACCGAGCGCAGTGCCCAGTCAGGCAGATCGGCGGGAGGCGCGAAGATCGGGGCGCCGGGCGTGTGGCTGGACATCGTGTCAATCTCCTTGGGTTTCGTGGTGCCCGCGCACGAGCGGGCGGGGTCGAGCCGGTCGTTCGGAACGGCTATTTCGGACTGTAGGGGTGGTGTTCGATCCAGTGCCGGGCGATGTCGGCGCGGCGGCAGACCCATACGCGGTCGTGCTTCTCGATGTGGTCGAGGAAGCGCTGCAGCGCCTTGAAGCGCCCCGGGCGGCCGAGCAGGCGGCAGTGCATGCCGATGCTCATCATCGCCGGGCGCTCCTCGCCTTCGGCATACATCATGTCGAAGGCGTCGCGCAGGTACTCGAAGAACTCGTCGCCGTGCGAAAAGCCCTGCGGCAGCGCGAAGCGCATGTCGTTGGTGTCGAGCGTATAGGGTACGACCAGGTGCGGCACGCTCTGGCCGTCGCTCTTCTGCACCTCGGTCCAGAACGGCAGGTCGTCGCCGTAGTAGTCCGAGTCGTACAGGAAGCCGCCGTAGTCGGCCACCAGGCGCCGGGTGTTGGGCGAGTCGCGGCCGGTGTACCAGCCCAGCGCGCGCTCGCCGGTCAGGCGCTGGATGATCTCCATGCCGATGCGCATGTGCTCGCGCTCGATCTCCTCGGGCGTGTTCTGGTAGTGGATCCAGCGCCAGCCGTGGCAGGCGATCTCGTGGCCGAGCTCCTTGAAGGCGGCGGTGAGCTCGGGATGGCGCTCGAGCGCCATGGAGACGCCGAAGATGGTCATCGGCAGGCCGCGGCGCTCGAATTCGCGCAGGAAGCGCCACACGCCCACGCGCGAGCCGTACTCGTAGATGCCTTCCATCGACAGGTGGCGCTCGGGGTAGCTGGCAGCGTTGAACAGTTCGGACAGGAACTGCTCGCTGCCGGCGTCGCCGTGCAGCACGCAGTTCTCGCCGCCTTCCTCGTAGTTCAGCACGAACTGCACTGCGATGCGGGCGCGCCCGGGCCAGTTGGCGTGCGGCGGGTTCCTGCCGTAGCCGATCAGGTCGCGCGGATAGGCGTTGGACGAGGGCGTAATGAGTTGTGAAGTCATTGGAGAGCCTCGCTCAGCCTTGGGCCGCAAACAGTGCATCCAGTCGGAAACGGGCGATCTTGCCGATTTCCTTCAGGCAGGCGCGGAATTCGGTGTCGCGGTCGTTGGCCAGACGGGCTTCGACGCCGTCCATGATCTGGTGGCGGGTCAGTCCCTTGACCGCGATCACGAAGGGGAAGCCGAAGCGGTCGCGGTAGGTCTTGTTCAGGCCGCGCAGGCGCTGCAGCTCTTCCTTGCTGCACTGGTCCAGGCCGGCGCCGCGCTGTTCGCCGGTCGAGGCGTCGGTCAGCGTGCCTTCCTCGGCTTCCTTGCCCGCCAGCTCCGGGTGGGCGCAGATCAGGGCGAACTGTTCGGACGGGGATGCGGTGTCCACCACCAGGCACATCGCGGCGTGCAGCGCATCGACGCTGCTGAAGGGGCCGGCGCTCCAGGCGCGTTCGGCGATCCAGGGCGAATGTTCGAAGATGCCGTCGAGGCGGGCGACGAAGGCGTCCTGCGGCAGGCGGGACAGTTCGGCCAGGGTGGTGGCCGGATCGGTCGCTGGAGAGGCGGTGCGGGTAGTCATTTGTCTCTTCCCTCGTGGAGTTCAAGATGGGATGCGTCTGGGCGCGCGGGCTGCAGCCCGCGGCGGCGGGCGTTCTCAGTCGGCGGTGGCAGCGCCCTGTGCGTGCCAGATGGCGATGGCTTCGCGCTCCTGGTCGGTGATCCCGGTCAGGTTGCCGAGGGGCATGTAGCCGCTGGCGATGGTCTCGGCGATCTTGGCCGCATGCTGGCCGATCTGCTCCGGCGTCTCCAGCATCACGCCCTTGGGCGCCTGCACGAAACCTTCATAGGTGGGCTTCTCGGCGTGACAGCTCACGCAGCGCTGATTCATCACTTCGCGGATGGCGGAAAAGCTCACCTTCTCGCCGCTCGCATCGACCGGCTTGGGTGCCATTAGCACGATCAGCAGCAGGATCAGCGCAGAGCCTGCGGCCGGTAGCCACCACTTGACCTGGCCGCGGTGGCGCAGCACGAAGAACTGGCGGATCAGCACGCCGGCCATCATCAGCACACCGAGGATCAGCCAGCCGTTGGGGTTGGCGTAGGTCATCGGGTAGTGGTTGCTGATCATGATGAACAGCACCGGCAGCGTGAAGTAGGTGTTATGCACCGAGCGCTGCTTGCCGACGATGCCGGGCTTCGGATCGACCGGTTCGCCGTTGCGGATCTGCTCGACCATCTTCTTCTGCCCCGGAATGATGTGGAAGAAGACGTTGGCCGCCATCATGGTGCCGATCATCGCGCCGACGTGGATGTAGGCGCCGCGGGCCGAGAACACCTGGTGCAGCACGTAGTTTGCGATCATGACGAACACGAACACGATCGCCACCAGCAGGCCGTCCTTGCCGACCATGTTGCGGCACAGGATGTCGTAGAAGACCCAGCCGACGACGAGGAGGCCGATCGAGATGCCGATGGCGGCAGCGGGCGAAAGCGCCATCACGTTGCTGTCGATCAGGTAGCTGGATGCGCCGATCCAGTACACGATGGCCAGCATGCCCATGCCGGACAGCCAGGTGCTGTAGGCCTCCCACTTCGACCAGTGCAGGTCGTTGCTGAGCGGTTCGTGCTTGGGGCCGGTGAGGTATTTCTGGCTGTGGTAGAAGCCGCCGCCGTGCACTGCCCACAGTTCGCCGAACACGCCGCGCTTGGCGTCTTCCGGGTTCTTCGGCGCCTTGAGCGAGGTGTCGAGCATGACGAAGTAGAAGGAGGCGCCGATCCAGGCGATGCCTGCGATCAGGTGTACCCAGCGGACCAGCAGGTTGGCCCAGTCGAGCAGGTAGGCTTCCATGATCTCTTTTCTTTATCGGGTAGGTGTGGCGTGGGGTGGCCGCAGGTGGTACGGCTCAACTGCCGCGATAGGTGGAGTAGCTCCACGGCGACACCAGCAGCGGCACGTGGTAGTGCTGGCCGGGCTCGGCGATGCCGAAGCGCAGCGCGACCTCGTCGACGAACGGCGGTTCGGGCAGATCCAGGCCCTGGGCGCGGAAGTAGTCGCCGGCGCCGAACACGATCTCGTACCTGCCGGCTTCGAGCGCGGCGCCTTCGAGCAGCGGCTGGTCGCAGCGGCCGTCGTGGTTGGTGACGGCGCGGGCCACCTCGCGGCGTCCGCCGTCTAGGCGGTGGACGGTGACGGTGATGCCGGCGCCGGGCTTGCCGCTGGCGGTGTCGAGTACGTGGGTGGTGAGGCGTCCCATGCTGCGTTCTCCTCGTTGTGTCCGGGAAGCGGGCAAAAGAAGGGTGCGCTTGAATGCAACTGCGCGCTGTTGTATATTCGCTGTCCTTCGCTGCTGTAGCTCAGTCGGTAGAGCAACTGATTCGTAATCAGTAGGTCACCAGTTCGATTCCGGTCAGCAGCACCATTGAACTATAAAAAAGGACGCGCCCGATCGGGCGCGTCCTTTTTTTGCGTGTCTTCGGCGAAACTCTTCGCAAGTGTAGCGGCGCGCGATAATTGACGCCAATTTGCGCGATAAATGACACAGCGACA
>ERZ761602.832-NODE-832-length-61503-cov-16.949697_pt1 | contig 61503 bp, 60 predicted proteins | sample MGYA00512165_ERZ761602 | MGnify/ENA primary metagenome ERZ761602 (study PRJEB28899, sample SAMN02445085) | bioreactor sludge metagenome | biome: EBPR sludge; isolation source: Thorneside wastewater treatment plant | place: Australia: Brisbane, Thorneside... | reverse complement strand
ATGATTGCAGTTGCTACTCTGATTGCTTTCATTGCTATCGGCTTGGGGGAATTGTTTGGACCAAAGAAAAAATCGGCGGCGAAGGATATCCCATACGAGTCGGGGATTGTTCCGTATGGTGAAGGCACGCGGCGTATGCCCGTTCGTTTTTATTTGATTGCTGTTTTATTCATCCTGTTTGATATTGAAGTGATTTTCTTTTTGCCGTGGGCGATTGCGTTTCGTCAACTCGGTTTGTTTGGTTTAATTGAAATGGGTATCTTTATCGTTATTTTATTAATTGGCTATATGTACGCGTGGAAGAAAGGAGCCCTTGAATGGGAATAGAACAAAAACTTGGAAATATGGGCGTAGTAACAACTACGCTTGATCAGGTTGTAAATTGGTCTCGCACGAATGCGATGTGGCCCATGTTATTTGGTTTAGCGTGTTGTGCTATTGAGATGATGGCGGCACAAGCCGCTGATTATGATATGAGCCGCTTCGGTATGGAGTTGATGCGTGCGAGCCCGCGTCAATCTGATTTAATGATTGTGGCAGGGCGTTGTTCAAAGAAAATGGGTCCTGTCTTGAGATTGTTATACGACCAAATGCCTGAACCAAAATGGGTGATTGCAATGGGTGACTGTGCATCTTGTGGTGGTGTGTTTAATAATTATGCCATCTTCCAAGGTGTAGATGAAGTTGTTCCAGTAGATGTATATGTAGCGGGATGCCCTCCGCGCCCAGAGGCGTTGATTCATGGTGTGCTCACTTTGTATGAAAAAGTTAATGCTCAAAAAGTGACTGCGCCGACTGCGTAATAAATTTCCGTCATTGCGAGCCGCGTTCTTTGCGGCGAAGCAATCTCCTACACAATGTTGGGGATTGCTTCGGGCGAAGAGCATCGCCCTCGCAATGACGAGATGGTGTAATTTATGGATAAAAAACTAGAGCCTATCGTAAAAGATTTACAAGAAAAATTTAGCATCACCTACGAAGAACATCGTGGAGAAGTGCATTGTTTTGTAAAACCAGAACAAATTGTGGATGCCCTAAAACTTTTACGTGATAAACATACGTTTGAATTACTGTCTGCCTTAACCGCAGTAGATTATTACCCACAAAATAATCCGCGCTTTCATGTTATTTATCAATTAACATCATTAGAAAAAATTGCTTTTATTCAATTACGAGTTCCAGTCAATGGTGATAATCCTAAGGTGCCGACGGCTGTAAGTGTATATGACACTTGTAATTGGCGTGAACGTGAATTGATGGATATGTTCGGCATTGATTTTGAAAATCACCCTGACCCACGCAGAATCTTAATGCCTGAAGGGACTGAAGGTCATCCATTACGAAAAGATTTTCCGTTGGGTTATGAAGAACCACAATTTACGTTTAACTTTGAAGATATAGATATTCGCAAGCCGTACGCAAAGGAATAAGCATGACGCAGATTCAAGAAGTCAGCATAGACCAATTCAAACATCTGGTTTCAGAACGTGCAATTCGCGGTGAAACCATGTTGCTTAATATGGGTCCACAACATCCATCCACACATGGTGTGTTGCGTTTAATTTTAGAGTTAGATGGCGAAACAGTCGTCAATTGTATTTCTGATATTGGTTATTTACACACTGGCATCGAAAAAAATATGGAAGCCAAAACCTATCAGAAAGCCGAAGTGATGACCGACCGCCTCGATTACATGAACACCATGGGCAATAATCTTGCTTATGTGATGGCTGTCGAAAAATTGGTGGATTTAGATGTGCCTGTCCGTGCGCAAGCCTTGCGTGTGGTTCTTGTTGAACTTCAACGCATCGCTTCACATTTGGTTTGGCTTGGCGCGTTTGGTCTCGACCTTGCGGCAATGTCCGTATTCCTTTATTGTTTCCGCGAACGCGAATTAATTTTAGATATTTTTGAAATGGTTTCAGGTCAACGCATGATGACCACTTACATCCGCCCTGGTGGTTTGTGGCGCGATGTGCCCGTTGAATTTGAAAAAGCTGTGCGTGATTTTGTGCAACTCTTTCATAAACGTGTAGATGAATATGAACGTTTGATGACTCGTAACCCAATTTTTATTGATCGCTTAGTTGGCATCGGTTATTTAGATAAAAAGACGGCTCTTTCCTACGGGGTAACTGGTCCTACACTTCGGGCATCAGGCGTCAATTGGGACTTAAGAAAAGCAACCCCATATCTCGGTTATGAACAATATGATTTCAATGTTCCCGTTTCAGAAGATTGCGATACCTATGCTCGTTATATCGTCCGCATTCAAGAGATGCGCGAGTCATTGAAAATTATTGAACAAGCAATGAACAAATTACCATTAGGTCCAGTTCGTTCAGAGAATCGTAAGTTCGTTCCGCCACCACGTTCTGAAATCGGCGTGAGCATGGAATCGTTGATTCATCATTTCAAATTATGGACAGAAGGTTTCCTCGCACCCAAAGGTTCGATTTATAACGCAGTTGAATCACCACGCGGAGAATTAGGTGTCTTCCTCGAAAGTGATGGCGGACCAAAACCGTATCGCGTTCACATGCGCACACCTTCATTTGATAATTTAGCAGTTTTGCCTGAAATCACAAAAGGGCACTTGGTAGCAGATTTGGTTGCTATCCTTGCTTCTATTGATATTGTGCTCGGAGATATTGACCGATGAGCCTTGAGAAAAAATACGCTAAAGAAATAAAACAAATTTTATCCAAATATCCGCCTGAACATAAACGTTCAGCAGTGATGCCGCTTTTACATCTTGTACAAAAAGATGAAGGCTATATCAGCAAAGAGTCTATGCAAGAGATTGCAAAACTTTTAGACATAACCGAAACTGAAGTTGGGTCAGTGGTTGGTTTTTATACGTTGTATCACGAGAAAAAAGAAGGCAAATATCGAATGCAAATCTGCACCGATTTACCTTGTGCCTTACGCGGTGCCGATGAATTCATGAAACAAGTTTGTGAACACTTAAATGTTGAAGATGGTGGCACAACTGCTGACGGTTTAGTCACTGTTGAACACGTGATGTGTCTCGCGGCATGTGACCGAGCTCCAATGTTCCAATCACAAGGACCGGATGGAATTAAATATCACGAATACATGACGATTGACCGAGTGAATGAGTGGCTTCAGTCGCTGAAACAAGTTGAAGCAGGAGAGAAGCGATGAGTCATATCTTATTAAGACATCGAGATATTCCTGATTTACATAAGTTCAACGTCTATAAAAAGAACGGTGGATTTTCTGCACTCAAAAAAGCAGTCACCAAAATGCAACCAAGCCAAGTGACGGATGAAGTTAAAAATTCTGGTTTGCGTGGGCGTGGTGGGGCGGGCTTTCCAACTGGTATGAAGTGGTCTTTTATTGATAAAAATAAATGGCCCCATTATGTAGTTGCCAATGCGGATGAATCGGAACCCGGCACATTCAAAGACCGTGAATTGATGGAAATGAATCCTTTCCAATTTTTGGAAGGTTTAGCGATTGCATCGTATGCTGTGGGTGCAAATGTTGCGTATGTGTATTTGCGTGGCGAGTTTTGGGATATTGCCGAAGCGATGGATAAACAAATTGCTGAGATGGAAGAAGCAGGTTTTCTCGGCGATAAATTATTTGGAACTGACTATTCATTAAGAATTTATACGCATTTAGGTGCGGGCGCATATATTTGTGGTGAAGAAACTGCTTTGCTTGAATCGCTTGAAGGCAAACGTGGGCAACCTCGTACACGTCCGCCGTTCCCAGCAGTGGCTGGTTTGTTTGGCAAACCCACTGTGATTAATAATGTGGAGACGTTTGCAAATGTTCCAATGATTTTGGCAAATGGAGCAGATTGGTATAAAAGTATCGGCACAGCCGATGCGGCTGGTGTAAAAATTTATTCATTATCAGGTCGTGTTCGCAAACCCGGTAATTATGAATTACCTTTTGGTTCTACATTCAGACAATTAATTTATGAACACGGCATGGGTGTGCAAGACGGAAGACCTGTCAAAGCCCTCATGCCTGCTGGTGCTTCTTCATCTTTAATTCCAGTCAATGATAAAGTGTTAGATACGCCATTAGATTATGCATCTGTGCGTGGTATGGGCGCGGACTTGGGTTCTGCCTCTGTGATTGTGTTAGATGACACTGTAGATTTAAATTGGGTTATTAGCAAAACAGTTAAATTCTTCAAACATGAATCTTGCGGTAAATGTACACCTTGTCGTGAAGGTACATATTGGATGAATAACATTGTCAAACGCATGGGTCATTCCAATGGTTCCTATAAAGAAGATACAGATTTATTATTAAATGTCGCCAAGCAAATGCAAGGCAAATGTTTATGTGCCTTAGGTGATTTTTCCACTATGGCAGTTGTAACCAGTATCGAACGATTCCCGAAAGACTTTAACCGAGCATAAAGATGACGAAACAAGTTAATGTAACCATCAACGGAAAGCCAATCGCTGTACCTGAAAATTACACGGTAGTTGAAGCCGCCAAGTTAGCAGGTATTGATATTCCTGTTTTTTGTCACCATCCAAAACTAGAACCTGTCGGTATGTGCCGCATGTGTTTGGTTGAAGTGGGTCAACCTATGGTTGACCCCAAAACAAAAGAAGTGGTGATGGAAAATGGCGCGCCAAAAATTGCCATGCGCCCCAAACTTGAAACCGCTTGTACCAATCGTGTCTTTGAAGGCATGGTTGTGCAAACGCAAACCGAAAAAGCAACAGTGGGTCAAAAAAGCACGGTTGAATTTTTGCTGACTTCCCATCCATTAGATTGTCCGGTGTGTGATAAAGGCGGTGAATGTCCGCTTCAAAATCTCACCATGGCACATGGTCCGGGTAAGAGTCGTTTCATCTATGATGAAAAATTGAAAATGGATAAGCAAGTTCCATTGGGTGAGTTAATTTATCTCGATCGCGAACGTTGTATCCAATGTGCGCGTTGCATCCGTTTTCAAGATGAAGTTGCTGGCGAGCCAGTGCTCGCTTTTGATGAACGTGGCCGCACGACTCAAATCGTTTCATTATCTGACCCCGGCTTTGATTCTATTTTCTCCGGTAACACGACTGATATTTGTCCAGTGGGTGCGTTGACGACTGCTGATTTCCGCTTCGGTGCCCGACCGTGGGAACTGAGTGCTGAATCCTCAATATGTACTCAATGTCCAGTTGGGTGTAACACGACGCTTAATACGCGACGTGAAGCCAAAGCAGGCGGCGAGATTGTTGTCAAACGTGTCATGCCACGTCAAAACGAAGAAGTAAATGAAATTTGGTTATGTGATAAAGGTCGTTTTGCATATCACTATGCTGAAAGCAAAGAACGATTAACCAAACCAATGATTCGCAAAGATGGAAAGTTATCTCGTGCTTCATGGGATGCCGCTACAAAATTAGCCGCAGAAAAATTTACAAAGAATAAAAAAGATTTTGTTGTGCTTGCTTCTGGAAGATTATCAAACGAAGATTTGTTCAACCTCAAATCACTTGCTGATACCGCCGGTGGCAAAGCTATTTTGTATTCTGATATGGGTGGCGGAGATGTAACTAAGTTAGTTGGTGTTGGGGCTGGCACAAACTTAAGCAAAATGGGTGCAGGCGATGCAATCGTCGTTGTGGCATCTGATTTATATGAAGAAGCCCCGATTTGGTGGTTACGAGTCAAACAAGCTGCTCAACGTGGTGCGACGTTAATCGTTGCGAATGCCCGTGAAACAAAATTAGATAAATTTGCAAAACATGTGATTCGATATACACATGGTAACGAAGTTAAGACGATTAATGATTTAGGCAAAAAAGGCAAAGTTGCTGATGAATTTGCCAAAGCCAAAAATGCAATTATCTTCTATGGCAGTGATGGTTTGGGCGTGAATGGAACTTCTGCCTTAGCATCTGCTTGTGGAAGTTTATTAAAAGAAACTGGTCACGTTGGCAGAGCGAATAATGGATTAATCGGTGTGTGGCAAAGAGCAAACGACCAAGGCGCATTTGAAATGGGCTTTGAACCCGTAGATGATTTAGCCAAAGCATTAAAAGGAAAAGTGGTTTACATTGCCGGGGCTGACCCTGTGGGTGATAACCCGAACTTTGCGAAAGTTTTGAAAGATTCAAAATTTGTAGCCGTGCAAGATTTGCTTGAAACTGCTACAACCGAAATTGCAGATGCGGTATTCCCTGCCCAAGCATTTACTGAACGTGAAGGTACTTTCACTTCTGGTGAAAGACGTGTACAAAGATTCTATGCGGCAGTGCCTGTCAAAGGTGAAAGCAAACCAGATTTTGCAATTACATCTATGATTGCAAAACAAATGGGTGTGATTTTAGAAGGTTCATCTGTGCGTGTGGTGTTTGATTTGTTATCCAATTCAGTAGATGCTTTCTCTGATTTGAATTATGACAAACTTGCTGAAACCAAAGAACAATTCCCAATCGTAGGTCGCAGTGACATGTATTACGGTGGCACAACGTATGAAAATACAAAAGGCTTAGGCGTGCAACTCCTCCCAATGGCTCAAGTTGGGGGAACAGTCCGCATTCCGAAGGTCAGAAAAGAAGCGGCTATTCATCCAAAAGAAAAAGAAATTTTGGCTGTGCCAGTCAATAAATTATATGATTATGGCATCACCGTCAGCAGTGCAGAGTTGCTTGAGCAAAGAATCGGTGAAACAAAAATTTCTATGAATTCATCTACTGCTAAGAAATTGGGCATGGATGCTGGCAAGACTGCGAAAATTAGTTTTAATGGCGTGAGTGGCGAAGCCTTGATTAAGATTGATGATTCAATTTCAGCAGGTGTGGTGCTTGTGCCGCGTAGTATGGGGCTGGCGATTCACGAACCTGTAGTAGGGAAGGTGAAATAATGGATTGGGTCATGTGGCTTGAATGGGTTTTGAAAGGCTTAATCTTGTGTCTAATTTTATTAGGCGGTTTTGCCTACTTAACTTTATATGAACGCCGTGCTTTAGCAAGAATGCAAGTGCGTGTGGGACCCAATCGTGCAGGTCCGCAAGGAATTTTGCAACCCATTGCAGATGCGGTGAAATTAATTTTCAAAGAAGAATTTACACCAGCAAAAGTTTATAAAGTAGTTTTTATTCTCGCACCTGTGTTAACAGTTGTGCCTTCTTTAATTATCGCGGCAGTGATTCCTTTGGGAACTTCGTTTAATTTATTTGGACGTGAAATTACTTTATATGTGGCGGATGTAAACGTAGGTATTTTGTATGTCATGTCTATCGCTTCGATTGCAGTGTATGGAATCGTGTTGGCGGGTTGGTCGAGCAATAATAAATACGCTATGTTGGGCGGCATTCGTTCATCGGCTCAAATGATTTCGTATGAACTCGCGCTTGGCTTTTGTTTTGTGTTTGTGATTTTGCTTGGCAACTCGATGAGTTTGAATGAAATTGTTGATGCACAAAAAGATGTTTGGTTTTTCTGGGTACAACCTGTTGGAGCAGTCATTTTCTTCATTGTGGTATTAGCAGAAGTGAACCGAGCTCCGTTTGACATGCCCGAAGCCGAACAAGAATTAACTGCAGGTTATCATGCGGAATATTCGGGTATGAAGTTTGCTTTGTTCTTCATGGCTGAATATCAAAAAATGATTGTGATGTCTATGATTACGGCTACATTATTTTTTGGTGGGTATCGCGAGCCAGTTATTTTACAAAACACCTTTTTGAGTGTGGATGCAATTTGGACAATTGGCTCATGGACTTTCCCAGCCTGGTTTCTCGGACCGATGTATTTGTTCATCAAAGTATTTTTCATTTTGTTTTTGATGATTTGGGTACGCGCCACTTGGCCCCGTTTACGTTATGACCGTTTGATGGCGCTCGGCTGGAAAATTTTCTTGCCACTTACTTTAGCATTATGTTTCATCACGGCTGTTGGAATTTTGTTATCAGAAACCAACCCGTTGTATTATTGGAGTATTCCAGTTCTTTCGATACTTAGTTTCTTGATATCAATTGCTGTGATTTACCGTGACTTAACGAGGAGAAAAACAAATGCGCGTGTTTGAACCTTTAATTGAACTTGGCAAAGGTTTGGGTGAAGTTCTTCGCACATTTTTTGTGGAGAAAACTGTTACCTATCAATATCCCGAACAGAAGCGCGAAGTCCGTCCGCGTTTTCGAGGTCGCCATGTTTTGAATCGTTATGATAACGGTCTCGAAAAATGTATTGGATGTTCACTGTGTGCCGCCGCTTGCCCTGCGGATGCAATCTTCGTTGAGTCTTCTGAAAATACAGATGAAAAACGCTTCTCACCTGGGGAGAGATATGCCTCGACCTACGAAATTAACATGCTCCGATGCATTTACTGCGGCTTTTGTGAAGATGCTTGTCCGACCGAAGCCATCACACTTGGTGACAATTACGAATTAACATTTACAGATAGAAAGCAAGCCATTTATACAAAAGATATGTTGCTTGTGCCTGTAAAAGCCGAAAATATGTTAACTCCACAAAAAGTGGAACCGAAAGTATTTACTCGCTCCGTTCCACAAATGGAAGACCCAAGAGATTAGTTATTTGCTATGACCGATTTAATCGTTTTCCTCGTTTTATCACTCGTTGCCATTGCTTCCGCATTGGGCATGTTGTTCAGCCGTAATGCTGTCTATTCCGCATTATTCCTTGTGTTGAACTTTGTTGTCGTGGCTGTCTTTTATCTTTTACTCGGCGCGCCATTTATCGCCATGGCTCAAATCACCGTCTATGCTGGCGCGATTATGGTGTTGTTCCTCTTCGTCATCATGTTATTAGGCGCGGAGAATCTCCCACCGTCCGAAGTACTTCCATGGCAAAGACCCTTAGCAATTTTGCTTTCAACGATTCTTGCTGTTGAATCAATTTATTTGGTTTTTGCACGCGCCCGTTCAGGTACTTCCATTATTTCACCTGATGCTTCAGTGAACTCAATTGAAAACGTGCGTGAAATGGCAATGACTTTGTTTAATCAATATCTGCTTCCGTTTGAAGTCACTTCTATTCTTCTATTGGTTGCGATGGTCGGCGCGATTGTATTGAACAAACGAGAAAAGGCAGGCTAGGGATTATGGTCACAGTTGATTATTACGTTGCCTTATCTGCAATTTTATTTACGATTGGCGCATTAGGCGTTTTATCACGCCGCAACCCGTTGATTATTTTCATGTCCATTGAGTTAATGCTCAACGCCGCGAATCTTGCTTTTGTGGCATTTGCTAGTGTTTACGAATCCTTCAACGGACAAATTTTTGTCTTCTTCGTCATTGCTGTCGCCGCCGCAGAAGTTGCTGTCGGTTTGGCATTGATTGTTGAAATTTTCAAATCGAAAAAGAACATCAATATTGATGATATGAATTCTTTGAAAGGCTAACCCTGTCATGCACTTAAGCGAAACAGTACAAACAGGTTTTTATTTTCTTGCACCGTGGCTGGTATTTTTCCCAGTCATCGGTTTGCTGATTAACACCATCTTCGGCAAACGCATGAGCGAGAATCAAGTAGGCGCAGTCGCTAGCATTGCGGCGGGCGCAACATTCATCGTCTCCGTTTTGTTGGCATATTCTGTCTCCATCAATCACGGCGAAGTGATGCGCTGGCAACTCGCCCAATGGATTCACATCGGAAACCTTGAACTCGATTGGACTTTCCGCATTGATTCACTTTCCGCCACCATGATGTTAGTTGTCTCTGGTGTGGGAACTTTGATTCACATTTATGCTATCGGATACATGCACGAAGATGTGCGCTACAAGCATGAAGAGGGACGTTTCACTCGCTTCTTTATTTACCTCAACCTGTTTCTCGCCTCGATGATGGTCTTAGTTTCAGGCGACTCATACTTAATGCTATTCGTCGGCTGGGAAGGTGTAGGTTTGTGTTCATTTCTTCTCATCGGCTTTTGGTTTGAAATGGACACACTCGCGCGACCTTCATGGGCAAACTCAGATGCCGCCAAAAAAGCATTCATCGTCAACCGCATCGGTGACTTTGGCTTCTTAATCGCTGGCTTTTTGATGTTCTGGCATTTAGGCAATAGCTTCCAATTTGATAATGTCTTTGAAGCCGCAAAAAGTGCTCCACCAGAAATTATTATTGCAATCACTTTGTTTATGCTAGTGGGTGTGGCTGGTAAATCAGCACAGATTCCATTGTATGTTTGGCTACCAGACGCGATGGCAGGTCCGACTCCAGTTTCAGCATTAATTCATGCCGCCACCATGGTCACTGCTGGCGTTTACTTAATCACCCGTTCATTCCCTTTATATGATTTAGTTCACGAAGCCCAAAACATTGTTGCAATTGTAGGTGCAGTCACTGCTTTGTTTGCCGCTACGATAGCAGTTGGTCAATATGACATTAAAAAAGTTTTGGCTTATTCAACTATTTCACAACTTGGCTTCATGGTTGCCGCTGTTGGAATGGGTGCGTATGTGGCAGGCATGTTCCATTTGATTACACATGCTTTCTTCAAAGCATTGTTATTCCTTTCAGCAGGCTCTGTGATTCTCGGCGTTGAACGCGGACATCATGCTCATGCACATCACGAACATCATGATGAAAAGCCGAAAAAGAAATTAAAAGGAAAGAAGAAAGAAGAACATCACGATGCACATGGTCACGGACATGATGACCATGCTGAAGTCTTTGACCCAGGCGATATGCGTAACATGGGTGGTATGCGAAAAACGATGCCAGTCACATTTTGGTTATATCTGATTGGAACAATTGCATTAGCAGGTTTACCGCCATTTGCAGGCTTTTGGTCTAAAGATGAAATTTTGCTTGATGCAAGGTTACATAATCAAACCGTGTATTGGTTATTAACTGTCGCCGCGTTTTTCACTGCCTTTTATATGGGCAGGCAAATTTGGATGGTCTTTTTCGGTGAAGCCAGAACCGATGCATCCAAACACGCTGAAGAAAGCCCAAAGGTAATGACTCTGCCGTTGGTTGTGCTGGCAATTCTCAGCGTAGCAGGAGGCGCGTTAAATCTTCCGTTCAAAGGTTTCCATCAATTAGGTCATTGGCTTGAATACACACTTGGTGAAGTTGAATATTTATCTTTTGAATCGAGCATTGCTATTTCTGCAACTGCACTGGCATTGGTTGCGATTTTGGTTTCATGGTTAATTTATGGACGCAACCCGTTGAAGAAAGCGAATCAACTTGACCCAATGAAAAAACCGCTTGGATTTATTTTCACTGGTATGGAAAACAAATGGTATGTGGATGAGATTTATAACGCTGTGATTCGTCAACCATTCAAACGGCTCGGTGCATTTTTAGCAGATGTGATTGATTGGCGCTTCTGGCATGACTTTATGCATGATACGGTTATTGTCGGCAGTTATAACTGGATTGGGCAAATTGCCTTGAACAAATATGCTGACCAAAAAGGTATTGACCGTTTCTTCAACAGTTGGGCAGATGTATCGAATTGGATTTCTGCTAACGTAAGAAAAATTCAAAATGGTTTTGTGCGTTCGTATGCACTTTCTGTTTTGCTCGGCGTGGTTTTGATTTTAGGATATTTAATCTTTAAGTAGATATTTGAGGACGAAACATGGAATTTATTTTACAACCGCTTACACTACTAACCTTCTTCCCATTATTGGGTGTGCTGGTGATTCTCTTTTTGAATGCCGAGCAGAAAAACGCTATTCGTTGGGTGGCGTTGGGAACATCATTGATTACCATTGGCATTTCGCTGTGGGTCTTTTCAATGTTTGATTCATCGAATCCCAATTTACAACTCGAAGCCAAATACGAATGGATTAACGTCGCACGCTTTAATATTTATTATTACTTAGGTGTAGATGGCTTAAGCATTTTGCTAGTGTTGATGACGACTGTCTTAACTTCTATTTCCATTCTGTGCACATGGACAGCCATCGAAGACCGCGTTAAAGATTTTATGGCGTTTTTCTTATTGCTTGAAGTGGGTATGACCGGTGTATTCCTCGCCCAAGATTTATTCCTGTTTTACATTTTCTGGGAATTTACACTCGTGCCGATGTATTTCATCATTGGTATTTGGGGCGGACCTCGCCGTGTGTATGCCGCAATTAAATTCTTCTTATACACAATGGCTGGTTCTATTTTGATGTTGCTTGCCATTTTGTGGCTCGGTATTTATGGAAATACTTTCTCCGTTCCAGACTTAATTACCAAAGGCGGCATTCCTGCTGATGTTCAAATTTGGTTATTCCTTGCGTTCACAATTGCATTTGCGATCAAAGTTCCAATGTGGCCCGTGCATTCATGGCTTCCAGATGCACACGTTGAAGCTCCAACTGCTGGCTCTGTGATTTTGGCAGGCGTGTTGTTGAAAATGGGTACATATGGATTTATCCGTTTCAACATTCCATTGTTTCCAGAAGCAACCGTCCAAGCCGCCCCATGGATTGCACTCTTCGCCACCATCGGCATTATTTATGGCGCATGGGTTTCGTATGCCCAAGCCGATGTAAAGAAATTAGTTGCTTATTCATCTGTCAGCCACTTAGGCTTTGTGATGATTGGCTTGTTCGCTTTGAATCCAGAAGGTGTGGCTGGTTCTATTTTGCAAATGATAAATCACGGCATTAGTACCGGCGCATTGTTCTTGCTTATCGGTATGATTTACGAACAAACCCACACCCGCGAAATTAAAGTCTATGGTGGTTTATGGAAAATTACGCCAATCTTCGGCGTGTTCATGTTAATCTCTGCTTTGTCGTCAATGGGTTTGCCCGGTCTCAACGGTTTTGTGGGTGAGTTCACCATTTTGCTTGGCGCATTCGGTTCAGATGCAATCGGTAACCCATGGTATGCAAGTATTTCCGCACTTGGTGTGATTATGGCGGCTGTCTATATTCTTTACATGTTCCAAAGAATGTTTATGGGACCTGCCGGTGAAATCACACATCATCACGAACTCAAAGACCTCAACTGGCGCGAAATTATCACCATGGTTCCATTGATTATCTTCATGTTCTGGATTGGTTTATATCCCAAACCATTTTTCGACATCCTCGCACCCGCCGTTGAAAAATTATTATCAGCATTACCTTTATAAACATGATCACACCGCCTACCTTTACCGACTTCTACACCCTCATTCCTTATCTCATACTCACCGTTTGGGCGTGTGTACTTTTACTTGTTGATTTATTCATTCCAAAGAATCGCAAAAGCATCACAGCCATTCTTGCTTCTGTAGGGATTGCCGTTTCATTAGGGTATACCGTTACACAAATTGGATTTAAGAGCCCTGGCTTTAATAACATGGTGGCGTTAGATGGTTTCTCCACGTTCGCCAACATTTTATTACTCGTCAGTGGTTTGTTTGGGATAGCACTCGCTTACGGGTACGCAAAACGGATGAACATCGAAAGAGGCGAATATTACACACTCCTCTTATTCAGCGTCACAGGCATGATGCTCATGGCACAAGCCACAGACCTCATCATCGTATTTCTCGCGCTTGAATTACTTTCCATTCCGCTTTACGTTTTATCCGCCATCTCGCGCCGAATCGAAGCAGAAGAATCTGGTGTGAAATACTTTTTGCTCGGTGCATTCGCCAGCGGATTTGTTGTGTACGGAATCGCTTTGATTTACGGTGCGACAGGTTCAACTGCGTTGAATGATATTTTCTTCGCCGCCTCTTCCGGTGATTTCAGCCTGCTTCTGTCTATTGGAGCCGCTCTACTCCTCGTCGGGTTTGGTTTCAAAGTCGCCGCTGTTCCATTCCACATGTGGACTCCGGATGTTTATCAAGGCGCACCCACACCCGTCACTGCGTTCATGTCCTCAGGTGCAAAGATTGCTGGCTTCGTAGCATTGTTTCGGGTGTTTACAATTTCATTCCCCACTCTCGCCGCAGATTTAACGAATGTTCTCTGGGTACTTTCTGCACTCACAATGATTGTCGGAAATTTTGTAGCACTTTCACAAAGTAATATCAAACGTCTCTTAGCATATTCAGCGATTGCACAAGCAGGTTATATCCTCATGGCATTTGTGCCATACGGAATTAAAGAAGTTGCGCCTGTGGCAGTTGCTTCCGGATTATTTTATTTAGTCGCTTACACTGTTTCAAACTTTGGGACGTGGGCAGTTGTCATTGCTTTAGAAAAAGCTGAAAACAAAGGGCTTGAATTGGATGATTATGCAGGTTTAGCAAAAAAATATCCTGCCCTCGCCATTGCTATGACCATCTTCATGCTTTCATTAATCGGCTTCCCACCAACCTTAGGCATGGTCGGAAAGTTCTATCTCTTCCGCGCCGTAATGGATGGTGGTTTTGTTGGTTTGGCAATTATTGGCGTGCTTACATCAGTTGTCTCAGCATATTACTATTTACGAGTCGTCGTCAACATGTATATGAAAGAAGGCGACCCAACTATTGAAAACGAAACATGGTTAAATTTCACAACCGCCATCACTGCCATTGTGACAGTCGTTGTCAGTTTAGTACCAAATATTTTATTCTTACTAGCAAGTACAGCAGTATTTTAGATATGTCATTGCGAAGAACGAATTGACGAAACAAAAAGGACTGTGATGTTCACAGTCCTTTTCTAATATTTTTATTCCGTAATTTGATAAATCTGTATCAAATTTCCACAGGTATCATTGAGAATTGCTACACTAGATTGACCCATGTTGGTTGGCTCCATCGTAAATTCCACACCTAACTTTTTCATGCGTTCATATTCTTTTTGAATATTATTCACTTCAAATGCTGTGAATGGAATCCCATCTTTCATCAACGATTCTTTGAGTGTTTTCATGGCAGGGTAATTTGCATTTGGTTCTAAGACCAATTCTGTACCATTAGGCTCATCAGGTGAGACGACTGTAATCCAACGCGCGCCATTTCCCAAATCAATATCTCGTTTTAAGACAAACCCCATCATTTCAGTATAAAATTTAATTGCCTTATCGTAATCATCAATAGATACACTTGCAAGTTTGATTTTCATTTTTCAATTCCTTTTGTTAGAAGTTGTGTAGCCTCACTACAACTCAACTGACGGAATTCACTGGGGCTTAGACCATATTGCCCTTTGAACGCTTTCCCAAAAGCGGCATGAGAATCATAACCCGCCGCAAGCGCGACCTCAGTAATGTTCACTGCACCCATACGGAGTTTTTGCCCTGCACGTTTCAGCCTCATGCGCCGAACATAACTAATGGCACTCTCGCCAACTTGCTCATGGAAGATACGATGAAAATGTGGCACAGAAAAACCAGCCACTTCTGCTAGCATTTCTCGATTCAGCGGCTCGTGAATATGCTCGCGAATATAAGACATCACATCTTCAATGGTTTGGGAGTGTTCTTCGATAAGTTGAGTATCGTTTAGCATGGGCAAAATATAGTATATCAAAACACCTGTTCGCTACTCCAAATGTATCATTTCTTACAATAAAAAACGGGACTGGTTATTTCCAGTCCCGTTTTTTTCTATTACACCGAAAGGCTTACCTGATTACGATGCTGTAATGCTGATTTACAAATCTCTGCAATATGACGTGCGTCAGTACCACAACATCCGCCTAACACAGTCAGATTTTTCAATTTATCAAAAAGCACAATGTAATCTTGACCTAATTCAGCAGGATTGCCTTCATCTAACGCAACGCTGAAATCAAGTTCTGCATGGCTTTTCTTAGAAGCATTGGCACGAATCCCACCGATTCTTTCTGCCCATACTTCACCACTTGCTAACACATCCGCAAAATGAGAAGGATGCGCGCAGTTAATCATGTAATAGGCAGGGTAGTTTCCTGTTTCTTTATCAACTTGTTCAATCGCATCTTTCAAGGTTTGACCTGTGGGCAATTTACCATCTGTTTCGACTGTAAAAGAAATGACAACAGGCATTCCAAAAGATTTTGCGGCTTGCACAATACCAAGCGCTTCTTCGACATAATTCATGGTGATAGCAGTGACCAAATCCGCTTCGGTTTGTTTGAAGGTGTTGATTTGAACCGAATGATATTTTTCCGCTTCTTGAGCAGACATGACATTGCTGGGGCTATACCCATCACCACGCGGACCGAGACAACCACTAATGACAACTTTGGTATCTTCGGTTTCATATTCTTTACGGAAATCAACCAGCATATCAATTGCTTTGCGATTGATATCTTCTAAATCACTTTCAGAATAACCAAGTTGTTTGCCCCAACCCGGGTTAGAGCGCCAAGTAGCGGCTTCAAGAACCAAACCAACTTTTTCATTTCGAGCAATTTCAGCATAACCGCGGAAATAATTGCGAAGAGCCTCAAAACCTTTTTCATCTTGCAATAAAACAAAAGACGCAAAACTAGGTAATTCCATACCATGATGAAAAATTAAGTCTGTTTCAATTCCGCCATCCGTGATAAATACATCACGGGAAGATAATTGAGGGAGTGCGTTACGATATTTTGACATTTTGAATTTCCTTTCCTTTCCTTTCTTTAACGAGGGCGGATTGTATTCAAATGTCAGACAACTCGCAATAGTACCCTATGGGGAATTCCTCTTAAAATAAAATGAGACTATGAATAAATCATAGCCTCATTTTGATAGTACTTAAGATATCTAATAAAGATAAATAAAATGTTTCAGGAACAGAATCAACTTTCACTGAAGTATGAAGCGATATCCTTCGCTATGCTCAGGATGACAACCAAACGTCATTTCCAAATATGCCCATATCCATATTCGCCATCAAGCAATTTACCTTCGGCGAAGCGTTCAAAACGGAATTGGGAAATATCTACTGTTTTAGGTTTGCCATCCAAAATTAATTCAACCATGCTGGCACCAGCCGCAGGTGATGTTTTGAAACCTGTGCCACTCAAACCACATGCCAAATAAAAACCTTCTATATTTGTGCCGCTATATATTGCGCGTTGGTCTGGGGTAATGCCATCACGCCCAACATGAATTGAATGCAAACCACTTTGTTCAATTTTTGGAATTCGCTTCACCATGCTATCAATTAATTTTTCAACAAAAGTTGGTGTAGGTGTTTGGTCTTCGGCATCGGGTGCTTCGCCACGCAAAGATTCATCTTCACCAGCCGCAAGGATTAATGCACTGCCTTCAGGGCGGAAATAACAATTGATGACATCATCAATGCAAGCAGGGAATTTACCTAATGATGGAGGACGATGTAAAAATGCTACATCATGCGTCCACGTTTCAAGCGGGACTTGGATACCTGCTAGCCCCGCGACATGCTTTGCCCACGCCCCAGCCGCGTTGATGATAATCGGTGCATCGAAGTTTCCTTGTGTTGTATCCACGCCGATAACTTTTCCACTGGCTGTGCGAATCGCAGTCACTTCACAATTTTGAATCAATGTCGCGCCATTTCGTTTTGCAGATTCAATAAATGAATTTGTAGTCAGTGTCGCGTCAGCATACCCTGAATCAGGTTCGTAGGCGGCGTAATCGAAGTGACCAGTTAACAGGTCAGGGAAGAGGCGTTGTACTTCATCCGCAGAAATAACGGAAGTATTGATTCCAATTTTTTGTTGATTGGCAACATTGCCACGCAATTTATCTTCATGTTCGCGCTTCGCAATTTGCAGGAAACCTGTTTGCTGAAATCCACATTCACCCCCGACTCGTTCTTTCCAGTTGTTGAAATAAATTTTATAACTTTGAAACGTTAAATCAGATTCGGCGGCGAGGTCATAATGCATACGCACAAGTCCGCTGGAGTGACCAGTGGCACCCGAAGCAGTGACCTTTCTTTCAAGGATAGCAGTTTTCAATCCGCGCTCGGCGAGGTGAAACGCAAGGCTGGCGCCCATCACGCCTGCGCCGATAACAATTGCATCATAATTTTGAGTCATGTTTAATTCCTTTTTAACCACAAAGGACACAAAGAGCACAAAGGAAAACCAAAAGAAAAAATCCGTGATAATTCGTGAAATTAGTGGCTGAAGTTTTAATTGTTGAAATTGTAGCAGGTAAACTTATTCCTTGACAACCATTTCTCTGCTACAATTTACCTAATAAATTTTGGCTTGGAGGTAAGTACGATGACTCAAAATAAACCCAACAATGTAAAAAAAGTGATTGCTTCGGTTGCAGTGGTATCTGTGATTGCAGGCACAGCCTATGAGGTTAACCGACTTTCTGCGGAACCAACAGGTGAAAAAGATTGTGAGCCTGTTTCTACAGAAGGGGAAGCCTTAGCAACTGCTGATATTCAGGTGGATATTGCTCCGTTACCTTTGAGCGAATTATTAGCATGGAAACAAAAAGGTGGCACGATTAATGATGTCAGTTGTTTGAATCGCACGGCTGTGTATGGAATTGTACAAATTAGAAATGTAGAAGACATTCAGAATGCAGTGGCTTTAGCAAAAGAAGAAGAATTAAAAATCTCAATGGCAGGTGTGCGCCATAGCATGGGTGGACAAGCATTTTATAAAAATAACCTTGTGCTTGATATGACTCAATTTAATCAAATCTCTTTAGATGAAGAGAATATGACTATCACTGTGCAAAGTGGTGCGACTTGGCATGATATTCAAAACTTTTTGCATCCACGTTTTGCTGTCAAAGCCATGCAATCTACCGATATTTTTACCGTGGGTGGTTCTATCTCAGTCAATGCACATGGCATGGACCATTTAGCAGGTTCAGTGGGTAGCTCTATTAAATCTATGCGTGTGATGCTTGCCGATGGAACAATTGTCAATGTGAGCCGTGAAGAAAACCCTGAATTATTTTCTTTGGTGGTTGGCGGATATGGTTTATTCGGCATCATCTTAGATGTTGATTTGCAAATTGTAAATAATGACATTTATGAAACAGAACGTCAAGTTGTTTCTTATAAAGACTTCCCTGAAATTTTTGAAAACGAAATTTTACCCGACCCGAACTTAGGCTTATTTTATGGGCATTTATCCACTGCCAAGAATAATACCTTTCTTGATGAAATGATTTTTTACAAATATACAAAAGTAGATATTGGCGAAGCGGATGTTCCGCCTTTGGGTGAAGTTTCGGGTATTAAGTTACGTCGCTTCGTGTTTAACTTTTCTAAACGTGGCGATATTCCCATGCGGATTAAGTGGTATTTGGAAAAGAATGTCGAAAAAATGTTAGAGTCTTGCACAGTCGTCCCGCGCACACAAGCCATGTCTGAAGGTGAGGCGTGTTTTGTATCTCGCAATGAACCAATGCATGATTCGGTTGCATACATCCGCAATAATTTGATAAAGGAGACAGATATTCTGCATGAATATTTTATCCCGCGTGAGCAATTTATTCCATTTGTAGATGGGCTTCGCCGCATCGTTCAGGAATATGACGTCAACCTGCTCAATGCTTCGGTGAGAGTGATTCACCCCGAAGATAATTTCTTGACCTATGCTCCCACTGAAATGTATTCGATTGTTTTGTATATCAATCAACCTGTGAGTGTAGAAGGCAATGAACACATGGCAAAAGTGACGAGTGAATTAATTGATTTAACTCATCAAGTGAATGGAAGATTCTTTTTGCCATATCAGTTGTATTACACGTCAGAACAACTTGAAGCCTCTTACCCTGAAATTAAAGAATTTTTTGAATTGAAAAAAGAATATGACCCCGATGGTTTGTTTACGAATACTTGGTATGAAAAATACGGTAAGTAACATGTAAGTAAAGTAGGTCACGTTTCAAACGTGACCTACTTTGTTAATTGATTAAGAAACTCCAAAACAATTGGCATCAAATTATCTAAATCTTCCACATGCGGAACATGATTCACGTCTTTCATCACAACCAATTCTGCATTGGGGATGATGCTTTGTAAATATTCGCCTTCTGCCAGTGGAATGACTGTATCACTATCGCCCCAAATGATTAAAGTGGGCATGGTCAAGTTTTGATAATGGGTGGGGTTGGTGGTTAAAGAAACTTCTTGCACATTCACCACATATCCAAGCCAATCGCCTAAGGTGTTGGTTGCACCTTCTAAAACCAAAGGCTGTTGCAAAATTTTAATTTTTTCATCAGTAGCATCGTTAGGGTCTTTCAACATAGCAGAGAGTAACGTCTTGGTCAGCAGGGGATTGGTGGCGGTTGCTGAAAGAATTGGGTTACGAATAGCACGCGTTTCAAAAAATATTTCTAAAAGGCTTGGGCTTGTTTTTTCTACAGGCACAAGGTTTAGATTCAACCCGCCTACATCTTCCAAAACTAGAGCATCTATTCTTTCTGGAATCATTAACGCAGTTTCGAGCGTTGCCCCGCCACCAAATGAATGACCAAATAGAATCGCACTATCAATGTCTAACTCATCCATCAAAGCGATAATTCGTTCTGCTTGGGCTTCATTTCCAAAAGACGGGGTGGCTGGTTTTTCCGAATATCCAAATGGCGGAATATCAATAGCAATGCAACGATAACCCGCTTCTGCAAGCGGAGTCATTGTCTCGCGCCAAAATTCACTCCACGCGCCTGTGCCGTGAATGAATAATATGGCTTGTCCATCTGCGGGACCCATGTCTAAGATGTGTATCTCAACATCCCCTGCTTGAACAAATTTCCCCGTAGTTGGAGCCGCTTCGTATCTGGTTTCAATTTCACGTAAGCGAGATTGAATATAAAAGAATGAAATTGTCAAAAAGAGTAATAGAAAAATCCACCCGATAATTTTTAAGATGATTTGACCAATTTTTTTCATGTATGCTTCTCGCTAATAATCGTACATATGTTCAAAACGAATATCGGTTTTGTTTTCTAATTCTTCCAGAAACAAATGTAATTCACTCACTTTCACTTTGATTATCGCTCGCGTTTCACCTGCTTGAGTCAAAATTGGTAAATCAAAAAGATATTCACCATATTCAAAATCATAATTTGCATCTTGATTTCCTAAGGTCGTCACTGCAATTTCATCATTGCCAGCAATTTCAACGAACGATAAACCATCTTTCATTAATACAGGAATCATGGTTGAAAATACTTCAAAGCGAGTGACATACACCAATTGCTTGTCATTAATTTCATTTACAATTTCAAAATCATCATTAGTCATTTCAGAGGTAGCGTTTTGCGTCACCGCATAAATTTTTGATTCATCAGGTCCACCATAAGTTGCTTGCGAACCCGCACTGGTTAAACCGCCATACAATGCTTTCACGCCATACTCAACGGTGAGCGCAATTTTTCTTTCCCATTTTCGCAACACACCAGGTCCCCATAAACTTGTCTCTGTCCATAACTCTTTTATCTTTTCATCAAACGGAAACAAATACCACGGCGTATTATGTAAAAATGCACCAAACTCAACTGCCACATCTGCCGCAAATTGTTCTTCTTCGGTGGGTTCTGCGGCGAACCAATCAAACACGCGCCCAATCGTAAACTCATATAAACCCTTGAGCATATTCTCCGCAGTAAAACTCACGCCAATAAAACCCAACACAAATTGAGCATTCCCATTATGTGGATATCTGCCGCGCACTTGCTCACACACTTCATAATAACTTTGCCAATATTGCCCAACCGCTTTGAAATACGGAAAATCAGAAGAAGAATGATTTTGAATAAACGCCCCATACTCATCGGCACTATAAACGATATACCATTCAGGAATCGTTAAATAGGTTTGACTTTCAGGACGCACATATTCTTCAATTTGACTCGTGAGGCTTCGCATCGTTTCATCGGGGATAGCTGATTCAATTTCATCAACATTTCCCCAAACCCGACAAAGCCATAACGCGCGCGTCAACCCAACAACTGATGGCAATAAGGCTACCACCAGCAGAAAAACAAAAAAGTATCGCAACCAACGGCGACGACGTTTAACTGGTTGCTGTGTCATATTCTGCAAATCGCTTGCTCAAAACAAAACCGATAAATACCGCAATCCCGCCAATAGCAATATGTGGAATATTTGCAAAGAATTTTAAGCTCCAACTAAAATCTGTAATACCTTGCAAAAAGATGCCACCATCTAAATAGCCTGAGCCTGTTAAGAATCCCAGAACCCCATCCAAACCGTAGATAATGCCAAACAATTTGAAATAGAATACCGAATCTTTGTGCGACCTCCACGCCGCAATTGCCGCCCACAAACCAGAAGCATAATGTAGTAAGTTATCGTACCATTGCAGGCTGAAAATCCCCAACGTGACACCATTCTCGTCATTGATAAAAGGGATATAACTCAAAGACCCCAACAAACCGAACATAATTGCATACACCCAAGCTAATTTTTGCATTGTGGTTGTTTTCATATTCTACACTCCTGATGAAAGTTAATTTTATTGTAGCATAATCAATTTAGTATACAAGAAGGTTTTATTGACATGTTTTTTCTTTACGGTATAATACCACGCGCAAGTCGTTTGGTTCCGTAGCTCAATTGGCAGAGCAGTTGACTCTTAATCAATTGGTTCTGGGTTCGAGTCCCAGCGGAATCACAAAAAACATCCCTGAATTGGGATGTTTTGTTATTTACAACTTTTCCAAAATCCACACAATTAACGGGGCGATGACCAAGGCTGGTAAAAAATTTCCAACGCGGATTTTTTTAATTTCTAACAAATTGCTGATTGCTAAACCAAATAAAATCACGCCACCTGTGGCGGTCATTTCATTCATCATCGGGTCGGTGATGATGGCGCTTAATGAACCTGCTAATAAACTGATTCCACCTTGATAAATCAAAATCACAATAGAAGAAAATAAAACGCCAATGCCTAATGTGGATGCAAATGCAATTGAAGCAAACAAATCTAAAGTGGATTTGACAGCCAGTAATTGATAATCACCTGTTAAACCATCTTGAATGGAGCCGAGAATGGTCATTGGTCCAACGCAGAATAATAATGAAGCCACCATGAATCCACGCACAAAGTTTGAAGATGAAGGAACTTTATCCGCAGGTGAATCAGGTTCAACCGTAGGGGAGAAGCGTTTTTCAAGAGTCTGCCCGAAAGTTTGCAGTCTATCTTCTATTTTCATCCATTCGCCTAAAATGATTCCGATAATGATTGCGCCTAAAACAATTAATTGATTTTCACTATCGAAAAACATTTGCAAACCCATTGCGCCTGTGAAGAGACCCATGCCTGCAATGACTGTGCTTTTGAATCGTTCGGGGATGCGCGAGCCGAAAATTAAACCAATTGCCCCGCCGATAAGAACTGCCACGATGTTGAGAATTGTGCCTGTCATAAATTTTCCTGTGATTTTTTTGGTAATTATATCTTGTACTCTTTATGGGTATAATTTAATTATGAAAAGAGAATATCATATTGAGATGACGCGCGAAGCGTTGGGTGAACATTTTAGCGAACGTGCTTTACAAGTGATTATAAAAGCAAATATTAATCAAGATAGATTGGCTGGCATGTTTTTCCATGATGAATTTCATTTTGATAACAATGCTTTTGATAAAGGCTATCGTTATATGAATGAACAGCGCGGTTATGTTTTGGCTACGTTTATCGGCACGGGTGTTTCGCCAATTGTAGCTTGGCAAGCGTTTGGCAGATTGTTACATAGCGCGCAGGATTTTTATGCTCACAGCAATTATGTAACCTTGTGGTTAGATGAACAAACCGCTTCTTCATCTTCGGGTGAAATTGAACCGCTAAAGAAAGACATTTTACAAAGCCCGAAACTGCATTCTGGCAAAGTGTATTTTCCATTGGATTTGATGTATTACATCTTGCCGATTCGTCCGCTGGTGATGAAGGTGTTGCCAAAAGATTCACACGGTTGGATGAATCTCGATTCGCCAGAACAAGGTTTTAAATTTGATTATGCCATTCGCGCGGCAGTGAAGAGAACGAAACATGAGTTTGAGATTTTGCAGAAATTACTAACGCCTGAAATGATGGCAAAGTTTATGGATAAACAATAGTGATGGGATTGCTTCGCCACAAAGAACAAGAGCGTGGTTCACGATGACATGACACAAACAAAGGTATAATCAAATTATGGATACAAAAACAAGATTAAACGAAGCAATGAAAGAATCAATGAAAAGCGGAGATAATCTCCGCAAACAGACGATTCGCATGGTGCTGGCGGCTGTGAAACAAGCCGAGGTAGATAAACGAGTCGAATTGGATGAAGCGGCTGTTACCGCGCTGATTCAGAAAGAGGTCAAGAACCGACGCGAAGCAATTGAAGATGCGAAAAAAGCCAGCCGAGATGATTTGGTTGAGGGGAATGAATCTGAAATCAAAATCCTTGAAGAATTTTTACCGAAAGCTATGCCAATCGAAGAATTGAAAGCATTGGTGCAAGCCGCTATTACTGAAACAGGTGCGGCCGCTCCAAGTGATATGGGGAAAGTGATGAAAGTGGTCATGCCAAAAGTGGCTGGACGTGCACCGAATGATATGATTAGCGCGACTGTGAAAGAATTGCTCACGCAATAAAATTACCGTGAAGAAGCATCTTGTTTCTTCACGGTTTATGTCATGCTTGTAAGAACCCCTGTTCCCACACGAATTCGTAGATTGCAACTGAGTTTGATTGTTGCTGTCAGCATTGTTTCTTATGCAGTGCTGGTAGTTCCAGTTGGATTAAACCCGACCACAGAAGTTGTGGCTGTTGGAGATGTAGCCTCTACTACGATTCAATCTCCGCGTGATATTGAATATGTGAGTGAAGTACGCACTGAGGAAGCACGTGTCGCCGCTGAAAGTGCTATTCAGCCTATCTACAGTTCGCCAGACCCAGCCATTGCGCGCCAACAAATTGAACGTTTGCGAACCACATTACAAAACATCACTGCCATTCGTTTAGACACTGAAATTGTGAACGAAGTTAAACGTTCACGTTTGTTGGCATTAAGTGATGTACGTTTAAAAATTGAAACAGCAGAGTATTTATTAAGCATTTCAGATTCGCGTTGGGATAGTGTGCAAACAGAATCAGTGCGTGTGTTAGAACAAACAATGCGCCGTGCCATTTATGAAGATACAGTTGAAACAACACAGGCTGGTATTTCATCTTCTGTAAGTTTTGCATTCAGCGAGCAACAAGTAGCCTTAGTGACAGAGTTAGTCTCTGCTTTTATTTTGCCGAACAGTTTTTATAGCCAAGATTTAACCGATATTGCCAAAGCCAACGCACGTGAAGCCGTAAAACCTATTGTGCAAACGTACAAAGCGGGTGAAACAATCGTTTCTACGGGAGAAATCATCACCCCAGCCGATATGGAAGCCCTAGAGCAATTGGGCTTGATTCGTTCTAACCGCCAATGGGAAGATTTCGCCGCTTCGGCATCCATTGTGATACTTTCTGCCGTATTTGTGCCAATGTACTTTTTCAGGCGACGTCGCCTTGTTGTTTTAAATGATGCCAAAAATATTTTAGTTATCGCCTTATTGTTTATTTTATTTTTAGTGATTGCGCGTTTATTTATAGGGCGCACACTTGCGCCTTATGGATATCCCATTCAAGCCGCCGCTTTGTTACTTACAGCATTATTTGGTATTGAAATTGGCTTGGTGTTTGCAATTCCGTTGTGCATTCTTGCCGCGTTTGGCTTATCCAATTCATTTGACCTGACCTTTTATTATCTCTTCTCATCTTTAATCGGCTTACTGGCTTTGGGTCCCGCAAGAAGATTCTGGGTATTCATTCGTGCAGGAATTGCTATTTCACTTTCCGGTGCGGTGGCATTGCTGGCGTTTCGCATTCCATTAATCACATTAGATTGGATTGGAATTTTGCAGTATGCCGGCGCTGTTGCCTTTGCAGGTTTTGCCTCAGCCAGTATTGCCTTATTGCTTCAATACATGCTTGCTCAATTACTGGGTCTCACCACTGCTTTACAGTTATTAGATATTTCTCGCCCAGATTCCCCATTATTACAATTCTTTTTACGCAGTGCGCCCGGCACATATCAACATAGTTTACAAGTTGCAAACCTTGCCGAACAAGCCGCCGAAAAAATTGGCGCAGACCCATTGCTCACACGCGTAGGTGCATTGTTCCATGATATTGGCAAAGCACTCAACCCCAATTTTTTTATTGAGAATCAATTGCCAGGTCACATAGATTCGCATGACGATTCCAACCCAGAAGAAGTTTCAGCAAAAATTATTGCTCACGTTACCGATGGTATTCAACTTGCAAACAAACACCGTTTGCCACGCCGCTTGCAAGATTTTATTTTAGAACATCACGGCACACTCATTACCCATTATCAATACAACCAAGCCATGGAAGCCGCCAATGGAAACATCAGCAAAGTGGATATTGAAAAATTCCGTTATCCCGGTCCGCGCCCGGCATCACGCGAAACCGCATTACTCATGTTAGCCGATGCCACCGAAGCACGTGCGCGTGCCGAACGCCCGCAGAATGATGATGAAATTAGAAAACTCGTGCGCAGTGTGATTCAAACCGTGCAAAAATTTAATCAACTTGACGATACGTTATTAACCTTACGCGATTTGAATTTGATAACCGAATCATTTGTGACTACCTTGCGCGGCACCTATCACGAGCGCATTCAATATCCCAAAGCAAGCACGCCAGACCAAGATGCCACTCTACTAGCACCGAGAAAAGAAAAATGATTCATATTGATAACCAACAAGATTTTTTAGACTCACCCTTATTGGAACGCGCCGCCCAATACACATTGGATATGATTCCAGCGCTTCATGCTGACCTTCCGCCTGCTCTTTCCAGCGCGAACATTACCATCGTTTTAACAGATGACCGCCAACTGCATGAACTCAATCACGATTTTTTAGACGTTGATTCTCCGACAGATGTTTTATCTTTCCCATCTTTAGAAACTGACCCTGAAACAAATGAATTGTATTTAGGCGATATTCTCATTTCGATTCCTAGAGCAAAACAACAAGCCGAATCCGCCGGGCATACATTAGAAGCCGAAGTGCAACTGCTTGTTGTGCATGGAACATTGCATCTGCTGGGCTACGACCATGCGTCAGACGAAGAAAAAAGCCTCATGTGGAATGAACAGGCTAAAGTGTTAGAAAGACTCGGTTTGTCCAGAATCAAAATACAAGAATAGTAGAGACACGGCGACGCCGTGTTCTTACGCATAACTAATGAAATCATTTCTTTATTCCCGCATTCACGCCTTCCGCCATGCTTTTCGCGGATTATTTTATGTCATGAAAACCCAACGCAATGCATGGATTCATACTGCTGTCACTGTGGCAGTTTTTTTATTAGGCATTTGGTTGAGAATTTCATTGACGGAATGGGCAATTATTGTTTTGACGATTGCATTGGTGTTTATGGCAGAGTTTATTAACACCGCCATTGAAGCAGTCGTTGACCTCGCTAGCCCAAACAAACATCCGCTTGCGAAAATAGGGAAAGATGTTGGCGCGGCGGCAGTTTTAGTAGCGGCGTTTGCGGCTGTGTTGGTTGGCTTATTAATTTTAGGTCCGCCCTTGTTAGAAAAACTGATTACCGTTTACTGATTACTGGAGACTTTATGGCATTATCTTTCAAATTTGGTACAGTCGGTTCACCCACAGGCACACCAAAGAAACCGGGTGGTTCAGTTGGTGCAATTGAATTTAGCAAATCAATTGGCTTAGACGCGCTTGAATTAGGTTGGGTGCAATCAGTGAGAGTGACTGAGGCAACTTGTGCATTGATAAAATCAGCGAGTGAAGCGCACGAAGTTGCATTAAGCGTCCATGCGCCGTATTTTATTAATTTGAATGCCGAAGCAGAAGAATGGCCCAAATCTCGTAAGCGATTGATGGATGCGGCTCATTATGGTTATTTGGCTGGTGCAACTGATATTATTTTTCATCCAGGTTCGTATTTCACACAAGAGCCTGCCGAGGTTTTGAAAAAAGCAATTCCACGCTTAGAAGGATGTGTGAAAGAATTACAAAAGAATGGGGATAAAGTTACTATTCGTCCCGAAACAATGGGTAAATCTGCTATGTTAGGTTCTTTTGAAGATGCAATTGCAATGAGTAAGGCAATGGACATGGTGCAACCGTGTTTGGATTTTGCTCATCTCCATGCCCGTCCCGGTGACGGTACGATGAATACGTATGATGAATGGTCTCGTTTGTTAGAAATGTATGGAAAGCAACTTGGTGCGAAAGCATTAAAAAATTTGCATATTCATCTTTCTGGCATTGAATATGGACCCAAAGGCGAGAAAAATCATTTGACCTTAGAAGATGCAGATTTAGATTTGAAAGCATTGTTCAAAGCATTAAAAGATTTTGAATGCGGCGGGCGAATATTAGGTGAAAGTCCTATTATGGAAAAAGATGCTTTGAATATGAAAAAAGCATGGATGAAAGTAAGTGGCGAAAAAGAGAAATAAAAAAACATCCCGTTCATTTGAACGGGATGTTTTTTGTAAATCATTATTTGGTTAGACCAACATTTAGTTCAAGGTTATCAGGGTCGCTATCCGTTGCAATTGCATTATCTAACGATGCATCGTAATAGCCTTGTGCTGAGAAGACAATTGTAAATTCTGTATTACGTGGAATGCCAGTAATTTTGTATGAACCATTATTACCGGTTTGTAGATAAGTAGAAATATATTTATCGGCATAATCTTCATTAGCCCATTCATCGTAAGTGACGCCGGATGTTAACACAAACACATACGCATCTTTGATGGGGTTGCCTGTTGATTCATCATATACAACGCCATATACAGAGACTGTATTTCCTGAAGAAGGTTGTGATGGTGTAGATGTGCCGTCTCCAGAAACAGTTACTTCAGGAGAAACTCCCATAAAGGTTAAATTATCACCTGCATATAGTTCTACTTTGTAGTTACCGCCGGGCATGGGGTCTCCGCCATTGGGTAAGTATGTAGCGAGCAAACCACTTTCATCCCATTCCCATGCGTAACTGTATTCAGCAACTCTTTCATCATTTAGATACCAATATTCAACTAGCAATTGTCCGCTGGTCATGCCGGAATATTCAAAGCCTGTGGCGATGCATAAAGAATTTTCACCATAAGAATTGACAATATCATTAGACCAATCACATTCTTCGTTTGCAGTAGAAGATGTATCTAACCACGCAAAATTTGTAGCACTTTCGTTGCCACTGCCGGGCTCACTAACCACACCCGATTGTGAAAATGGACTTGTATATTGTCTGCCATTTTGTGCGGCTTGAATTAATGGCATGGCTAAATTGACTGGGCGAATTCCATTCAAGAAACCACCAATTGGAATACAACTATCGTTTCTATCAATTGTGCCATCACCATTTGTATCTTGTACCACGCGGCAATCTGAAATATCTGCATCTTTGCTAGAGGCGGCGATGGTTGGCACGCCGATGATATTTCCATTGTTATCTGCGGCAAGCCCACCTGAGTTACCACCTGAAATAGTCGCATCAGTCTTAATCCAAGCTCGGTCGCCAATTTGGTCTTCAGAGGAAAAGCCTGAAACAGTTCCGAGTGTGAAGGTGATAGTATTACCGCCAATGCTTGGGAAGCCAAAGATGTTTAAGTCATCACCTACATGCACATTATCTGAATTTCCTACGTTTACATAAGGTAAATTCAAACTACTAGGGTCTACTGATGTGCCGTTTACTGTTTCTGTAATTTGAAGTACAGCCAAATCTAAATACCCGTCTACAGCGAGAACGCGTGCAATATAAGATGGCACAGCAGGTTTATCTTCTTGTACGATGATGGAAATGCCGAGGGCATCCGGCTCATATTCCACGTCACCTTGTGAGGCGGGGCTGGCAACATGTGCATTGGTGAGAATCAAGCCAGTCGGACTAATAATCGTTCCCGAACCAACATAACCGGGAATCAATTCGCCATTTTGATTGAATAACCCTAAAATTTGTACGGTGGCTGAAATTAATTTTGCGCGATTTGAAGAGGAAAGGCTATCTGATTGTGTGACTGGAGAATCTGAAGGTTGCGTAACCACTGGCTCAACTGCTGGTGCACCACCGCCGTAACATGCTAGTGCTGTAATCACAAGAATGGATATAAAAATCCCAAAATGTTTAAGAGAGTTTAGTTTCATGTGTACCTCTTTAGAAGTTAATAGACCTGAGGAACAGAAGGAAACGATTCAAGTCGTCATCGTAATTATTTTCATCTGCCTGATAACTAACGACAAAGGCTTGACCATTTTCTACAAAAATATAATCAATACCACGCACTACTTTAGGAAATTCACTGTGAGTAAGGTCTGGGTTTGATTCAACAAATACATACTCTAACTCATAGGCAGTGCGCCCATATACTTGCACTTCTTGTTGATTTAAGACACGAAATGCTAATAAATCTTGTGCATGATTTAAGGCAACAATACTGGCAACTTCTAAGGCTGGTACATCTTCGGCTATGGTTAATTTGCTGATGGAATACGTGGTACCAAAACCTGTTGAATTAATATCAATGGCACGGAATAATTCATCGCCGTTTGGTTGAGTCTGTAGCCAGCCTTTTGGTGCTTGTGCAGTGATACCGTCTGCACTAAATGGTAGGCTCGCATTTTCAATACTTGATTTATAAAACCAACCAATGACAAGCGCAATCATAGTCACAACAATGACAGCGATTTCTGCATAGCGATCACCTAGTGAAACTTGTTTTGTATGCATAATTTCCTCCTATGCCTGTGTTTGCAAATGTTTAATATTGCGACGCACTAACCAAAGCAACAAACCAGTGGTTAGCAAGGCAATCAAAGTTGCCAACACCAGACCAAGCCAAGCATTATTGCTGGCGCCACTCAATGTAACAGTGGGGCGAATCACAATACCTTGTAACCAATTGAAGAGACCATTAAACACAGCCGCTAAAGTGATTCCTAAAGGCATCCACCAGATAGGTTCAGACTCAAATTTTGCACGCCCGAGGAAGTAGCCTGTGATGCCAGAGAATGTTGCTTGTGCTAAAGCGACCACTGCCATGCGGATGACTCCTGCCCCCAAATCAACGCCTCCATTCGCGACTACAAACTGGATATTTAAAACTGTGGCATATCCTAAGCCTGCGGCAGTTGCGTAGATAACACCATCGGTTGGCTCATCAAATTCATCGGTATGATAAATGCTGTAACGCACTGCGGCATATTTCAAAAATTCTTGCGTGAAACCGACCACCAAAATTCCCCCAAGAATCGTCGCCACTGTGCTGGTATGAATCCAATGTGAAACACGGAAGAGACTTTCCACCACTGGAATACCAATCGCCGCGGCGAGTAATGCGCCTAAACCGAAAATAGCTAACACATATCCTTTGGGTTCTGGTTCGGCACGGTCTTGCAAATTGAAGAAAACCAACCAAATGCCCGCAGGAATAATGGCTAACAATACACCTGCTAGTAAAAGTGTAGTGGGGGTGAAAACTGGTTGTAAAGCATTATCTAAGGCATAGACGACGACCACGAAAATGACCATGCTAAGAATAAGTAAAAGTTCATCCCGCCAAAAATGCTTACGTTCGTGCAATCTTGCTTCGTTTTCAGACATAAAACGTTCCTCCTTTAAAGATAGGCTTTCAATTGCTTTCATCATATTTCATTTTTATTTTAAGTCAATAGACCGAAATTCTCTAAAATGGTTGAGGATGGAAAAAATGTCACATACTGGCAACCAAGCCGAAGTCAGAGGGAAGAAGCGAAAACATGTGTGCATCATAAATATTTTTTCCAACCGTCATGCGGTTCAGCAAAATCCCTTCATAATGTGCGCCAATTTTTTCTGCTACACGTTTACTGGCTTCATTGCCGACGGCAATCACAATTTCGGCGCGGATGAGTTTTATTTTTTCAAATGCAAAACGAGCACCGATTAACGCGGCTCTACCTGCCAAACCTTTGCCATGATGTGAAGTTTTAATCCAATAGCCCAAATTACAAAATTTATAAATTGGATGAATGTGACTCAAACTACACGCCCCATAAATTTCATTCGTTTTTGCATCAGTAATTGCAAATACATATAACGAACGATTCCATTCAGCGCGTGTGATGGTGATGTAGTTACGTGCCGATTCTTTTGTGTAACTTTCATTTGCCCAACTCATCCATGGGCTTAATTCTGGCAAAGATGAATGAACTGCATTAAATAATTCATCTTCTTCTCCAAAATTAAATGGACGCAATGTGATTACTGTATCACTAAGATTCACCAGTGGAAACATATAATTCTCGTCAGGTTATTTTTTTAACGCCTTCAAATGTTCTTCAATGTGTGCCAAACTTTTCTCCACCCATAATTGCAATGTTAATTCATTGCCTGCACTTTCATGGTTACTTAAGCGCGACCAATCTTCTCGTTTTATATTTTTCAGTGTGTTACATAATGCAGTGATATTTGTATCAAAGTCAAGCAATATTTTATTCAAAGGTTCATCTTTATTGTAATATTCTGCCATCCAAGCATCGGCATTAAAACTTTTGAAATGCGGGTTATCTTCACTTAATGTTTTACGAACACGCTCACCATAAATCAAATGCTCCACATCGCGCGTGTGTGATGCAATTTGATGCACATTCCAATCGCCATCCACTTTTTCAAACGGGTTTGCAAAACGTTCACACACTTCACAAAATTCTTTTGTTGCTTCAGATAATCTCGCAATTAACTTTTCACGGTATTCCAACAATTCTTTCATGCTTCCTCCAACAACGAAAAAACTTTTTCAATTGTATGTTCAGAATTTTCAATCGCAAACACTTTGACATGAGATGAATTCAATTCAAGATTCATTTGCTCCGATAATTCTCTCAAGCCAGCTTGACTCGCAAAATATGCCCCCGCCTCTTTCTCTGACGTTTTACCTGCTTCTTCAACCAAACTGATGATTACACCTGAGCCTTGTGCTTTCATCATTCTTCCAACAGATTGCATCATCAAAAATGCACCTGTGATGTTCACATCCAATACACGATGCCAATCCCATTCATCCATTTTCAATAACGAAACATGTGGCTGGACAGAAGCATGATTAATCAAAATATCTATCTTTCCAAAATCATCTTCGATACTTTTAATCAACGCTTGTGCTCCAACTTTTTTGGCTACATCTTCAATATATGATTTTGCTTTCCCGCTATTTTTATTGATTGAATCAACCACATCCTCAACATTCATCGGCGAAATATCATTCGTCGCGATGATAGCACCACGTTTGGCAAATTCCTCAGCAAGTTTACGTCCATTCCCCTTGCCTGCGCCTGTTATCAAGACAACTTTGTTTTTCAATTCCATTTGACTTTAGACCTTTGACCTTAGACTTTTAACCTAAAACTTAATTACAAACCGGAATCATATCTGGATTTTCATTGGCATTCAATGGCAAACCGAAATATGGCGAAGGGTCGTAGGTATTTTCAATCTCTAATTCGTTTTTGAAATTTCCAAAACCGTCATCTTCTATAATTGATATATGCAAATGTAAGCCAGTCGGGTTGAGCGGGTCGCCAGAGTAATTTCCTTGATAGCCTAAAAATGTGCCTGCTTCTACAAATACTTCTTCTGTGCCGGGCGGGAAGTCTGGTGAAACAAATGAAAGTCCGTTGGCACTTGCCATGTGAGTATAGTACACCCAAATTTGGCGAGAGGGCTGAAGCGGGTCATTTGGCACGCGGATGATGACTGTAGAAATCCAATCTTCTTGGCGAGTGAGATAGCCAGGATATGCCGCCACAATTGGAGTTACTCCAACTTCTGTACCTGCGAAAATATCTAACCCAGAATGGCGGTGACCGGGACGAAAGGAATCATCCCAAATAAAACCAATCAAACCATTGGTGGGGAAGATGAATGGCGCATCATTACATTGTGTACCCATCGTCATCATCAATTCAGGTCTGGAAGAAGGGTCACTGAACCATTGAAATACTTCGACTGTGCGGGCGTTTCTTCCATAGTTAAAGTACAAGTAAATTCCTGCAGTTGCTATGGCAACCACAGGAATAATCAGCCACATAAATTTTTTCATTGTGTGAATTATACCTATGAAGCAGCTCTTACAAAAACTCTACATTTTGTTATCTTTTTTCTTACATTTTCTATTTAACATAAGCCCAATAAAAAATATAAACTAAGGAGAAACAAATTATGTCCCTCTATATCCAACCCTATCCCTTCCGCCGTGTGGTTCGCCGATTGGCAGAACAGCCACGTCAAAATTCTCTTCGCGTCAACGTGCGTGAAGAGGAAGATGCTTACACTCTCTATGCACTTGTGCCGGGCTTGAAAGCCGAAGATTTGAACATTCAAGTCTTAGAGAATGTAGTCAGCATTGAAGGCGAATACAAAGCCGATGAAAATGCGGACTTTGTATTGAATGAAATTCCACAAGGTGAATTCCGCCGCACATTACGAATGCCTGCTGAAATTGATGCAGAAAAAGTGGAAGCCAAAATTGTGGATGGTGTGTTGACCCTCACTTTACCAAAAGCAGAATCTGCTCGCCCAAAGAAAATTAAGATTGCGGTAAATTAATTGTAGGTCATGCTTGTAGCATGACGTCACGTTACAAACGTGACCTACTTTCGGCGAAAATAAAAGTCGAATTTCAGCAAGCAGGGATAAATCAAGAAAGAGGCGCATGTAAATCATGTGTCTCTTTTTATTTAAGGAGGTCAAATAAAAAATCAGGCTATAATTCTTTCATCTTTATTTTGGAGAAACCCTGTGCGTGTTAAACAATTTTTATTTTTCGTTCTGATATTTGCGTTGATAACGGCTTGTGGCGGAAATGAGCCCACTGAAGTTCCGCCGCCAACTGTGATTCCATCTCAAACTCCGCCTCCAACTGCAACGCTGATTCCAACTGCATCAACGCCGCTTGCACTTTTGGTCTTGCCTGCGGATATGGATAAAGCAACTTCAGATTTGTATCAAAAAACAGTTTATGATTTAGCACAAGCATCGGGATTTCGTTTTCAAGTTCGTAACGCTTTAACGCAACCAGATTTAGCTGACCCAACTTTGAAAGTTGTCATTGCGCTTCCACCTGACCCCGGAGTTGCTATGTTTGCCTCAGCCGCTCCAAGCGTACAATTTTTGGCGGTCAATATTCCAAACTTAACGGCTGGTGGAAATGTAAGTGTGCTTGCGCCGGATAATCAAGTGGAATTGCCTGCGTTTTTAGCAGGTTATACATTAGCCATGTTGACGTATGAATATCATATCGGCATGTTGTATCCCGAAGGGGATGATAGTGCTGTGCGGGCTGTGAATGCGTTTAACAATGGTATGCGTTATTACTGCGGTTTATGCCGAGGAATTTATATTGACCCTGTTGAATACCCAACCTTTTTATCTATTCCTACAACGGAAGATGTTTCATTACACGGCGGTTATGCCAATGTGTTAATCAACGACCGTGATGTGGATGGGATTTATATTTATCCAACAATTGCCACAGATGATTTGTTAACGTATGTCGGCACACAAGGCGTGTATTTGATTGGTACACGTATGCCACCTACTCGCCCCGGCGGTTGGGTGATGACGGTTTCTCCAGACACCATCAAAGCCATTCAGATTGCCTGGCCCCAATTGATTGCTGGACAAGGCGGGCAAGCGGTTCAATCTCCGCTTGGGCTTGCGGATGTAGACCCCGGCATTCTGCCTGATGGAAAATTGGAAGAAGTGCAATTTATCTTGAATGAATTATTGGCTGGAAGAATTTTGACTTCGAATCCATAAAAACGAGGCAATTTATAATAATTTTATAAAGGCAGAAGACCATGCAAAACAATATCTCAAATGAAGAAACCAAAATTATTACTTGGCAAATTAGAGCATTTATTATTGCTGTAGTTACTTTTGTTGTTTCAGTTATTTTATCTAGAGTTGTATTTCAAACCACAATAAAATATGCTGTACTTTTGACAATTCTTCCAATTTTTTACATTGCTTTGAGTTCTATTAAGAACCGTATTTCAGTGATTAGGCTTAGAGGGCAAAAGGAATATTCAAGAGGTCAAAAAGCGGTTCTTTTTGGAATCGCACTTTTGGTTATTGAAGTTGCAACATTTATTTTCTTTCTCACACCTCTTTCTGATAAATACCTCAATTTTTAATTTACCTAAATAAAATATAAAACTAGAACTTGACAAATATACGCCAATGGCGTATATTTGTATTCTCTATGCAATTCATTGAAACAAGTGTTTTTACTAAGCAAGTCGTTTCATTAATCACAGATGATGAATATAGACATTTACAAGCTACTTTGTTCTCTCATCCTGAAATAGGAAAAATCATTCCTCATAGCGGTGGGTTAAGAAAAATTCGATGGTCTATGATTGGACGAGGCAAACGTGGCGGTGTTAGAGCCATTTATTATTGGGTTGTTGCAGAAAACCAAATTTTGATGTTGTTTATGTACCCAAAAAATGAAAAAGATGATTTGACACCGCAACAATTAAAAGTATTGCGTGAGATTGTAGAAAAGGAGTTCAAATGAAAGACGAATTGTTTAACGAATTAGTAGCCAGTGTTCGTGAAGGTGGTAAGATTTTGCGTGGCAAGGCGAAACCATCTCGCACTTTTGTTATAAAAACACCAAATGTTAAAAAAATTCGTGCAAGCTATAAATTATCACAACCAGAATTTGCCGCATTAATGGGAATTAGTGTCAAAACACTGCAAAATTGGGAACAAGGTCGTCGTTCGCCAGAAGGAGCCGCACGGGTTCTATTACAAGTTGCGGCAAAACATCCAGAAGTAATTTGGGATGTTGTAAAAAGTTAATTAACAAAAACCCGAAGTTTTCAAAACTTCGGGTTTTTCGTTTTTTACACATGCACCTGCACAACTTCTTTTCTTGGCGTAATCCATTCTTGACGTGCCAAGCGGGTGATGGCTTTAATCAAAACTGCCATTGGGTTAACTGGTTTGGTAATCAACTCATCTGCTCCCACTTGATAATAATTTGAAATGTCACTTTCATTATTTTTTGAAGCCAATACAAGGATGCTTCCGTTTGTCGTTGAACGAATCTGACGACAAAATTCGAGATATTCGCTTTGAGATAAATCAAGGTCTATGATGATTAAGGCGGGAGTGAGTAAGCGAGAAGTTTGTAAGCCTTCATTGGGGTTCTTTTCACAAATCACCTGATAATTTTTTTCCCGAAAGAAAGTAGTCCACACATTCAGCATTTCTTCGTCTTTAGAAATGACGAGGATATTTTGCATCTTGTTAGCACCTGAAGAATTCCAAGCAACCATGTCGTCCTTCCTTTCTTTTTTTGTGTTGTTATCTATGTCGGTCAAGCAAATAAAAACGGTTGCCGTACTTTGGTACTGTTTTTGTCATTTCATCCTTGACGATGTTTCAATGTGCATGATAAACTCACGCCGCTTCAAAAAGCAAATTCTAAGAAAGGAGGCGCACGCCCCAATGTATATGTTCAAAAGCTTTATCAATACTCTCTCTCAAATCGGCTTGGTTGATTTCGATAGCCGTAGTGCGCCTGTACGTCGGTAGGCTTTTATTCGAGTCTATACGACCACAGCGCACAAAGCCTGTGGTCGTTTTTATTTAACGGTGAAAAACAATCACAGGTCAGTATCTTGTGATTGTTTTTTTATTAACAAAAGAGGAAAAATGTTAGCAATACAAACCCAGTTATTTGAAGCGAAGGATGTTCGTTTTGGTCCAATTGACCATGAAACGCATCCCGAAGTCGAATCCAAATGGACGCATGATGCTGAATTCATGCGCTTGATGGAACTCAAGCCGATTCGCCCGCTTTCACCAGCGATGGTCAAAAAGCAATATGAAGCCATCGAAAAAGAAATGGAAGAGGATAAGAATCTGTACTATTTCACCATTCAAACCAAAGAGGAGAACAAATTCATTGGTAAAGCCCTCATCGAATGGATTGATTGGACAAATGGCAACGGATTTTTACGCCTCGGCATTGGCGCCTCAGAATTTAGACGTTTAGGCTTGGGCTCACAAGCCCTCAGCATGTTATTACGTTTTGCATTTGATGAATTAAATCTCTATCGTGTCACTGCTGTGGTGCCTGCATACAACGAAGGCGCGATTAAACTCTTCCAAAAATTTGGCTTCATGGAAGAAGTGCGCCGCCGTAAAGCCATTCATCGTGACAACGAATTTTGGGATTTAGTCTCTTTCGGCTTGTTGAATGCTGAATGGCGTGAACAAGTTACAGGTCAAGGGTGAAGCGATGAAAGACATTTATCGTGGAACCCTTGTCCGCTTGGCATCTGAGTCACCGGAAACGATGGCGAAGACTTTTATCAAATGGGACCGTGACTCTGAATTTCATCGCTTGGCAGATTCTGCACCGGCTCAATTATGGTCTGAAAAAAAATTGAAAGATTTTGTTGAAAAAGGTCAAGAAAAACAAGGTGATAAAAGTTTTCGCTTTTCAATTCGCACTTTAGAAAATGACATATTAATTGGCAGTACCGGGCTTTGGATTCAGCGTTGGTCTCAAGGCGACGCGTGGCTTGGTATTTTTATCGGCGAGCGTGAATATTGGGGCAAAGGGTATGGAACCGATGCCATGCGCTTAATTGTCGGCTATGGATTTAGCGAATTAAATTTGCGCCGCATCACCTTAGGCTTACATTCTTATAACGAACGCGCTTTGAAGTCATATCAAAAAGTTGGTTTTCAACTAGAAGGTCGCGTGCGCGGTGAAGGCATTCGTGATGGTGTTCGTTATGATGATTTATACATGGGCATCTTGCGTGAAGAATGGTTAGCTTTAACAAAATAAAAAGTTAAACAAAGAAAGTGAGCAAACATGAAAACAAAAGAAATGACTGAATTAAATCTTCGTCCTGTTCGTTGGGATGATGTACAAGCAGTAGCAAAATTGATGCACTTATCCAGTGTAGCAGATGGTGATGCTGAAACTGCTGAAACCCCAGAAGATGTTGAACATAATTGGCGTTCACCAGGTTTTAACCCTGAAACTGATGCCTTTGTTGTAGAAAATTCTGAAAAGGAAGTTGTTGGTTATTGGGAAGTTTTTGATGGCGATGAACATGCCAAATTACATTTCGATGGCTATATTCATGAAGAATATGAGAACACACCTGTGGGTGACATGCTTTTTAAACAGGCAGAAAAACGCGCACTAGAACATATTCCGCTTGCCCCAGCAGATAGACGTGTTTTTGTTCATAGTGCTATGAATATGAAAGATAAATATTTTCAATCTTTACATGAAAAGTATGGTTATGCTCCAGTTCGATATTTTTGGCGCATGGAAATTAAACTCGAATCTGCTCCACAAGTTCTACCTTTACCAGATGGCATTGAGTTTCGTCCATTCATTCAAGAAGAACATGCCCGTTTGGTTTGGGAAGCCGATAACGAAGCCTTCCGCGACCATTGGGGAAGCCATGATTCAAAATATGAAGAATGGCATCAACGAAAGTTAGAAAGACCGGAATATGACCCCACCCTTTGGCTCATCGCTTGGGATGGCGACCAAATTGCAGGTTTTTCTCAAAACCGCTATTTGAATGAAATAGGCTGGGTTGGCACGTTAGGAGTCCGCTGCCCATGGCGTAAAAAAGGTTTGGCATTGGCATTGCTGACTCATTCCTTTGCCGAATTTTACAAACGCGGTATCAAAACCGTAGGCTTAGGTGTAGATGCCGCTAACCCGACCGGCGCAACTCGTCTGTATGAAAAAGCAGGCATGAGCGTAGCAAATGAATATGTCGTTTATGAAAAAGAATTGCGGGCAGGGAAAAGCGAATAAAAAGTAGACAGGTAGGACTTTTCTGCCTGTCTACTTTTGTTAAAAATCAGGTAGAATCAAACCACAAGTTTGGAAACTACGTCACGAAAGAAGGACTTTCCCCTATGAACCTGCGTTGTTTATATTGTCAGACCCCATTTACTTTAAGTCGTAATGAAATGCTCACTGCTTTGGTCACCATGAACGACAAAAGCATGAATCATTATGATGCTCATTGCCCACGTTGCCGACGTGCAAATTCGATTTCCCGTCAACGTATGGAACTTTTCTACCCGAATTGGCAAGAAGCCGCTAAGAATATGCCGCCTCCGAGTCCTAACGTGACGCCTGCTTCTGCTTCCCTCAAAACGGAGCCACTTCCGAAATCGCTTCTTAAATCAAAATTGAAAAAATCTGCTAGCAAAGCCGGTAATGCCGCAACCAAAGCCAAACCTTCGGCTTCAAAAAGAAAGCGTGCATCCAAACCTTCTGCCGCCAAAAAGACCACACCTTCCAGACCTGCCCCTCGTGGTGTCAAATCTCCGGCGAAGAAAAAGAAATGACATTCTCTAGAATGTCACCCTGAACGAAGTCAAGGGTCTCTACTCTTTAAAGTAAAAGTTAAAACTTCCCGCAGAATTTTTATCTGCGGGATTTTTTATGAATACACAATCTTGTCATTCTGAGCGAAGAATCTCTAAGATTATCGTAGAGACCCTTCGCCATTTCACGGCTCAGGATGACATAAAAGGTGAAACATGAACATAAAAGCAATCTTCTTTGATTTTGGCGGAGTCATCCAACGTACAGAATATCAATCGCCACGCCAACAATTGGCACAAAAATTCGGCATGGAATACGAAGATATTGACAAACTTGTTTTTAATAGTCCAACCGCAAAACAAGCCACAACAGGTGAGATAAAAGTATCAGAACATTGGTCTGCCATTGCCAAAAGATTCAAACTGAATAAAGATGAAATTATAAAATTTGAAAATGAATTTTTTGCTGGTGATGTCATTGACCATGAATTGATGCAATTTATCCGTTCATTGAGACCGAAATATAAAGTTGGTCTCATCAGCAATGCTTGGTCTGATATGCGTGAATATTTAATCAAACAAAAACTAGATGATGCATTTGATACGCTCACGATTTCTGCTGAGGTTAAATCAGCCAAGCCTGAGGCGAAGATATATCTCCACGCGCTTGAGCAGGCTGAAGTCAAAGCAAGTGAGGCGGTGTTTGTGGACGATGTATCCACGAATATTGAAGCATGTCAAAAGTTGGGAATGCACGGAATTTTATTCCGTGATGTTAATGAAGTAATAAATCAAATTAAAAAATTGTTGAAATGAAAATCGAAGCCTCAAAAGTTTATTTATTCATCGAGTTTACTGCTTCGGCATTTTTCTCGATGATGTTTGTGACTGTATCTTTATATGAAGCCACAGTGGCTGGACTCACGCCCTTGCAATTGGTGTTGGTCGGAACGACGCTAGAAATTTCAGCCTTTTTATTTGAAATTCCAACAGGCGTAGTTGCCGATGTATATTCACGAAGATTATCTATCATCATCGGTTATGTGTTGATGGGAATTGGTTTTTTAGTAGAAGGTTTGTTCCCAGCCTTTTTACCGATTTTGTTAGCACAAGTAATTTGGGGACTCGGTTATACATTTACCAGCGGCGCAACGCAAGCATGGATTTCTGATGAGATTGGTGAAGAAAAAGCCAACGCATTATTTTTGCGAGCCACACGTTATAGTTTAGTGGCTTCATTAATTGGTATGGGTTTAGCATTATTTATTGGCGCGAACAATGTTGCGATGCCAATTATCGTCGGTGCAGTTGGTGTTTTATCAATTGGCATTATTTTAATTTTTATCATGCCTGAAACAGGTTTTACACCCACACCTCAAGAAGACCGTACAACATGGGATCACATGCTTCATACTTTTAATGAAGGTTTGAAAGCCGTAAAACTTCGTCCGCGATTGATGACGATTTTAGGCGTTGGTTTCTTTTACGGTTTATATAGTGAAGGCTTTGATAGGCTGTGGGTGAAACATTTGCTTGATAATTTTGAAATTCCAATTTTGTTTGGAAACAATCAAGTGGCGTTTTTTGCAATTCTTCGAATTGCCTCGGCAGTGTTGACAATTTTCGTTGTGCAATATGTTGAAAAGAAAGTTGATTCAAGCAATTCGTTAGCGATTGGAAGAGCGATGATGCTCGTGACAGGATTGATTGCCGCCGCGATGATTGGCTTTGCTTTATCACCGCTTCTTTCTTTAACGTTATGCCTGTATCTTGTGATTGACACATTACGCGACGTTCGATCACCTTTGCATACGGCGTGGGTGAATCAAAAATTGGATTCTGAAACACGCGCTACGATTCATTCTATGTCTGGTCAAGTGGATTCGATTGGACAGATTGCAGGCGGGAGTTCTGGTTTGGTGGCGAGGTATTTATCTGTCAAAGCGGCGATTATGTTTTCGGGTCTGCTTCTGACGCCGGCAATGTTTCTCGTCAGCAGGGCAAATGCCCAGTCTAGGAATGAGGCGTTGGAAGATCCTGTTGAGGCGTAGAGGATGCCGAATCTTCCTGACCTACAAGAGTGTTAGGCAGATTAATTGACGCATTTCACCGTTTACAAGTATAATTTTTGCACATTCCCTGAATTTGAGGGAAAGTTGAGGAAAAATGGCTCTGCGTGGAAATTTGCGCGATTTTACAGTGACACAACTGCTTAACTTGATTAACCTTGCTAGTAAAACTGGCACGTTAATTGTGGATGGAAGTTCTGAGCAGGCTTATATTTCTTTCCGTGAGGGTAAGTTAGCATACGCTCGCATTGGAAAGGATGATGGCAGTTTGGCGTCAGTTTTGTATAAAGCCAATAAGATTAATGTCAATCAATATAAAGCAATTGCTGACCGCGCTGGGCAGATGACTGATAAAGAACTTGGTTTGTTGTTGATTAATGCAGGCTATGTAAGTCAGGATGATATCTTAATAAACCTGCAAGGTTATTTTACAGATTTAATTCGTAAGTTGTTTACTTGGGTTGAAGGTGTTTTCCGTTTTGAGAATGATATTCTTCCGCCAGAAGACCGCATCAATGTGCGGCTTGACCTTGAGAACATTATTATTGAAGGCTCTCGTCAGTTGCGCGAGTTGGAGCAATTGCAGGATGAAATTCCAAGCCTTGATATGGCACTCAAGTTTACAGAACGCCCGCTAACGAATGTGAATTTAAGTGTTGATGAATGGAAGGTTGTGAAATTTGTTGACCCGAAAAATTCGATGCGGCAGATTGCAAAGACAAATAAGTTGACCGAGATTGAAGTAAGAAGAATTGTGTATGGTTTGTTACAAGCAGGCTTGGTGGAATTGGTGCGCCCGAATGATGCTCCCGTGCCGACTGCGGCAACCACCAATGCCAAGGCTTTCCCAACGCAGGACAAAGAAGAACAAAAATCATTGATAAACAAACTCATCGGCAGAATTCGCAAGATTTAGTTGGAATAGAGCCGAAAGGAAAAGAACTATGCAAACGGTCAAAATGGTAGTCACAGGTCCATTCAGTGCTGGCAAGACGCAGTTTATTCAGTCTGTCAGTGAAATTGATGTTGTTGCCACAGAGCGCAAGATTTCTTCTGCGGAAGAAAAGAGCGTTAAGTCTGCTACGACGGTGGCAATGGATTTCGGTCGCATTACAGTAGATGATGAATTGGTCTTATATTTATTTGGTACGCCCGGTCAAAAACGTTTTGACTTTATGTGGGAGATTCTTTCGGAAGGTATGTTAGGCTTTATTGTTTTGGTTGATAGCACCCGCCCAGAGACGTTCCGTGAAGCACGTTCTATTTTAGAAACATTCCGTGCCTATGCACCTACTCCGTTTGTCGTCGCCGCCAATAAACAAGATATGGAAGACGCATGGGAGTTGGAAGATATGCGCCATGCCTTACGTTTAGATAAATCTACAAAAATGTTACCTTGTATTGCTACAGATAAAGAAACAGTCAAATCAGTATTGATTGAATTATTAACCGGCGTACTCGAAAACATGGATTCTAATAAGTAAGGGGCTGGTTGATTTGTCACTGTGTCTTCAATTACTACTGACCAAGGAATAGTTCATTACGAAGTCTACGGGAGAGGTCGTCCCGTTATTTTGTTGCATGGCTGGTTAGGCTCATGGGGGTTATGGCAAGAGACCATGGGTTATCTCGGTGGTTTTTATCGCACCTATGCTATGGATTTTTGGGGCTTTGGTGAATCCGGTAAAAAACGTGAGACCTACGCCGTTTCAGATTTTGTAAGTTTAGTTAATCAATTTATGGAGCAATTGGGCATTGTCCATGCGCCATTGGTGGGGCATAGCATGGGTGGAACAGTCAGTTTATCAGTTGCGATTCAATATCCTGAACGAGTTAGTAAAGTCGTAGTAGTCGGTTCGCCGATGGTGGGTTCATCACTTGCGCCGCTATTAAAATTAGCCGGGCTTCGTCCGATTGCATTCATGTTATTCAACATGATGACTCCATTTCGTTTGTTTATGAAATATTATGCGCGCATCATCTGTAGTGACCCACGCTTCCCAGCTATGATGGATAGAGATTTATCTCGCACTACTGTCGAATCATTCTTGCTTTCTATTGCTTCATTAAGGCGCACAGATTTAACGCCCATGTTACCAATGATTAAAGTTCCGTCATTAGGGATTTATGGCGATAAAGATTTAATCGTTCATCCAATGCAATGGCAACCCATGCAAAAAGGCATACCCAATGTAAAGATTGAGCGCTTCCCAACGGCGGGGCATTTTCCAATGTTGGAAATGCCGAATGAATTTAGCCAAACACTAAAAAAATTCCTCGACGAAGATTTTTCAAAACCCAATGAGCAATGATTCTTTCTTTTACCCTCAAAAGATGGGTAAGGTGATGCTTTTGGGGTTAGAAGAAGTAATCGGAAAAAGTGGCATCGCTTCGATTCTTGATTTGAGCGGGCTTGCTCACCTGAGTCAAAATCTTCCGCCTGCCACAGCAGATAAAACGTTTGGGTTTGAGGCGGTTAGTCAAATTCATCAAGCCTTAGAACAGCAATTTGGTCCGCGTGGTGGACGTGGTTTGGCATTACGAGCAGGACGCGCTTGCTTTAAGTATGGCATTAAAGAGTATGGCTCATTGATGGGGATTACTGAAATGGCGTTTCGTTTACTTCCGCTTCAGACCAAGCTTCGAGTTGGTGCCAAATCTTTTGCAGACCTTTTTAATAAACATACTGACCAGAAAGTGCGCCTTGAGGAAACAGACCAAAAAATTTATTGGCATATCGAAAGATGCCCATTATGTTGGGAGCGAACTGCCGACGAGCCGATTTGTCACCTAGCGGTTGGTTTATTGCAAGAGGCTTTGTATTGGGTCAGCGGGGGCAAAGTATTTAATGTAGAAGAAACCGCTTGTATTGCACAAGGTGCTGAGACCTGTACGATTGAGATTGATAAAAATCCGCTTTCTTGACCTATCTTTTTTGTTTTTTGAATAAGCACGTCTTTGATTTATAATCCCTCTATATGCTTAAAGCGATTCTGAACGCAAATACTCAAATTATGCCTTTTTGCGAGCTTGCGCGTGACTTGCGGATTCAAAATAAGCCGCTTTGGTTACACCAGCGTAACTTGTTGGCTCCCTATACCACACGTGAAATTGAATTAAAAAAGGGCGAACGAATGCCTGCCGTGCGCGAGCCGACGATTATGTATCGCGATAATTTATATTTTGATGAAATCTATATTACTGAGTTTATGAAAGAAGCGGTCAAACGCAAACGCCCAGTGCGGGCGGCATTCCGTTCCGATGACCCTGCCTTTCGTGAACATGCTTATCCACTTTCTACATCCTATACACCAGCAGGGAGTTTGTACCTTGCGGATTTATGGTATTACCCGAATGGTCCGGTAGCGGGTGCAGAACCATTAGTGATTGATTTAGAAGCAAAAGAAATTGGTTATTATCACGTGCCAACGTATATGGGTGATCAAAGCGGTGACTTGGTTTTTCAAGTGCCGTTAAAATCTTTTATCGCCATTGATTCATGGGTACATCTTTTCATTGCAGACATGGTCTTTGGTCAATTTGGGCGCGGGGCAAGATTTGAAAAACGCCTCAATGAAGATTTAGGGTTCAAATTAAAAATTCTTGGCAAAGCAGTTTATGAAGGTCGGCAAGTGTTGGAATGTTCTGAACTTGTGCAAGTGGGCAAAGGTTGTGTGATTGACCCTAGTGCCGTCATTCATGGACCAACCATTATTGGTGATAATGTCACCATCAATGCTGGGGCTGTGATTGAAAACTGTGTCATTGGCAATAATGTCAACATTTCACAAGATGTTCAACTCATGCTTTCTGTTGTGGGTGACGGTGCTTTTCTTCCATTTAGAACCGCATTGTTTATGACCACATTAATGGAAAATAGCATGGTGGCTCAAAATACTTGCCTGCAAATGTGTGTGGTTGGCAGAAATACGTTTATTGGTGCAGGCTCTACATTTACAGATTACAACTTAATCCCTACGCCCTTAAGAGCGCGTGATGGCAACGGAAATTTAAGTATTTCAAACCGCCCAGTGTTAGGAGGTTGTGTTGGGCATAACTGCCGAATTGGTTCAGGCATGATTATTTACCCCGCCCGCACAATCGAATCAGATGTAGTTTTAGCCGCTTCGGCTGAAAGGCGTGTCATTGACCGTGACATAACGTTTGACCAGAGTGACCATCACAAATGGAAGTTGGCTCACTTGCACCAGACTCCATATCACAAAAAAGCACAGGTGGTGGAGTCATGGTAAATGGATAGTTTCGCTTTCATCATACACCCCGTTGACCCCAAGCGAGATGTCAGTCGTAAGTTTCCGTTCTTAGGAAGAGTATTATCTGAAAAACAAATTGACTTTTTCTCTACCTTCTTCCCGCCGGTGTACATTTCAGAAATAGAAGGGATAAAGTCACAAGCCACAGGTAAAGAAATCAAAGGCTGGTTTATTGCATGTCCATACACGCCGCGCCGTATGATGCAGTTGCCTGAGAAAACGGTCTATCGTAAAATTATTCAAACCGGGCGCATGGCTGAGAAACTTGGCGCAAATATTCTTGGTCTCGGCGCGTTTACATCAGTCGTTGGTGATGCCGGTAAAACGATTGCTGATAAGTTAGAGATACCCGTCACAACCGGTGATTCATATACTGTGATGATTGCCGTACAAGCCATTCGAGATGCGGCAAAAGTGATGGATATAAAAATAGAAGACGCGACAGTTGCCGTCGTGGGAGCCACTGGTTCAATCGGGCGCGTCTGTGCGGAGTTGATAGCTGGTGAAGCCGCGCGGACATTTCTCATCGCCCGGGATGAGAAAAAACTTGAGGTTCTGCGAGACAGGTTGAAGGTCAAGGCAAGAAGCGAGTTATGTATCAGCACGAAAATGGATGTTTTAAAGGAAGCACAATTGATTTTGACGGTCACAAGTTCTATCCACGATATTATTTACCCCGAACATCTGCAAGCAGGTAGTGTGGTTTGTGATGTGGCACGCCCCCGCGATGTTTCTGCAATGGTGGCGGCGGTGAGAGATGATATATTAGTGATTGACGGTGGCATGGTGGATGTGCCAGGTCCCGTAAATTTTCATTTTAATTTTGGTTTTCCGGAAGGAAAAGCATACGCTTGCATGGCTGAGACGATTGCTCTCGCTTTGGAAGGTCGTTTTGAAGATTATACAGTTGGTAAAGAAATTACATTGGAGCGCGTGCAAGACATTACTGCAATTGCAGAGAAGCATGGATTTCGTATGAGTGGTTTTCGGTCTTTTGAAAAAGAAGTAACACAAGAACAAATTGAAATTGTTCGCAAAAATGCAAAACGCAAAGGACGTGTTCTAGGAGGCTTACATGGCTAATGCTCGCCTTTTGGTGGTAGAAGATGATGTTGATATCGCCAACATGCTCAAGATTTATTTCTCGGGCTTACAGTTTGATGTAGATGTGGCGAATCGCGGAAGAGATGCTTTGGAAAAAACAAAGCAAGTCTTACCGCATTTAATTGTGTTGGATATTATGTTACCGGACATTGATGGTTATGAAGTGTGTCGCACGTTAAGAACTAGCACACGTACCAGTCATATTCCTGTAATTTTTCTGACACAAAAAGATGAACGCAGTGATAAATTACAAGGCTTGGAATTAGGTGCTGATGATTACATCACCAAGCCATTTGATATTGAAGAATTAAAACTGCGTGTGCAAGGAGCCATCCGCCGCGCTGAACGGGAAAGCCTGACCGACCCGCGTTCAGGTTTGCCTGCGGGACGCTTAATCGAAGAACAATTGCGCAAAATTATCCGCGAAAAAAGTTGGGCATTGTTAGATGTGCGTGTGAATAATTTTGAAGCCTTCAAAGATGTATATGGATTTGTAGCCGGCGATGATGTGCTTCGTTTCGCCGCCATGTTAATTGGTGAAGTGGTAGATGAACTTGGCACACCTAGCGATTTTATTGGTCACGCTGGAGGCGATAACTTCATTATCATCACCACCAATGAAGCCGCTCCATTGATTCGACAAAGAGTCAAACAACGCTTTGCTGAAGAAGTGCAAAGTCACTACAACTTTATAGACCGCCAACAAGGATTCATTCAAGCACCCAAAGCAGAAGGTGGCGTTGAAAAAGTGGGCTTTATGACGTTTTCTGCGGGTTTGGTTTCACCCGAGTTACATAGTTTTGCTGATATTCGCGAAATTACAGAACTCGCGGCAGAAGCCCGCAGACAGGATGCCGCGGCGGCTTCGACTGCCTAAGCAAGTGAGTTTTTAGCGTCATGGATAATATTAGCCTCTTAGTGCCTGTCGTAGGGCTAATTGTAGTTACAATAACTTTCGTAACATTGCGCATGATGTTACGTTCACAGACTGCACCACAGGCTAATTTTACTGCTCCAACTTTCCCAGAATCTACACAATCAAATGATGCAGTTTTAATCCTCCAACCCGGTGGACGTGTTGAGTATTTAAGCAATCGGGCTAGGTCATTTTTTGGCTTGCGCGAAAATGAGCCATACGATTTAGAACGCCTCGCCAGATATGTACGTCCATCAGATGACTTTTTAGATGTTTGCTCTGCACCAAACTCCAAACGTGTTTCTATCAGTGGAAGACTGGTAGAAATCACTTCTTATGAAGTGCCCGGCACATACCCAATGATGCTAGTTGCTTTACGTGGGAAAGAAGGAATAGCATCAGTAGAACAAAGCAATGGCGACTCTAGTGAAATTTTAGAATTAGCAACAGAGTTTAGCCAAAGCATTGCCGCCAGTTTAGATTTAACGACAACCGTCAATTCTATTTTGAATAACGTCGGCAAACTTGTACCATCCGATGTGCTCGAACTAAAAATATGGGATGCAGAAAGAAAAGCTCTTATTCCCCATCGTAGTCGCTTAACCACTACTGGAAGATTAAGCACCACTGGCTCATTAGCAAAGACGCAATTTGGAAGCCTCACTCAACACGTAGCAGATAAAAAATCTCCATTGATGATTGAAAACGTACAACAATCTGAACTTATCAATGGCGAATTAATTTCTGTGCAATCTTATTTGGGCATTCCGTTAATGGCAGGCGGAGAATTAGTCGGCACACTCGAAGCAGGGCAACTCAGCACAGGCGCATTTGGTCAACACGACTTAGATTTACTCGTACTTATTTCTGGTCAAGCCGCAGTTGCCATCCGCAATGCAAAATTATACGAAGATGAACAACGTCGTCGCGCCGAATTAATTGGGCTTGCGAATCTTAATCAATCCATCGGCTCAGTGCGTGATATGCAAGATATGTTCACGCGTTTGGTAGAAAGCATTTTGCCATTATTCCAAACCGAAATCGTCGGCTTCCTTTTATATGATGATGATAAACGCACACTCGAAGGCAAAAATCCATTTCACGGTTTGCCTACCCAAGTCGTTGAAATTTATCGCACCAGCATCTTGCCTGAAAGCCCTGCCGAAAAAATCATCAACAGCCGCGAACCCATCATCACAAAAAACGCTATGACAGATGAATCATGGCGGGATTTAGGTCTAGCAGATGTAGCAACCGCCGCCAGCTTACGCGACAATGCTCTCATCCCGCTTCTTTCTTCGGGACACATGCTCGGCTACCTGCAAATTGGGCATCACACCCGCGGCGCTGCGATTTTCAATCAAGAAGAAATTCGTTTAATGAACATCGTCGCTAGCCAAGCCGCCGCGATTATTGAAAATGTTCTATTAGTACAACAAGCCCGCGCACGTGCCTTACGTGCCGATGCATTGCGTCGTATTGCTAGCCTTTCTGCTTCTTCTGCTACGTTAGAAGAAATTCTCAAATACTCTATGCAAGAAATTGCTCGTCTCTTCCAAGCCGACATGGGTGCCATCTTTTTATTAGATGAAACACGCGGTGTATTAAGCCTCAACCGCGAATCTACTTATGGCGTTTCGGAAGAAATTGGCAATACCTTCATGCAAATTTTTGTAGATGACCCCAATTATCGTTACAGTGTTTCAGGTAGTAAAAAATCTTTCTTATCTGGCAGGCTTAGCACAGATAGAAGAGTGTTACCGGCATATCGTAATTTGTCGAATGCTTTAGGTATGGAATCAGCCATTGTGGCGCCATTGGTTGTACGTGAAAGAAGTGTGGGCGAATTAATGCTCGGAAGCAGTAAAGTGAATCACTTCAACCCATTTGATTTGCAAATCGCCAGCACGGCGGCAGGTCAAATTGCGTCGGCGATAGAATCTGCTGAGTTGTTGAAGCAGACTGACGACAAGTTAAGGAAGCGGGTTGACCATCTTTCTGCTATTGCAAGAGTCAGCAAAGAGTTCGGCATCTCATTAGATTTAAAACATCTGCTTCAAGTGATTCATACAGAAGTGGTGCGTTTGGCTCAAGCCGATTCTGCTACTGTGATTTTGTTTGAACCCAATACTGATTTATCGAATCCGCGTATTCAACTTTCGGTGGGGCATGAGCATCATCCTGGTTTGAGTTCTGCCGAACGAACTGCTATCAAAGATAATGCGCCTTTCATTGTTTCAGATTTTATTCAAGATGGCATTTATCCTCCATATGAAAGTGCGCGTTCTGGAATTATTTTGCCGATTGCACATCATTCACAAGTATTGGGTTTGATGAATGTGTATTCTAATCGTACAAAATTTTTCTCTGCCGATACCGCCGAGTTGATGCAAATGTTGGCAGTACAAGCTGGTATTGCAGTAAGTAATGCACAACGCTATCAAGCCGAGAGACAACGTAGTGAATTAATTGGGCGTAGGTCTGAGACGTTAGTTCGCTTAACAGATGTTAGCTATAGTTTGGGGCATGACCAACCTTTAGACCAAGCCTTACAAATTATCGCGCGTGGTATTCGAGATGCAACTCCATTCCGTGTGGTGTTGGTTAGCATTTTAGAAGTAGATGCAAATCAACTGCGCCGTGTGACCGGGGTTGGGCTTCCGCAAGAAACGTTGAATGAATTGCTTTCACGCAAACAACCATTAGCCAGTGTGCAACAATTGATGCGCCCTGAGTTTAAGATTAGCCGTTCATACTTTATCCCCGCAGACCAAACGCCGGTCATGCCACCAGATTTGCATAAGGTGACATTAGATGTCAATGCTCAACAGACCAAAACTCCGAACTCATGGAATTCTGAAGATTTCTTCTTAATTCCATTAGAAAATGCCGATGGTCAAATGGTCGGCTTGATTAGTTTGGATGACCCTTCTAATGGATTAAGACCCGATATTGCCACCATTGAATCAGTAGAAGTGTTTGCCTCACAAGCGGCATTACTTATTAGCAATGTTTTACGTCAAAATGATTTACGCACGAAGATGGAATCACTTTCATCTGCATTGAGCCGCCAGCAAAAATTGTTAGATATTGCTAAAAACGATTTGCCCATTTTGCTCCGTAAAGACTTAGAGCAAACGATTTCATTACATAATTTAGACCGTCGCGCGCAACGTGTGCGGGCTGGTTTAGCCATTACAGAATCAGTTAGCCGCCAACTGGATGCAAACTCTGCGCTTTCTGCTTTGGGGCGCGAAACGTTAACGCAATTAGGTATGTCTGTTGCGTTGGTAGCAGAAAATCATGCTGATGGTCCACGCTTGATGCATATTTTAGGAAGCCTGCCCCGCTCAACGAATGTAGATGCATTGTTTGGTCAACGTAACCCATTGCGGGCAGTATTACAAAGCGGACATTCAGTATTAATCCCGAACCTTGATGAAGATGATGAGTGGCGTGATTCAACGTTACTCACTTCGCTTCGCGCCAAAGGTGTAATTTGTTTGCCCATTCTAGTTGAGAATAAGCCTGTGGCGGCAATGTTAGCAACCAGCCCTGAACCGATGCAGTCTTTTACAGATGAAGACCGTCAGGTATATTCACAAATCTCGCAACAAACTTCTTTAATTCTACAAAATATTAAACTGCTCGACCAAACCCGCCGCAGATTAGATGAAGTGAATCTACTGCTTGATTTCAGCCGCCAATTATCAGGCATGGAAGCAGATGCGATTGTCAAATCATTGCTAGATAGTGCTAGAAGAGTCATCCAAACGGCACACGCTGGTGCTGTCTTGGTTTGGAATCAGAAAAATGAAATGCTCACGCCACGTGCAGTTTCAGGCTATGCTGATAATGAAAGCATGTTGAAAATAAATTACCGTTTAGGTGAAGCCCTACCCGGTAATGCCTTTATGAACAAACGCGCGCGCCGTGTGGATGAAATTAACTTCGCACGTGATTACAACTTATCTGCGGAAAATCTTTCACATTATCGCCAAGCCACCGGCGGACGTTTACCCGTTTCATCATTACTTGTTCCGATTGTTGCCAATGAACAAAACATTGGTTTGTTGGTTTTAGATAATTTCAATGCTACTGGCGCATTCCGTACTGAAGATGAAGCCCTAGTAATTTCATTAGCACAACAAGTGGCTTTATCAATGGATAACTTGCGTCTCGTGCGCGATACCCAAGAACGCGCTGGACAATTACAAGCACTCAATGATGCTTCTGCCGCATTAACATCCAGTTTGAGCAGTGACCAATTAATTAATTCTCTGCTCGACCAACTTCGCCCAATTCTTCCGTATGATACGGCTACACTTTGGTTGCGCGAAAAAGAACGCTTAAATGTTGCATCTACACGCGGCTTTTCAGATATTGAGCAAAGACTTGGTTTATCTGTTGCGGTGGCAGATAGTGCTTTGTTCAAAGAAATGGCGCAAAGTGGTCAACCCATTTTGGTTAAAGATGTGCGTGAAGACCCACGCTTCCCGCCGGTTGAAACACCTCGTTTATCTTGGCTTGGTATTCCATTGGTTTCAAAAGGCGAAATGGTCGGCGTGTTAGCAGTAGAAAAATGGCAAGCCAATTATTTCACACGCGAACAAGTGCAAGTCGGTTTGACGTTTGCAAGTCAATCGGCTGTGTCGTTAGATAATGCACGTTTATACGAAGATAGCGTGAGCCGCGCCACCGAACTTGATCAACGTTCACAACGCCTCACCACCCTCAATCGTTTTACATCTGCATTAACTCGTTCTTTGGATACAGACCAAATTTTGAATTTAACTGCCGAAGAATTATTCAAAGGATTAAATGCCAAGCGCGTCTCTGTCGTGACTTTTGAACGGGGGCAGGCACTTTGGAAAATATCCACGCCTCGGATTCGCGCCAAACTGCCACGCGTCCTTCCAGATGCACCTATCTTCAGCCGCTTACGCGAATCGTTAGGTATCTTCAATACGGAAGATGTGCGAAATGAACCGGACTTACATTCATTGATTGATATGTTCGGCGAACATGCCACCGCTTTATTAATTCTGCCGCTTGCACCCAGCCAACAATTAACCGCTTTACTGTTTGTGCAAATGGTTGGTGACGCTCGTTTTGGAGTCAACGAATTAGAAATTGCTCGTACCATTACAAATCAAGCCACTATTGCGCTTGAAAATGCACGCTTGTATCAATCATCAGTGCGTACAGCAGAACGGTTTGCTGTGTTAAACGAAACCAGTTCATTGGTCAGTGCTAGTTTAGATGCTGAAGAAATTTATCATTCTGTGCATAAAGCCGCAGAACGCTTAATGCCCTTGGATACATTCGTCATCACTTTACATGATGAAGCTAACAATGCAATTAACCCTGTTTATTTATATGAACGCGGCAAACGTTATTTTGGAGAGCCAGTGCCGTTTGGTAAAGGCATGAGCAGTGAAATCATTCAAACAGGTGAACCTCAATTAGTTTCAAGCGTATCTTTTACAGTTTCTTCTGACTCTGCTCATTTCGGTGATGAAGCCAAAGAAGTGCAGTCTATTGTGGCTGTGCCAATGAGTTTGGGCGGTAAAACACTCGGTATGCTTTCTGCTCAAAGTTATTTGCCAGATATGTACACCGAAGAAGATATGCAAATTCTTGGCACACTAGCAAACCAAGCCATTGTGGCTATTCAAAATGGACAATTGTTTGCTGAAACTCAAAAACTTGCTTCAGAACAAGAAGCGCGTGTAGAAGAACGCACGGCACAATTAAATCAAGAAAAACAAAATACAGATACGTTGCTCCGTATTCTGACCGAAGTTTCTTCAAGTTTAGATTTAGACCGAACCTTGAATCGTACATTGTCATTGCTAAATGACACCTTAGGCGCAGAACAAGGTACGATTTTGCTCGTCAACCCCGAAGATAATTTATTGCACTATCGCGCGGGTTACGGATATTTATCTGACCGTGTAAGCCCAAGCGCACGCTCTTTCACTTTGAAAATTGGAGAAGGGTTGGCAGGCTGGGTGGTTAAGCATCGGGATGCAGTGTTGGTTGAGGATTTGTATCAAGATTCCCGTTGGGTGCGAAGCGATGCTTCTGGTCAAGACCATAGAAGTGCGATTGTCGTTCCAATGTTAGTTGGTGAAGATGCAATTGGTGTATTGATGGTATTTCATCGTCAAGTTAATTTCTTTAACACTGAAATGTTGAACTTGGTGAAAGCAATTGCCACGCAAGTTTCTGTGGCAATTAACAATGCAAACTTGTACGAATTGATTCGTGACCAAGCAGAAAGACTTGGCTCTATGCTTCGCAAAGAACAAGTGGAAGCAAGCCGTTCGCAAGCTATTCTTGAAGCCGTTGCTGATGGTGTGTTGGTAACGGGTCCTGATAATCGCATTACATTTGTAAACACATCATCTGTGCGAATTTTGGGTGTAGATGAAGCTCGTTTGCTTGGTGGTTCATTGGATTCCTTTGCTGGTTTAGCAGGCGCATGGACGGAAACGATTGCACGTTGGTCGCAAGACCCGTCTTCGTATCAACAAGATGAAATGTATGCGGAACAATTAACACTTGAAAACGGTCGCATTATCCTAGTGCATCTTGCACCAGTAATTTTGCAAAATGATTTTCTAGGTACCGTATCTATCTTCCGTGATATTACACGTGAGGTAGAGGTTGACCGTTTGAAGTCAGAATTTGTGGCTACTGTGAGCCATGAATTGCGAACACCAATGACAGCCATCAAAGGTTATGTTGATATTTTGACGATGGGTGCGGCAGGTGCTTTGAATGAAAATCAAATGCACTTCTTGGTTGTGGTTCGCAACAACATTGAACGCCTTAATGTTTTGGTAAATGATTTGCTGGATATTTCACGTATTGAATCTGGACGTGTGACGTTAAATTCACGCCCTGTCAATTTGTATGAAATTGCTGAAGAAGTTGTTACTGAAACCTTGCGTCGTTCACAAACAGAAAATAAACCGATGGCACTTTCGGTAGATGCACCTAAAAATTTACCGCCCGTTATTGGAGATAAAGACCGCGTGCGCCAGATTTTGAGCAACCTTGTCAACAATGCTTATAACTACACACCAGAGAATGGAACCATTCACGTCAATATTCATCAACAAAATGGTGAATTACAAGTGGATGTACAAGACAATGGCATTGGAATAAAAGTAGAAGACCAAGCCCGCCTCTTTGAACGGTTTTACAGGGGCGAAGATCCTCTAGTGTTGGCTACACCCGGAACAGGCTTGGGCTTGCCGATTGTGCGTCAATTGGTTGAAATGCACAAAGGAAAATTATGGATGCAAAGTACGGGAGTCCCCGGTGAAGGAAGTATCTTCTCTTTCACATTACCCGTTGAAAAAATGGAGAATAAATAATCAATGGCAAGAATTTTAATCGCAGAAGATGAACCAGATATTCGTGAACTTGTGGCATTCACGTTACGATTTGCAGGTCATGAAGTGACCACCACGAACAACGGTGAAGAAGCCCTGCATAAAGCAAAAGAACTCATCCCTGACTTAATCATGATGGATGTGCGTATGCCCAAGATGACAGGCTACGATGCCTGCCGTGCTATGAAAGCAGATGCCTCACTAAAGGATATTCCGGTTGTCTTTCTCTCTGCCAAAGGACAAGATGCAGAAATTCAAATCGGTTTAGAAGCAGGCGCAGAAGAATATCTACTCAAACCTTTCGCACCAGACCAATTGGTAGACCGTGTGAAAGCAATTTTAGGAAAATTTGGAAAATAAAATTAACTAATGAGCGCAATCATTCTTGACGGTTCGATGGTGCATTATGAAGCATTAGGTCGGGGGAGACCTATTATCTTCTTGCACGGTTGGGTCGGCTCATGGCGATATTGGATTAACGCCATGCAAGTCGCATCCACATCTTTCCGCGCTTATGCTATTGATTTATTCGGCTTCGGCGATTCCACACGCGACCCGTTAAGATATTCACTAGACCAACAAGCCGAACTCATCAATCGTTTTCTTGAAGAAATGGGAATTGGCAAAGTTGCTATCGTTGGTCACGACCTTGGCGCATTAGTCGGTTTTGCATTTCTCAAAAAGTGGCATGGTAGTGTAGACCGAATGATGGCAATCAACTGTCCCGTAGAATATGATGCGCTAAACGCGCGCATGAAAACTGCCACCATGAATGAGTTGATTGATTGGCTATCATCCAAAACACCAGAAGCGACATCTGCCCTTTCAGACGCTTCAAAAGTTGACCCCAAAGCTGTTACTGCTTCGATAGACAGTTTACAAGCCGACAATTTGTTCCCCAACGTTCGTAACTTGGGTGTGCCATGTTTGTTTGTGTATGGTTCAAATACGCCAGCACTTACTGTGCCTTCGCAAGAAAAAGCAGATACCTTGCCACAACACATGCATCAAATCAACTTAGATGGTTTGGGACACTTCCCCATGCTCGATAATCCGCCACAATTCAACCGCCTGCTGACAGATTTTCTGGCACTAGATTCAGGCATCAGTCCGCGTGAATTGCAATTGAAAGAAGAATGGAAACGAAGAGTTAGATAAAAATTGCTCACTTCGCCGTCTCGGCGAAGTGTTTTTTCTTGACTTTTTATATTCATAGTCATATACTCACAACACAACTGAACGGGGAGCCTGCCCTACAGGCTGAGAGGAGCGTGCAACGCTCGACCCGCATAACCTGATCTGGTTCATACCAGCGGAGGGATTTTTATATTTCAACCAACATCCTCCGCTGTGGAGGATGTTTTATTTTCTAATGCGTATCATCATCTTCGCTAACGGCGAATTGCCAAACCCTGATAAAGCTCGCGCTTTGATTCAACCTGATGATTTCATCATCTGTGCTGATGGAGGCACGCGTCATGCTCTGACGTTGAACCTGATTCCAAACCTCATCATTGGTGATATGGATTCATTGCCAAAAAACTTCTCACTTTCTACGTTCAATGGTGAAGTGATTGTATTTCCAAAAGACAAGAACGAGACTGACCTTGAACTTGCCATTAATCATGCCATCACCTTGAAACCTGATGAAATTATTATCGTCGCCGCATTGGGCGGAAGGATGGATCACACACTTGCCAACATTTCATTACTTACAAACTTTCAATCTTCAACCTTCAACCTGAAACTCAATGATGGGCTAGAAGAAATTTTCCTATGCAATGACCAAGTTGAAGTGTATGGAAGAAGTGGAGACATTGTTTCATTAATCCCATGGGGAGGGAATGTCGAAGGAGTCTTCACTGAAAATCTAAAATGGAAATTAAATAACGAAATTTTATTTTTTGATAAAACACGCGGCATCAGCAACGAAATGATTTCTGATGTTGCCAAAATCTCAATCACAAAAGGTTTATTGCTAGTTGTTCATAATATCTCGGTGGTCGAGTAGCGCGAAGCGCGTATCGAGACCACATATTAACTGGAGAATCTTAATGCAAAAACCACTTTCCACTTTCTACTTTCTAATAACTTCTTTCCTCTTTTTTCTTTCCTCATGCGCACTACAACCAACTACTCTCACCGTAATGACTCACGACTCATTCGCAATCTCAGAAGATGTGATTACACAATTTGAAACCGAAAATAATATTGATGTTGTGTTCTTACAAAGCGGTGACGCAGGCTCTATGCTCAACAAAGCTATTCTTGCAAAAGATGCGCCACTTGCAGATATTTTATTTGGCGTAGATAATACATTTTTATCTCGCGCTTTAGAAGCGGACATTTTTGACGCATATCAATCACCTGTATTAAATGAGATTGCATCTGAATTTATTGTAGATGAAACTTATCGTGCCTTACCAGTAGACTATGGTGATGTGTGCATTAACTATGATAAAAAATATTTCGCGGAAAATAATTTGGCTTTGCCACAATCTTTTGAAGATTTGATCAATCCAGAATATAAAAACTTATTGGTGGTGCAAAGCCCTGCCACATCATCTACTGGATTGGCATTTATGCTTGCTACACGCGCATACTTTGGCGATGACTTTTTAGAGTATTGGCAACGCTTGAAAGAGAATGAAGTTGTTGTAGTTGATGGTTGGGAAACGGCTTATTACACCAACTTCTCCGCTTCTTCTGGACAAGGTGCACAACCGATGGTGGTTTCTTATGCTTCAAGCCCGCCCGTGGAAGTGTTGTACGCATCCGAACCAATCACTGAATCTCCAACCGCCGCGCTTGTGGCTGATGGAATGTGCTTTCGCCAAATTGAATTTGTTGGAATTCTCAAAAATGGAAGCAATCGAGATGTCGCCGAAAAATTTGTAGACTTTATGTTAAGCAAAACTTTTCAAGAAGATATGCCCTTGAATATGTTTGTGTATCCTGTCAATCAAAATGCTCAATTGCCTGAATTATTTATTCAACATGCGCAAGTTGTAGAAGACCCATCCACTTTGCCTTATGATGAAATCGCCGCGAATCGTGACGCGTGGATTGAGGCATGGATTGAGGTGATGAAATAAAAATGATGAATAAGCAGGTAACTTTAGACGCTAAAAATATTCCAGTGAATATTCGCTTATTCCTGTGGCTACCTGCTTTCCTCTTTCTTCTTTCCTTTTTCTTCTACCCATTAACTAAAATCTTTTCACTAACCTTTGATTTCTCAACTCTCACAAACGAAAATAACTTACTCATTACTCGTAACTCGTTACTCTTCACTTTTTACCAAGCAACTCTTTCAACCATATTAACTTTTATTCTGGGTATTCCATCTGCAATATTGTTTTCAAAATATGACTTTTGTGGAAAATCATTTCTGCGTGCCATCACAGCCGTTCCATTCATGTTACCAACTGTTGTTGTCGCCGCCGCATTTAACTCCCTGCTTGGCTCACGCGGATTAATTCCACTTCTTTCTTCTTTCTTCTTTCCACAATTACCAATTACCAATTACCAATTCACTGGCACTCTTACTGCAATCTTAATCGCCCACGTTTTTTACAACACAACCATCGTTATTCGCATTGTAGGCAATGCACTTTCACAACTTGATTCTCGGCTTGAAAATTCAGCTCGCGTTCTCGGCGCAGACTCATTCAGCACATGGCGATATGTGACATTTCCATTATTGCGACCTGCATTGCTTGCATCCGCTTTGCTTGTGTTTATGTTCAACTTCACAAGTTTTGGCGTGATTCTTTTACTCGGCGGTTCGAACTTTGCTACACTCGAAGTAGAAATTTACATCCGCGCATTGCAATTGCCAAACCTAAACCTCGCGGCAATGCTTGCCATCATTCAATTATTTTTCACATTGATATTTTCAATTTTATATACAAGAACAATTAATCAAGTCAATACACAAACCAATCCGCAATTTTCACAAACACAAAAACCAAAAACATTTAAACAAAAAATTTTTGTTACAACTCTCTGCTTTCTGCTTTCTGCCTTCTTCATTCTTCCACTTATTTCTCTTCCAATTCGCTCACTCACTCGCCTTGAAGCAGACCGCGGACAACGTGACGAAATTCAGTATGGTTTCACAACTGATTATTATCAAGAACTTTTTATCAATCGCAGAAATTCCTTGTTTTATGTTCCACCATTTCAAGCGGCGATTAATTCATTAAGTTATGCGGGCATGACTGTTTTATTTTCATTGGCATTAGGCTATCCCGTTGCAATTGCACTTGCAAAACCAACACAACTCGATAAATTTTTAGACCCTTTACTTTTACTTCCACTTGGTTCATCCGCAGTAATGCTTGGTTTAGGTTTTATACTTTCATTCGGAAGATTAATTTCATCACCATTATTCGTTCCAATCGCGCATACACTCATCGCCTTACCATTTGTCATTCGCACATTACAACCTGCCATCAAATCCATTCCCGATAAACTTCGTCAAGCCGCATCCACACTTGGTGCATCACCATTCAAAGTTTGGCGAACGATTGATTTTCTAATTCTTTCACGCGCCACACTTACTGCCGCAACATTTGCATTCACAATTTCACTTGGCGAGTTCGGCGCAACCTTGTTAATCAATCGTCCCGAATATCCAACCATTCCAATTGCCATTCAAAGATTTTTATCTCAGCCCGGCGGGCTCAATTATGGTCAAGCTATGGCAATGGCAACACTCTTAATGATTCTTACAACAACTTCAATTTTATTAATTGAAAAAATTCGTCTCAATCAAAGCGGAGAATTTTAAATGCTCGAACTTCGTCACGTTTCAAAATCATTTAATCAAAAAAGTATTTTGCAAAACATTTCATTCAAAATCAAAAAAGGCGAAACGATTTGTTTGCTTGGCGTATCAGGTAGTGGTAAATCTACTATTTTGAAGATGATTGCTGGGCTAGAGATTCCTGATGGGGGACAGATTCTGTTTAACAACATTGACCTCACCTCAACACCGCCTCATCTACGTGACTTCGGCTTGGTCTTTCAAGACTTCAACCTTTTTCCACACCTCAACGTATTTGACAATATCGCTTTCGGTTTGAAAATGCGGAAGATAAATGATAATCAAATTCAACTGCGTGTAGCCGCTCTGTTGGAACAAGTGAATTTATCGGGTTTTGAGAAGAGAAATATCAGCGAACTTTCCGGCGGCGAACAACAACGCGTTGCTTTAGCCCGTGCCTTAGCCCCTCAACCTCGCCTTTTGATGTTTGACGAACCACTTGGAGCATTAGATAAATCACTAAAAGATGATTTGCTAAATGAAATAAGAAGTATTTTGCATAATGAAAATATCCCCGCTATTTATGTCACCCATGATGCTGAAGAAGCCTTTGCTATTGCAGACCGAATCTTGATTTTGCAAGATGGCGTGATTATCCGTGATGATACGCCAGAAGAAATTTGGAAGAATCCAAAATATGTTGAAGTTGCAAAAATATTGGGTATTGGAAATGTAGTTGAAGGCGAAGT
>ERZ761602.831-NODE-831-length-61523-cov-10.013031_pt1 | contig 61523 bp, 51 predicted proteins | sample MGYA00512165_ERZ761602 | MGnify/ENA primary metagenome ERZ761602 (study PRJEB28899, sample SAMN02445085) | bioreactor sludge metagenome | biome: EBPR sludge; isolation source: Thorneside wastewater treatment plant | place: Australia: Brisbane, Thorneside... | reverse complement strand
CGAGCCAAAATGCATCGGAAATTTCTTCAGCCAATTAATGGCAAACCACACTAGACCTCGTCGGCGCGCAGTGGAAAGTGCAGCCGGGCGCCGAAACCAGCGCCGGGCAACAGCGTCAGCTCGCCGCCGAGGGCGCGCGCGCGCTGCTGCAGGCTGAGCAATCCGCGGCCTGAAGCCGCTGCGGTGGGCAGGCCCGGGCCATCGTCGCGGTACTCGAACAGCAGGCGATCCGGACCGGTGGCGCTCTGCAATCGTTGGCAGCAAAGTTCGATGCGCGTTGGCGCCGCGTGCTTCAGGCTGTTGGTCAGCCACTCCTGCAGGATGCGCAGCAGGTGAACGGTGCGTTCGGGCGTCAGCGCGGGCAACTCCGGCAGCGAGGTGAAGTCCCAGATCAAATCGATTCCGAGGGCACCCAGGCGGCGCTGCATGCGCTCGCGAAAGCGCGCGAGCACATCGGTGAGGCGCTCGACATGGATGTCGCTGGCATCGATCAGCAAGCGCAAATCGTCCAGCCCGGCTTGCACCGCCTCGGCAATGCGCTCGGCGCTCTGACCAGCGGATGCCAGCGACAGTGCCTGGACCAGGTGTCCGCCTACGCCATCATGCATGTCGCGCATCAGGCGGTCGCGCTCGTCGAAACGCGCGCGTTCGCGCTCGATCGACGCGATGTGGCGCCAGTTGCGTTCGATCTCCGCGGTCTTGTCGCGCACCTTGGACTCGAGATCGCGATTGGCGGCTTCTGCGCTGTTCAAGGCGGCGACATGGCGACGCAGCAGCATGCCGCCGAACACCACGAACACCAGCGGTGCGGCGAACGGCAGATACCGCATCGAATCCGGGCCGCCGATCCATTCCAGATCGAAGATCCAGTCGCGGATGCCGATCACCAGCAGCGTCCCGGCGAGCAACAACAATCCACTGGCCTCGCTGTTGCCTCGGCGCTGCGCCTGCATCAGCGTGAAGGTAACGCTCGCCGCAATCGCCAACACCAGCGGAATGAACAGCCACTCGGCCAGACGCTCGAAGGCATCCGGCCGATTCGCCAGGGACGGCAGGTAGATCAGGACGCTGCCCGCGGCGATCAGCGCCACCGCCGCACGTTCCAGGCGTGGGCGATGCAATGCCAGCAGTCGATGCACGAAAAACATGCCGAGTACGACGAACCAGGCCAGCGCCACGGCCGCCACCGGTCGCGACCACTCCGGAGAGCCCAGCCATGCACTGTTGCGCAGCACCGTGTGCGTATGCAGCGCCCACAGCAACAATGCTCCGGAAAACCAGCCGAATGCGGGCTCCTGACGGCGCACCAGGTAGACGCCACCGAGGATCACGGCCAGCCCCACGATGACCTGCAGCGCGATGCTGGGAAGGTCTTTCTCGACGCGATTGCGCGCCGCCTTGTAGCGCGCCAGTTGCCCGGAGTCGCCCAACCAGATTTCCCCCAGCCCGGCGCGCCAGGTGGCAGCAACCGACTGGATGAGGATCTGATTGGCGCCCGCCCTGAGCAATCCGGGCGAGACGTTGTAGCGCACATCGTAGCGGTATTCCGGCAGCGCGAGCCGATCGACGCCGCTGTCGGCGAGCAATTCGCCGTTGATCCACACTTTCACTGCGGCATAGGGTTTGCGCACCAGCAGCGCCCACAACCTTGGCCCATTGTCGGGCAGGACGAAGTCCAGGCGATAGACCACCGTTTGCCGCGAACTCTCGGGGCGCCAGGGCGCGCGATCCGGCAGGCTTACCGGCTGGAACGTGCCCGCCGCGCCATCCTCGACCAGCGCGCGCTCGGCCTGGGTGATGCGCCAGATCGGATCGGGCGGCGCGGTGTCGACCATCCAGTTCAACGCGACGATCAACGACAGCGGTAGCAGCAGCACCAGCAGCAACCCGCTGCGATCAGCCGGCATGACCAAGCAGGCCCAGTCGCTGTGCTTCGTAGATCGCCTCGGCGCGCGAGCGAACCTCGAGCTTCTCGTAGATGCGGCGCGTATACGAGGCCACCGTGTGCGCGCTGATATCCAGCAGTCGCGCGATCTCGGCGTGGTTGTAGCCTTTGGCCGCGAGTTTGAGGACCTCCACCTCGCGCGCCGTCAGCAGACCTTCGCTGGGCTCGGGCGGCGCCTCGCCGCGCAGCAGACGGGCGACCAGGTGGCGGGCGATCGCCGGACTCATCGGCGCACCGCCGGCACGCAGTTGTTCGATGGCGTCGACCAGCCCGATCGCCGGCTCATCCTTGAGCAGGTAACCGCGGGCGCCGCGTTCGATGGCACGAATCAGCTTCTGCTCGTCGCCGAACACGGTGAGCACGAGGATGCCTATGGTCGCGTCGATGCGCCTGGCCTGCGCAATCAGGTCGAGGCCCGAACCGTCCGGCAACCCAAGGTCGACGATCAACACCTGCGGCGGCTCGCGCTGCAGCGCCAGCAGGCCTTGATCGAGGCGATCGGCCTGCCACAGGATGCGATAGCCGGGGACCGCGCCCAGACGGGTCGCCAGGGCAGCGCGAGTCTGCGGTTCGTCCTCCACCAGGGCCAGCGTCAGAGCTTCCATGAGTGTCGCGGTGGCTGCGGATGCGGCTGATGATCGCACCGGATCTGGCCGTGGCACAGGCGCGAACATGGGCTTGACAGAACCGCCCTGCCCCGCTTTCGGTCACGCGACGGGCTCAATCGAAGCCATCGCGAAACATGGGGGATGCTTCCCAACGTTGCTGCAGTGTCATTACCGGTCGGCCAACCAGGCTCGGCAGATCCAGCGCCAGGCGTTCGCGGGCGATTGCAGCGCGCAGTTGCTCATCGCCATACAACTCGTAATGATCGAGCGCGTCGTTCGCCAGTTGCAGCATCTCGACGGAAATCGGAGCGCTGCCGTCGCCATCCACGAGGCTAACGACGGCCGGCATCCAGGCATCCTTCATCGGCCGCAACCGACCGAGGAACAGCGGCGAATGAAAGGTCGCGCGCCACAGCGCGGGCTGCAGTTCCGCGTACAGCGTCGCGTAGTGGCTGCCCGCGGCAGTCGCCAGCAGTCGTTCATCGCGCAGCCGCTGCAGCAGCACGATCTCGTTCGAAGCCCCGCGCACTCCGTTGAAGAAGTCCGTCAACTGGCTGATCGCGAACAAGAAGCAATTGAAGCCGCTTTCCTCCAACAGATCGGGCACGATGTCCACGAGTTTCTCCGACGGACCTTCGACGATCACCGTATTGGCCGGCGAGGTTCCCTGGATCTGCAAGGTCCAGGTGCCGACCAATTCGCCGAACACGAATTCAGGCTGTGGGCGAAGGTGGTTGGCCGGAATGGCCACGAGGTCAGGTGCCTGAAACTGATTCGGTGCAATGACGTTCAGGTTGACGCTGAGCGCATGGCTCAGACCGGCTGACAGATACAGTGGCGCCGGCACTGCGCCGACGCGGGACGTGTAAGCACCCTCTTCGAAACGCAGAACGGGGGGCTGGCTGGCCGGCAACCCGGAGCCGAAAAAGGTGCTGCGGGTGCGTTGCCGGGCCAGCAGCAAACGATTGCTTCCTGCGACCGCGACGACCTTTGCGTCGCGCGCACCGGGCAACTCCGACCAGACTTCGTCGACGAACTGTGTCGGGGAACTGCGGCGCAGGATCGTGGCACTCAGCTCAGTGCCTTCCAGGCCACTGCTGACCAGATCATCGAGCCCATTGCCGTCGACGTCGATCAGGGCCAGTTGGCCGCCGCCTGGCATAGCTCGCAGATCGAAATCCGGTCCAGGTCCGATCTGCGGCAGCCAGAATGCGCCATGGGTAAGTCCAGAGTCGGAGGCCAGCGCGATCGCGTGGCGCCGGGGATCCTCGGATATCGGAATCGCGAGCACGTCGGAAATCCGCAGGTGGTTGGGCAAGATGCCGCAGATCGGCACGTGGATCAGCGCAAACGGTGGTTCGGCGTCAGGGCCGCGCTGTTCGGCGATGGTGCACGGCCTGGCCAGGAACAGGTCGTCGCGACCGTCGCCGTTGCTGTCATAGACCGTTGCCGCGCTCGCCCTGTCGACGTCGAGGTACTGCCACAGACCGAGGGCGATCTGCTGCGCGCTGCTCTGGTTGCGCAGCAACGCCGGTCGTGAGCCCGCGTTCTCGCGCAGCAACAACAGGTCGTCCGGTGTTTCTGCACGCGCATCGGCATCGATCGCGAGCACGTCGATGGCATCGGTGATGGCGGGCAGATCGAGTCCTTGCGTCGAGGGTCGAAAATGTCCCGCGATACCGCCCTGAATGGCGCCCTGATTGAGGTAAATCGCCAGCGGCGGATTGATCCCTTGCGCCAGCGCGATGTCCAGATCACCATCGCCGTCGATATCGGTCAGCGCAAGCCCGCGTGGTGTCTGCGCCGGCAAGGTCTGCAGCAGCGCAAATCCGGGTGGATCGGCAATCTGGCGCAGCACAATCACTGCATGTCGGGGCGGCTGCTGATCGATTGCCGGGATTTGCGAGGCGACCACATCGACGAGACCGTCGCCGTCGATATCGCCGGTTGCGACGTGCGTCAACTCAAGTCCATCCGGCAGCGTCAGCGCAACCTGGATCAGGCGCGCGTCCTGTGCGCCGGCCGCCTGGGTGAGCGCCAGCCACAGGGCAAGCGTGAAACAGACGCGCAGCAGCATGGCAGTACTCCGATGTCGGTTGCTGCTCACGATGCCGCCAGACGATGGCATCCGCAGCGGCATGATCGAGGACTTGACAGCGCCAGACGGCAGATCGCGACCGATGATCGGTGGCCGCGGGATTGCCGCGATGTGCTGCCGCGTGCGCTTTGCGGCGCGCCGGCGTTTACATGCGCAACAGCACTACTCTTGCCCTGACCATGCGTCCAGGCGTTCACCGCCTGAGGCTTGCCGGCCGCAACGAGAACGCAGGACGAATCGGCAACCTCGATGCGCACACCAGAGCGGAGCTTGCTCCGCTGCTCCTGCTTCTGCTTCTGCTTCTGCCGAGCAAGCTCGGCACTACAAGAGCACGAGCTGCGGTCGCTTTCGCTTTCGTGGAGCGGAGCTTGCTCCGCTGCCCCTGCATCTGCCGAGCAAGCTCGGCACTACGAGAGCACGAGCTGCGGTCGCTTTCGCTTTCGCAGAGCGGAGCTTGCTCCGCTGCTTCTGCTCCTGCTTCTGCCGAGCAAGCCCGGCACTACAAGAGCACGAGTTGCGGTCGCTTTCGCTTTCGCTTTCGTGGAGCGGAGCTTGCTCCGCTGCCCCTGCATCTGCCGAGCAAGCTCGGCACTACAAGAGCACGAGCTGCGGTCGCCTGCCGCTTTCGTAGAGCGGAGCTTGCTCCGCTGCTTTTGCTTCTGCCGACCCCCATCGCCCCAAGCTCACGGACATCGTTCATAACCCAGCGTTGCCGTGACCAGTTCTCCCGCCGATTCGGCGGCGCCCTTCCACCAGCCGCCGCGTGCGACTGCGCGCAAGGGGCCGAGCGGGTCGCTGCCTGCATACAGCGCAGCGCCGATCTGCCGCGCCGCGGCGCACAGCCCGCGATTGTCGTCATAGGCGTGGCCGCGTACCAGCAGGGACAGGAACGCGGGCTTGTTCTGCGTCAGATTATCCGGATCGGGTAGCACGCTGCAGGATTGCACTTGGGTGAAGCCCGTGCCGCCCAGGGTGCACAGCAGGGCATTCGGCCACAGCGCATTCACGTCAACCGCACCGGCAACCCGCGGCAGATGTTGCAGCGCACGCACCGGAGTTTCCACTAGCGCGCGGCGCCAGGCCTGTTCCTGGCCTGGCGGAAAACTGTGTCCCCAGTTGAGGTACCAGCGCTCCAGCAACGGGTAGTACCAGGCCTGCAGCATGAAGTACTGGCCGAGAAAACAGTTGCTGCCAGCGTTGAGCATCAGTTCGCACATCAAACCGCTGCTCAGCGAATTCTGGATCAGGTGGCCGAGCACCTGACGCAGGCGCTGATCGCAATCGACACCCTCGCCGCCGGGCACGAACTGCGCGCAGTTCGCCAGGCTTTCGAGGTACTGCAGGTTGAGGCGGCCGATCGCGGCCCAGGTGGTGTTGTCGCCGGGATCGTTGACGAAGCGCAGTCCGGCGGCATGGCCGGCAGCTGCCATGCGGTCGCGCGCGGCGACCTCGGGGCGCAGCACATAGGCCAGACCCTGATGGCGGTTGTAGCTGTAATCGGCCGAGCCCGAGTCCGAGCGATGCCACAAGCCATCGCCGCTGCCACCCGAGCCGAAACTGTGGCCGGCGATATTGCTGCCGCGTCGATCACCGAAGTTGTAGTACGCCGTGTGGCTCATCAAGCGCGACTGCGGCAGGGCGAATGCCCAGGCCCAGCGCGGATCGCCGCTGCGCAGGAACTCGGCCAGTTCAATGTGCGCCGGGTCCCAGTAGTTGAGCTTGCCTTCGTTGGCGGCTGGATCCGGATTTTCTTCGTAGCCGAACTGCAGGTTGAACTGGATGTCCGGCCACAGTTGCAGGCCGAAAGTCTTGGCGCACACCCATTGACTGGCATCGTCCCCGCCCGCGCCCGGGCACGGCTCATCGCCGACCGTATCATCCTGTTTGCGCTCCAGGAACTGGCGATAGGCCAATCCTGGCGGCTGCTGCAAACTGCCGGACAGGGGTGGCAGGATCGCCGCCGCATCCAGGTCCGCCGGCAACACGCGCAGCATCAGACCCGCCTCCAGTGCGGCGCGATTCTGTGCGCGCAACTGGTTGCCGTTGCTGATCGCGGCACTCTCGTTGGCAGCGCTGGCCATCGCGATGCGACCGGCGAACCACAGGCTCTTTGCCTTGCCGACGCGGATCGGTTCATGCACCAGGCGAAAACTGATGCGACCGTCAGCCACTTCCAGTCCCTGCGGTTCGCGGTAGCGCATCCACGGCTGCTGCGCGACGGCCACCAGCCGGCCACTGCCGAAGGCCCGATGCAGTCCGATCGCGGGTGCCAGGTAGTATTCGGCACTGGCCAGCACGATGCCGTTGTTGCTGAGTTCGGCGCGGCGTTGCCAGGGCGTACCGACGCCGCGGCGTTGCTGCACGCGGATCGGTGCGGGCGCACCCGCTACCGCAGCCTGCAAGCCTGCGCCGATCGCGGCCAGGGCCACCGCGCCGGCCTCGACATCGCGCGCCAGCGGCAAACGGAACTCGGCAATCTCGAATTGCACCAGATGCTGGTCCGGCGCGGCCTGCGGTGCACCGCAGGCATTGCCGAGTTGCCATTGCAGCTCCAGGGCGCGGCTGCCGCGCGTTGCGCGCAAGGTCATGCTGAACGGAAAACGCAACCAATCGGCGATGCCTTCGCAGCGATCGACGTTTCCCGGCGCCTCCAGGTGACCATCCAGATGCAGCTCGGCGGTTACCGGGCCGAGGGCTTCCCAGCGCGCCCGGTCGATCACCAGCGAACCGGCGATCGCTTCGTTGCTGCTCAGGATCGGCGCGCCCTCGGCGTCCAGCAGGCGCACGTTCCAGCCTTCGTCGGCGCTGCCCGGCTGGCTGCTGAACACCTCGAACAGCGCGCCGCCGAGCTGTTCGCGCACGCGCAACCGCACGATCGGCTGCGCCCGCGTGGCATCCAGGGTGAACTCGGCCATCCCGGTGTCGACGATGCGCTGACTGCCGCCGCCGGTCACACTGAGTGCGCCGCCGTCGCTGCCCGGAGCCGCCGCGGGCAGGCGCAGCAGCGCCAGGGTCGCGGCACTCTCGGCGCCGATGTCCACCGCAAGCGTGGTCTGCAGCCAGCGCACCGGCGCAGCGCTGTCGGCGAGCGGCCTACCCCAGCGCGAGAGCACGGAGAATTGCGCCGGCCAGCGTCGCCCACCCGGACCGACCACCACCAGGCGTGCGAGGTCGGCATCGTCCAGCGCCAGACTGCGCGTGATCGGCAAGGATCCACGTGCGGCCTCGGCGGCGCGCGCGAGATCGTCGTTGCGGATCTCGAAACAGCCGAGCAATTCGGCGCCGCCAAGCGGCGGCAGCGGCAAGGTGTCGCCCGCAAGATTGCCGTCGACGCAGTCCGGGATCCGGGTTTCGAAGCCGTCTTCGAACAACGGCGGTTGCGGCGTTCCGCCCGACGGTGCCATCGACCAGACCAGTCCGAACAAGCCGAGCAGGATCAGAATCGTGGTGCTGCGCTGCTGCAGGTTCATTGCGACCTCTCCCGATGATGACGCTCAGGCTAGGACGAGTGGCTGCCCCGGGGCAGCGCGCAATCAGAGACTTGACAAGACCACAACAGTGGCCGACCGATTGCAACCGGCGACCAGCTCGATCAGTGCCCATCGAGCGTTTCGTGCAACCCGGGCTGCATAGTTCACAACCCTTTCACCGGCCAGCATTCTCCCGCAGCCAATTTGACGTTACCCTTCGCATCTTGTGTTGGGATCTGGGGCCAGGGAGAGGATGGACCGAGTCCTGCTGATCGAGGCATCGGCGACGCGCCGGCGTGCGTTGTCGACGATGTTGGCGCAGAAAAACTTCGACGTCACGATCATCGGCAACTACGCCGACGGACTGGCGGCGCTTTCCAGCGCCCAACGCGATGGTTTTGCTGCGCTGGTCGTCAGTTGGCCGGAATACTCGGATCACCGCGCCGACGACGTGTTCGCGCTGCTCCGCGCGCGCGACTGGATCACCCTGCCGGTTCTGGTGATGGCGGATTCGACCGACGCCGGTGCGGTCAACTGGCTGATGAAGCGCCCGAGCACGGCGCTGTTGTTGTGGTCGGATTATTCCGATGCGCCGGATGCGCTGAACAAGCTGACCCATCCGGTGCAGCGCCAGGCGGCGCCCGAGAACCGCACCGCCAGCGAACAACTGCGGGTGTTGTTCGTCGACGATTCGCCGACGGTGCGCATTGCGTTCCGACGCCTGCTGGCCGCAGAAGGTTTTCAGGTCGAAACCGCGATCCATGCCGAGGACGGTCGTGCCAAGGCGATGGCGCAGGACTTCGACATCGCCATCGTCGATTACTTCATGCCCGGCGACAACGGCGCGATGCTGGTCAAGCAACTGCGCGACACGCCGAAGACCAGCGGCATTCTCGCCGCGATCATCACCGGCACCTATTCGGACCGCGTGATCACCGAATCGCTGGGCGCCGGCGCGGTGGAATGCATGTTCAAATCGGAAGCCCGCGAGCTGTTTCTGGCGCGCATGCGTTCGTTGTCGCGCACGGTGCTGGATCGCAAGGCGATCGACAACGAGCGGCGCCGCTTGCAGGGCATCCTGACCTCGGTCGGCGAAGGCGTATACGGTGTCGATCCGCACGGCCGCATCCAGTTCATCAACCCGGCCGCGCTGGACATCCTTGGTTACCCGCACGATGTCGACTTCGTTGGCGAGTTCGCCGCCGATCGTTTTCATTACGCCTTCGAAGACCGCACGCGGATTCCGCGTCAGGCCTGTTTCCTGTCGCAATGCTACGAGAACGGCAACCAGGTCACCGGCTGGCAGACCGTGTTCTGGCACGAGTCCGGGCGCTCGGTTCCGGTCGAGTGCACGGTGTATCCGCTCGACATCGACGGCAAGCGCGAAGGCGCCGTGGTCGCCTTCCGCGACGTTTCGCAGCGTCGCTTGCTGGAGGAGGAACTGCGCTGGCAAGCAAGCCACGATGCGCTGACCAAGCTGCACAACCGCGCACATTTCGAGCAGCAGTTGCAGCAGGAAGTGGCACGGCTGAGGCGCTCGGATCAATCCAGCCTGTTGTTGTTCGTCGACGTCGACCGCTTCAAATACATCAACGACACCCTTGGACATGCCGCCGGCGATCAATTGCTGATCGAAGCCAGCCATCGCTTGCGCAGCAGACTGCGCGTCAGCGACACCCTCGCGCGCATGGGCGGCGACGAATACGCGCTGATCTTGCGGAATGCGCACCAGGACCCGGAAAAAGTCGCCGACGAATTCCGCAAGGCGCTGTCCGGCCAGCTCTTTTCCTATGGCGACAAGCACTATCGGATATCCGCCAGCATCGGCGCGGCCGTGCTCGACCGGGATGTGTTGTCGCCGTCCGAGGCGATGGCCAATGCGGATATTGCCTGCCATATCGCCAAGAACAAGGGCCGCAACCAGGTCCATGTGTACTCCTGCGACACCGATCAGCGGGCTTCGATGGATGTCGAGCTGAACTGGTCGGCACGGCTCGAAGAAGCGATCCGCGACAACCTGTTCGTGTTGTGTTTCCAGCCGATCCTGCCGCTGCCGAGCATCGATCTGGCGGACCTGCCGGAGGCGGAAGGCGAGTTGTGGATGCGCCACCTGCGCAACGGGCGGCCGCGCCGAGTCTATTACGAGGTCTTGCTGCGCATGCGCGGCAACTCCGGCGATCTGGTGGCGCCGGATGCCTTTCTGCCGACCGCCGAGCGCTACAACATGATGCTCGACATCGATCGCTGGGTGATCCATCACGCGCTCAAGGCGATGCGCGACGCACAGGCGGCCGACGCCGAACATCTGCTCGGCATGTCGATCAATCTTTCGGCGCAGTCGCTGGGCGCCAACGGCATCGGCCGATACGTGATGGACAAGCTGGTCGAGTTCAATGTCGACCCGACGCTGGTGACTTTCGAGATCACCGAGACCAAGGCGGTCACCAATCTGGATGCCGCGCGCGAGTTGATCAGCCAGTTGCGTGGCCTCGGCTGCCGCTTCGCGCTCGACGACTTCGGTTGCGGCTTCTCGTCGTTCACGCATCTGAAGCATCTCGATGTCGATTTCCTCAAGATCGACGGCTCGTTCATCCAGGGCTTGCTGGACGATCCGGTGGACCGCGCAGTGATCGCCGCGATCAACGATATTGCGCACTCGGTGGGCAAACGCACGGTGGCCGAATATGTCGACCGTCCTGACGTGCTGGCCGCCCTGCTCGCCTGCGGCGTCGATTTCGTCCAGGGTTATTACGTGGGCCGGCCGACCGCCGACCTGCTCGGCAGTTTCCGCCGCTCGCGCATCGAAACCGCGTCAACCTACCCATTGCTGGCCGCTGCCGGGTGACCGACCGGCGGGAACAGCCAGCGCCGTCGTCGAGTACGGAGTCCTTTCTCTGGCACGACTACGAGACCTTCGGCAGCGACGCTCGTCGCGATCGCCCGGCCGAGTTTGCCTGCTGGCGCACCGACTCCAGTTTCGAGCCGATTGCCGAGCCGCTGCAGTTACGTTGTCGGCCGACGCTCGACTACCTGCCCGATCCTGCGGCGTGCGCGGTCACCGGAATTGGCCCTGAGTCGGCCCTGCACGAAGGGTACTCCGAGCCGGAATTCGCGGCGCGCATCCTCGAGGAGATGATCCAGCCGCAGACCTGCACGGTCGGCTACAACAGCATGCGCTTCGACGACGAAGTGACGCGCCACCTGTTCTGGCGCAATTTCATCGATCCCTATGAGCGCGAATGGGCACGCGGCAATTCGCGGTTCGACCTGATCGACCTGGCGCGCGCCTGTTACGCGTTGCGACCCGATGGCATGCACTGGCCGATGCGCGAGGATGGTCATCCGAGCTTCAAGCTGAGCGACCTGAGTAGCGCCAATGCGCTGCCGCATCGCCATGCGCACGCAGCGCTCTCGGATGTGGAGGCGACGCTGTCGCTGGCGCGATTGCTGCGCTCGGCGCAACCGCGCTTGCTCGATTTCGCGCTCGGGCTGCGGCGCAAGGCCCGGGTGCTGGAGTCGCTCGACTGGCAACGGCGCACACCCGTGGTGCACGTGTCGCAGCGCTTCCCGGCCGAACGCGGATGTCTCGCCATCGTCGTGCCGCTCGCGCTGCATCCGAGCCAGTCAGGGAAAGTCGTCGTGGTCGACACCTTCAACGATCCCGAGCCATTGCTGACCTGGTCACCCGAAAAGCTGGCGCAGGCGCTGGTTCTGCCGGCCAACGATCCCGGCCGGGTGCCGCTCGGTGTCAAGTTGGTGCATGCCAATCGGGCACCGTTCCTGGCCCCGCTGTCGGTGCTGCGTGGTGTGGATGCGCGACGCATCGGTTTGCAACGCGAACGCTGCGATGCGCACCTGATGCGGCTGCATGCGGATCCAGCGTTGGGCACCCGGCTGCAACAGGTCTTTCGGCTGCTCGAACGCGAGTCCGACGCCGTCGCGGATGCTGACGTGGCACTCTACGACGGATTCGTGTCCGATCCAGATCGTGCGCTGGCGCAGCGTTTCCGTCAGGCCGAGTCCGCGGACCGATCCAGGATCGCCGCACAGTTCCGCGATACAAGGCTGCATGCACTGGCGTTCCGCTATCGGGCCCGCCACCACGCCGACTCGCTGAGTCGCCTTGAGCAAAGCTTGTGGATCGAGCACTGTCGCCGTGCGCTCGGCGCTTTGCCGCGGCCCATCGCGGATTTTGCAGCGCTGGTCGACTCGACGCCAGGACTGACGCCGGCGGTGGCGCAGGAACTGCATCGATGGCGCGAACGGGTAAGCACGCATGCCGACGCCACGGTCGACGTCGCCGCCGGGTGATCGTGGCAAGGCTATCCCGAAGGCCGAGGCCGCAGAATGCATTGCACTCCTGCATCGCGCGCGTCGAGAATTGGGGCCGCATGAGCAATCTCGTTACCCGCTGCCGTTTTGCCGCCGCCCTGCTGCTCGGGGCGCTGTTGTCATCGGTGGCGCTGGCCGGCAACAGCATCGACGAGCATCTGGCGCGCGCCGAAGCTGTCAAGCGCTCTCAGATGTCCGAATTCCTGGCCGAGCTCGAAGCGGTGGAGGCCGAGCGCGCGCTGCTCAGCGAGCAACAGCGCGAGCATCTGGCGTATCTCAGGGCATGGCAGCAGACTTATTCGGGCGACTACGAAGCAGCCATCGTCGCTTTCCGGACATTGATAAGCAACGGCAGCGATCCGCTGCTGCGATTTCGCAGCCGGGTGACGATGCTCAACGCGCTGACGCTCACGCGACGCTACAGCGAAAGTTACGAGCAGCTCAATCTGGTCCTCGAGGAAGTCGAGGGCGTGACCGATGCCGATGTCCGCGCGCAGGCGCTCGGTGCGGTCGCGCAGTTGCTGAACCAGGTCGGTCAGTACGAAGAGAGTCTGCGCTATTCGACACGTGTGCTCGCCGAGAGTCAGGCGCCGTGGGTCCGCTGCGGGGCCGCAACCCTGCATTATCAGTCGCGGGTCGGTTCCGGACTGCAGCAGGATGTCGACAGCGACCTGCTCAAGAGCGCCGAGTCCTGCGCCAGCGACGGCGAGCATGTGTTCGCCGGATTGTTGCGCACGTACATCGCCCGCTTGCAGATGCAGAACGGCCGACACGGCGAAGCCATTCAGGGATTGTTGCGCCATCAGGAAGCCATCCGCGCGACACGCTATCCGTATCTGATCGCCGATGTTGCTGCCCAGCTCGCGGTCGCCTATCTGGCACAAGGAAACTTTCAGGCCGCTCTGGCTGCGGCACAGGAATCGATCGACGGCACCGCCGCGGGAACCTTCACCGAGTCATTGGCACAGGCGTGGCGCGTCATCTATCAGGTTGCGGAACGCCAGGGCGACTACCAGCGCGCCTTGCGCGCACTCGAGGCGCACCATTTGGCCGACCGGGCGCACCTCGACGATGTCAGTCGACGCGCATTGGCCTTCGAAATGGCACGCCACCAGTCGCATGCGTCGTCTCTGCAGATCGACGCCCTCAATCAGCAGAACCAGGTGCTCGAACTGCAGCGCGAGATTGCCCGCAAGGGCGAACAAACCGCGCGGCTGTCGATCCTGCTGCTGTTGACGGTGCTGCTGTTCGCGCTGCTCTGGACTCTGCGGACGCGGCGGATGCACCTGCATTTCCAGACGCTCGCACAGCGCGACGCGCTCACCAACGTGGCCAGTCGCCCGCATTTCATGGAGCGCGCCGCGGGATTACTCGAACAGTTGCGACGCAGCGGCGAGCCTGCGGCCGCAGTGCTGCTGGATCTGGACCAGTTCAAGCAGATCAACGATCGCTACGGTCACGCCATCGGCGACGACGTACTGCGGCGCGCGGCCGACACGTGTCGCGCTCTGCTCGGCAAAGACGATCTGATCGGAAGACTGGGCGGCGAGGAATTCGCCATCCTGCTGCCCCTTCAGGAAGTCGATACGGCCAGAGCCTGGGCCGAGCGTTGTCGCGCCGGTTTACGCGAGATTCGCTTCGGACCGGAAAGCGATTCGAATCGGTTGTCGGCCAGTTTCGGTGTGGCGACCACCGCCGACAGCGGCCACGATCTGCAGCAACTGCTGGCGCACAGCGATGCCGCGATGTACATCGCCAAGCGCGAAGGCCGCAACCGCGTGGTCGTGCATTAGTTCGTGTTGTCCCCGGGGGCGCGCAGACGGCGCGCCGCGGTCAACCCGGCGACTCTTCCTGAGTCAGCTCGGACATCAGGCGGCGCACATCCGTGCCGATCTCCACGTCGTCGAGCGCCAGTCGCAAGGTGGCATGGACATAACCAAGCTTGGTGCCGCAATCGTAGCGCACGCCGTCGAAGCGGTAGGCGTGCACCGGCTGCTCCCGCAGCAGCGCCGCAATGGCGTCGGTCAGCTGGATCTCGCCGCCGGCACCGGGACGGGTGCGTTCGAGCAGTTCGAAGATGCGGGTGTCGAGCACGTAGCGACCAACGACAGCGAGGTTGGACGGCGCCACGTCCGGACGCGGCTTCTCGACGATGCCCTCGATGCGCATCTGGCGAGGATTCGCCGAAACGCCGGAAACGATGCCGTACTTTCCGGTATCTCTCGGGTCCACCGGCTCGACGGCAATCACGCTGCCGCCCTCTTTGCGCTGGATTTCCGCCATCTGTTCCAGCGCGCCAGGGCCACCGCGATTGACGATCAGGTCGTCCGGCAGAATCACGCCGAAAACTCCCGGCGCCACGGCAGGCCTTGCGCACAGGACCGCGTGCCCGAGTCCACGAGCATCCGGCTGCAGCACGAACACCGGTCGCACATGGGCCGGCAGCACATCACGCACGATCTGCAGCAGTTCGAGTTTGTTGCTGCGTTCCAGGCGTTGCTCGAGTTCGAATGCCGTGTCGAAATGGTCGTTGATCGCACGCTTGTTGCGATTGACCACGAACACCAGGGTGTCGGCGCCGGCCGCCACCGCTTCATCTGCTGCCCACTGAATCAATGGCCGGTCCATCACCGGCAGCATTTCCTTGGGTATCACCTTGGTGGCCGGCAGGAAGCGAGTGCCGAGACCGGCAACGGGGAAGACGACGGTGCGCAGTCGATCAGTCATCGATACGTCCTGATGGAAGATGCGTCAAGGATAGCGGGGCGCGGGGCACCTGGAATGTGGGAAGCACGAAACAGCGCGCTTCCTGTGGTTCCCCAGGTCTGAAAAGGTGAATCCGTCAGCCAGAAGTCGACTCACGCGAAGCGGCGGAGGACGCGGAGGCGAGCAACCGGCGAGTGCTTGGTCCGCTCCGACGCCACGCGATGTCGCAGCCTGACTTGAACCACTACGCTCGTCCACCGTACCGACAGTGGACCTATTCAGGCATAGCGCCCATGGTCATTCCTGATGAGCTTACTCGAACAGCGTTGCGACCTTCGCCAGTACTTCGTCCATGATGGGTTCCGGCAGGGTATCGACCTTGCGAGCGTGGCGGGCAGCCAGGTCGATGACGCGCGGCTGATCGCAGCGCACGACGCCGGTGGTCTTGATGCCGGTCAGGGGCACGGCGAAGCCCAAACGCCGGGCGAACGCGCCGCTGTTGGTGATTGGGAGAATCACCGGCAACTTGGTGGCTTCGTTGAATTCGGTCGGCGACACGATCAGAACGGGGCGGCTACCGCTTTGCTCATGCCCTGCGGTCGGATCGAGCGACACCATGTAGATGTCACCGCGCCTCACAGCAACTCACGACCCACGGCGGGCGCATCGACCCATTCACGTTCCTCGGCAGATTGCGCCTGCGAATAGTCCGAGGCAGCCAGCAACTCCGCGAGCGTATAGCGCGGCCGCGGGCTGGGATTGACCACCAGGCAGCCGTTATCAACCGCCAGGCCGACGGTCGCACCCACTCGAAGATGCAGTTGATCGAGAAATGCGGGCGGGACGGCCAGCATGACCGAGCCACCCACTTTGCGCAGATTGGTGGTGTGCATGGCGTACCTCCCAGCGGATGTTATCTCAAAGTATAATTAGTGGCGAGCCGCCCCACAAGTCCGCACTCCTGAGGCGTCGGGCACGGTCAGTCCCATCGCCGCCAGAACGACGCTTGCTTCTTCCTTTGAGTCGCTTTCACGCGAATCGCCGAAACAGCAAATCAGGCCCGCTTCAGCGGCACCACGTTGGCGTCTTCGCCCTGCTGCGGTCGTCCGGAGAACTCGGGCACGAAGCGGCTCAGGATCTCGCGCAGCTCTTCGACTGCGTAGCGTCGAACGGCGGCTTCGCCCTGGTGCAAGGCCTGGCTGAGCTCGTCCAGGTTCACCGAGCGGTGTTGCGCCAGGAAGATCTTCTGGTGGCGCGTTTGCTGGTAGCTCTCGTGTTCGTGGAACAGCTCCTCGAACAGCTTTTCGCCCTCGCGCAATCCGGTGTAGACGATCTGGATCTCCTGGCCCGGCAGTTTTCCGGCAAGGCGGATCATCTGTTCCGCAAGGTAACGGATCTGGATCGGCTCGCCCATGTCGAGTGCGAAGATCTCGCCGCCCTGCCCCAGCGTGGCCGCCTGCAGGATCAACTGACAGGCCTCGGGGATGGTCATGAAGTAGCGACTGATTTCCGGGTGGGTCACGGTGACCGGCCCGCCCTGACGAATCTGCTCGCGGAACAGGGGAACGACGCTGCCCGCGGAATCGAGCACATTGCCGAAACGCACGGTGAGGAAGCAGGTTCTCGACCGCCGCGCCAGGTTCTGGCAGAAGATCTCGGCGATGCGCTTGGTGGCCCCCATGACGTTGGCGGGATTGACCGCCTTGTCGGTGGAAATCAGCACGAAAGTCTCGATGCCTGCCTCATCCGCCGCCAGCGCAATGGCGCGGGTGCCCAGCACATTGTTGCGAAACGCCTCGCGCAGCTGGTGCTGCAACAACGGAACATGCTTGTAGGCGGCCGCGTGGAACACCACTTGCGGCCGCAGCGCCTCCAGCACGTGCCGGCAGGTGGCCGGATCGCAAACATCGCCAAGCGCCGCATCCAGTTCAAGGTCGGGGAACTCGCGTCGCAGTTGTCGCTCGATCTGGTACAGGTTGTATTCGGACTGTTCGAGAATGCCCAGTGCCGAAGCGCCGAGGCGCGCGACCTGGCGGCACAACTCGGCGCCGATCGAGCCGCCGCCGCCGGTGACCAGCACACGTTTGCCACTCAGCGCCTGGCGAATCGCGGTCCAGTCCAGTTGCACCGGTTCGCGGCCGAGCAGGTCCTCGATCGCGACTTCCTTCAGTTCGTTGAATGCCGAACGTCCGGCGACCACGTCCTGCAGGCGTGGCACCGTTCGAAACGGCAGCCCGGTCTCCTCGCACAATTCGACGACGCGGCGCATTTCCGCCGTGCTGGCGCTCGGCATCGCAATCAGGAGCATGTCGGCGGCGACTTCGCGCGCCAGCTCTCGCAATTCCTCGATGCGCCCGAGTACCGGGATTCCGTGCACGCGCGCACCGCGCAGCAGGCGATTGTCGTCGAGAAATCCTACCGGCAGATACTGCCCCTCGGCGCGCAGATCGCGAACCAGCATCTCTCCGGCACGTTCGGCGCCCAACACCAGTACACGCCGCCGCGAACTGCGCTCGTAGAAGTCCAGCCTACTGTCTTTCCAGAAGCGATATGCAAGCCGCGGCAGGCCGAGCAGCACCGACATCAGGATCGGATAGATCACCAGCACGCTGCGCGGGACATTGCCCAGACGGTCGTAGAGGAACAGCGCCAGACCAACCGTGAGCGCGCCAAGGATGGAGCCGCGCACGATGTTCCACAGATCGGGCAGGCTGGCGAAGCGCCACAATCCCTTGTAGAGGCCGGTCCACCAGAAGATTCCGCCCTGGATCGCCAGCACCAGCACAACTTCGCTCGGCGCCAGCACGGTGAGCGTGGTATCGACTTCGAAGCTGAGACGGATCGACTTGGCCAGGTACCACGCGATCAGGATCATCGCCAGGTCGTGAGCGACCACGGCACTGCGCGGGTGAATCAGACGAACGAATGCCCGCAGCGCGCTGCTCATGCGCTGCCTCGCATGCGCGCCAGCACGCGATCACGACCGAGGCGCCAGGCCATCGCGCCGGACAAATAGACAACGAAGGCAGCAATCAGCATGGGTTCGGTCTGCAGCGGGCCGATGAACAAGACGATGGAAGCGATGCCGGCAGCGCAGGCCAGATAGCTCAGCGTAGTCCGCGTATGGCCCCAGCCGGCGCGGGCCAGCCACTGATACAGATGCTCGCGATGCGCAGTGTACCACCGCCGACGCGGCCGCCGGAGCATGCGCCAGGCCAGCGTCAGACCGGTGTCGAGGAACACCGGAGCAGCCAGCAACAATGTTGCGATCGGCCACGCGGGGGCGCTCGGTACGGGTTGCGTCGCCAGCGCGATGATGATGAAACCAAGGCTGGCGCTGCCAACATCGCCCATGAACGCACGCGCCTTGGGGAAGTTGCTCGGCAGGAAGCCGAGCACCGCGCCTGCAGCGAGCGCTGCGAACCACGCCGCGGGCGTGTCGCCGGCGATCAATGCAAGTGTCGCGAGTGCAGCGGCCACGACCACAGCCTGGCTTGCCGCAATCCCGTTGATGCCGTCCACGAAGTTCCAGAAGTTGATCGCTGGCACCGCCAGCAGCGGCAGAAAGAGTGCCAGCGCGACAGGAAGTTCCGCCGCCAGGGTCGGCCAGGCCGCAATCAGCAGTACGACTGCCGCCGCCACATGCGTGATCAGCCGCGGCAATACCGGCAACCCACGTCGATCATCGATCCAACTGACGACCGCCACCAGCAACAATCCGACGGAAGCGCCAAGGGCCCAGCGACCGTGCGGCGAACTCCAGCCGAGCGCCATGCCCCAGCCACCCCAGCCAGCGACGATCACCGCAACGAAGCCAAGGCCAGCGCCGCGCGCCGTCGGCTGCGCATGCATCCGTCGGGCTCCGGGATCGTCCTGCATCTGCGCCGCACGGGCGTACTGGATCGCCAGCCAGGTCAGCAGCCAACTGGCGAGTGCGCCGCCGATGCCAATCAGAAGCGCACTCACGGTTCGATCGGGGACGCGCGGGACTGGGGGCTGACGACTGGGGCGCTCATGGCTGGCTTGCGGCGAACAAGCTGCCGCGCGCCAAGTGCATGGATCACGGTGGCGCTTATCCGGCGCAGGCCCACAGCTCTCGGCCCCGCATCTGCTTGCAGAACCCAGGTCCTCATTCCCCGGGCACTCCGTGCACCGGTTTGATGCTGCCCCAGCTCTTGCAGCTTGGACATTGCCAGTGCAGCGCGCGTGGACTGAACCCGCACCGACTGCAGCGGTAACCCGGTTTGCGCTCCAGCAATCGATGCAGCAGTTCGCGAATCAGGCCGATCGCCTCGGCGCGCTCTCCCGATTCCGACGGAAACGACAGGTCGACCACCTTCAGTACCCCGCGCACCGACGGACGCTGGTGCAATCGATCTGCGAGAAAGCCGACGGCGTCGCTGCGCCCCTCCTGGCGTTCGATCATCGCACTGCGGGCCAACAGCGCGGCCACGCCACGGTCGCGTTGCATCATCAGGTCGAGGAAAGCCTGGGCGCGCTGCGGATTGCCGCTGGCCTCGTAGGTATCCAGCAGTTCGGCGAGCAATTCCGACAGGAAGTCGGGATCGATTTCTGCCGCTTTTTCGAAGTGGCGGATCGCTTGCTCCGCTGCGCCCTCGGCTTTGGCCAGGCGTCCGAGCAGGATCTGTGCGCGCACGCAGCGCGGATCGACTGCCGTAGCTTCCAACCCGAGTCGTCGCGCCTCGCCGGCATCCCCACGCGCGCGTGCCTGGTCGGCCAGCTCGCAATAGAACTGTGCCATCAACGGCGCGGCGGCATCCCCCGAGATCGACTGCAGACGTTGCGCCATTTCGATCGCGCGTTTCCAGTCGCGTTCCTGCTGATAAATCGAGATCAGGTGGCGCAGTGCCGCGGGTGCATGTTGGTCGATCGCCAGCAAGTCGGTGTAAAGGGCCTCAGCTCGATCCAGCAAACCGGCACGCATGTAGTCCTCGCCAAGCTCCAGCAAGGCAATGGTGCGTTGATCGGCGGAGAGCTTCGGGCGACTGTAGAGATCCTGATGCAGGCGGATGGCGCGATCGGTTTCGCCGCGACGGCGAAAAAGATTGCCCAGCGCCAATTGTGTTTCGAAGGTGTCGCTATCGAGCTCGGCGATCTTGAGAAAGACCTCGATAGCCTTGTCAGGCTGTTCGTTGAGCAGGTAATTGAGGCCGCTGAAGTAGGTTTGCGACAGCTGCGAGAAGCGCTGGCCGCTGCTTCGCTCGCTGCCACGCCGTCCGATCAGGTAGCCGGACCAGGCTGCAACGGGCAACAGCAGCCAAAGGACTTCCCAGCCCATGCGCTGTCAGGACTCGTTGCTGCGGACTGCTCGCCGCAAATCGCGCTTCAGTCGCAACACCACCGCCAGATAAAGGCCGAGCGATCCGGCCAGACTGCCGAGTGCGAAGAAGGCCACCAGCGCGACGCCGAGCGGCAAGGTCACCCCGCCGAAAAGGGCGTCTATGGTCACCATCGTGGAGTTGAATGCAGCAAAGACCAGCACTGTGCCCAGAGCCAGAATCAGGAGGATCCGAGCGGTCAGTTTCACGCCGGGGTCTCGTCAGCGTCTGCCGCGCCCGGCTGACGCCGTAGTCGCTGCTTGTGCGCCCTGGTTGACGCGTTCGCGCAGTTCCTTGCCGGGTTTGAAATGCGGCACATATTTCCCGGAGAGCGCGACGACGTCGCCGGTCTTCGGGTTGCGACCCATGCGCGGCGGTCGAAAATGCAGGGAGAAGCTGCCGAAGCCACGCACTTCGATGCGTTCCCCGGTCGCCAGCGAGTCGGCCATTTGGTCGATGACGGATTTCACCGCAAGTTCGACGTCGGGTTGCGCGAGGTGCGTCTGGCGCCCGGACAATGCCAGTATCAGTTCGGACTTGGTCACGATCGGCACTCCAGCAACAGGGTCGAATGGATGCGGCGGAAACAACCGGGGTGCGATGGCACCCCGGTCATTGAACCACAACGATCAGCGGCTCAACTGCTCTTTCAGCAACGCACCGAGCTTGGTGGTGCCGATGGAGGTATTGTGATACTCCTCCAGCGCGTCGGCCAGTTCGTCGTCTTCCTTGGCACGGATCGACAGTTGCAGCGTGCGACCACGACGGTCCAGACCCGTGAACTTGGCCTCGATCTTCTCGCCCGCCTTGTAATGCAGAGTGGCGTCGTCGACGCGCTCCTTGGCGATGTCCGAGGCGCGCAGGTAACCCTCGACGCCTTCGCCGAGATCGACCGTAACGCCGCGCGCATCGACTTCGCGAACGATGCCGTTGACGATGCTGCCCTTCGGATGCGCCGCCATGTAGCTGCCGAACGGATCCTGCTCCAACTGCTTGATGCCGAGCGAAATGCGCTCACGCTCGGGATCCACGGCCAGCACCACCGCTTCGATGTCCTCGCCCTTCTTGAAGTTGCGCACCAGGTCTTCGCCAGTGCCGTTCCAGGAGATGTCGGACAGATGCACCAGGCCATCGATGCCGCCATCCAGGCCGACGAAGATGCCGAAATCGGTGATCGACTTGATCTGGCCCGAAACGCGGTCGCCCTTCTTGAAGGTGCCGGCGAAAGCCTCCCACGGATTGCTGGTGCACTGCTTCATGCCCAGCGAAATGCGGCGACGCTCCTCGTCGATGTCGAGCACGGTGACTTCGGTTTCGTCGCCGATGGCAACGATCTTGGCCGGATTGACGTTCTTGTTGGTCCAGTCCATTTCCGACACGTGCACCAGGCCTTCGACGCCCGGCTCCAGTTCCACGAACGCGCCGTATTCGGTGACGTTGGAAACCTTGCCGAACAGACGCGTGCCCTGCGGATAACGACGCGAGATGTTGACCCACGGATCGTCGCCGAGCTGCTTCAGACCCAGCGACACGCGGTTGCGCTCGCGGTCGAAGCGCAGCACGCGCACATCGATCTCGTCACCGACGTTGACCACTTCGGACGGATGACGCACGCGCTTCCACGCCATGTCGGTGATGTGCAGCAGACCATCGATGCCGCCGAGGTCGACGAACGCGCCGTAATCGGTGAGGTTCTTGACCACACCCTTGAGCACTGCGCCTTCCTTGAGCTTCTCCATCAACTGCTCGCGCTCGACGCTGAACTCGCTCTCGACCACCGCACGGCGGGAGACCACGACATTGTTGCGCTTGCGATCGAGTTTGATGATCTTGAACTCGAGATCCTTGCCTTCCAGGTAAACCGGATCGCGGACCGGACGCACGTCGACCAGGGAGCCCGGCAGGAACGCGCGGATGTCCTTGATGTCGACCGTGAAGCCGCCCTTGACCTTGCCGCTGATGCGGCCGACCACGGTCTGGTCCTTGGACTGAGCATCTTCGAGCTCGTCCCACACCATCGCGCGCTTGGCTTTCTCACGCGACAGCCGCGTTTCGCCGAAACCGTCCTCGAGGGCATCGAGGGCGACCTTCACCTCGTCGCCTACGCTCACTTCGAGCTCGCCCGCTTCATTGCGGAACTGCTCGATGGGCACTACGCCCTCGGACTTCAGACCCGCATTGACGATGACCACGTCGCTGCGGATTTCAACAACGGTGCCGGTGACGATTGCGCCCGGCTTGAGCTTGCTGATGCGCTCGCTCTGTTCAAACAGTTCGGCAAAACTTTCAGTCATGGTTGATTCCAGAAATCGGAAAAACGCGGCACGCCTCACCTGGTGAGTGCGCCCGACGTTGATCCACCCTCTTTCGAGTGTGCGGATTGCTCCGCGTAGGTTATTGAATTCCGGGGAAATCCCGGGGTTGATCCCGATCTTGCGAGGCTGCGGTCAGCGCCTCAGCGGCGCTGCCCAGGCGAGCACGGTGCCCACCACATCGGCGATCGACCGGCTGGTCGAATCGATGGTGCGGGCATCATGCGCGGGAATCAGCGGCGCCACCGACCGTGTACGGTCGCGCAGGTCGCGTTCCTCAATCTCGCGCAAAAGGGCCGATAGAATAGCTCGAATACCCTTTTCGCTCAACTGCTTAAGCCTGCGTCGCGCGCGCTCGTCGGCGCTGGCAGTCAGGAACACTTTCAGTTCGGCAGCCGGGAACACGATGGTCCCCATGTCGCGGCCATCGGCGACCAGCCCCGGCTGTTGCTGAAACGCGCGCTGCCTAGCCAGCAGGGCATCACGCACGGCGGGTTGGGCGGCTACCCTGGATGCCGCCTGACCGGCTTCCTCAGTGCGGATCGCGTGCGAAATGTCCTCGCGCCCGAGCCACACATGCGGCTCACCGTCGATGCGGTCTTCGAAGCGGATATCTGCCGTCAGCGCCAGAGCGGCAAGCGACTGCACGTCCGCCAGATCGATGCCGGCGCGCAGCGCAGCGACCCCGACACCGCGGTAAAGCGCACCCGAATCGAGGAAATGCCAACCCAGCGCACGCGCGACCGCACGACTGATGGTGCCCTTTCCGGAACCGCTGGGCCCATCGATGGTGATCACCGGGGCACTCGCGTCGTGATTCACAGCAACCGTCATGCGCGATCACCCGACCGGCTGTCGCTCACCTCGATCGACAGTCCGGCGCTGTTGGCAAGGCTATCGAACCCGGGGAAACTGGTATCGACGTTGGCGCAATCGAGGATGCGCAACGCACCGCTGGCGCGCAACGAGGCGACGGCGAAACTCATGGCAATGCGATGATCGCCACGACTGTCGATCGTGCCCGTGTCGAAACGGCCCCTGCCCTCGATTGCCATACCGTCGTCGAACTCCTCGACTGCCACACCCAGAGCGCCAAGGCCACGCGCCATCGCCGCGATTCGGTCACTTTCCTTGACTCTAAGTTCGTGGGCGCCGCGTACCTCACTGCGGCCTGCGGCGCATGCCGCCGCAATCGCAAACGCCGGGAACTCGTCGATCATATCCGGCACCCGCTCGGTCGGAACAGCAACGCCACGCAAACTACTGGAACGAACACGCAAGTCGCCGACCGGTTCCCCGGCAATCTCGCGGCGATCGAGAATCTCGATGTTGGCGCCCATCTCGAGCAGGGTGTCGAGCAAACCGGTGCGGCGTGGGTTGAGACCGACATTCTCGATCGTGAGATCGGCTGTCGGTGCGATCGCTGCCGCCACCAGGAAAAAAGCCGCCGACGAAAAGTCGCCGGGTACTGCGATCGGCTGTGCCTGCAGTCTGCGCCCTGGGCGCAGCCGCACCGTGAGACCGTCGACGCTGACGTCTGCGCCCAGCGCTGCGAGCATGCGTTCGGTGTAATCGCGGGTGGCAGCCGGCTCGGTCACCGAGGTGTCGCCATCCGCGTAGAGACCGGCAAGCAATACACAGGACTTGATTTGCGCGCTGGCAACCGGGCAGGTGTAGTGAATTCCGCGCAGTTCCGAGACCGGCTGGATGCGCAATGGGGCGGTGCCGGCATCGCTACTCTCGATGTGCGCGCCCATGCGCAATAACGGCTCCATCACCCGCCGCATGGGCCGACGCGACAGCGATTCGTCGCCGATCAGGGTGCTGGCAAATGTCTGACCGGCGAGCAGGCCCGCCAGCAGTCGCATCGCGGTGCCCGCATTCCCGCAGTCGAGCGGATTCGCGCTGCCACGCAATCCGCGCATGCCGACGCCCTCGATGCTCAGCGTGTCGGTGCCGGTGCGTTGGATGCTGACGCCAAGGTCGCGCAGGATCTGCGCGGTGGCCAGGGTGTCGGCGCCAGGAAGGAAACCGCTGACATGGGTGATTCCTTCGGCGAGTGCGCCGAACATGACCGCACGGTGGCTGATCGACTTGTCGCCCGGAACACGGATTCGTCCGCAAGAACGGCTGCCCGGCTGCACCAGAAACACGCGTCCAACACCGCTCATGCTGCATCCTCCGCCAGTACTGCCGCCAGCGCCGTCAGCAGTTCGTCGTTCTCGGCGGGCAGGCCGACAGTGATGCGCAGGCAACTCGGCAGGCCGTACCCACCCATCGGTCGCACGATCACCCCGCGTTTGAGCAAGGCATCCTCGATCGGCTTGGCTGGACGCTCGAAGTCCACCAGCACGAAGTTGCCCTGCGATGGAAACACGAACAGGCCCAGGGCCTTCAATGCGGCGCTCAGGCGCGCCCTTTCGCTGGCGTTTTCGGCGCGCACCCGCTCGACGTGCGCGATGTCGCCGATGGCCTGGGCTGCCGCTGCTTGGGCATACAGGTTGACATTGAAGGTCAGCCGCGTGCGCCCGAGCACAGCGGCCAACGCCGGATTGCTGATGGCATAACCGATCCGCAGCGCCGCCAGACCATGCGCCTTGGAGAAGGTGCGGGTGACCACGACATGCGGGTGCAAGTCGGCCAGCGACAGCGCATCCGGCACCTGCGCCTCGTCGACGTATTCGCGATACGCCTCATCGATAACCACGACGGTGTGCTTCGGCACCTGCACCAGGAACCGCGCCAGCGTCTTGCGATCCCACCAGGTGCCAGTCGGATTGTTGGGGTTGGCGAGATAGACGAGCTTGGTCTTCGGTCCCATCACCGCGGCCATCGCGTCGGGATCGGCACCCAGTGGCTGGGCACCCTCGCGTGGCAATGGCGACACCTGCACGGGCACCCCGCCACTGCCGATCGCGGCCAGCTTGAACACCGCGAAACCGTGCTGCGGAAACACCACCTCATCGCCGACAGCGACAAAAGTCTCGGCGATCAGCACCAGCAGTTCGTGCGAACCGTTACCGAGCGTGATCGCGTTCGGGTCGACGTTCCAGCGCTGCGCGATGGCCTGGCGCAGCTTGCGCGCAGTTGCGTCCGGATAGCGGATCGCATCGGCGAAGTCGCGCTGCTGCAGCACCTCGGTGACCGCGGGACTCGGACCATAGCCGTTCTCGTTCGACCCAAGTTCGAGCATGCGCGGCAGGCCGAGCGACTTGCGGATGGTTTCCGGGTCGTAACCGGGATCGTAGGCAGAAAGTCTCTGGACGCCGGGAGCGGCAAGTTGTTCGATGCGCATGTCAGTGCCTTGGTAGGTCGGGGTGGGCGCACACGCGTCGTCCCCGGCGCTTGGTTGTTCGAAGCTCGATCTTCGGGAATCTGGTCATTGCGAGGAGCGCAGCGACGAAGCAATCCGGTGACCTTGACTTTGTCGACACGGAAACAAAGCAGCAAAACCGAAAAGTGTCACTGGATTGCTTCGCTGCGCTCGCAATGACGAATGGTTCGGATATCCCGCGGATGCTCCGGCAGCCGACCCCAAACCACTGAGCCGCTCCACGGCACGACGGCCTAGACAATCGCCGCAGGATACGCGCCGAGCACTTTCAGTTGTCCGGCAACCGGTCCCAGATCCGCCAGCGCCGCCTGCAGCGGCCCGCTTTCGACGTGCCCTTCGACATCGATGAAGAATACGTATTCCCACTTGGCGCCGCGCGCCGGGCGCGACTCGATGCGGGTCATGCTGACGCCGTGCTGCGCCAGCGGCGTCAGCAACTGGTAGAGCGCTCCAGGCTGGTCCTTGATCGCCAGCAGCAGCGAGGTCTTGTCGTGGCCACTCGGCGGAAACAGCTCGCGGCCCATCACCAGGAAGCGCGTGGTGTTGTCCGGGCGGTCCTCGATGCTCGGCGCCAGCACCTTGAGGCCATAGACCTGAGCCGCAGCAAGACCGGCGATGGCTGCGGCGTCCTCGGCATTGCGCGCGCGCCGCGCGGCTTCGGCATTGCTGCTGACCGCGATCTTCTCGACCTTGGGCAGGTGTCGGCGCAACCAGCCGCGGCACTGCGCCAGCGACTGCGCGTGCGAATAAACGCGTTCGATCTGGCTCATGTCGGTGGCGCGCGACAGCAGGTTCTGATGCACACGCAATTCGATTTCGCCGCAGATCTTCAGCGGCGTGGTCAGGAACATGTCGAAGGTGTGATGCACCGCGCCTTCGGTCGAATTTTCGACCGGCACCACGCCGAAGTCGGCGTTGCCGTTCTCCACTTCGGCGAACACTTCCTCGATGCTGGCCATCGGAATGGCAATCACCGAATGCCCGAAGTGCTTCTGCACCGCAGCCTGGCTGAAAGTGCCCTCTGGACCGAGGTAAGCGATCTTCAGCGGATTCTGTTGCGCCAGGCACGCCGACATGATCTCGCGGAACACGCGCAGCAGTTCCTCGTTCGACAACGGTCCGGCATTGCGGTCGGCGACCGCCCGCAGCACCTGCGCCTCCCGTTCCGGCCGGTAATAGTCGATCGCCTGCTTCAGCGGCCCCTTCGCCACGCCCACCTGTCGCGCATAACCGGCGCGCTCGGCGATCAGATCCTGGATCTGCTTGTCGACGCTGTCGATGCGCTGGCGCAGTTCGGGGAGGCTGATCGTGGCGGCCGTGACCTCGGTCTTTTTCTTGGGCATCGGCTCACCTTCGAACTGTTCGGACAGGAGCATTGGTCCGCAAAGGACGCAAAGGACGCAAAGGAAAGCGAGTTGCGTTCAGGGCGTCAGCGCCATCGCGAAGTCGTCTGGCGACGTTCGGGATTGCTGAATCGCATGAATCTGGTGCGCAGCACTCGAATCAGTTGCTCTACTTTGCGTCCTTTGCATCCTTTGCGGACAAAAACAAGAGCTCGAAACCAGCGTCGAGGCTACAGGACGCGTACTGCCAGTATCCCCTCGATCCGCCCCACCGCCTCGATCACCTCCGGCGTCAGCGGCTGATCCAGATCGACGATGTTGTATGCCAGATCGCCGCGCGAGGCATTGTGCATCTGCGCGATGTTGGCGCCGGCTTCGCCAAGCACCTGCGACAGTCGGCCGATCATGTTCGGCACGTTGCGGTTGGCGACGGTCAGGCGCTGGGCGCCGGCGCGAGGCAGGCGCACGCTGGGGAAATTGACGGCGTTGCTGATGTTGCCGTTCTCCAGATAGTCACGCAGTTGGTCGGCGACCATCACCGCACAATTTTCCTCGGCCTCGTTGGTCGAGGCGCCGAGGTGCGGGAACGACACCACCTTGGGATGCTTCAGCGTGCGCGCCGTCGGGAAGTCCGAGACGTAGTGACCGAGCTTGCCGCTGTCGAGAGCCGCGACCACCGCGTCTTCGTCGACCACGCCCTCGCGCGCGAAGTTGAGCAGCACCAGGCCGTCTTTTGCGCTGGCCAGCGCGGCGGCATTGATCGTGCCCTTGGTCGCCGAATTGAGCGGCACGTGCAGCGAGATGAAATCGGCGACGGCGAGGACCTCGCCCAGACGGCCGGCCTTGGCGACATCGCTGGACAACTGCCAGGCGCCCTCTACCGTCATGTGCGGATCGAAGCCGATGACATTCATGCCGATGCCCTTGGCGGCATTGGCCACGCGCACGCCAATCGCGCCGAGGCCAACCACACCGAGCGTGCGCCCGACCACTTCGGAGCCCACGAAGCGCTTCTTGCCGTCCTCCACCTTGTGTTCCAGATTCGGATCGGTGTCGTCGAGACCACGCACGAATTCGGTGGCTTCGCGCAGGTTGCGCACCGCCATCAGCATGCCGCCGAGCACCAGTTCCTTGACCGCATTGGCGTTGGCGCCAGGTGCGTTGAACACCACGATGCCGTGCTTGCTGAGCTCGGTAACCGGTACATTGTTGGTGCCCGCGCCAGCGCGGGCGACCGCCTTGAGCTCCGCATTGACCGGAATCTTGTGCAGGTCCGCAGAACGCACGAGGATCGCGTCCGGGGCATCGAGGTTGTCGCCGATCTCATAGCGACCCTGAGGCAGGCGAGAGGTGCCACTGGTGGAAATCTTGTTGTAGGTGCGGATCTTGAACATGGGGTGTCCTGGAAAGCTGGGAAATCGACGCGGAAGAGCGGGGCAAGGGTCAGGGGCAAGGGGCCCTTCTCTGCGGCAAAGTCGAGGCGTGGCGCGAGGCGGAGTTCCTTGCCCCATGCCCTGCCCCGTTTCTGCTTATCCGTGCTTCTTCTGAAACTCGCGCATGTAGTCGATCAGCACGGCTACCGCGGCCTCGTCGGTGGCGTTGTAAATGCTGGCGCGCATGCCGCCAACGGCGCGGTGGCCTTTCAGCCCGAGCAGGCCGGCCGCCTCGGCGCCCTTCAGGAAAGGGCTGTCGAGTTCGGCATTGGGCAGGATGAAGGGTACGTTCATCCACGAGCGATAGCGCGGATCGACCTTGTTCGTGTAGAAACCGCCGGAACCGTCGATGGCGGCGTACAGCGCCGTGGCTTTGCGTTGATTGCGCGCGCCAATGGCAGCCAGCCCGCCCTCACGCTTGACCCAATCGAATACCAGCGCCGCGATGTACCAGCCAAAGGTCGGCGGCGTGTTCAGCATCGACTGATTGTCGGCGTGCGCCTTGTAACTCAGGATCTGCGGCAGCGGACGTGCCTTGCGCTCGAGCAGATCGTCGCGAACGATCATCACCGTGATGCCACTGGGGCCGATGTTCTTCTGCGCACCGGCGTAGAGCACGCCGTACTTCGAAACATCCAGCGGACGCGACAGGATGGTGCTCGACACATCGGCCAGCACTGGCGCCGACTGCGCCGGCAACTCGTAGAACTCGACACCATGAATGGTTTCGTTCGGCGTTACGTGCAGGTAGGCGGCGCCGTCGCTGAGCTTCCAGTCGGCGACATCCGGCACTGTGGTGAAGTTGCTGGCTTCGCTGCTCGCGGCGATCCTGGCAGCGCAGAGCGGCTTGGCTTCCTTGGCCGCCTTTTCGCCCCAGGCGCCGGTCACCACGTAATCAGCGGGCTGGTCGGGCGCCGCGAAATTCATCGGCAGCAGCGCGAACTGGGTGGTCGCCCCGCCCTGCAGGAACAACACCTTGTAGTTGGCGGGGATTGCGAGGATTTCGCGCAAGCTTGCTTCGGCGCTCTCGGCGAGCTGGATGAAAGCCTTGTCGCGATGGCTGATTTCCATCACCGAGGCGCGCGCATCGCGCCAATCGAGCATTTCTTCCTGCGCCTGACGCAAAACGGGTTCAGGCAATGCACCGGGACCGGCGCTGAAATTGTAGGCACGGCTCACGACGAAGCTCCTCCGAGGGCTTGATGCGCCGCAGCATAGGCCAGCCCCCGCAGCGGGCGGAAGGCTTGTGTATTCGAATAAATTGGAGGCGGGGATTTGCCCGTGAAAATGCAGGAGGACGCGCAGGCGCTTCCGTCATCTGCCTCGCCACGCCGACGCCCGAGGCCGCGACTCGCGTCCCATGCAGCACGGCCTGGGGCAAACCACGCCCAGCATGCGATTACGGATCTGCGGGTTCGACCGACACGCGCACCCGCAGCTTTTCGCCGGGATCGTAGCCGAGGCGCGAGAAGAACACTTCGCCGCGATAACGGTATTCGACATCGTAGCCGACGATGCGGCGCTCATCGTAGCCGGCGTTGACCACACGGCAGCGCGTTTCGACATCGCGGTAACTGCCCGATGGGTTGTCCTTGGCGTCGACCTCGCGGCCGATCGCGCCACCGACCACAGCGCCGGCAACCGTCGCAGCCCGGCGACCATCGCCTTTGCCAACCTGATTGCCCAGCGCGCCGCCGATGATGGCGCCGACGATGGTGCCGGTCGCGGTATTGTCGTAACGGCCGGTCTGGCGATTCACTTCGGCGTCGTAACACTCTTCGCGCGGCCGATCGACCCGAATCGTCTCGTAGATCGGATCGACGCGCAGGACATCGGCATAGACCAGACGCACATTGTCGTCGCCGGGGTATGGCGGCGGCGGGCCATAAGGGCCTGGCTGCGCGACGGCGACCAGCGGGGCGGCCCACGCAAGCAACAACAGCGAACTCAGCTTGGGCATCGAGGCGTCTCCATGACGGCGTGAATGCCGGTTGACCAGCGCCGATTACAACAGTCGCGCGCTGAATGCACTCTGAGAATGGCGCTACCATAACCAAATCGGCACAAGGTCCACCACCTGCCGTTCACGTCGACGCGGCACCGAGGCGCCGCACCGCGGCACGGTAAGCTGCGGCCAACGCCTCGTGCCGCGGATGGCGGCCGCCGACAGCAATCACGCGCCCAGCCACGGCGACGCGGGCGGGCGCACGGCGTGCCGGCGCGAACAGGTAGGTCCCCATCAGCGCCGCGGGCGTGCAGTCGGCCAGCGCGGGATCGTCGTGATCCAGGGCCACCCAGTCGGCGTCGGCACCCGGCACGAAACCCGCCCCCCGGGCGCCACTGGCCTGGGCGCCGCCGCCGACGGCTTCCAGCCAGAGATTGGCCGCCACGTCCGGCCGGCGGCTGTCGCCCAGCACGGTGCGGCGTCCACTGTTCAGGCGCGCCTGGTACTCCAGCCAGCGCAGCTCCTCGCGCGGATCGAGACCGATATGGCTGTCCGAGCCGATACCCCACACGCCGCCGAGTTCGCGCAATCGGGTCAATGGAAACAGCCCGTCGCCGAGGTTCGCCTCGGTCGTGGTGCAGATGCCGACCGCGGCACCAGCGCGCGCGATCTCGGCCAGTTCTCCGGCGTCGGCGTGGGTCGCGTGCACCAGACAGTAGCGCCGGTCCACCGCAACCAGATCGAACAGCCGCTGGATCGGTCGCCGACCATGCAGCGCAAGACACTCCTCGACCTCGCGCAATTGTTCGGCGACGTGGACATGCAGCGGGCGATCGCGCCAGAACGCATCCTCCAGCACCCGGCGCAATTGCACCCCGTCCACCGCGCGCAGCGAGTGCATCGCCGCGCCGAGGCGTGCGCCGTCAAGCTCGCCCTCCAGCGTAGCGCACAGCGCCATGAACTCATCGCTGTCGCAGTGGAAGCGACGTTGTCGGGCATTCAGCGCTTCGTCGCGAAATCCACCGCGCTGATACAGCGTCAGCAGCAGCGTCAAGCCGATGCCGACCTCGCGGGCGGCCGCGAGCAGCGCCTGCGACATCGCGCTGGGCGGCGCATGGCGCGTTCCGTCGGCCTGATGATGCACATAGTGAAACTCGCACACGCGGGTGTAGCCCTGCTCGACCATTTCCGCGTACAGCCAGCAGGCAATTGCGTGCAGCGAATCGGGATCGATGCGCCCGGCGTGGCGATACATGGCTTCACGCCAGCTCCAGAAGCTGTCGTCCGGGCGCTCGAAGCGTTCGGCACTGCCGGCCATGGCGCGCTGGAAGGCATGCGAGTGCAGATTCGGCATGCCGGGAATGACGTAGCGGCCCCACGACGGGCAATCGCCGCGCGCGACGCCGGTTTCGATGGCGTGCCAGCAGCCGTCGTCGCCGACGGTCAGTCGAACGTCGGTGGCCCAGCCCCCGGGCAACAACGCGTAATCGCAATGTCCCTGCTGCATGTGCTATCCCGTCATCGAGGACAACGCATGCTACTTCGGTCATCGACCGGGCGCGCAGGCGTCGCTCGCGACAACATGCAACAGATGGAGGGACTCGCCTGATGTGGGATTGCCTGTGGATCACACCGCGTCTGTGGACCGGCGGTGCATCGCCGCTGCTGCTGGAGGACGCCGCCATTGCCACCCAGGGTGGGCGCATCACCTATGTTGGTCCCGCCAACCGGCTTCCCGATGCGCCATCGCAACTGGCGCGCGAGGTCAAACGATATGCTCACGGGCTGGTGACGCCGGGCTTGATCGATTGCCATACGCACCTGGTGTTTGCCGGCCATCGCGCCGACGAATACGAACAACGTCTGGCCGGACGCAGCTACGCCGAGATCAGCGCCGCCGGCGGCGGGATTGCCGGCAGCGTGCGTGCGACTCGCGCAGCGAGCGCCGACGAGCTGTACGCGCAATCGGTCGTGCGCGCCCGGCAACTGGTCGCCGATGGCGTCACCACGTTCGAAATCAAGAGCGGTTACGGGCTCGATCTCGACGCCGAGCGCAAGATGCTCAAGGTGGCACGGCGCATCGGGCGCGCACTGGGCGTCACCGTTCGCACCAGTTTTCTGGCGCTGCACGCCGTGCCCTTCGACGCCGTCGACCGCGAGACCTACTTGCGTGACGTCATCGACGTTTGGCTGCCGACGTTGGCCGGCGAGGGCCTGATCGACGCCGTGGACGCCTACCACGAAGCAATCGCATTCAACACGGCGGAGGTTGCCGCGCTGTTCGCTGCGGCGCAGGCCTTGAATCTTCCGGTGCGGCTGCATGCCGACCAACTCAGCAACCAGCACGGTGCTGCGCTCGCGGCCCGGCATCAGGCGCTCTCGGCAGACCATCTGGAGTACACCGACGACGCCGGCGTCGCTGCGCTGGCCGCCAGCGGGACCGTTGCGGTGTTGCTGCCTGGTGCCTTTCTGGTCCTCAAGGAAACGCGCAAGCCGCCGGTCGCCGCTTTGCGCCAGGCGGGGGTCTCGATGGCGATTGCCAGCGATCTCAATCCAGGCACTTCGCCGCTGCTTTCGTTACGCAGCGCGATGAGCCTGGCCATCAGCCTGTTCGACCTGCGCATTCACGAAGCGCTGCAGGCGACGACTCGGCATGCCGCCAGGGCGCTCGGACTCGGCGAAACCCACGGCGAACTGGCACCCGGACGGCGCGCGGACTTCGTCTGTTGGGATGCGGAATCGCCAGCCGACCTGGTTTACTGGTTCGGCGGCACTCTGGCGCGGGAAGTGGTGTCGGGCGGCAGCATCATCCACAGCCGCCCGGAATACGCGTGACATCGGCGCCATTGACGCGCGCCACAATGCCGCAAACCAGCGGTAGACGGCCGCGGCCCGTGCAAGCCCGGCCGCGACACCACTGGCCTGCTCGTCAGGCTTTCCTGGGGCCCTTCGCCGGGGCGGCGATCACGGCCTTCTTGGCGCGATGCAAACGGCTGTTGCCATACGAACCCTTGAAAATCTTGCCTTTGCGGCTGCGCTTGTCGCCACGACCCATGTCTATCTCCATCACTGCTGTAAGGTCGGCCATGGACCGACGGAATGACCCATTAGCATAGCAGCAGAGATGGCCTTCGGGAACCGCCTGCGGCTCGAGCGCTGTCGCTGCGCGGAAACGCCGCGTCACGCAGATGCGTGAAACCAGCTGCCGACCTCGCGCGCCAGCGCCTGCCCACTCAACCAGGCACCTTCCACGCGCGAACCGTGGCACCAGTCTCCGCCAATGGCCAGGCGCAACTTTGCATCCGCCAGCGCCCCCACATGCAGCGGTGGTTGCGCCAGCGCATGGCGCCAGCGATGAATGCTGTGACGCAACGGCAATCGCGGCGCAATGCCAGCGACCGCGAAAAAGGCATCCTGCAACTCGCGAGCCATGGCTTCAGCGGGCGCATCCAGGTGCGTCCGGCTGAAGTACGGGCCAGCATGCACCACCCAGCGTTCGCCAGTCGGTCGGCCAGGCTTGCTGCTGTCGCGCGCGATCCAGGACAACGGCCCCACGTTGACGAAAGCCGCATCGAATCCACTCCGAAGCGGCTCTGCAAACTCCAGCATCAACGCCCAGCAGGGTGCAAAGTTCACCGCATCGGCAACTCGGGCGAGCGCAGAATCGCCAAGCAAAGGCAACACCTGGGGTGCCGGCACGCTGCACACCAGGGCTTGATACGGACCATCCTGCGCACCGTCGGGCAGGTGCAGATACCACGCCCCGTGGCGACGCTCGACGCCTTCGACGCGACTGCCGCAGCGCACGTCGACGCCTTCCAGCAGACTTGCCGCAAGTCGATTCATCCCCGGCACACCCACCCAGCGGCGCTCAGGGGATGAGGGCTCGCGGCGACCGTCGGCGTCGATCGACACCAGATGCGGGCGCCATTCGGCAATGATTTCGGCACTCTGCCAGCGCGCAATCTGCTCCACGAATGCCGCTTCGCGTGCGGTAAAATATTGCGCCCCATGGTCGTAGTGACTGCTGGCGCGCGAGCGCGTCGCGGCGCGTCCTCCCGGCACGCGCCCCTTGTCGTGCACCACCACGCGACAACCAAGATCGGCGATTGCGCGCGCCGCACTGGCACCGGCGATGCCCGCGCCAAGTATCGCCACTGCGGGTTCGACCGGCCGGCGCATCAGACCTGACCGGCCAAGGCAAACAGCAGGACCACATGGATCACCACCACGGCGCCCGACAGTCGCGCGCGCAGTTTCATGAACCAGGCCGGCCACTCGGGCGCGGGCCGGCGCAGGACATCGAACACGCCAACCACGGCATACATCAGCCCGAGCACCTTGATCGCGTCCTCGTGTCCAATCAGCAGGCAAGCAAAAGCGACCAGACTGGGCAGCACCGACAGCACCAGCGGTCGCCACCGCGCTTCGCCAATTGCAGCCCCCCAGCGCACGCCGCCCAGAAAGGCAAGAATGACTGCGGAATAGGCAACGAACGCCCGCAGCGCGAGCATGCGCAAGTCGACATCTTCGGCGATCATCGCCAGCAGCGCCGTCGCCGCAAATGGCACCAGTCCGGCACCGCCGAGCCAGGCTGCCGACGTCGGTATCTGGCGAGACATGAATGCGCCCGGTGCGCCCATCACCCTACCCCTTCACTGCCAGCTGACGTGCAAGACGATCAGCTGTCGATTCGAACGCCAATGGAGTGCGGATCATGGAATACCTGGATGTGCTGGAACGGTGCAAACGCGAGTTGCCAATCCCGTTCGAGCGGGCATCGGCGGCGGAGCGCGATGCGCTTGCGCGCTTCGCCCGGTTCTTTTCGGACTTCTCGCCCGACAAGGTGGAACGCCTGGTCGACCAGACCTACGCGCCGGACATCTGGTTCAACGATACCCTGAAGACCGTGCACGGGCGCGACGCGCTGCGCGGCTATCTCAGGCACAGCGCAGAAGCGGTGGAGAGCTGTCGAGTCCAGATCCTCGATACCTTGAGCAACGATCAGGGCGACTACTACATCCGTTGGACCATGGTGATCCGCTTCCGACGTTTCAAGCGCGGGCAGGACACCCAGACCATCGGCATGAGCCATCTACGCTTCGACGCCAACGGCCTGGTGCGTCTGCACCAGGACTATTGGGACTCGACAGCCGGACTGTTCGAGCACGTGCCGCTGCTCGGCGCCGGCATCCGTGCGATCAAGCGGCGGGTGTAACGACGGCGGCGTTGCTGTCGCGGTTGAACTGGCGCCTCAATCCACCTGTTCGGCCTCTTCCCGGCCCTGCTGCCGGATCAACGCCACCTGGCGCGCATCTTCGATCGAGTCCAGTACGGCGCCGAGATCGGCCGTGTGCTCGTCGAACACGAACTTGCCGGTGAGTTCGCTGTCCGGATGCAACTCGCCGTGCTCGAACAACGCCCACATTTCTTCGCCATAGAAGGTGTGCATCAATTCCGGCGCGAAGCGCGCCAGGCTGGAGCGCAGGTTGTGTACGTCGCGCAGCAGCATCTCGCGTGCATTGTTGTTGCCGGCGGCGCTGACGACCTGCGGCAGGTCGATGATCACCGGGCCATCCGGCGCGACCAGCACGTTGTACTCGGACAGATCGCCGTGGATCAGTCCCAGGCACAGCATGCGCACCACATCACGCACCAGGCGAGTGTGATAGGAACGGGCTTCGTCGGGAGTCAGTTCCACCTCGCCCAGGCGCAAGGCCGTATTGCCTTCGGCGTCGGTCACCAGCTCCATCAACAGCACGCCGTGAAAATAGCCGTGCGGCCTGGGCACGCAGACGCCGGCACCGGCGAGTCGATACAGGGCATCGACTTCGGTGTTCTTCCATTCCGCCTCCTGCTCGCGACGACCGAACTTGCTGGCGCGGCTGATCGCGCGCGCCTGGCGGCTGCCGCGCACCTGACGACCTTCCTGGTACTGCACGCGAGCCTGAAAACTACGCTGCGCCATGTCCTTGTAGACCTTGGCGCACAAGATCCGGTCGCCGCTGCGAACGACGTACACCGAAGCTTCCTTGCCGCTCTTCAACGGCAAGAGCACTTCGTCGATCAGGCCATCGTCAACCAGCGGTTGCAGGCCCTTGGGAGTTTTCATCAGTCAACCAGTTCGCGCTCATGTGAACTGGCCATTATGAGTCATCGGCAGGCTTGTGCGACTCGGCCGCGTCGCTGCCCTTCAGCTTTGCGGCTGCAACGGCTACCGCAAGGCCGTGCGCAACTACCGCAGCGCCGCAACCCGCACAGCATCAGCCTTCCTTGCCAAGGTGAACAGCGAATGCCTTGCAGCGATGCGGCGCATGGCGGCGTCGCGGGTAGCAGGCTGTTGCACGAGTCGGCGGCAAAGCGTCAGAACTCAATCCCCAAAGCTGATTCCCAGTCCCTTGGCCGCCTTGATCAGATAGCCATCCCTTTCCACAAAATTGTAACTGCGGGTGGCCTCTTCCAGACTTACCGAGTCGATCGCATTATTTCTCAGGCGGACCATTTCGCCGAATTTCCCTTCTAGCACGAGCTCGAAAGCCTTCACCCCGAAAAGAGTGGCCAACACCCGATCGAACGCTGTCGGGATGCCACCGCGTTGAACGTGACCGAGAACCGTCTCGCGAATCTCGGCCGGACAACCGGCGTCTTTCAACTGCCTTGAAAGCTGAAACGCAACGCCTCCCAGACGTGGATGCTCAGAGCCTTCCGACCCTTGAGATGCGGTGATCGTCCCGTTTTTGGGTCTGGCTCCCTCGGATATCACGATGTTGACGAAACCCTGGCCATTGCTGTAGCGCGAGGTAATGCGCCTGACTATTTTATTGATGTCATAAGGAATCTCCGGGATCAGGCAAATCTCCGCGCCTCCAGCGATGGCTGTGTGCAACGCAATCCACCCGGCATCGCGGCCCATGACCTCCATGATCATCACGCGGTCATGGCTTTCGGCCGTGGTTACCAGTTTGTCGAAGCTGTCGGTCGCAATCTGCACTGCGGTCTGAAACCCGAAAGTCATGTCAGTTGCAGACAGATCGTTGTCGATGGTCTTGGGCACTCCGATGATATTCAGGCCTTTCTGGTAAAGGGCCTGTGATATCTTTTGCGAACCATCTCCACCAATATTTACGACCGCATCAAAGCCGAGGAATTTGATGCGGTCGACCAATTCATCGGTTCGGTCGACGAACTTTACCGTCCCGTCTGCCTGTGGCACCGGGTAGTTGGTTGGGTTTCCCTTGTTGGTGGTCTTGAGGATGGTGCCGCCGCGCACGTGGATTCCCGCGGTTCTCTTGCGATTCAGTTTGACCAGTTGTGTGGGCTCGCTGAATACGCCGTTAAACGCTTCAATACTGCCGTAGACTTCCCAGTCCCTTGATTTTCGCGCACGTTTCACGATCCCGCGAATAACGGCGTTCAAACCCGGGCAATCGCCGCCACCGGTAAGCACCAATAGTTTTTTCATGATCAACCTTCAGAACCCTTGTTCACAAATCATTCTTGACGAAACCTTCTTGAGCGTTGGCTGATCGGTCGCCACGAATCACGCACGCGGGCGCCTGGCCACTTCCTCGCGCAGCGATTCCAGCAGCGAGAACGCGAACGGACGCAAGCCGATGACCAGGCCGATACCGCGACGCTTGCTGCCCGGCAAGCTGGCATCGACGGTGGCCAGTTCGTTGAACTCCTGAACCACCTTTTCCAGGCGCCGTCGCAGCAGGGCGCTTGAAGCCGCTCCGAACTCCTTCACTTCCAGGCGCAGGAACGCATCCGCGGCGTCGAAATCGCCGCGAAAGAACTCGACCACCGCGCTGCGTGCCCAGCGCCGCATCACCGGGCCCTGCGGACGCCATGCGAAATCTCGCGCCACCAACATGCGCACACGATTCTCGGGCTGCAGTTCCAGCAGTTTCAGGCGATCCAGACGCGCCAGCAAGCGGACGATCGATACTTCGGTGAGACCGAATTCCTGTTTGACCTCAGCCGCGGTCCAGTCATTGCAGAGCAGATGGAACAGCGTCAGCAGACGCGGATCGGCGGCCAGCGCCTCTTCCTGCGCCAGCGTGAGCACGTTCGATCGTTCGGCGACGCGTCGTCCGGCGCGCGCGAGTTCGAAGAAATCGGTCTCCAGCACCTCGCAGATGCGCTCCAGACGCTCCAACGTGATGCCGCCGCGCGACAACAGGCGCTTGACGCTGGGTTCCGACAGTCCCAGCGCCTGCGCTAGGTCCAGGTAACGCAGGCCACGCGCCTTCAACTGGCGCTTGATCGCCTCACGTAGTCGCTGCGCTTCGGGCATGGCTTGCACGGACTTCCTTGCGGTCGCCCGGAGTATCGCATGCCGATATTTCTGCCGTGGATGAAGACTCTTTTGCCGCAGACTTCCAACTGAAATCGCGCTTCGGATTTGACCTCAGCATGCACCCTGGCAGCCTCGAAGCGTTCCGCGAGGGCATGGACTGAACATTGGCTATGCTGATTACCCTCTCCAATGGTCCAGGCCCCGATGGCAGCCAAGGCAACCGTCCACAAGGTCGATCTGCAGATCAACGATCTCGATCGGGACCATTACGAAACCCATGCGCTGACGCTGGCCCGACATCCTTCGGAAACCGGCGAGCGGGTCATGGTGCGGCTGTTGGCGTTCGCACTGTTCGCAGACGAAGCGCTGGAGTTCGGTCGCGGGCTGAGCACAGATGATGAACCCGATCTGCTGCGCAAGTCGCTGAGCGGCGAGATCGAGCAGTGGATCTACCTCGGTCAGCCGGACGAGGCGCGCATCCGCCGCGCCTGCGGCCGCGCCCGCGAGGTGATCGTGATCGGCTACAGTGGTCGCAGCTTTGCGCTTTGGTGGGAAAAGAATGCCGCTGCACTGGCGCGCTGCAGCAACCTTGCGGTAGTCGAGTTGCCGGGCGAGCAAGTGAACGCACTCGGGGGCCTGATCGGGCGCAACATGCGTCTGCAATGCCTGATCCAGGATGGCGAAGCGCAGATGATGGATGCGCAGAAATCAGTCGCGCTGACTCCGGTAGTCAGGCAATCGTCGACGGTCCGTGGGTGAGGTAGGTCACGTTGGCCCGCAGGGACTGGTGTGGTGTCCCAAAATTACCTTGAACCATTTCTGCGCCTTTCGCCCCGAATGCTGCGTTGCTCGTCGTCGCCATAGCCCTGCTATGACTCCTCCTCGCGCCTTGCCTCGGGCCGAAATTCATCAGAAGTTTCTTCAAGTTACTTTTGGGACACCACACTGGGTGACGGCGCGACGAGTCACGTAGTCCGCTGTGCAGCCAACGTGACCTACAATTGTCTCGGCGCTCGGGGAGGAGACGCATGGACGACAAACTGCCAGAGTCGGCGGAAGACGCACGGCCTTTCGTCGTTCCCTGCGCCGACCTGACGCTGGACGCGCCATGGCGCTGGTTGCGCCAGGGCTGGCAAGATCTCAAGCGTGCACCAGGACTTACGTTGGTATTCGGTGGGGTGATCCTGGTGGTCAGCGTGCTGGTGTCATGGCTGGCATGGTCGCTCGGACGCTTCGCCTTGCTTGCCACCTTGTTGTCGGGATTCGTGTTCGTCGCGCCACTGATCGGTGTCGGTCTCTACTGCGTCAGTCGCGAACTGGCCGCCGGGCGCAAGCCGACACTCGACAAGTCCTTCGTGCTGGCGCGACGCGTGGTCGGCCAGGCCGGTGTATTCGCGCTGGCGCAATTGATCATCCTGCTGCTGTGGTCGCGCGCCGGCATGATGATCAACGTCTTCGTTCCGGTCGAAGAGAACGACCTGATGGCCCTGGTGGAGTACCTCACCATCGGTTCGGCGGTGGGCTCGATCTTCGCCGCAATCACGTTCGCAACCGCGGCGTTCTCGTTGCCGATGATCGCCGACCGCGATGTCGACATGGTCACCGCCTGCGTGTCGAGCGTGAATGCGGTGCTGCGCAACAAGTTCACCATGGCGCTGTGGGCCGCGCTGATCGCCGCGCTCACCGCGATCGGTTTCCTGACCGCATTCCTTGGCCTGGTCGTGGTCATGCCGTGGCTGGCGTACTCGGCCTGGCATGCCTACCGCGAAACGCTCGATCCATCGGCCTGGCCGGCACTGGACTAGTCCGACGAAATGTCATGGCGAGCGTAGCGAAGCAATCCAGTGACACTAACTGGTTGTCGCGTCATCGGGTTACAGCAACACAGAGACGCTGGATTGCTTAGTCGCTGCGCACTTCGCAATGACGACTTTCATGGATTTGTCCGTAGCCTCGACCGGAAGCAGTCCACTCGCAACGGCACGCGCGCCGCCCCCGCTGCAACCGATCGTGACTTTCGCCCCTGTACCGACGTGCATCGCGGGCGTAGCCTCCGCCGCCTCACTCCAAATCCACCTGTCGGCCAGCGCTCATGATCGCCACGCGTAGACGTTCCCTGTTGTCCCTGTTGATTGGTCTGTCCTTGACCGCTCCCCTGCTCGCTGCAGACGCCGATGCCGACCGCTGGGAAATCCCCGTGGCGGTGAAAACCCTCGACAACGGCCTAACCGTGGTCGTGTCCGAAGATCGCAGCGCGCCTGTGGTCGGCGTCAGTGTGGTCTACAAGGTCGGCATGCGACTGGAACCGAAGAACCGCTCCGGTTTCGCCCATCTGTTCGAGCATCTGATGTTCGAGGGATCGCCGAACGCGCCGGAGGGCACCTTCGACAAGGTGATCACCGGCGGCGGTGGCCGCAACAACGGCTCGACGCGACCGGACTACACCAACTACATCGAGGTGGCGCCGGTGTCCGCGCTGGAACCGATCCTGTGGCTGGAAGCGGATCGCATGACCACGCTCGACTTCAACGAGAAGACGCTGAAGAACCAGCAGGACGTGGTCAAGGAAGAAATTCGCGTCAACGTCAAGAACCAGCCGTATGGCGGTTTCATGTGGATCGATATCGGCCAGCACGCGTTCCAGAAGTGGGAGAACAACCACGACGGTTACGGCAGTTTCGTCGATCTGGAAAATGCCAGCCTGGACGACGTGCGCGCCTTCCATCGCGATTATTACGGCCCAAACAACGCCGTGATCTCGATGGCCGGCGATATCAGCGCAGAGGACGGCTTCAAGCTGGCCGAAAAGTACTTCGGCAAGATCGAGCGCCGTGAAACGCCGCCGCACCCGGACGTCAGCGAGCCGCTGAACACGGAAGAAAAACGCATCACCCAGTCCGATGCGCTGGCTCAGGTGCCGGCCGTCGCCGTGGCCTGGAAGATCGCCGAGCGCGGCAGCGCCGATCAGGCGCCGTTCGCGGTGCTGGCGGAAGTGCTCGCGGGTGGCGATGCGTCGCGCATGTACCAGGGCCTGGTCAAGGGCAAGGAAATGGCCCTGAACATCGACTTCCTGTTCGGCCTGACGGGTCCGTTCGAGTACGACGGCCCGACGCTGCTGACGCTGTTCGCGCTGTACAAGCCGAACGTCACCTCGGAGCAGTTGATCGACGAAATGGATGCGCTGATCGCCAGGGTCATCGCCGATGGCGTATCCGATGAGGAACTGGCACGCGTCAAGACCGGCATGCTGTCCGACTGGAACAACGAAATGGAGAGTTTCCTCAATCGCGCCGACAAGCTGGCGATCTTCCAGGCACTCTGGGGCGATGCCAAGGTGGTCAACCAGATTCCCGGCAAGATCGAGGCCGTGACCTCGGACGATCTGAAGCGCGTCGCGAAGAACTACCTGACCGCGGCCAATCGCACCGTCATCGATCGCAAGCCGGCCGCCATGCTGGCCGCCGAAGCCGCCGCCAAGAACTGAGATCACGTCCATGACCATGACCAAGACTTTGCTCGCCCTCGTCATCGGTGCGCTGATCGCGCCGGTCGCCCTTGCCGCCGACATGGCGCTGCCGAAGAACATGCCGGCCTACGGGGCAGACAAGCCGCTGCCGGTACCGGAGATCGCCAGGAAGACGCTGGACAACGGACTCACCGTCTGGGTGGTGCCACGCGACGGCGTGCCGCGTGTGGACTACGTGCTGGCGTTCAAGAATGCGGGCCTCGCGGCCGACCCTGTCGACCGGCCGGCGTTGGCGTCAATGGTGGCCGCGATGCTCAGCGAGGGCACTGAGAAACTCGATTCCAAGGCGATCGCCGAGGCCGCCCAAGGATATGGCGGCTCGGTCGGCGCTGGCGCCGGGAACGACGGTTTGACTGTGTACGCGAACGCCACGGCGTCGAATGCCGAGCCGATGCTGCAGTTGATGAGCCAGATCGTGCGTACGCCAACCTTCCCCGAGAACGAAGTGGCGCTGGCCAAGGCCAATGCGTTGCAGGGCCTCAAGGCTGCGGAAGCACAGCCCGGCTTTCGCGCCGAACGCGCGATGCTGACGGCGGTTTATGGCGACCACCCTTATTCTCGCACCCAGGCGACCGAAGCTTCGATCAATGCAGTCACCCGCGAGGAACTGCAGGCGGCATATCAGCAGCGCCTGCGTCCTGACCAGGCACTGCTGGTGGTCACTGGACGCATCGACGCCGACACAGCCTTCAAGCTCGCCGAGGCCGCGTTCGGCGACTGGAAAGCCAAAGGCGAAGCCATCAAGTCGGTCAGCGCAACCCGCTCCGAGGCCAAACCGAGCTTCGTTCACCTCGAGCGCGAAGGCAGTGTGCAGTCGACGGTGCGCATCGGACGACCGGCGATCCCGGCCACGCATGCCGATTACATCCCGCTGCGGCTGACCAGCACCCTGCTCGGCGGCGGTTTCAGCAGTCGTCTGATGCAGAACCTGCGCGAGGACAAGGGCTACACCTACGGCGCTGGCGTCGGCTACCGGGCGCAATCCGCGGGCGGCGCCTTGATCGCCAGCGCCGATGTACGCAACGAGGTCACCGGCAAGGCGATCGGCGAGTTCTTCGCCGAGTACCAGCGCATTGGCGCAGAACCGGTCAGCGCTGCAGAGCTCGACATGAACAAGCGGTACGTCGCCGGCGGGTATCTGATCAGCAACCAGTTGCAGGGCGCCGTCGCAGGAACCCTCGCCGGCAACTGGCTGGTCGGCCTGCCACCCGAGTTCCTTGGCGAGTTCGTGCCAAAGATCCGCGAAGTGACCGTTGAACAGGTCCAGGCGATCGGCAGCAAGTATTACGACCCGAAACAGCAGTCGATCGTGGTGGTCGGCGACAAGGCCGTTGTCGAGCAACTCAAGGACTACGGCAAGTTCGAGGATTTGTGATCCGCCGAATTTCCGAGAAAAGCGGCGCCACAATCGCGCGGCTCGACAGCTCCTGGAGGGCCGCGCGCCTGCGCGGCCGCTGTTGATCTGGGTGATTGGCTGAAGAGCGGCGCCGCAGGCGCGGCGCCCTCCAAGGCCGCGCGGCTGGAGGCTCCAGGAGCGCGAGGCTCGCGGGGTTTACGCTCTCACGACTGCGCTGGCGGGCTTTGATCGATGCGCTTGCGCGCCCGCGATACTTGACGTTCGGCCCAGCGCTTCAGGATGCGCGCGCGCTGTGCTCCGGCCTTGGGATCGCGCAGCGCCTGTTCGACGCTGTTGAGCACGCTGTCTACCGGTCCGGGCGGCTGCATGGGATCGCGCGCTGCGACCCACAGGTCGATCCACTCGTCGCTGCGCTGTCCGAAGTCCATGACCTGACGGAAATAGCGCGGCGGCTGCCGTTTCGTCAGCAGCAGATCAAGCGCGGCGGCGGCCAGTGTCACCGGGCTCAACGCCAGATCGCGCGCCGCTTCGATGAACAGTTTGAGTTGCAGCACCAGAACATCGCGGACCAGTGTGCGCCTGGCGGTGTGGGTCTCTTCGCTCATGCGGCGTGCAGTTGAAGAATCTCGAACCGCATGATGCACCGCCGGCCTGCATCAGTCAGCACGCGAATCTCGCGTGCGCGACGATCTCCAGGCACGGCCTCTTGGCCGGTACCCGGAGTATGGGTGTTTCGGGCGACGCTCAGGGCGTCGGCGTCAGTTTCAACAATCGCGCATTGGTGCCATCTTCGAGCAAATAGATGGCGCCATCCGGCCCCTGCTCGACTTCGCGGATGCGCTGGCCCATGTCATAGCGCGCCGCTTCCTTCGCACTGTCGCCGTCGATGCTGATCCGGACCAACGCTTTCGACGACAAACCGGCGGCGAGAAAGTTGCCGCGCCACTCGGGAAACAGGTCGCCGCTGTAATGGATCAACCCACCTGGGGCGATCACCGGCGTCCACACGATTTCGGGCGCATTGAACTCGGGCCGCGTCGAGTGATCGGGAATTTCGCGGCCATCGTAATGGTCGCCGTCGGAGACAATCGGATATCCGTAGTTCGAACCGCGCTCGACCCGGTTGAATTCATCGCCTCCGGCGGGCCCATGCTCGATCTCCCACAGTCGACCCTGGCCATCGAAAGCCATGCCGAGCGGATTGCGATGGCCAAGCGACCAGACCTGTGCCGCGATATCGCCCTGATCGGCAAACGGATTGTCCTTCGGCACGCTGCCGTCGTCGATCAGCCGGATGATCTTGCCGAGGTTCGATTGCATGTCTTGCGCCGGCGTGAACTTCTGCCGATCACCCGAACTGATGTACAGGTCGCCGTTCGCCGCGAAGGCGAGGCGATGGCCGAAGTGTCCGCGACCGGTGACCTTGGGAACCTGGCGCCAGATCACCGCGAGGTCTTCCAGCTTGCCGCCGCCGTTGTCGTTGACGACCAGTTTCGCACGCGCGACGGCCGCGCCGAAGGTGTTGTCGTCGCCCTCCTCGGCGTAGCTCAGATACACCCAGCTGTTATCGGCGAACTGTGGATGCACGACGACATCACCGAAGCCACCCTGCCCCCCATAGGCCACTTCGGGGACCCCGCTGACGTCGCCCGTCTCGCCGCCGAGCGCGTGCAACTTCAGTTTGCCCTGTTTTTCGGTGATCAGCAGACGACCATCCGGCAGAAAGGTCATCGCCCAAGGTTCGTTGAAGCGCGCGAGTTCGCTGCTGACGAAAGGCGCCGGCGTCGGATCGGGTGCCGATGCGGCGTTGGCGCAGGCCGTCAGCGCCAGGCCCAGAATGGAGATTCCGCAGAGGTTTCGGGTCATGGGACGGTTCCATCGAAAACTTCGGTCAGGCAAGTCTGCCATTCCGGCATCCGCCGCGCGCGAAGTCTGCGTGACGGCTTGCGAAGGGCGTTGTGGGCTCTGCATCGACCCGCAACGCGCATTCGGCGCGTGGCGGGTACAATCCAGACTCGGCATCTCGTCACGTCGACTGATCGATTCGGACCCTGGATGAAGCGCCGATTTCCATGAGCGACCCATTGTCCTTCGATGTCGTGGTTCTCGGCGGGGGCGCCGCTGGACTGATGTGCGCGTTGACGGCCGGACAGCGCGGCAGGCGTGTGTTGGTCATCGAGCACGCCAACCGTGTCGGCAAGAAGATCCTGATGTCGGGCGGCGGCCGCTGCAACTTCACCAATACCGGCACAACGCCAGCGAATTTCCTTTCGGCCAATCCGCACTTCTGCAAATCGGCGCTGGCACGTTATCCACCGGGCGAGTTCATCGCGCTGGTCGAGGCATACGGGATCGCCTACCACGAAAAGGAACTCGGACAACTGTTTTGCGACGACTCGTCGAAGCAGATCGTGCGGCTGTTGCTGGACGAATGCGCGAAGGGCAATGTGCGCATCGAAACCGGTTGCAGCGTGGAGCGCATTGATCGAACAGACGCAGGGTTCGACGTCCCATGCACTCTTGGGACGGTGCAGACACCGTCCCTGGTAATCGCCACCGGCGGCCTTTCGATCCCCGCGATGGGTGCGACCGGCTTCGGCTACGACATTGCGCGCCAATTTGGCCATCGGCTGTTGCCGACGCGCGCTGGCCTGGTGCCGTTGACGCTGACCGGCTCCTACCTCGAACACTATGGTCAGCTGAGCGGCGTCGCGCTGCCGATCATCGCCAGGGTCGGCCGCACCAGCTTCAACAACGCCATGCTGATCACCCATCGAGGCCTCAGCGGTCCGGCGATCCTGCAGATCTCATCGTACTGGCAGCCCGGCGATCCACTGCACATCGACCTCCTGCCAAGGGTCGATGCGCTCGAATTCCTGTTGGACGGACAACGCGAACGCCCCGCCGCGGAACTGCGCAGTTGGCTGACGGAGCGCATGCCCAAACGCTTCGCGCAGCGATTCTGCGAGATCCATGCCGACGCACGACCGATGCGGCAGTACAACAAGCCGGAACTGGCCGCGATCGCCGCCAAGCTCAAGCAGTGGCCGATCGTGCCCAGCGGCACCGAGGGCTACCGCACCGCCGAAGTCACCCTCGGTGGCGTCGATACGCTCGAATTGTCGTCGGCGACGATGGAATCGAGGCGGGTACAAGGACTTTACTTCATCGGCGAAGTCGTCGACGTCACCGGGCACCTCGGCGGCTACAACTTCCAGTGGGCATGGGCGTCCGGGCGAGCCGCGGGGCTGGCGGCGTAGCGTTCGGCGGATTCAGCCTTGGTGGGCCCAGACTTGTCTGGACGCTGTTGATCCTGCTCTGGCTCCTCGCGAGTCCGAACTGGTCTGGACGCTGTTGATCCTGCTGTTGCTCCTCGTGGGTCCAGACTTGTCTGGACGCTGTTGATTTCGCAGGGCAGGTAAAAGCGTCCAGACAAGTCTGGACCCACCAAAACACAGTCTGGGCCCACCACAGCACAGCCCGGACACACCGAAGTACAACCTGCACCGCTTGCACACACCCGCAGCCTCGCCGAGCATCCGCCTCCGCGCCGAAAACGAACCTTGCCGATGCTCCGCCTCACCGAACTCAAGCTGCCGCTCGACCACCCGCCGGAGGCCCTGGACGCGGCGATCCGCGAGCGCTTGGGCGTTGCCGCTCCGTCGATGACCGGCTACACGGTCTACAAGCGCAGCTACGACGCGCGCCGCCGGTCGGCGATCATGCTGATCTACACGATCGACGTCGAACTGCCCCGGGAGGTCCAAGAGCAGGCGCTGCTCAACAACATCCTGCACGTCGCGCCGGCCCCGGACATGAGCTACAGGTTCGTGGCGAAGGCGCCGGCGCAACTGAAGTCGCGTCCGGTGATCATCGGCTTCGGTCCCTGCGGACTGTTTGCGGCGCTGATCCTGGCGCAGATGGGTTTCCGCCCGATCGTGCTCGAACGAGGCCAGGAAGTCCGTCAACGCACCAGAGACACCTTCGGCTTGTGGCGCACCAGCAAGCTCGATCCAGAGTCGAATGTGCAATTCGGCGAGGGCGGTGCCGGCACCTTTTCCGACGGCAAGCTCTACAGCCAGATCAAGGATCCGTTGCACTACGGCCGCAAGGTGATGCACGAGTTCGTGCTCGCGGGTGCGCCTGAGGAAATCCTCTATGTGAGCAAGCCGCACATCGGCACCTTCCGCCTGGTCAGCATGATCGAGAAGATGCGCGCGTCCATCGAGTCGCTCGGCGGCGAAATCCGCTTCGGCGCGCGTGTCGACGATCTGCTGCTGGCGGACGGCAAGGTGCGCGGATTGCGACTGGCGAGCGGCGAGGAACTGGCTTGCGAGCACGTCGTGCTGGCGGTCGGTCACAGCGCGCGCGACACCTTCCAGATGCTGTACGACCGCGGCGTGCATATCGAAGCCAAGCCGTTTTCGATCGGCTTTCGCATCGAGCATCCGCAATCGCTGATCGATCGTGACCGCTTCGGCAAGTTCGCCGGTCACCCGCTGCTCGGCGCCGCCGACTACAAGCTGGTCCACCACTGCCGCAACGGCCGCTCGGTCTACAGCTTCTGCATGTGCCCGGGCGGCACCGTGGTGGCGGCCACCTCGGAGGCTTGTCAGGTCGTCACCAACGGCATGAGCCAGTACTCGCGCAACGAACGCAATGCCAATGCCGGCCTGGTGGTCGGCATCACGCCGAAGGACTTTCCGGGCGGGCCGCTGGCCGGAATCGAGTTCCAGCGCCACTGGGAGCGACAGGCGTACAAACTCGGCGGCGGCGACTACCGCGCCCCCGGACAACGCGTCGGCGATTTTCTGGCGCGACGGAAATCGAAGGAATTCGGCAGCGTGCAACCCTCGTACACGCCCGGGGTCACGCCCACCGACCTCAGCACCGCCCTGCCCGACTACGCCATCGCCGCGCTGCGCGAGGCGATCCCGGCATTCGAGCGGCAGCTCAAGGGCTTTGCGATGGACGACGCCCTGCTGACCGCAGTGGAGACACGTACTTCCTCGCCGATCCGCATCACCCGCGGCACCGACTACCAGAGCATCAGCACGCGCGGCCTGTATCCGGCCGGCGAAGGCGCCGCCTATGCCGGCGGCATCTATTCCGCTGCCATCGACGGCATCGAGGTGGCGCAGGCGGTAGCGCTGGCGATGACGGCGTAGATAACGCCTTGCGGGTCATGGCCGCCAGTTGGCGTGCGCCTCCCAGAATTCCACGCTGGTGCGATACGCCTTGCGATCCAGCGGCACTCCCGATCCGCCCTCGGCCACACCCAGCGCGTTGCGCATCATCGTGATCGGCACCATCGGGATCTCGTCGGGGGTCATCGTGTACAGGCAACCGACAACGCCCCAGTCCGCCTCGATCGATGTGCCCTCGTGCGCCAGTTGCTCGCGGCTGTAGAGAATCGGCAGCAGATAGTTCGCGACCGGAGGCGTGAGCCCCTCGAACCAGCGCACCAGTACCGGCAATTCCTCGCGACTGCGCGCCTCGTAAGCGCTACGCAATCGATGCCGGTTGTCGTCGCTGATCGCAATCACCGAACAGCGCGTCGAGGTCCAGTTGCGCAGCGCGTGCAGCACGCAGAATGGTGCATAGCCCGGAATCACTCGATCTGGCGTGCGCGCGTTCAATTCGCGCACAAAGTCCTCGGCAGTGCAGTCCTGGATGGCCGTCGCGCGCCGATCCCGAGGGAACAGACGCAGACGCGCAAACTCGGTCAGTTCGATGGTCAAGTTCAGTTCCAGGGTTCAATGGCCAGGTTCGACAACAAAACGGCGGGCGCGGAGAACCGCCGTGAACGACAAACGCCGAACGCCGCGTGCAGCCGGCGAGCGCCCAGCAAACACCAACATCGACGACGCTGCAAGCTGAACTCGAGCGCCGCAGATGCGTTTAACCCGCTCACCCCAGGCGCAGTCGCCAACCCGGCGGCATGCCAGCGAACTTGGGCATATCGAGAATCCATGGCCCCTGCATGCGTCCAATCGTCGTTGCCATGACGCATGCGCGGAATCGATTGGATCGGCGCGGCAAACCACGGAGGCGTCCATGTTGTCGATGCGGTGTCGCAACAGCCTGATTGCAGGAGTGCTGGTCATGACCGCGAGCTCGACATCGGGCGCCGCGAGCCTGTTCCAGGATGGACTGGAGAACCCGGTGTCGGCGCCGATCGCGTGGCTTTCGGATGAATTCGACGAGCCGGCGTCGTTGAACGATTTCCGGCGCGTCTGGCAAAGCGAGAACTGGCCGTTCGATCAATTGCAGCTGCAAGTGATCGGTCAGGTGCCGGGACGGCTGTCGATGCAGCCGTTTTCATCCGGTTGGTACGAAGACTATCGCGGCGAATTGACCTACAAGGAGATCAGCGGCGACCTGATCGCCACCACACTGGTCTATCCGCGTAACGCGGCCGGGACCGCCGCACCGGGCAGCACCCAGGGCGGGCCGTTTGGCAGCGAGTATTCACTGGCAGGCCTGATGCTGCGGGCGCCTCGACGCGACGTGGAAGCCAGCAATGCCAATTGGGTGCGCGGCGGCGAGGCCTACGTGTTTCTGTCGATGGGTGCGGCGCATGAGCCGGGCGTATATCAGTTCGAGGACAAGAGTACCCGACCGGCGCAAATCCCCGGCGGCAACAGCATCTCGAATCTGTTGGTGACCAATGCGCCCAGCGGCGCCACTGGTTCCTACCTGCGGCTGGTGCGTGTGGGCGTGCATGTCGTGCTGCTGATCCAGCCAACGGGTAGCGCCAATCCCGCCTGGCAGGTGTTGCGCCGCTTCAACCGCAGCGATTTCCCGGAACGGCTGCAACTGGGATTCGTCACCTACACCGACTGGGCGACCATGCAGAACTGCAGCTACGAATTCCACAACCTCAACATCCTGACGCAATCCTGTGGGCCGAATCCGCAGCCGGCCGACCCTGACCTGCTCGCAAGCTTCGAGTTCCTGCGCGTCGACCGCCCACAGATTCCGGCCGCTTTCATCGGCGCCGATTTCAGCAACCCGGCGGCGGTCAGCAACACCGAACTGCTGATGCTGTTCGGGTTTCCGCCCTGAGTCGGCGGCGCAACCTGGACTGCGCAACGCTGGCCGGATCGTTTCAACGCGCCCTTGAAGCTGCCGTTCCGAGGGCCGGCCTGCAGCGACCGCCGAAGCGGATCGTCTATCCTGAAGCCGCACGCTGCGACGCGCCGGTGGTCCGGCGCCGACCCGCAGCCGGCGCATGGCGTCCGGGAGCAAGCGATGGCGGCGACACAGGAATTCCTCAGTCTGCTGGAGGCCTTCAAGCGCGGCGACTCGCAAGCGTCGGCGCGCCTGATCTCACTGGTGTACGAAGACCTGCACCGGCTGGCGCGGGCGCAGGGCGGCGCGGCCGGGCGCACCATGACGCCAACGGCGCTGGTTCACGAGTGCTACCTGCGGATCATGGATCCGGCGGCCACCAGCGTCGAATCCAAGAACCACTTCTTCAACCTGGCCAGCCGGGTGATGCGCCAGGTGCTGTGCGACTACGCCCGCGAGCGCCTGGCCGACAAGCGCGGAGGTGGCGCGCAGCACGCCACCCTGTCCAGCGTGGACGCCGAACTGCGTGCCGAAGCCACCTCCCTGATCGAGCTGGACGATCTGCTGAATCGTCTGGCCGCCGAAAATCCGCAGGCCGCGCGGGTGTTCGAATGCCGCTATTTCGCGGGTCTGAGCGAGCAGGAAACCGCCGATGCGCTGGGCATCAGCCTGCGCACTGCGCAGCGCGAGTGGAGCCATGCCCGCCAGTGGCTGGCCGGACACCTGAGCTAGTTTGTGGATACCGTCAGGATCATCGACAAGCACCGGCTGTACGACCGTTTCGCCACCGGCCAGGCGATGCAGGGTCCGCTGATGCGGGCTCTGCTCGACAACGCCGCGGGCGGGCCGGTGCTGCAGGCCGGCGCGCGGATCGGCCCGTGGAAGGTCCTCGAACTGCTCGGCTCCGGCGGCATGTCGAACGTGTACCTTGCCGAGCGCTGCGACGGCGCCTTCGAGCAGCAGGTCGCGCTCAAGCTGGTGCGCCGCAACGCCGACCTGATCCACCGGCTACGCCATGAGCGGCAACTCATCGCCCACCTGCGCCATCCGCACATCGTCAGCCTGATCGACAGCGACGAGACCGCCGAGGGCGATCTGTGGCTGGCGATGGGTCTGGTCGAGGGCGTGCCGATCGACTTGTACGCGCAGCAGAACCGGCTCGACTGGCGTGCTCGCATACGCCTGGTCGATGCAGTCTGCGCGGCAGTCGAGTATGCCCACGGCCGCGGCCTGATCCATCGCGACATCAAGCCGGCGAATGTGCTGGTCGACGCGCAGGGCCATCCGCGCCTGCTGGACTTCGGCATCGCCTTCGAACAGGGCGCCGCGAAGGCGCCGGACCATGCGCTGACGCCCGGCTTCGCCGCGCCCGAGCAACTCGCCGGGCAAGCGCTGACCACCGCCACCGATGTGTTCCAGCTGGGCCTGTTGCTGCAGCGGGTATGGGCTGCGGGCGCGGCGCCGGTGGCTGCACCGCGTACGGTGCAGGCGGACCTGGAAGCATTGGTGCGACGGGCCACGGCGGCGGACCCGGCGCAACGCCACGGCACTGCCGCTGCACTGCGCGCGGATCTGGACGCGCTGCTGGCGCGCCGACCACTCGCGCATCTTGGCGCGCAAGCGCAGGTGCGGGTGGCGCGCTTCATCGAGCGCCACCGCCTGCCGTTGGCGGTCGCGACGGTGGCCACGCTGACATTGGCCGTGAGCCTCACCCTCGCCGCCCTGCAACTGCGCGACGAACGCGACCGCGCGCTGGCCAATGAAGCGCGCGCGCAGGGCATCGCAAGGTTCCTGGTCGACACCTTGTCCACCGCCAATCCCTGGGGCACCGAGGCGGGCGGCGGCACGCTGGTCGAGGCGATGGATCGCGCTGCCGAGAGACTGGACTCCGAGCTCGAGCAGTCGCTGGATGTACGTCGTGATCTCCGCGCCGCGATCGCCTCGGTCTATCAGGCGACCGACCGGCACGATCGCTGCATCGAGCTGCTGGCAACTCCCACAGCCCGGGCCGAGCGCGCCGTGGCCACACCGCTGCAACAGGCCGAACTGGCGATCATCGATTCCAAGTGCCATTTCGCGACGGACCAGCGTGCGGCGGCCTGGACCTTGCTGGATGAGGCCGAGCAGAGCCTCGCAGGTTTGCACGGAGCCGCGGCGGATCGATTGCGCGCCGCGCTGCTGGTGGAACGCGGCGAAATCCGCTCGTTCGAAGGCAAGTTGCAGGAGGCCAACGGCTACATGGAAGCCGTCTTCGCCTTGGGGCCATATGGCGATCGGCGCGAACACGAGTTCAGCGCCAACCGGCAGCTCGCGTTCAATCTGTTTGCCGCGAAGGACTACCCGGCGTCAGCGGAGCGGTTTCAACGCGCGCTTGCGCTGGGCCGTGAGGTCAACGGCCCCACTCACCGCAGCACGCTCACGACCGCGGGCGGCTACGCGATGGTGCTCGAGCGCCTGGGGCGGGCACCGGAGGCGGAGGCGCTGTTGCGCCAATCCATCACAGCCGCCGAAGGCATCCGCGCGAAAGGCGGCGAGCCGCAGATTGCAGTGGCCGTGCTGCGCGACAACCTTGCCACGGTCCTGTTCCAGCAGGCGCGTCTCGACGAGTGTTTGGTCGAGGCCCGCGCCGCACTCGAGGTCTACCAGCGCGAAGCGCCTGACACCACGCGCGGGTACAACCCGTCGTGGCGCATCGCCAGTTGCGCCTACATGCTGCATCAGTTCGATGTCGCCGGTGCACACGCCGAACTGGCCCTGCAATTCGCCAGCAAGGGAATTCCGGTCGGCATCATCAATTCCGAACGCATGCTGGCGGCGGTGGCGGCACGCCGCGGCGAGCACGAGCGCGCGGCGCAGCACCTTGCGCGTGCCGACGCCGCACTGGCGCGTACCGAGATGGCCAGTGCCGACGTGGGGACAGCCATCCTTCTGACGCACGCCCTGCTCGCAGCAAAGCGTGGCGACCGCGAGGAAGCCGAGGCTCGGCTCAGTGCCGCCACGGCGCGAATGCACTCTGCCACACCGCCACGCTGGCTGGCGCAGGAGCGGGCGGAAGTCGCCGGCCTGGTGGCTGCTTTGGGGCCTCCCGGCCCGGCTTCGGCGGGCGCCCACCCGGCGCGCTGAACGCCGCCGCATCGCAGGTTGGCGGGATTCGCCGCGCGCTTCCGTATCCGAGGTTGAACCCACTCGGAGCAGTCTCATGGCGAAGCCCACTCGCACACCCAACAGCGCGGCATGGCAGGCGATCAACAATCCCGGTCCGGCCGAGGTCCGACCGACGCTTGAGCCCGACGGTCATTCCGCTGCATCCACCCTGTCGTTGCAACGCAGGCTGCTGGGCGTAACTGCCGCACTCCTTCTCGGTGTAGCGAGCTTGCCGATTGGCGCCGCCACCTACTGCGTGAGCACTGGCGACGCACTGGCCGCAGCATTCACGGATGCCGAGGCAAGGAACGAGGATGCCGTCATCCGCCTGCGGACCGGACGAATGACCACGCTCGCGGGTCCGGTCGGCGGCATTTCCTGGCGCTTCCGATACCACTACCGACGCTTCGGCATGGACATCAGTGGCGGCTGGAACTCCGATTGCACCAGCCAGACGCTGGACCCGACTCTGACCATCCTCGACGGCCGCAATGCGAGTCAGGTGCTCTCGATTGATGACCGCCGGGAAAACTGGTGGCAGTTGTTCGGATCGTTCGCCAACACGATTTCACTGACCAATCTGACCCTCGACAAGGGACGCTCGATCAATCCACAGGACGGCGGCACTCTGGCGGCCTTTAACATCGAAGTCGTACAAGCAAGGAGTCCCGCGCAGGTCATTGTCGAGAACGTGGTGGTGACTGGCAGTACGGCCGCCCTGGCCGACAGCGGCGCCGTCAACATCAGCATGTCCGGCCTGACCCCGACGGGTGGCGGCGGACTGGTGCGTTTCCGCAACAATGTGATCCATGGCAACAACCTGTCCGGGGCGGCCGGTACATCCTTGATCACCATCCAGACCGCCTTCGGCTCATCGGCTGCCGTCAGCAACAACTCGATCTTTGGCAACGTCGTTTCCGGCGCAGTCGCCGGTCTCACGGTCAACGGCCTTGTGGGCCTGTACAACAGCGTCGTGGTGGGCAACAGCTCGACCGGCACCGCCAATGCTGCGGAGCTCTACTCCGCCAGCGCCGGCGAACTGCGGCTGATCAACAATCACCTGGGAAGCGTGGTCTTGTTCGGTACGCCGGTCACCAACACAGGCACGACCACGGGCGCGCCCTTCTGGTCAGGGACGGGGCCTTTTCGCATTCCCGACGTCGGATCGCCGCTGCGCGACAGCGGCAGCAACGTCAACATCGGCGGTCCGCTTGCGACCGACATCCGTGGACTTCCCCGCATCGTCAACACCGTGGTCGATCGCGGCGCGGTGGAAGCCCAACCGCCGGCCAACACCGGGCCGGTCATCTCGGACCTGGAGCCGCTGGCGAACAGCACCACGACGCTGCAGGCCACCGACGGCGCGACACAAACCACACGGGTGTTCTTCCTGACACAGAGCGGCAACGGCACCGCACAGAGCACCATGAACTGTGATGTGACGGCGGGCAACGGTGCGGTGGTCGTGCGCCCGGTGCAGACCGTTTCCAATGGCGGCCTGGCGCTGCCGGTGGACCTGGCGCTGGACAATCCGGTCGCCGGTAGCGGCAATGTGCAGGCGACCCTGGTGTGTGAAGTCTTCCGCGAGAACGCCAATGTCTACACGCTGACCTATTTCTTCGTGGTGCGCGACCCGCAGTTGTTCCGCAACGGTTTCGAATAGGTCCGCCGGTGCCAGGGAACCTGACCTGCGATTCACCGTACGGGATCTGACCTGCGGCTCAGCTTTGGCGGCGTAATCGCTGGTCGACCGAACAATCGCTGGTTTCCAGACACTTGCGAAACCGGGAAAACGGGCGTCATCGTCGTAACTGCGGCAAGCAGCGTGCGCGGACTTCTCCCCGGAATCCGCGCACGCCAGGTGGCGTCGGCTCAGTCTCTGCCGACGCGCACCTGCTGGCCGCGGCTTTCCGCGCCCTGGAAGAAGATGTCGACCGTGTCGAGGGCGTGGCGCGCTTCGACCAGAACGTGATAGACCGCGAGCAAGGCCGATTCTGTGTAGTGGAAGCGGGCATCAGTCGTGCAAGCCGCATTTGACGGCGATGCAGTGCACAACATGTGTACAGCGAGCGGAGCGAAGTTGTCGCTGCAGTCCTGGTAGCGGGCTTTGGTGGTAATCACCAAGCCGCCGGACCGTCCCAATCCCTCCGATGTACCGGGAACCAGACGCACGCTGCAAACAGCGCGCTGTCCGGCTATCTCGGCGCATACAGGCGCGGCAGTGGCAAGCAAGGCAAGCAGCGCAAAGGCGGTTTTGACAAATGGGTTCATGACGATTCCTCCCAGAGGTTGAATACGGATAGGCGACCAGACCCAGCCGAAGTTGCTTGGGTACTCGTCCCGTACAGTCTGATCATCGGAGGGTGCGCCAGTTGTTCCGCATGTTGCGGACACTTGTCCAAATGTTGCGACTGCTCGGTGCCCAGTCGGTTGGGCAGCCTCGGGGCACCTCCGGCTCGAGAACGGAGCCTGTGCGATGTGGTGCTTCCGGGTCGGCGATCGCAGGCAAACTGTGTTCCCCTGCGGCGCGAAAGCTTGCCGCATCGATTGCGCCCTTGCCGGCCACCCGAGTTTCCGGGTAGAGGAGCAACGTGTTCCGCCATTTCCCAGGGAGCCACATGAGCATCGATATTTGCGTTTGTCGCGCACCGAGCCACCAACGACTGTCCGAGGACGCGCCGCGCGACCATCCGGAACTGGTGGTGGAGTCGCACAACGACAAATTCCCGGACGTCTGGCTTCTGCGCTGCTCGGTCTGCGGCACGCGCTGGCGAGTAAGCCTGATCCCGTACGGCGGCATCTACGGCGACTTCGACTGGGAGCGCATGGATTCGTAGAATTCAGAGCGGCAACTCCACCGACGTTGTCAGCGCGAGGCCGTTGCCTGTCGGAGAAGTCCGACTCTGCGCTCCGAGCCGCTCCCCATGTCCGCTTCTGCAACGATTTCTCGTCCCTTGGGACATCGGCCGCGAATGGCCGCCATCTCTGCCAGCCGACTGGAGTCGTTCCATGCGTCACCTGTTCCGTTCTCTCCATGCCATCGTGCTTGGCACGACCTTGATAGCGCTAACCGGGCTCACCCACGCGAGCGACCCGGGCGGCGAGACAACAATCGAGTTCGCAGGAGAGCGCTACGTCCATCGCTGGTCGAAAGACCACCAGCACGAGTTCACTCCGGTTGTCCAGTCGGACCTGGAACGCTGGACCGACATGCTCACAATCAACGTCCATCCCATGGTCCGCGACGGTGAAGGCCTGGCGACGGTGGCGAACACCGTGCTTGCGAACTACCAGCAGCATGGGCGAATCGTGCGGACGACATCCCTGCCACGCACCGCGGAGCGGGAGGCCGAGCACCTTGTCGTCGCCGCGCTGGGTGCGCCGGGTTTCATCGAACTGGCCTTCGCCCGCGCAATGCAGCATGAAGGTGCAGCAGTGGTCCTGGTGTACTCGCATCGGATCTACGGCGCCGATGTGAGCGCGCAGACCTCGGCGTGGCTGCAACAACACGGCCCCTCGGTCGAGGAGCGGCTGATGGGTTTTGCGGACGTCCCCCGTCCGGCCGCTCTGGCTGGACTGTCGCGCTGATTCCGCTCGCAGAGTCCATTGGGCGCCCGGTTGCGGCGACTTCCGTTCGCGCTGCTCGCCGCCATCCGCCGCGCTATCCGCGCCTGCGCGCCTGACCGGCGCTCAGCGAGGCCGCAGGCGCTGCGCGGAGCGGAAGGGTGGTGGCCGAATGGGCGATGGTCGACCAAGCACCCACACACCTCCACTCTCGATCCCTGAGCGTCCCATGACCCGAATGCGCCATCCGCATGTCCGCTCTTGCTGCGATCGTCCGTTTCCAGCGAGAACCCAATCCGGACAGAGTCCATGCAGACACTCGGCAATTGCTGCCTCGCCTTCGCGGCTTTGATCTACGTGGTGCCGTGGCTGATGCTGCAAGCCTCCGACACACGCGGTGGCCACGCCAGCGTCGGGCTGCTGCTGTCCAGTCTGGTGCTGGGGTTGCCAATGGGATTGTTGCTGGCCGGCGCTTTCGGCGCTGCGGTGGCCCGCGGCGGTTTCGACTGGTTGCCGGCCCCGCGCAACGGACAGTACGCGCTGGTGATCGGATCTGGCTTGCTGCTCGCGCTGTTGTGCATCGCCGCGTCGGCGTTGCGCCTGGAGCCGGCGACGCAGCGGCCCGGGGTGCTGCGGCCGTTCGTGCCGGGATTGGCGCTGTGGCTGCCGCCACTGTTGATCGTTGCCGCCGCCGTGATGCTGAATGCAAGTGGCGATGGTGTCCCGCTGCGTAGTGCGCGCGCTGCGTGGCTGTCGGCTTCGGTGCTGGCGGCGCTGGTCGCGGTTGGCCTGTCCGCGGAATGGCTCTACTGGCAGGGTCAGCGTGAGCAAGCGCGTGCGCGGGAGATCCTTGCTTTCCAGGACCGACGCGACCAGCAGATGCTGGCTGAGGTGCAAGCGATGGACCCGCTGCGCGATGTCGCCGGATTGCTGAACTTCTCCAACGTCCACGAAACCGAGGCGATTCGCCAACTTGCCCTGTCGAAACTGGCCGAGCACCCCGACCTCGACGCCGCGATCGTCCGCGAACTGACCGAGGGTCGCGCCTACGAGGCGATCATTTTCCTGCAGGGCAACGATCCGCCGCACCCGGAGCGCATCGCGGCGGCGGTAGCGATCGGCATCCAGCGTATCGCCGCGGATCTGGCCGCGAGCATCGCCGCCACGCACACGCTTTACCCGGAACAGGGCGAGCCCGAGGTCAGGCGCATCCTCGACGTGGTCGCGCGCTTTGCGCGTCATGGTGTCGACTACACGCCGGCATTGCTGCACCTGCGCAGCGCGCTGCAACACCAGCGCGAAGGCCAGGTCCAGTTGCAGGCCGTGCAGCGCCTGCGGCATTTGTAAGGACTGGACGCGCGGCGCCGATCACGGAAACGACCCACCTGCCGGTCGGAAATAGCCGACTTTCCTTCCCACGGGGGCGAAGTCCATCTGCGTTGCAGCGGGTGAACGGTTAGACTTGGCCCGCTTGAACTTCCTGCCCGTCAATGACCGACGTCCCGTTAACGATACTTTTTGCCGCTCTGCTGGTGCTGTTGCTGCTGTCCGCCTTCTTCTCCAGTTCGGAGACGGCGCTGATGTCGATCAACCGTTTCCGCCTGATGCATCTGGCGCGCGATGGTCATCGTGGCGCCATCCTGGCGCAGAAGCTGGTGCGACAACCGGATCGATTGATCGGATTGATCCTGCTCGGCAACAACTTCGTCAACATCCTGGCCTCGGCGATCGCCACCATTGCTGCCGTGCGCATCGGCGGCGAGGCGGGCGTCCTGATCGGCACGATCTTCCTGACCGTGGTCGTGCTGATTTTTTCCGAAGTCGCACCGAAAACGCTGGCGGCATTTCGCCCGGAGCGCATCGCGCTGCCCGCGGCTTATGTGCTCTACCCGATGCTCAAGGTGTTCTACCCGCTGGTACGCACGATCAACTTTCTCGCCAGCCTGGTCTTGCGGCTGGTCGGTCATCGCGGTGGCCAGTCGCCCGAGCAGTCCTTGAGTCAAGCCGAACTGCGTACCCTGCTCGAAGAAGGCGGCAGCCTGATCCCGGATATCCATCGACGCATGTTGCTCAACATTCTTGCCCTCGAAGAAGCCCGCGTCGACGACATCATGGTTCCGCGCAACGAAATTCGCGGCATCAACATCGACAGCAGTACGGAGAATCTGCGGGCGTCGCTGCACCAGTTTCCCTTCAGTCGCGCGGTGGTTTATCGCGGCAGCATCGACAACGTCGTCGGCACCTTGAATGTACGTACCCTGCTCGACCTGCAGAACCGCGCGATCGATGCCGAGCTCATCGAGGAACGCATGCGCGAGACCTATTTCATTCCATTGGGCACGCGCCTGCCGCAACAGTTGGCGGCATTTCAACGCCTGCAGCGGCGTTCAGGCGTGGTGATCGATGAATATGGATCGGTGCGCGGGCTGATCACGGTGGCCGATATTCTTGAGGAGATCGTCGGCGAGTTCACCACCGCACCGAAACAGGACACCCGCCATATCCATTTCGAGACCGACGGCAGCGTGCTCATCGATGCCCGCATACCGGTGCACAGCCTCAACCGTCGCCTGCAATGGGATCTGCCAGCGGACGCCGCGCGCACCTTGAGTGGATTGATCGTGAGCCGACTGGAACATCTGCCGGCGGCTGGCGAGCAACTGACGATCGACGGTTATCGAATGGACATCAATGAAGTGCGCGACAACGTCGTGCGCAGAGTTCGTGTGGTTGCCCCTCCGGAAGTCACGAGCGACGACGATTCCTTGTGACTACCCCCTGGGGGCGTCCGTCCCGGCGACCGAGCCTGCCACGTCCCTTCCTCATGGCGGCAGGCAATCGCCGAAATCCGAAAGCGCCGGCGGACTTCCGTGGATTTCCCGGTACTTCGCCAGCATCTCGTCTCTGGGCAGCGGCGTGCCCTCCGCAAGCCGGCGCAAGTAGGGAATCAACCAACTCGCGCCGGCAGCATGAAAGTTCCTGTCCCAGGCGCCGCTGATCGCCTCCGCGGCAGTCATCAGACGACCGCCGGCGCCCTGGCCGATACCTTCGGCGATGCCTACCGGCGTTGCAATCGGCTCGAAACAGATGGCGACCCAGTGTGGCCAGGTAGCGCCGCGTTGCAGGCCGGCAAATCCAAGCAGATGGAACTGAGGTCTCATGCGGGCCAGTGTGCGGCGATCACGGCCGGCGCTCAAGCCCAGGCCGACACGCAAGACAACTGTATATCCATACAGTATCAGTTAGCATGGTGGCCTCGGAGCGTCCCACCATGCCCTACGCCGAACTCCATTGTCTGTCGAACTTCAGTTTCCAGCGTGGGGCGTCCACCGCGCAGGAATTGTTCGAGCGTGCGCGCAAGCTGGGTTACCGAGCGCTGGCGATCACCGACGAGTGTTCGATGGCCGGCATCGTGCGCGCGCACGAGGCGGCCAATGAGCACGGGCTGGCGCTGATCGTCGGCAGCGAATTTCGCCTGCAATGCGGACTCAAGCTGGTATTGCTGGCAACCGATCACGACGGTTACAGCGTGATCTGCCGGCTGATCACCCAGGCGCGCCGCAGCGCCGACAAAGGCGAATACCGACTGACGCGTGCGGATTTCCCGGAAGTGGTTGCTGGGGTGGTGGGGTTGTGGGTGGTGGGAGAACAAGGGGGACTGAAGGCTGGCGGCATTGAAGAGCAAGTGCGGGGC